>Ga0164295_10000312_pt1 | contig 41113 bp, 34 predicted proteins | sample GEODES006metaG_FD_111798 | JGI IMG/M metagenome (GOLD analysis project Ga0164295, IMG submission 111798) | Oligotrophic lake water microbial communities from Sparkling Lake, Wisconsin, USA - GEODES006 metaG | ecosystem: Environmental > Aquatic > Freshwater > Lake | place: USA: Sparkling Lake...
ACAGACATCCGCTAAGGCGGGTTCACAGCGTTCAAAGGCCAACTCTATGCAGCCCGCCATTCTTGTCTCTTCCACCCTGGACGAAGAAACCGCCCGCGCTGAAATCTACGGCGTTTTGGCGGCGCTTTTTTATGCGGCACCGACGCCGGCTTTGCTCGAAAGCCTGCAACTGGCAGTGACCGAGGCACCGGCTGCCGGCGCCCTGTTGGAGGCCAGCTGGACCGAGCTGGTGGCCACAGCCCGCGCCATGTCGGTGCAGGAGGTGCTTGATGAGTACGACGCACTGTTCGGCGGCGTCGGTAAGCCCGAGGTTTACCTTTTCGGCTCCCACTACCTCAGCGGGTTTTTGAATGAAAAGCCGCTGGCGGCTTTGCGTACTGATCTGGCCGAACTGAGCCTGACGCGTGGCGATGCCATGGCGGAAACAGAAGACCATTACGCCTATCTGTGTGAAGTCATGCGCTATCTGATCGCCGGCGACGACGTGGCCGTGGCCAACCTGACACGCCAGCGAGAGTTTTTCACCCGTCATCTGCAGCCCTGGGCGCAGCAGATGTGCGAGGCTGTGTCTGCACACCCCAAGGCCCGGTTTTACAAAAGCCTTGCCGGCTTCACGCAGGCTTTCACCAGTGTGGAGGCGCAGGGCTTTGACATGCTGAGCTAAGGCATTCCTTGCGAGCGCCTTGAACCGGATCACGCATATCAAAATGGTGCGAAAACAGGATGATTGCCTAGTGTTTTCCCTAGTTTTGAAGACATTGCCGTGCTTGTTTTCGCCTCGAGCCCACCAGCTTGGCGTAACATCCCTATGACATCGAATTCATACCCTTAGTGGAGAAACCATGCAAGACAGCCAATCCAAGCCTTCCCGTCGCGGTTTTTTTGCGGGCGTTGCCGCCACCGGCGCAGCCGCCGCGGCCGTGGTGGCCATGCCTGGTGTGACCCTGCCCGAGCCGGCGCAGCCGGCGCTCAAGCCAGCCCCTGAAAAAGGTGGTGGTTACAGCCTTTCAGAACACGTTAAGCGTTACTACAAGACCACCCTGGTCTGAGTTTTTGCATTTCCCGACCCGACACCCTTAACCTTCACGGAGAGCCCATGCTGCTCACGAAAAAAACCCATCTTGCCCATGCCCAAGGCGCCGGTTCATCCCGTTTTGTGCAGAGCCTTTCCCGGGGCCTGAGCAATGCCTTGCCCACCATGGACCGCCGCGCTTTTCTGCGCCGCTCCGGCTTGGGTGTCGGCGTGGGCCTGGCAGCAACCCAGCTCTCGCTGGTCAAAAAAGCCAACGCAGCGGCCCCCGGTAAAGCGGGCGACGGCAGCGGCAAGCTCGAAGTCAAGCGCACCATTTGCACACACTGCTCGGTGGGTTGTGCGGTGGACGCCGTGGTTGAAAACGGTATCTGGGTGCGCCAGGAGCCGGTGTTTGACTCACCGATCAACCTGGGTGCACATTGCGCCAAAGGTTCTGCCCTGCGCGAGCACGGCCATGGTGAGTTCCGCCTGCGCTACCCCATGAAACTGGTCAACGGCAAGTACCAGCGCATCAGCTGGGACGTGGCGCTCAATGAAATCAGCGCTCGCATGCTCGAGTTGCGCAAGACCAGCGGTCCGGATTCGGTGTACTGGGTCGGCTCGTCCAAGCACAACAACGAACAAGCCTATCTGATGCGCAAGTTCGTCAGCTTCTGGGGCACCAACAACACCGACCACCAGGCCCGCATCTGCCACTCGACCACTGTGGCCGGCGTGGCCAACACATGGGGCTACGGCGCCATGACCAATTCCTACAACGACATGCAAAACAGCAAGGCGGCGCTGTACATCGGCTCGAACGCCGCTGAAGCCCACCCTGTGAGCATGTTGCACATGTTGCACGCCAAAGAAACCGGCTGCAAGATGATCGTGGTTGATCCTCGCTTCACACGCACCGCAGCCAGGGCCGACCACCACATCCGCATCCGTTCGGGCTCGGACATTCCTTTCCTGTTCGGCATGCTGTACCACATCTTCAAGAACGGCTGGGAAGACAAAAAGTACATCAACGACCGTGTCTATGGCATGGAAAAGGTCAAAGAAGACGTGATGGCCAAGTGGACACCGGACAAGGTCGAAGAGGCCTGCGGCGTGCCTGAGGCGCAGGTCTTCATGGCCGCTGAAATGATGGCCAAAAACAGGCCCTCGACCATTGTCTGGTGCATGGGTCAGACCCAGCACACCATCGGCAACGCCATGGTTCGCGCATCTTGCATTTTGCAACTGGCACTGGGCAACGTCGGCGTGTCCGGCGGCGGCACCAACATTTTCCGTGGCCACGACAACGTGCAGGGCGCCACCGACGTGGGTCCTAACCCTGACTCGCTGCCCGGTTACTATGGTCTGGCTGAAGGCTCGTGGAAACACTTCGCCAAGACCTGGGGCGTCGACTTTGAATGGATCAAGGGCCGTTACGCTTCACCCGCCATGATGGGCAAGCCCGGTATCACCGTGTCGCGCTGGATCGACGGCGTGCTGGAGAAAAACGAGCTGATCGACCAAGACTCCAACCTCAAGGCCTGCGTTTTCTGGGGTCATGCGCCCAACTCTCAGACCCGTGGTTTGGAAATGAAGCGCGCCATGGACAAGCTGGACTTGCTGGTGGTCATTGACCCCTACCCATCGGCCACAGCCGCCATGGCTGCCATGCCGGGCAAGCCAGAAGATCTGAATCCGAACCGCGCTGTGTACTTGTTGCCGGCCGCGACCCAGTTCGAGACCAGTGGCTCTTGCACCGCGTCCAACCGTTCGCTGCAGTGGCGTGAGAAGGTCATCGAGCCGCTGTGGGAAAGCCGTTCTGACCACATGATCATGCATCAGCTGGCCGAAAAATTCGGTTTTGCCAAAGAGCTCTCCAAGAACTACAAGATGCAAAAGGTCAAGGGCATGGACGAGCCTGTGCCCGAAGACATCCTGCGCGAGATCAACAAGTGCGTCTGGACCATCGGTTACACCGGCCAGAGCCCTGAGCGCCTGAAAGCTCACATGCGCAACATGCATGTGTTTGACGTCAAGACGCTCAAGTCCAAAGGCGGTAAAGACAAAGAAACCGGCTACGACCTGAGCGGCGATCACTTCGGCTTGCCATGGCCATGCTGGGGCACACCCGAGCTCAAGCACCCCGGTTCGCCCAACCTCTACGACACCTCCAAGCACGTCATGGACGGCGGCGGTAACTTCCGCGCCAACTTCGGCGTCGAGCGCGAAGGCAAGAGCCTGCTGGCCGAAGACGGCTCGCACTCCAAGGGCGCTGATATCACCACCGGCTACCCCGAGCTGGACCACATTCTGCTCAAGAAACTGGGCTGGTGGGAAGAGTTGTCAGAGCCTGAAAAAGCGGCTGCCGAAGGCAAGAACTGGAAGACCGACTCGTCGGGCGGCATGATCCGCGTGTTCATGCAAAACCATGGCTGCCACCCGTTTGGCAACGCCAAGGCGCGCGCCGTAGTCTGGAATTTCCCCGACGCCATTCCGCAGCACCGCGAGCCGCTGTACGGCAACCGTGCCGACCTGCAGGCCAAGTACCCGACGCATGACGATAGAAAAGCGTTCTGGCGTTTGCCCACTTTGTTCAAGACCATCCAGGACAAGAACATCGCCGACAAGGTGCACGAGAAGTTCCCGCTGGTCATGACCTCAGGACGCTTGGTCGAGTACGAGGGCGGCGGCGAGGAAACCCGCTCCAACCCCTGGCTGGCCGAGTTGCAGCAGGAGATGTTCATTGAGATCAATCCCAAAGTGGCGGCCGAAAAAGGCATTCGCAACGGCGACCGCGCCTGGGTCAGCACACCGACTGGTGCGCGCTTGAATGTGCAGGCCATGGTCACGCCGCGCGTCGGCCCGGACACGGTCTTCATGCCCTTCCACTTCTCCGGTCGCTGGCAGGGCGCTGACATGCTGGCCTACTACCCGGCCGGTGCAGCGCCGGTGGTGCGTGGTGAAGCGATCAACACGGCGACCACCTACGGTTATGACAGCGTCACCATGATGCAAGAGTCGAAGACCACTGTCTGCAACGTCGAAAAGGCTTAAGGAAAACATATGGCACGCATGAAATTTGTCTCCGACGCTGAGCGCTGCATCGAGTGCAACGGTTGCGTCACCGCCTGTAAAAACGAGCACGAAGTGCCATGGGGTGTGAACCGCCGCCGGGTGGTCACGCTCAATGACGGTGTGCCCGGCGAGAAATCTATCTCCGTAGCCTGTATGCATTGCAGCGATGCACCTTGCATGGCGGTATGCCCGGTCAACTGCTTTTACCGTACCGACGAAGGCGTTGTGTTGCACGACAAAGATGTCTGCATCGGTTGCGGTTACTGCTCTTACGCCTGCCCGTTTGGCGCGCCGCAGTTCCCTTCGCAAGGCACTTTCGGCGTGCGCGGCAAGATGGATAAGTGCACTTTCTGCGCCGGTGGCCCTGAAGCCAATGGCAGCCAGGCTGAGTTTGAAAAATACGGTCGCAATCGACTGGCCGAGGGCAAGCTGCCGGCTTGCGCCGAACAGTGTTCAACCAAGGCTTTGCTGGCCGGTGACGGTGATGTGGTGGCCGACATTTTCCGCAACCGCGTGGTTCAGCGCGGCAAGGGCGCAGAAGTCTGGGGCTGGGGCACGGCCTACGCCTCTAAGCAAGCGGGTCAACCCCCTGTGGCAGGAGCCAAATCATGATGCGTCTGGCTTGCATTTTGGCCTTGGCCGCAACTTTGACAGCCTGCGGTGACAAGGCGCAGACACTGTCGGGCACCAAGCACGACGGTGCAGCCTTTGAAGGCACCACCAACCCCTACAACGCCCCGGGTTGGAAAGCTGGCGACAAGACCTCATGGGAGCAGCAACTCAAAACGCGCACTCAGTATGGTCAAAACGAATACACCCGTGCCAATTAACCCGGGAGTTCTGATGCAACACACATCACGTTCCCTGTCAGCGCTGTTGTTTGCTGCTTGTGCCGCGCTCGCCAGTGTGGGTGCGCATGCGCAAACAGCTGCGCCGGCCGCAGCCCCAGCCGGCGTCCAAAGCGCCAATATTTTTGAAGTCAAGCCTGACGCCAGTACAGAGCCCGGATATGCCGCGCAAAGCAATGCTGAGCGCAGCAAAGTCCAGCCCGGCAACAATGCGCCTGTGTGGCGACAGGTGGGCGAAGGTGTGTCGGGTTTCACCAGCTTGCCCAGCCGTGAGGCGCCTGAAGCCGGCAACCTGATCCAGCCTTTCGTGCAGTACCCCGGCTCTAGCCTGACCAACGCCGGTGAAGCCTGGCGCCAGGTGCGCAACAACTGGTTGATTCCTTACGGCGGCGCCTTGCTCTTGATCGTCATGGGCGCCATCGCCTTGTTCTACGTCAGCAAAGGCACCCTGAAGCAACACGGTACAGACACCGGCCGCAAGATCGAGCGCTTCACGCCGTTTGAGCGTTCAGCGCACTGGTCTAACGCTATTGCTTTTTGTATTTTGGGCATTTCCGGCATCGTCATGGCTTTCGGCAAGTTCTTCTTGCTGCCGGTCATGGGCCTGACATTGTTCGGCTGGCTCAGTTACGCCCTGAAAAATCTGCACAACTTCGCCGGCCCTGTGTTCGCCGTCTCGCTGGTCATTATTTTTGTCACCTTTGTGCGCGACAACATGCCCAGCCGCGGTGACCTGGTCTGGCTGCTCAAAGGCGGCGGCTTGCTGTCCGCCAAGGAAGTACCTTCGCACCGTTTCAACGCCGGTGAAAAGCTGGTGTTCTGGGGTGGCGTGTTCTTTCTGGGTATTGTGGTGGTGGGCTCCGGCCTGGTGCTCGATAAGCTCTTACCAGGCCTGCTCTATGTGCGCGACACCATGCAGATCGCCCACATGATCCATGCAGCGGCCGCTGTCTTGATGATGGCCATGTTCATCGGCCATATTTACATCGGCACCATTGGCATGCAAGGCGCCTACCAGGGCATGAGAACCGGTTATGTGGATGAGACCTGGGCGCGTGAACACCACGAGTTCTGGTATGACGACATCAAGGCCGGCAAGATTCCCGCCCAGCGGACCCAAGCCGCGCCGCCCACTCAGACCGTTCAGATTTAAGCGAGAAAGCACATGAAAAAATTCCTGATCGCCTGTCTCATGCTCAGCGCCAGCGCTGTGTCCCTGGCTAAATTGCCACCCTTGAGCGATGAGGCCAAGGCCAAAGCGGCTGAAGCTGCCGCCAAAACGGCTTGGGCCGGCAAAGTTGACGGCTATGCGCTGTGCAAGGCACAAGACAAGGCAGCCGCTAAAACGGCCAAGTCCGGCAAAGCGGGCAAGGCCACCGCAACGCCACCTTGCGCTGACCCCGGTCCCTTTGTTTACACACCGGCCGTGGCGGCTGCACCTGCTGCAGCGCCTGCAGCCGCACCTGCTGTTGCCGGTGCACCGGCTGCCAAGGCATCGGCAGCACCTGCTGCTGCGCCTGCCGCACCTGCGCCTGCCAAGAAGTCCTGACAGCCGCGCCGCATTCTTTAAAAGCCGGCCCCGAAAGGGGTCGGCTTTTTTGATGTAGCCTTGCGCTATGACCATGCCTGCCACGACTGTGCACAACGCACACCATTTGCCGACCCTGACCCGCGCCAAGGCCCCCTTGACCTGTGAAGTTGAGGTGCTCAACGAGCATGGCGAGCGCTTGAGCATGTCGATTCCGGCCGAGCGCCCGCTGACGGTGTATGTGGACAGGCGAGAGCTTGTCACGCTGATGACCTTGGGTGCACACCCTGAGTTGCTGGTGCTCGGCTATTTGCGCAACCAGCGTTTGATCAGCCACGCGAGTCAGGTTGAGTCGATCACAGTCGACTGGGATGTGGGTGCAGCAGCCGTTAAAACGCGCGACGGCATCAACGACTTGGACGAAAAAACGGCACGCCGGGTGGTCACCACCGGCTGCGGTCAGGGCAGCGTTTTCGGCGGTCTCATGGACGAGGTCGATCAGCTCGAACTGCCGGCTGAGGCGTGTATCACACAGCGCCAGCTCTACAGCCTGATCAACACCATCCGGCTGCAAGAAAGCACTTACAAGTCGGCGGGCTCTGTACATGCTTGTGCCATGTTCAGCTTGCATGGCGAGGAGCCCGAGATGCTGCTGTTTGTCGAAGATGTGGGTCGCCACAACGCCATCGACACCATTGCCGGTTGGTTGTGGATGAGCTTTGCGGCTTCGCCAGCGACATCCGGCGCAGCTGTGCCGGGGCTGGCGTTTTACACGACGGGGCGCTTGACCAGTGAGATGGTCATCAAGTCTGCGCAGATGGGCGTGCCCGTCGTGGTGTCGCGCAGCGGCATCACTCAAATGGGTCATCAGATTGCGCAGTCTGTGGGCGTTTGCGCCATCGGGCGTGCCACGAATAAGCGCTTTGTCTGCTACGCCGGTGCCGAACGTTTGTTGCTAGAGCCGGGATTGGCTCAGGCGGGTGCCATGCTTGGACTGTCATCATGAAAATGCTTTTTCTCAAACTCGGCTGGCAATCGACTTGGCGTGACTTGCGTGCCGGCGAACTGCGGCTGCTCATCGTGGCGGTCACCTTGGCCGTGGCTTCGCTGACTGCGGTTGGTTTTTTTGCCGACCGGCTCAAGGGCGGGCTCGAGCGGGATGCACGTCAATTGCTGGGTGGCGATGTCATCATCAACAGTGACCAACCGGCACCCGCAGAATTTCTGGAAAAGGCCTTGGCCTTGGGTCTGCGCACCAGCCAGCAGCTGAGTTTTCCCACCATGGCGCGGGCGCGTGACGAAGACGGCGGCGCCAGCAAATTGGTGGCATTCAAATCAGTCTCAGCCGGCTATCCTTTGCGCGGAAATTTAAGTGTGGCCAATGGCCCCGGCCTGAACGCTGAGCTCACGCGTGAGATTCCCGCTGCCGGTACGGTGTGGGTGGAGGCTGCGCTGCTGGATGCTCTGGGCCTGGAAATGGGCCAGCCCCTGTTGCTGGGCGATGCGAGCTTGCGGGTCAGCAAGATCATCGTCAGTGAGCCTGACCGTGGTGGCGGCTTCATCAGTTTCTCGCCGCGCGTCATGCTCAATCAAGCCGACGTTGCGGCCACCGGCCTGATCCAGCCGAGCAGCCGCAGCACCTACCGCCTGGCCGTGGCCGGTGAGGACCGGGCTGTCAAGGCTTACATAGCCTGGACCTCGCAAGTACTCGATAAAAACGATGTGCGGGGCTTGCGCATTGAGTCACTGGACAGCGGCAGGCCGGAGATGCGCCAGACGCTGGACCGTGCCGAGAAATTCCTCAACTTGGTCAGCCTGTTGGCGGCCTTGCTCAGTGCGGTGGCCGTGGCCATCGTGTCGCGTGGCTTTGCGGCCAAACACCTGGACGACTGCGCCATGCTGCGCGTGCTGGGTCAACCACAGCGCACCATTGCGCTGGCCTACAGCTTTGAGTTTGTACTCGTGGGCCTGTTTGCCAGCGCCCTGGGCGTGGCCCTGGGGTTTGCAGTGCATAACGTCTTTGTCTTGTTATTGGCCGGTCTGGTCGAGGCGGCGCTGCCGGCCGCGACGCTCTGGCCGGTGGCTTTTGGCATGGGCATGGGCTTGACTTTGTTGCTCGCTTTCGGTCTGCCGCCTGTGTTGCAACTGGCGCAGGTGCCGCCGCTGCGCGTGATACGCCGCGATGTCGGCAAACTCAAGCCGGCGTCCATGGCGGTGCTTCTGGTGGGCGTGCTGGGTTTTGCCGTTTTGCTGCTGGCCGCCAGCAGTGATATCAAACTCGGGTTGATCGCTGTGGGCGGATTTGCCGGTGCGGTACTGCTGTTTGCGCTGGCCAGTTATGGGGCGCTGCGTTTGCTGCGCGCCAGCGTCAACGAGGCCACGGCGCCGCGCTGGCTGGTGCTGGCCACGCGGCAGTTGGCAGCACGGCCGGCTTTTGCGGTGGTGCAAGTCAGTGCGCTGGCAGTGGGCCTGCTGGCCTTGGTGCTTCTGGTCTTGCTGCGCACCGACCTCATCAGCAGCTGGCGGCAGGCCACACCGCCGGATGCGCCGAACCGTTTCGTCATCAACGTGCAACCCGAGCAAAGTGAAGCCTTTCAACAAGCACTGCGGCAAGCCGGCGTGAGCCGCTTTGACTGGTACCCCATGATTCGCGGCCGTCTGGTGGCCGTCAATGGCCAGCCGGTCAAGCCAGAAGATTATGCAGACGCGCGTGCGCAACGGCTGGTAGACCGTGAGTTCAATATCTCCAATGCTGCTGCGCTGCCGGACCATAACAAGGTGTTGGCCGGCCGCTGGACACCCGAAGAAAAAAATGCACTCAGCATTGAGCAAGGTCTGGCTGACACGCTGGGCTTGAAGTTGGGTGACACACTGCGCTTTGACATTGGAGGCGTACTCAGCGAAGCACGCATCACCAGCATGCGTAAAGTGGACTGGACTTCCATGCGCGTGAACTTTTTTGTGATTTACCCGGTCAGCGAACTCGCTGACGTGCCGCTGAGCTACATCAGTGCTTTTCGCGCACCCTTGCCGCTGCCGGCCAGCGCCGGGCAACGCAAGCTCAGCTTTGACAATGACCTGGTCCGCGCTTTCCCCAACATCACCAACATCGACACGAGCAGCACCTTGATCCAAGTTCAGCGCGTGCTCGACCAGGTGATTCGCGCCATTGAGTTTTTGTTCGGCTTCACCTTGGCAGCCGGGCTGGTGGTGCTGTTTGCCGCTGTGACGGCAACGCGTGAAGAGCGGGCGCGTGAGTTTGCCATCATGCGCGCAGTCGGTGCACGCTCGTCGCTGCTGCGGCAGGTGCAACGCGCTGAACTCGCCGGTGTCGGCCTGCTGGCCGGATTTTTGGCCTCGGCTGTGGCGATAGCGGTGGGCTGGGCCTTGGCACGCTATGTGTTTAACTTTGCCTGGACGGCCTCCTGGCTGGTGCTGGTGCTCGGTAGTCTGGCAGGCGCCGTGCTCGCGCTGGCGGCCGGCTGGTGGGGTTTGCGATCGGTACTCAACACGCCGGTGGTGCAAACCCTCAGGCAGTCGCAGTGATGTCCCTGGCGGGCGCAAGAGACAATGTCTACCATGAACATTGAAGACAAGCCGCCCGGTAACCCACCCTTCGAAACACCGTTTGCCTGGATAGGCGGCGAAAGTCAGGTTCATGCGCTGGTAGACCGCTTTTATGACCTGATGGACCTGGAGCCCGGCTATACCGCCTTGCGCGCTGCGCATGGCACAGAGCTGGCCAATGCGCGTGAAAAACTCAAATTGTTTTTAACCGGCTGGCTGGGCGGGCCGCAGCGCTACACCGAACAGTTTGGTCACCCGCGCCTGCGCATGCGCCACATGCCGTTTTCCATCGGTATCGCAGAGCGTGACCAGTGGGTGGCCTGCATGGACCAGGCGATGCAAGAGACCGCGATAGATGACGCTCTGCGCACACGCCTCAAAGAGTCTTTCATGCAGACGGCCGACTGGATGCGCAACCGAGGTGTTTGAGCACTTGCAAAAAGCCGCTGGGTTCAGGACCAGCCGGCATCCACAGTGAACTCTTGCGCGGTGCACATGGCGGCCTCATCGGAGGCCAGAAACAGCGCCATGCGGGCAATGTCCAAGGGTTGCAGTTTGTCGGGTAGGCACTGGTTCTGTTGCAGCGACTTTTCGCCCTCGGCATCCAGCCACAGTTTGATCTGCCGCTCTGTCATGACCCAGCCGGGTGATACCGTGTTGATGCGTATGCGGTGCTCGCCCAGGCTCTTGGCCAGACCGCGCGTCAGGCCGTTGACCGAGGACTTGGCCACGGCATAGCAGGGAAAGCCTGCGCCTTTGGTCTGCCAGCCGGTTGAACCCAGGTTGATGACCGAGCCGCCGCCCAGGCGTTTCATGCCGGGTACCAGCGACTGAATCGTGAAAAACGCCGGCCGCTGGTTGACCGCCATGCGCTCGTCCCAATACTCGGGGGTGACTGATTCCATGGTGTGGCGGTCATCGCGCGCGACATTGTTGACGGCGGTAGAAAAGTCGCCCAACTCTTGCACCGCCTGCGCGATGCTTTGCTGCAAGGCTGCAACGTCCCGTACGTCGCACAGTTGCCACCAGGGCGGCGTGTGGCCTGCCGCCGTGATGCGGTCAACCAGCGCCTGGCTCTCGGCTTCGGCCAGATCAACAAATGCCACTTGCGCGCCCTGCTGCGCAAAAGACTCGACGATAGACGCCCCGATGCCGGTACCACCACCGGTGACAAAAACGCGTTGTCCGGCCAGGCTCGGGTAACGTGCCATGTTGCTGGCAGGACGGGCAAGATTTGGCTGCGGGGTCATAAAAAAGCCCTTGTAGCCAACTAAAAGCGCGGGCGCGCCGGGTTGAAGTCGGGCCGGTGCTTGCGCATCTCGCTGGCGTCGTCGCGGTGCGTGATGCCGCAGCTCACATAATTCTGGTGCAGCCGTGCCAGCGCTGCGCGGTCCAGCTTAACGCCCAGGCCCGGGCCGGGCGGCGGCGCCAATTGGCCGTCCCGGATGACGAGCTTGCCGCCTTCAATGACTTCGTCTTCCTGCCAGGGGTAGTGCGTGTCGCTGGCGTAGCTGAGGTTGGGCAGGGTCATGCCCACATGCGTCATGGCCGCCAGGCTGATGCCCATGTGCGAGTTGGAATGCATGGAGATACCCAGCCCAAAGACCCGGCCGATGGCGGCGAGTTGCTGCGTTGCACACAGACCGCCCCAGTAATGGTGGTCGGACAAAATGACCTGAACCGCATTGAGCGCGATCGTGCGCGGCAAATGCCCGAAGGCAATCGTCACCATGTTGGTGGCCAGCGGCATGCTGGCAAATTTAGCAACTTCGCCCATTTCTTCTAGCGTGCTGACAGGGTCTTCCAGGTACTCGAGCAGGCCGGGCTCGGACAGCGCCGGCATCAGGCGTCGTGTGGTCTCGACCGACCAGCCGCCGTTAGGGTCTATGCGCAGCGGGTGTTTGGGAAAAGCGGCGCGCAAGGCGCGCAAGCCCTCGACCTCGAGCTCGGGCTCGAACACGCCGGCCTTGAGCTTGATCGAGCCAAAGCCGAATTCATCCACCATGCGACGCGCCTGCTCAACCAGTTGCTCCGGGGTGATGGTCTCGCCCCAGTTGTCACTCGGGTAGCCGGGGTCACTGTGGTGCTTGGCAAATTTATAAAAAAGGTAGGCGCTGTAAGCCACATGCGAGCGCACTGCGCCGCCCAGCAAGTCATGCACAGGCCGGCCGGTGATCTGGCCCTGCAAGTCCCAGAACGGCACTTCAAATGCGCCCAGCGCGCTGGCGCGGGCCTTGTCACCCTTGGGTGCAAAAGCTTTGCCGATGTCGGGCTCATCGCCTACGCAGCGGTACACCGCCTGCGTTAACGCGTTCAGGTGAAACGGGTCCATGCCGATCAGCGAAGGAGCGATGCGCCGCAGGTTGGTCAACGTGTCGGCTTCGCCATAGCTTTCACCCAGACCGATCCGACCGCTTTCGGTTTCAATCTCGATGATGCTGCGCAATGCCCAGGGCTGGTGCACGCCCGCCACGTTGAGCAGCGGCGGGTCTCTGAACGCAATCGGTGTGATTCGTATGTCTGCAATGCGCTCACGCATGGGGCACCTTGTGGTGGTTTTAGGAAAGAAGGGGGGCCAAGCTCAGCGTCATGGGGCCGCTGATGGTTTCGCCGCAGGCTAGCAGCACGCTGCCAGTGCCGGCAATGCCCTGCGCTGCCAGGTTAAAGGCGTTGGTCACATGGCTGACCGGCTCGATGCACAGGTAGCCGCCTTGTGGCGGGCGATGCACCACCAGGTGTGAGAGCGCGGTGCCGGTCTGCATTTGAAGCACGTCGCCTTCGGGCAGGCTCAGCTCAAGCCGGCCGTCCCAGCCGGACAGGTAATCGGTCATCGTGCCTTCGCGCAGAGCACGGGCTATGGCAAAAGATTCGCCCGCCGGCAAGGGGCGCGCTGACAGGGCCAGAAAGTCTGCATCGCTGTCCCACAGCTGGCTGGCCTGGTAACGCAGTTGCGCTGTCGGCACATGCAGAAAGTAAGGGTGCCAGCCCAGCCCGCCCGGCATGCTGCGCTCGTCCAGGTTGGTCAGCGTCATCTCCAGTTGCAGCGCATCCTCTCGCAGTTGAAAGCGCATTTCGCTTTGGAAATGCCAGGGCCAGGCGGCGCTGGCAGGGTGGTCCAGCATCAGCGTGGCCGATGACGCATCGTGCGCCTGCACTGTCCAGGCCATGCCGTGCGCCGGGCCGTGCAGGGTGTGTGGCGCAGCGTCCGGGTGCGGGCTGAGTTGAACCAGGCCATCGGGCGTTTGCACTTGCGCGTTGGCGATGCGGTTGGAGTAGGGCAGCAGCGGGTAAATGCCACCCTTGGCCCAGCGCAGCAGGTCCACGCCTTGCGCGGTGTAGGGAAACAGCACATCGACAATACGCCCGTCATCACGCGCCAGTGTCAGGCTGCACACCCGGCCACCGGCCGCCGGCCGCAGTACCGCGCAGGCCTTGCCGGCGCGCAGCACCAGGTCGCCAGGGTAAGTGCTTGCCTCAGGCATAGGCGCTTGAACCGTCCGGTTTGGTGGGTACTTTGCGTTCCCAGTGGATGTATTGCTCGGTGCCCAGCAGGGCTTCGTCCATCTCCACGCCCCAGCCCGGGCGGTCCGGCCGGAGTTCGAGGTAACCGTCTTTGGGCATGTAGGGGTCTTTCACGTACCAGGCCCCTTCGCTGCGCTCTTCGGCCGTGACGGTCGAGTCGGTGCCAAAGGCATAGCCCGGCCCGGCCGGCAGGCGGTATTCGAGAATACGGAAGTTCGGCTGGCTGGCGCAAAAGTGCAGATTGACTGCTGTGGCCAGCGGCCCCATCGGATTGTGTGGTGCGATGCTGACCATGTGGGCCTGGGCCAGCGCATTGATTTGCAGCATCTCGGTGACGCCGCCGACCACGCAGATGTCCGGTTGAATGATGTCGCAGCCGCGCACCTGCAGCAAGCGCAAAAATTCAAAACGGCTGTAGAGCGACTCGCCGGTGGCCAGCGTGCACTGCAGGCCGCGCTTGAGTTCGCCCCAGGCTTCAAAGTTCTCGGGGCGAATCGGTTCTTCAAAGAACAGCGGGTCGTAAGGCGCCAGGGCATTGCCCAGTTGCATGGCTTGTGCGGGCTCGAAAATTTTGGCATGCGCATCAAAAGCCAGCTCGTACTCAGGTTTAACGGTCTCGCGTAGCTGGCGGAAATACTCGGCCGACGAGCGAACCACTTCGCCCCAGCGGTGGCGGTGCATGTCCAGCCGGTAGGGGCTGAGCTTGAAAGCTTTGATGCCCCACTGCGCATTCAGCGCATCCATGGCGTCACGCGCCTGGGGCGCATCGGGTGCGGTGTACATGCCGGCATAAACCTGCACCTTGTCACGCACATGGCCGCCCATCAACTGGTACACCGGCACGCCCAGCGCTTTGGCAGAAATATCCCACAGGCAGTGGTCGATGGCAGAAATCGCAGCCAGCCCGAGCGCCCCCGGCGGAAAGCGGGTCTGCTTCATCAGGTACTGGTGAATGTGGGTGATGCGCCGCGCGTCCTGGCCCCGGATAAAGTGCAGCAGGTATTCAAACAGCGGAAACAAGGCCAGGTCCGGGCCATGGTTGTAGCACTCACCCCAGCCGGTGATGCCTTCGTCGGTGTCCATGGCCAGCACCACGCGCGGGCGGTCTTTGTCGCGCGACATGTAAACGCGCAATCGATCAATCTTCATTGCCATCAGCCTTTGGGGAAATAATGCGCGCGCTTCAAGCGCGTTTGCACGTAAACATGTTCTTCGAAAGTACCCTCGGCGTACGCACCGGAAGCCGGCGTCACCGGTATGGACACATTGGCCTGGCTCGGAAAGCGGGCAACAAAGTCTTCGTCAATGTCCACCCCCAGACCCGGCGCTGTGGGCACTGTCAGAAAGCCATTTTCTTGATGCAAGGCGGGCAGGGCGGTATGGGCCCGGCCGTCCCAGTCGTCTTCGATACGTTCGAGAAACAGCGTGTTGGGAATCGCCGCCAGCAAATGCAGAGCGGCATATTCGGCCACAGGCCCAAGCGAGCCCGAGTGCGGCGCCATCATGATGTGATGGGCCTCTGCCATGGCCGCAATTTTTTTCATTTGCGTGATGCCACCGGCGCGACCGGTGTCCGGTTGCACCACATCCACGAGTTCTTGCTCAATCAACTCGCGCAGTCCGAAGATCGTACTCATGCGCTCACCCGCGGCCAGCGGAATGTTCGAGGCATCGCGTATGCGCCGGTAACCATCAAGGTTCTCAGGCGCAATCGGGTCTTCCATGAAGAGCAGTTTGTAGGGTTCAAGTTCACGCGCCAGGGTGGCAGCGTCGGCCGGGGTCAGCCAGGGTGGCCCGTGCAGATCGATCATCAGGTCGATCTCATCGCCCACTGCTTCACGCAAGGCGGCAATTTTGCGCACCGGGTTCGACACGCCGCCGCATTTGAGTGCGGTCACGCCGCGTGCTTTGAGTGCCAACGCGGTTTCGGGTGTGCTGGCGTGTGCGTACATGCGTACCTGGCTGCGCACCTGGCCGCCCAAGAGGCTCCACACCGGAACGCCCAGTACCTTGCCTTTGATGTCCCACAGCGCCATGTCAATGCCGGTCATGGCGCCGGCGCCTACCGTGCCCGTCATGCCATGGCCCATGATGGCGATCTGCATTTTTTGCCAGAGCCGCTCTATATGTTGCGGGTCTTCACCGATCAACAGGGCTTGTAAATCCTGCACGGCGGTTTCGATCACGCGCGGCCAGCCGGAGCATTCGCCAATGCCGACCACACCTTCGTCGGTATAGACCTTCACGAACAGCCAGTTGCGCGTTCCCGTGAGGTTGCCTGAAAAAACCTGCGTGCCGAAACTGCCGTCCGCAGCCCAGCTCTTGAGCTGCGGCGAGCCGGCATGCATCAAGAAAGTCTTGATGGCCGTGATCTTCATGGCTGCGCTGCCTTGACTGCGTTTTCGTCATAGCGAAAGCGGTTGTGAATGCTGCGCGCCCGCGGGTCAGGCCGTGGAATGGCCGATAACAGTGCTTGCGTGTAGGGGTGGTTGGGGTGATCGCAAATTTGCTCTGTCACGCCCGTCTCAACCACTTTGCCGCGGTGCATCACCGCAACGCGGTCGCAAAAATAGCGGATCACTGCGATGTCGTGGCTGATGAAGATGAAAGACAGGCCCAGCTCGTCTTGCAGCTTGAGCAGCAGGTCCAGCATTTGCGAGCGCAGCGACACATCCAGCGCGGAGGTGGCTTCGTCGGCCACGATCATGCGCGGGTTCAGCGCAATGGCACGTGCTATGCCGATGCGCTGACGCTGACCGCCTGAAAAAGCATGCGGATAGCGCTCGCGCCAGGCTGGCTCCATGCCCACCTGCTCTAGCAGGTGCGCTACGCGCTCATCGAGTTCAGGGCCTTTGGCAATGCCATTGACCAGCAAGGGCTCACCAATAATTTGCGCCACTGTCATGCGCGGATTGAGCGAGCTGACCGGGTCCTGAAAGATCATGCGGATGTCGCGGCGGCACTGCTTGAGGGTGGCTTTGTTGGCTTGCATCAGGTCAATCACCGAGCCATCGGCCTGCCGGTAGTTGATCTGGCCGGCTGTCGGTTCATAGACCCGCAGCAGGCAGCGGCCCATGGTGGTTTTGCCCGAACCCGATTCGCCCACAATGCCCAGCGACTCGCCAGGCAGCACCGACAGTGACACGCCGTCCACAGCTTTGGTGATGTTCTTGCCTTGGGTGAAGTGCATGGCCAAGTCGCGCACTTCCAAAATTGGCAGTGCATCGGCGCTCAGTTGGGCGCGCGCCACACGCAGATCAGCCTTGCGTCCGAGCTTGAGCACCGAGCCGATCAGCATGCGTGTGTAGTCGTCCTGCGGACTGTGGAAAATCTGGTCCACCGGACCGTTTTCGACAATCTTGCCGTGGTTCATGACAATCACCCGGTCGGCGATCTCAGCGACCACGCCCATGTCGTGGGTGATGAACATCACCGCCATACCATGCGATTTTTGCAGGCGGCGAATCAGGTCCAGAATCTCGGCCTGCGTCGTCACATCCAGCGCCGTGGTCGGCTCGTCAGCGATCAGCAAGGCCGGGTTGCAGGCCAGTGACATGGCAATCATGACGCGCTGGCGCATGCCGCCCGAAAACTCAAAGGTGTAGCGGTCTATGGCGCGTTCGGGGTTCGGAATTTCCACCTGAGTGAGCAGCTCGATACAACGCGCCCGCGACTCGGCCTTGGACATGTTGCGATGCAGCCGCAAAACTTCGGTGATCTGATTGCCCACAGTGTGCACCGGCGACAGTGAAGACATGGGCTCTTGAAAAATCATGGCAATGGCCGCGCCGCGCACCTGCCGGATTTCTTTGCTGCGCGGGTGCAGCTTAGCCAGATCCACCGACACGCCGCCGGGCGGGTTGAACAGCATGGTGCCGGCCACGATGCGGCCGGGTTCGTCAACGATTTGCAGGATCGATCTGGCCGTCACGCTCTTGCCGCTGCCGCTTTCGCCGACCACGCAGAGGGTCTGGCCATGCTCGACATCGAAAGAGACGTCGTCCACTGCTTTGATGATGCCGTTGCGCACGGCAAAGTGCGTGCTCAGGTGGCGTACCGACAAGAGTGCTGACGTTGAAGGGGCAGACATGGCCGGGTCCATGGGTGTATTCGAAGTGTTCATTATTTGTTGTACGGGTCAGAGGCGTCACGCAGGCCATCGCCCAGGAAATTCAGCGCAATCACGGCCAGCACCACGGCCGCGCCGGGGGCAAACAGCCAGGGCGCAGTAGCGATGGAGCGGATATTTTGTGCCTCGCGCAGCAAGACGCCCCAGGAGATGGTGGGCGGTTGCAAGCCCAGGCCCAGAAAGCTCAGCGAGGTCTCTGCCAGAATCATCGCCGGCACCGCCAGCGTTACCGAGGCAATGATGTGGCTTGAAAAACTCGGCAGCATGTGGCGGAAAATAATGCGTCCTTCCGATGCGCCGTCCAGCCGCGCAGCCGTCACAAACTCTTCGGTGCGCAGGCTCAGGAAGCGGCCGCGCACCACGCGCGCCAATTGAGCCCAGCCGGTCAGCGACAAGATGACCGTGATCATCAGGTAATGCATGATGGCCGGCCAGTCCTGCGGCAAAGCTGCGGCCAGCGCCAGCCAGATGGGAATGGTCGGCAGTGACAGCACCAGCTCGATCACGCGCTGGATCACGAAGTCGGTTTTGCCGCCGTAGTAGCCTGAGATGCCGCCCAGCACAATGCCCAGAAAAAGCGAGAGAAAAACCCCCAGCAATCCCACTGACAGTGAAATCTGCGTGCCCTGCATGATGCGGCTGAAAACGCAGCGGCCCAGCCGGTCAGCGCCGAACAAAAACAGCGGCTGCCCGGCTTCTTCCGAGGCCAGTAAGTGGGTGCGGCTCTTGAAAAGGCCCATCACTGTGTATTCATAACCTTCGCCAAACAACTGCAGATAAACCTTGCGGCTGGTATCCGGCTCGTAAATAGATGCCAGCGTGACCGGATCGCGCTTGAGTTGGTAGGGGTGGATGTACAGGCGCAGTGCCCAAGAGCCGTCGTCTTTGGTGTCAATCAGGTGCACGGCTTGGGGCGGGTGAAAAATGGCGCGACGGTTTTGTTGTTCCGGGTCGTTGACGGCAAAAAAGCCCGGCGCTATGGCAATGACATACAGAGCAATGGTCACGGCCAGGCAAACCATGGCCAGCCGGTGTTTTTTGAAGGCCCACCAGACGAGTTGCCATTGAGAGGCGACGGCCAGGCGGCTGGCGCCGGTGTCGGCGGCGGAGTGGCTTGTGATAGAGGTCATGTCTGAAAAGCCCGGTTCATTCAAGGCGGATGCGAGGATCGACCAGCGCCAGCAGGATGTCACTGATCAGTGCGCCCACCACGGTGAGCGCACAGATCAACAAAATGAAGGCGCCTGCCAGGTACATGTCCTGGCTCATCAGGGACTGCAACAGCAAGGGGCCTGCGGTCGGCAGGCTCATCACGATGGCCACGATGATGGAGCCCGACACGAGGTTGGGCAGCAGCCAGGCGATGGTTGAGATAAAGGGGTTGAGCGCCAGCCGCATGGGGTATTTCACCAGCAGCGTGAATTCGGACAGACCTTTGGCACGCGCAGTGGTCACGTAAGGCCGGTTCAGCTCGTCAAGCATGTTGGCGCGCATCACGCGTATCAGGCTGGCGGTGCCTGACACGCCCAAAATGACCACCGGAATCCACAGGTGCTGCAGGAAGTCGATGAACTTGTCAAAGTTCCAGGGGGCGTTTTGGTATTGCTCTGAAAACAAGCCGCCCACACTCTGGCCGAACTCGACGGCGGCAAAGTACATCAGCACCAGCGCCAGCAAAAAACTGGGCACTGCCAGGCCGAGAAAGGAAAAGAAGGTGACGACATAGTCACCGATGGAGTATTTTTTAACCGCAGAAAAAACACCGATGGGCAGCGCAATGCCCCAGGTCAGCAGCAGGGTCGAAAAAGTCAGCACCAGCGTGAGCGACATGCGCTCCCAGATGAGTTCAGAAACCGGTTGCTGCCATTCAAAACTCAACCCGAAGTCACCGTACAACACGATGTTGGTAATCCACTTCCAGTACTGCACGATCATGGGCTGGTCCAGCCCGAAGCGTGAGCGCAGGTCGGCGGCTGTGTTCTGGTCAACGATTTCGTTGGAGGCTGCCAGCGTGGCGATGTAGGTGGTGACGTAGTCGCCTGGCGGCAACTGGATCAGCACAAAGGAAATGAAGCTGATGGCCAACAAAAAAGGCAGCATCCACACCATGCGCCAAAGAATGAATCTAAACATGAGAAATTTCCGCAGTGCTGAAGTAAGACATGACAGCGCCGCACAGACCATTCACCCGGGTTGGGTAATGGCCTGTGCTCGCTTCAAGGGCGGTGCTTGAGCCTTAGCTTTTGCTAAAGAAGAACTGCTGCGGCAGCGCCGGTCCGGGGTTGGGCCACGACCAGGCGTTCGGGTAGGACTTGGGCACGTTTTGCAGGTTGTTGCGTGCAATGCCAAAGGAGTTCACCGCCAGGCAAACACCAATCGTTTCGAAGGCATCGGCCGTCAGGTCAAACACATTTTTCATCAGAGCGCCGCGCTTTTTCAAGTCAGCCGTGGCACGCGCATCGTCAAACAGTTTCATGCGTTTTTTCTGGCTTTCCGGCGGCTCCTGGCCGTCTTTGCCGCCCGACACATACCACTGCGTCCAGGGGATCGCGTAACGCGAGCCTTGCGGGTGCTGGGCAAAGTAGTCACGCGAGTCGAGCATCGGGTCCAGACCGCCGGGGCCGGGCCAGGTGGCTGCATCGTGGTCGTTGCTGTCACCGCGTGTGTAGTACAGGGCACGCTCCAGTGTGTTGACCTTGATATCCACACCGATCTCGGCCCAGTGGCGCTTGATCAGCTCCAGCGTATCGACGGCATCCGGGTAGAGCGTCGGGATCACGTCGATGGCAAAGAACACGCGCTCGCCGTCCGGACGCAGGCGGAACTTTTGCGCATCGCGTTTGGCGTAGCCCAGTTTGTCCAGAATCGCATTGGCCTGCTTGGGGTCGTGCTGTGTGAACTGGGTGGACAGTTTCTCGTGGTACCAGGGGTGGCCTGGGCGCGGGCCGGTCTGGTAGGGCTTGGACTGGCCCAGGTACACCAGGTCAATGATCTCCTTGCGGTTGATGCCCAGCGACAGCGCTTGACGGAACTGCTTGTTGGCAAACATCTCGCGCTTTTTCGGGTCCTTGTGCGTCATGTTCAGGTAAATCTGAACCTGTTGCGATCCCGAGGCGATCAGCTCGATCAGGCGGTAGCCGCCTTTTTGCATGTTCTGTGACAAGGTCGGTTTATTTTGCAGCGAGTCAATGTGGCGCTCCTGGATGTCCAGGTTGCCCGACAGGGCTGCCAGCATGAGCGACTCGACGTCTTGTGCAATGCTGAAGTTCAGGCTGTCGATGTAGGGCAGTTGCTGGCCGTTCTGGTCGACTTGCCAGAAGTTCGGGTTGCGCTGCATCACCACACGGGTGGCACCGCCGGTGTAGGCCTCGGTCACCACCCACGGGTCGATGGTCGGTTTTTCGGTGTTGCCCCAGCGCGAAGGGATTTCGATGTCGCCGCACTTGGCACGGAACAACTGCGCCCAGTCCGACATGTTGGCGGCTTTGGCCTGGTCGGCGGCCTGCGGGTTGTACTTGGGGTGGAACTGGCTGCAGTAGTGCTTTGGAAACAGCGTCGGGTATTGGCCCAGCGGCGTGGCCATCTGCTCGAGGAACAAGGCATAGGGCGTGGCGAAGGTGAACTTGACTGTCACCTCGTCGATCTTGCTGACTTCACAAGGCTTGCCGGCAATCACCAGCGTGGAGGGCACCGACTTGTAGAGCTCTGAATTTTTGGCGCAATCTTCAATCGAGAAAACGATGTCGTCCGCGGTGAAAGGCTTGCCGTCCGACCACTTCATGCCCTTGCGCAGGTGAAAAGTGAATTCGGTGGAGTTGGCGTTAACGTCCCACTTGTGCGCCACATTGGGCAGCACAGAAGTGAAAGCCAGGTTCCAGCGCACCAGGCCCTGGTTGCCGACCATGCGCAAGATGCCGTTGTGGTCGGCGCTGCCGCGCAGACCGCGACGCAGGCCGCCACCGTAGACGCCGACTTTGTCGGCCTTGACTACCAGCGGGTTGCTTCCCACGCGCTGGGCCAGCGGCGGTAATTTGCCCTCGCTGACCAGCTTGGCCAGTGCAGGGGCCTCTTTGCCGGCCTGAGCCCAGGCGCTACCGCCGGCTCCCAGACCCGCCAGGGCTGCAGCACCGGCAAAACCTTGAAGAACCTGGCGCCGGCCGGGGTTGCGTGGGGAGGACGTCTGGCGAGAAGATGGCTTCATACAAAAACTCCATGGGTAAATTCGAATGGCCCGGGGCATGCCCTGAACCGCTAACCGAGGGCTTTAGGCGGTTAAAAAAACCGGCTCACGGTGCAAGGACTTTGTTTGACAACTCTCTGTGTGTCAAGCTGAGTCGTATGCAGACAAACCCCTATACCGGGGTAAAAAGCAGGTGTTATGGTCGAGATCGTCAATTTATTGGGGCTTATTGGTCAGGCAAATTTATATTTGTCTTACGAATTTACAGTTTCAACTGTTTTTTATTCTCTCTTCCAACCTGACCATGAAAACCTCTCCCCTCACGCTTGAAGAGTTTGCCGGTTCCGTTTTGGCCGTTCCGCCGCTGGCCCGTCATGCCGACCTGTCCATCAACGCTGCGGCCAACCAGCAACTCATCCGTCACATCGAGGCAGGCGGCATCACCACTTTGCTGTACGGCGGCAACGCCAACATGTACCACTTGCCCCTGCATGAATACGCGCCCTTGCTGGAGATGCTGGCCGCCGCAGCAGGCGCGCAGACCCGCGTGATCCCGGCCATCGGCCCGGACTTCGGCAAGATGATCGAGCAGGCACAGATCCTCAAGGGCAAGGGCTACCGCACCGCCATGGTCTTGCCCATGCAGGGATTCACCACCCCGGAGGGCGTGGCCGACGGTATCGAGCGCTTTGTCCAGGTCGCCGGCATGCCTGTCACGCTCTACATCAAGAGCGAGCAATACATCGACCTTGAACGCTTACAGCGCCTGGCCGAAAGCCAGCACATCTTGTGCGTCAAATACGCCGTGGTGCGCGCAGACACCGGGCAAGACCCTTACCTGAAGGAAATGATCGAGCGCATTTCCAGCGCGCGCATTGTCAGCGGCATGGGCGAGCGACCGGTGCTTTCACACATTGGCGACTGGGGTTTGACCTCGTTCACCACCGGCTCGGGTTGCCTGGCGCCGCGCGCCTGCATGGACTTGTTGCGCGCGCTCAAGGCCGGTGACCGCGCCCGCGCGCAAGGGCTGTACGACGCATTCATGCCCCTGGAGACTTTGCGTGACAACGTCTCCTTGATCCGCGTGTTGCATGACGCTGTGAGCTGGAGCGGCCTGGCCGACATGGGTGCGCAGCTGCCGTTGCTCAGTGCCACACCCGCGGCCATGCGTGTACCGGTGGAGGCGGCGGCCCGCAGCTTGCTGGCCTTTGAGGCGACCCGCTGAGCGCAGGCCCGAATCACACCCGCAGATGAACAACAAGACCGCTCCCAAAGGCCTGGTTGATCAGGTCTATAGAGGCCTGCTGGAGCTGATCATGCAGGGCGACCTCAAAGAGGGCGACAAGCTGTCGACCGAGCAGGCCTTGGCCGAGCAGTTCAAGACATCGCGCCCCACGGTGCGCGAGGCGCTGTCGCGGCTGCGCTCGGACGGCATCATTGCCAGCCGCCAGGGCGCAGGGACTTTTGTCACGCGCCGGCCCGACCCCGATCTGCCGCGCTTCATGCCGCTCGAGTCGCTGTCGGATGTGCGGCGCTGCCTGGACTTTCGCATCGTGGTCGAACGTGGTGCTGCCGCGCTGGCCGCTGTCATGGCGGACGATGAGGACATGGTGCGCATTGAGCAAGCCTTGACCCGCCTGGAGCAGGCCGTGGCCAGCAACGCGCTGGGCGTTGACGAGGACTTTGACTTTCACATGGCCGTCGCCCAGGCCAGCAAGAACCAGTTCTTTGTGTCTGTGCTGGTCTCGATCAAGCCGCACATGGAATTCGGCATGAATCTGATGCGCAACTTGTCCCTGAGCAAAAGCGGCGAACGGCTTATTCGCGTTCAGTCCGAACACCGGGATATCGTTAAAGCCATTTTGCAGCGCGACCCGCTCGAGGCGGAAGCTGTGATGCGGCGGCATCTGCAAGAAACCCGGCAGCGCATGTTCGGCAGTTGAATGCCCGGCCTGCGCGCTTTGACCACCAGGGCCAGACAACATGATCTCCAGACTTCTCATCACCGGCGCGGCCGGCCGCCTGGGCGGCCATTTGCGCAGCAGCCTGCGTCCCTACGCACAAACACTGCGCCTGTCAGACATCGCCGACATGCCCCCCGCCCAAGCCGGCGAAGAAGTTGTGCTCTGCGAACTGTCTGACAAACAAGCGGTCGACCGCCTGGTGCAGGGTTGCCAGGCCATCGTGCACATGGGCGGCATACCGAATGAGCAGCCGTTTGAGAAAATTCTCGACGCCAATATTCGCGGCGTGATGCATGTGTACGAAGCGGCGCGCCGACATGGCGTGGGTCGAGTGGTTTTTGCCAGCTCCAACCATGTGGTGGGTTTTCACCGGCAGGGCGATGTGCTCGAGACCGACTGCGAGCGCCGCCCCGACGGCCACTACGGACTGTCGAAATCTTTTGGTGAAGACGTCGCGCGTTTTTACTTTGACCGCTATGGTATTGAGAGCGCCTGCCTGCGCATCGGTTCAGCCACAGCCGAACCGCTGGACCGCCGCATGCTGCACACCTGGCTGAGCTACCGTGACCTGACCGAGCTGGTGCGTTGCTGCCTGATGGTGCCGCAACTCGGCCACACCGTGGTCTACGGTGTGTCTGACAACCGTGACCCGTGGTGGCGTAACACGGGGGCCAGCCATTTGGGTTTTAAGCCGCAAGACAGTGCGGAGCCCTTTCGCAGCGTGCGTGAACAAAGCCCGCCGCTGGAACCCGGCGACCCGGCGCGCATTTACCAGGGCGGCAGTTTCGTCAAGAACGGGCCGTTTGATTAAGAGTTATGGATTCTGGCGCTGAGCCGCCTTAACTTTGCGCCAGCAGCACCATCAGCGCACCGGCGCCACCGTCTGCCGGGCGGGCCTGGGCAAAGGCCAGCACTTCTTTTTTCTGGATCAACCAGCTGTGCACCCGGCCTTTGAGCACAGGCGCTTTGCCCGGTGATCCCAAGCCTTTGCCGTGTACCACGCGCACGCAGCGCCAGCCGGTTTTGTGGGCGTCGCGGATGAACTGCGACAAGCTGTCGCGGGCCTCTTCCCGGCGCAGGCCGTGCAGGTCAATCTGACCCTGCACGCTCCAGCCGCCGCGCCGCAGTTTGCGCAGCACATCCGGCCCCATGCCGGGGCGGCGAAAGCTCAGTGCGTCGTCGGTGTCCAGCAGGGTGCTGACGTCGAACTCGTCCGAAATGGCTTCGCGCATGACAGCCATTTCATCGAGCTGGTGTTGCACCGGCACCGGTGCGGGCGGCTCGGCGCGCAGGCCTACCCTTTGCCCCGGCGCATGGCGCTCCGGCAGGGCCTTGACCGGGCCGATGGCACGTTTGAAAAGCTCTTTTTCGGCCTGGCGCTGGCGGGCTGCGGCCAGGCGTTCGGCTTCTTGCTGCGCCGCCAGCTGGGCTTGCGCCTGGAGGTCTTGCTTGAGGGCCTTGAGGCCGCGCAGATCTTTGATAGCGGGCTTGCTGGCTGACTTGCTGGCGGGTTTGTTGACAGGTTTTTGAGCAGGCGTTGGCATGCCCGAACTTTAGACCAAACCCAGCTCCGCCATCGACACCGCTTGCGAGGCTGTCACCACAAAATGGTCCAGCACCCGCACATCCACCAGCGCCAGGGCGGCTTTGAGGGTGTGCGTCAAGGCCTCGTCAGCGCGTGAGGGCTGGGCCGTGCCGCTGGGGTGGTTATGGGCCAGAACCACGCTGCTTGCGTTCAATGTGAGCGCATGCTTCACCACTTCGCGCGGGTAGACGCTGGTTTGCGTCAGGGTGCCGCGAAACATCTCCTCCAGGGCGATCAAGCGGTGCTGGCTGTCTAAAAACAGCACCGCAAAAACCTCATGATGCAAACCGCCCAGTTGCAGTTGCAGGTAGTCGCGCACAGCTTGTGGCGTGTTGAACAAGGGCTTTTGCGTCAGCTGCTGGGCCAGCGCCCGGCGGGCGAGTTCCAGCACCGCCACCAGTTCAGCCCGTTTGGCCGGCCCCAGGCCCTTGACGGTCTTGAGTGCTTCGGCCGGCGTGTGCAGCAGTCCGGCCACTCCGCCAAAGCGGTCCACCAACTCTTGCGCCAGTTGCAAGACGTTTTTGCCTTGAATGCCACTGCGCAGCAGCAAGGCCAGCAATTCGGCGTCGCTCAGTGCCGCCGGGCCGCGGCTGAGCAGCTTTTCACGCGGACGGGCTTCTTGGGGCAGGTCTTTGAGCAGCATGTCTAAAGCTTAGTCAAAGGGGGCACCGGGGCGGGTGAACTTTGTCCGGCGCCGGTCAAAGACCGGGCGGGGTGGCGTTTCGGCGGCGCTTCTTACAATGGCTTTTTTGCCCGTACTGAAAGTTGTCATGTTGTCTGCCCCGCTTGATTCTTTGCCGCGTGTGGCCCCGGGGTCTTTTTTGACGTTGCACTACCGCATGGCGGCTGCCGCCGTCAACGGACAGCCCGGCGCTGACATCATCAATACCTTTGAAGGCAAGCCCGCTACCCTGAGCCTGGGTGGCGGCCAGTTGTCTCCGGCGCTTGAGCAGCGCCTGCTGGGCCTGAGCGAGGGTGCGCGTGTCGCTTTTGAAGTGCCTGCCGGCGAGGCTTTTGGCGAGCGCAACCCCGAGCTGGTTCAATGGGTGGGCCGCAAACTGCTCAACGAGCTGGGTGACCCTGACGAGCGCTACCATGCAGGCGACGTGGTGCAGTTCCCCACCCCCGACGGCATGGGCCAGTACGCCGGCGCCGTGCAGCAGGTCAAGGCGGACGGAACGGCGGTTCAGTTTGACTTCAACCACCCGCTGGCCGGTCAGGCCGTGGTGTTTGAGGTGCATGTGATTGGAGTAATTTGACAAATGAGCATCAAGCCTGAAGCGGGTCACCCGCAAGAAATCCTGCTGGCTGAGCCGCGCGGTTTTTGCGCCGGCGTGGACCGGGCCATCGAAATCGTCGAGCGCGCCATCATCAAGTTCGGCGCGCCCATTTACGTGCGCCACGAGATCGTGCACAACACCTATGTCGTCAATGACCTCAAAGACAAGGGCGCCATCTTCATTGAAGAGCTGAGCGATGTGCCGCCCGGCGCAACGCTGGTGTTCAGCGCGCATGGCGTGAGCCTTGCGGTGCAGGAAGAAGCGCGTCAACGCGGCTTTCAAATTTTTGACGCCACCTGTCCCTTGGTTTCTAAAGTGCATGTCGAAGTGGCCAAGCTTCACAAAGAAGGCTACGAGTTCATCATGATCGGCCACAAGGGCCACCCGGAAGTCGAAGGCACCATGGGTCAGCTCGACGGCGGCATTCACCTGGTGGAAGACGTGGCCGACGTGGCGCGCATCCAGCCCGCCCAGACCGCGCTGCTGGCGGTGGTCACACAGACCACGCTGAGCGTGGACGACGCCGCAGAGATCAGCGCGGCAGTCAAGGCACGTTTCCCGCAGGTGCGCGAGCCCAAGCAGCAAGACATTTGCTACGCCACGCAAAACCGCCAGGACGCCGTCAAGGTCATGAGTCCGCAGGTGGATTTACTCATTGTGGTCGGCAGCCCGACCAGCTCCAACAGCAACCGCCTGCGCGAGCTCGCGGCCAAACTGGGCACCGAAGCCTATATGGTGGACGATGCCACCGAGCTGCAGGAAAGCTGGTTTGAAGGTCGCAACCGCGTGGGCCTGACGGCCGGCGCATCAGCGCCTGAGGTGCTGGTCAAGGCGGTGATAGACCGCATCCGCGCGCTGGGCGCGGTATCCGTGCGCAAGTTGGACGGCATCGAAGAAACCATCAAGTTCCCGCTGCCCAAGGGCTTGCGCATGAACAGTGAGCAGACGCTGGAAGCCGACGGCAGCCGCCGGCACGAATCCGGCCACTGAAGCAGCGGGGTCCCCAGCCCCTTAAAATCCTTGCATGCTTGACATCAACCTCCTCCGCAAAGACCTGCCTTCGGCCATCGCCCGCCTGGACACCCGCAAACGCCCGCAGGCGTTTTTGAATGTCGAGGCCTTCCAGGCGCTCGAAGCCGAACGCAAGACCTGCCAGATGCGCACCGAAGAGTTGCAAAACCAGCGCAACAACCTGTCCAAGCAGATCGGCCAGCTCAAATCTAAGGGCGAAGATGCCAGCGCCGTGATGGCCCAGGTCAGCGCGTCCAAGACAGAGCTTGAAAGCATGGCCACCCGCTTGGACCAGATCCAGACCGAATTGCAGGCGCTGCTGCTGGCTGTGCCCAATTTGCCGCACGAAAGCGTGCCCGAAGGCGCCGGTGAAGCCGGCAATGTGGAAGTGCGTAAATGGACGCCTGCGCAAGGCGCGGGCGGCGTACCCGCTGCCTTTGCCTTTGCCGCCAAAGACCACGTCGATGTGGGCGAGCCGCTGGGGCTGGACTTTGAAGCCGGCACCAAGCTCACGGGCTCGCGCTTTACCGTCATGAAAGGCCCGCTGGCGCGCATGCACCGCGCGCTGTCGCAGTTCATGCTGGACCTGCAAACCCAGCAGCATGGCTACACCGAATGCTATGTGCCCTACATCGTCAACGCTGATTCGCTGCGCGGTACCGGCCAGTTGCCCAAGTTTGAAGAAGACCTGTTTGCCGCCAAGAAGGGCGGCCAGGAAGGCGAGGCCGAAAACGCCGCGCTGTACCTGATCCCCACCTCTGAAGTGCCGCTGACCAACCTGGTGCGCGACGAGATCGTCGCCGAAGCCGAGCTGCCCATGCGCTTGACCGCACACACGCCTTGCTTCAGGTCAGAGGCCGGCAGCTACGGCCGCGACACGCGCGGCATGATCCGCCAGCACCAGTTCGACAAGGTCGAGATGGTGCAGATCGTGCACCCCGACAAAAGCTACCAAGCGCTGGAAGAAATGACCGGCCACGCCGAGGCCGTGCTGCAAGCGCTGGGCCTGCCTTACCGCGTCATGCTGCTATGTACCGGCGACATGGGCTTTGGCTCGAGCAAAACCTATGACCTCGAGGTCTGGCTGCCCGCGCAAAACACCTACCGTGAGATCAGCTCGGTTTCTAACTGCGAAGCCTTTCAGTCCCGTCGCCTGCAAGCGCGCTTTAAAAACGCGCAAGGTAAAAACGAGTTTGTCCACACGCTCAACGGCTCGGGCTTAGCGGTCGGCCGCACCCTGGTGGCCGTGCTGGAGAACTACCAGCGCGAAGACGGCAGCGTTGCCGTGCCTGCTGCGCTGCAGCCCTACATGGGCGGCCTGACCGTCCTGACGCCTGCTGTCGGCTAATCCCCCCGCCGGCGGCGCGAAAGCCCCCAGCATGTCGCCGCTCGTGGATTTTTTTTTCGCGAGGCTCGCTGCCGCGCCCGCGGTGCTGGTGCAGGTGCACAGCACCGAGGGCTCGGCCCCGCGCGACGCCGGCGCCTGGATGGCCATCTTTGCCGACTCATACCTTGGCACCATAGGCGGCGGGCATCTGGAACACCAGGCCATAGCACGGGCGCATGAACTGCTGGCAGGGCAGGGTGATGAAGTCCCTGAAATCATGCGCATGGCGCTGGGCCCCTCGCTGGGCCAGTGCTGCGGCGGCGTGGTGCACCTGAGTTTGCAGCGAGTCAGCGCCGCCAGTCTGCCGGCGCTGCGTCTGCGGCTGGACGCGCAGCGCATGCCGGTCGCACTCTTTGGCGGCGGCCACGTTGGCCATGCGCTGGCTGAGTTGCTGGCCCGCCTGCCGGTAGCGCTGCACTGGATAGACAGCCGCGAAGGCATATTCCCCGCTGCGCTGCCGGCGCATGTGCTGTGCGAACACTCCGAGCCGGTGCAAGCTGCGGTGGCCAGTCTGGCGCCGGGTTCACACGTGCTGATCATGAGTTTCAGCCATGCCGAAGACCTGGACGTGTTGGCGCAGTGCCTGACGCGTCAGCGCCAGCGCGGCGACTTACCCTTTATCGGTCTGATCGGCAGCAAAACCAAATGGGCCACCTTCAGGCACCGGCTTGAGGCGCGTGGCTTCAGCGCCGAAGAACTTGCGCATGTCACCTGCCCGATCGGCGTGCCCGGCATCGAAGGCAAAGAGCCCGAGGTGATTGCGGTGGCAGTGGCGGCGCAGTTGCTGCAAGCTCGCCAATCAAAGCCATCATCTGCAGCCTGACCGGCCCCGACTGATGCAGACACTTCCAGAAGCACCCATCGACATTGTTTACCTCTGGGTAGACGGACAAGACGCGCGCTGGCGGGCCAAGCGGCGCCAGGCCTTGCAAAACCTCAGCGACCCCTGCAGTGTGGCAATTGCACCCTTTGGCAATGTAGAAGGCCGCTTTCGCGATAACGACGAGTTGCGCTACAGCCTACGAGCGTTAGAGCGCTTCTTTCCGGAGCACGGCCATGTCTACATCGTCACTGACGGGCAGGCCCCGGCCTGGCTGCAACGCTCTGAGCGCTTGACCGTGGTGGACCATCTGGAGCTGATTCCTGCGCAGGCCTTGCCGACTTTTGATTCGGGCAACATCGAGTCTTACATTCACCGCATTCCCGGCTTGTCAGAGCGCTACTTCTACTTGAATGACGATGTTTTTTTTGGTGCACCTGTGAATGTGGACGACTGGTTCTGGCCCGGTGGCTTTTATGTGGCCTGGTCTGACGAACCTGAAGTGCTGGGCGAGAAGCTGCGCGAAGACGCCACCTCGCTTGAGAACGCCAGCAGGCTATCGCACCAATGGCTCAGCCTCAAGGCCGCAGCGCCTACGCTGCACCGTCCGATGACACCGCTTTACGAGAAGGTCGCACGCACCTTCGCGCATTCGCCGCGGCCCATGCTCAAGTCGGTGCTTTTCGAACTGGAGCACGAAGCGCCTGAGTTGTTTGAAGGCGTTCGCTCCACCGTCTTCAGGCGCTGGGACAAGCCGACCATCGTGTCTGACTTTGCGCTGCGCTGGGCCTTGGCGCACGACATGGCGCGTGTCAAGGACTATGAGCACAGTTATATATCGACCGGGGCACGCGGTCACAGCGCGGAGCTTGAGCAACTGGGATTAGATTTTGGCGTGCTGGATTTCTTTTGCATCAACGACACCACTGACGATGCCCGCGCCGAAGACCCGCGCCTGAAAAAAGTTCAGACGATGCTACAGCGCATGTTGCCGCTGCCTTCGCAGTTCGAGCGGGTGGCGCAAACGGCATTGCCGCTCGCCGAACTGCAGCTTTCAAGCTGATCTATGCCGGTGATCGTCAAGCACTGAGAGTGAAAGCCTCGTGGATGGCCGACTGCACGCTGCCACCCAACACCGCGCCGCCACCGGCCACATAAATCCAGTCGCCAATCGTCACCGCCCCGACAGCATGTCTGGGCGTTGGCATGGGGGCGTGGGCTTGCCAGCTGTCGCTGACGGCGTCGTAGCTCTCCATTTGCCCGAACACGGTTTGCTGTCCGGGCCGGTTGATGATGCCGCCTTCGCCGCCCATGGCAAACAAGCGGTCGCGGTAAATCACCAGGCCGTGACCTGAGCGGGCTGTGGGCAGCGGCGCCCGCAATTCCCAGGTGTCCCGCTCCGGCAGGTAGACCTGGTGCAAATCGGTGTTGTATTCAAAGGTGTTGAAGCGCCCGCCAATGACATGAATGCGACCCTGGTGCGTGATGCAGCCAACGTGGTCACGCGCACCCGGCAGCGCTTTGCGACGGCTCCATGCGTCGGTTTTCGGGTCATAGACTTCATGCCAACCGACGCTGGCCCGCTCGTCGACCGGGGAAGAAGCCCCGCCGATCAGATGAATTTTGTCGTTCAGTACAACGGCCGCCGCCGCGCCACGCGGGCGCGGCAAGGGCGCGATGCTTTGCCATTTATCTGAGCCCACCTCATAGACATAAGCGTGGTTGTCAGGGTTGCGGTTTTGCTCGATGAAGCCGCCAAAGGCGTAAATCCGGCCGCGGTCGGCCACCACCGCCACATGGTTGGCCCCGCGCGGAAGCGCCGCTGCCAGAAGCCAGGTGTCTGTCTTGGGCTCATACACATGGTGGTAACCCCGGTCTACCCGGCCTTCGCCATAGCCGCCAATGATGTGCAGCCGCCCGGCCCATTCGGCAGCCCAGGCCATTTCGCTGCGCGGTATGGGCAGCGCGGCCCGTGTGACCCAGCGCCCCGGTGCGCCGGCTGCGGCACTGCTTTTGACAGAGCGCTGCGCCGTCTGGTCGGCCGTCAGGTGATGCACTTGCCCGCCTTGCAGGCGCGCATAGGGCTCGGTAGCAGAAGGAGCCACCGGCAGCGCAGGATGCGCAGGATGGGTGTGGTGCGCCGGCTGCGCCAGCAGTGAATCTGCCACAAGCGCACTTGTAGCGGCGGTTAAAAATGTGCGGCGGTCTAGCGTCATGTTGTGTTTCCTTCTCAAGGTCGCTTGCTTGAAAAAATTCTGAAAAGCATATTACACGGGCAGGCGCTTTTGGCAAGCCACAGCTTGCCTCAGCGACTCGGGGCTTCAATTTGGCTACACTGGTCTGGCTAGACCGCAGCGGAGCCGGAAATTCACTTCCTGTGTCGCGGTCCTTGCTGCTTACAGCGCCCGCAGTGGTGAGCAGTCCGAACTTCATGTCCTGTGCGATGCATGCGCATCCGGGCCATGCGGATTGCCAAGGCTAGACCATGGAAAGTTATCTTCTCGACTGGGCCAACCTGTTATTGCGTTGGGTGCATGTCATCACCGCCATCGCCTGGATCGGCTCCTCGTTTTACTTTGTCTTTTTAGACTCCAGCCTGACGGCGCCGGTGGATGAAGACCTGAAAAAGCAAGGCGTCAGCGGCGAGCTGTGGGCGGTGCATGGCGGTGGCTTTTACCACCCGGTCAAGTTTGCGGTGAGGCCACCCGAGCTGCCCAAGCACCTGCACTGGTTTTATTGGGAGGCCTACAGCACCTGGCTGACGGGCATGGCGCTGTTCACCGTGTCTTACCTCTGGCAGGCTGGCACTTTCCTGATAGATAAATCATTGATGGACTGGACACCCACGGCCGCAGTGCTGACGGCGCTGTCTTTCCTGGTGGTGTTCTGGCTGCTGTACGACGGCATTTGCCGCGTCTTCGGTCAGCGCAAAAATGGCGACGCACTGGTCGGGTTGGGTGTGCTAGTGCTGGTGTGTGTGGCCTCCTGGCTGGCTTGCCACTGGTTTGCCGGGCGCGCGGCCTTTTTGCTGGTCGGCGCCATGATGGCCACTGCCATGAGTGCCAACGTGTTCTTCTGGATCATTCCCGGCCAGCGCACTGTGGTGGCCGACATCCAAGCCGGCCGGCCGGTAGACCCGATACACGGCCAGCGTGGCAAGCAGCGCAGCGTGCACAACACTTACTTCACGCTGCCGGTGCTGTTTGCCATGCTGAGCAATCACTACAGCTTCACCTGGAGCCATCCGCAAAACTGGCTGGTGTTGATACTCATGATGTTCGCCGGCGCTGCGATTCGCCAGTTCTTTGTGCTGCGGCACGGTTTCAAACTCGGGCGCAACGGCAATCCGCTGCCCTATGCGCTGGTGGGTGTGGCCGTGATTCTGGGCACCATCGTCTGGCTCAAGCCCGCGCCGCGCCCAGCCACTGCGGCGGCGACCGGCAACGTGAGTTACGCCATGTTGCAGCCGGTCCTGGAACAGCGCTGCTACCAATGCCACGGCGCGCAGGTGCAAATGAAAAACGTGCGGATGGACTCGTCCGAAGATGTCAAGCTGCATGCGCAAGGCATCTATCAGCAGGTGGTGGTCAGCAAAATCATGCCCATGAACAACAGCACTCAGATCACCGAAGACGAACGCGCACTGATAGGTCGCTGGTTTGAAACGGGTGCGGCGGTACGCTAAGGGTACGGGGATGGATCCCCGCCTTCGCGAGGATGACGGGATGTGAGCGTCATTCCTGCGAAGGCAGGAATCCATCCCCGCCAACCGGACACGGCACAATGGATCGTTATGAAGCGGCTCTTTTGAACCCCACAACGCATGACCTCCAACGCCACCGCCAACAACGCTGCTATGCCTTCGCCGCACCAGCAACCGCGCGAATTTTTGCAGCGGCTCTACCTGGCTGCCGTGCAGCGCGCACTGCCTTTGCACAACACCGCCGCCTGCTTGCCGCAGCCGCCCAGCGCCCAGAGCGGCGGGCGCACCATCGTCATTGGCGCGGGCAAGGCTGGTGGCTCGATGGCGCAGGCGGTCGAAGCCCTGTGGCCGGCTGACGCACCATTGAGCGGCCTGGTGGTCACGCGTTACCACCACATTCCACCGCGCCCGGCAGGGCTGCCGGTGCGCATTGAGGTGGTTGAAGCCGCGCACCCGGTGCCCGACGCAGCCGGCCTGGCCGCAGCCGAGCGCATCTTGGCCATGGTGCAGGGCCTGAATGCCAACGACCTGGTTTTGTGCCTGATCTCCGGCGGCGGCTCTGCGCTGCTCACGCTGCCGGCCGACGGCCTGACGCTGGCTGACAAGCAGCGCATCAACCAGGCCCTGCTGAGCAGCGGCGCCAACATTGCAGAGATGAACTGCGTGCGCAAGCACCTCTCGCGCATCAAGGGCGGGCGCCTGGCCGCGGCCTGCGCACCGGCACGCGTGGTCACGCTGACCATCAGCGACGTGCCGGGCGACGATCCGTCCATCATTGCCAGCGGCCCGACCGTGCCCGACGCCAGCACCTGCGCTGACGCGCTGGCCATCTTGCAGCGCTACGCCATCGAAGTTCCGCCAGCCTTGCACGCTGCGCTGGAAAGCGGCGCCATGGAAACGCCCAAGCCGGGCGATGCCATCTTCACCGGCCATGAAGTTCACATGATCGCCACGCCGCAGCAAAGCCTGCAAGCGGCCGCCGACGCCGCGCGCGCCGCTGGCATTAAGGCCTACATATTGAGCGACGAGATCGAAGGCGAGTCACGTGAAGTCGGCAAAGTGCATGCCGCGCTGGCCCGCGCCGTGGCCCACAAAGACCAGCCTTTTGAAAAGCCCTGTGTCATCTTGAGCGGTGGTGAAACCACGGTGACCATGCGGCCGCAACTGGCTGGCGCTGACAAGAGCCAACACGGCCGCGGCGGGCGCGCCGGCGAGTTCTGCATGGGTCTGGCACTGGCGCTGCAAGGCCAAAGCGGTGTCTACGCCCTGGCCGCAGACACCGACGGCATTGACGGCATTGAAGACAACGCCGGCGCCTATGTGGCGCCCGACACCCTGGCCAGAGCCCGTGCCCGCGGCATGAAGATCGACCAGTACCTGGACCGCAACGACGCCTACGGCTACTTCGAACCGCTGGGCGACCTGGTCATCACCGGGCCGACACACACCAACGTGAACGACTTCCGGGCGATTCTGGTCTTGTGACCTTGACGGCCGGCCCCCAAGCCTCAGCGAATTGACCCACCTTCAGAACCGGAGACCTGCCTTGCTCAAACAAGCCCTGACCATCCTTGCCATCGGACTGAGCTTCGTGGCCCAGGCCCAGACCTTCCCGACCAAGCCGGTGCGCATCATCACGCCCTTTCCGGTGGGTAGCGGCCCCGAAGGTGTGGCCCGCCTGGTGGCTGACAAGTTGTCCAAGAGCTGGGGCCAGCCGGTCACCGTAGAAAACCGCCCCGGCGGCAACGGTTTCATTGCCATTGACGCCTTCAAACGCGGCGCCACAGATGGCACCGACTTGATACAGCTCGACGGCGTTCACCTGACGGCTTACCCGCATCTGTTCAAGAAGCTGCCTTACGACGCCAGGGTTGACTTTGACGTGCTGCTGCCGCTGTTCAAGACCTATTTTTTCTTCACCACCGCGGCCGACAGCAAATACAAAAACATGGCCGATCTGGTGGCCGATGCCAAGGCCAGCCCCGGCAAACTCAACTACGGTTCCTGGTCAGTGGGCAACCCGGTGCATCTGGGTTCGGCCCTGTTTGAGACCGTGACCGGCACCGAGATGCAGCACATCATCTACAAAGAAACCACCCAGCTCTATACCGCCGCATCGACCGGCGAGCTGGCCTTTGCCATGGGCACCAGCGCCACGGCCGGCCCCTTGTACCGCGCCGGCAAGCTCAAGTTTTTGGCCATTGCAGCGCCCAAGCGACTGCCCGCCTACAAAGACGTGCCCACCGTGGCCGAAGCCGGTGGCCCCAAAGACTTCGAGGTCAGCGGCATGACCGTGATCGCCGCCCCCCGCGGTTTGCCCAAGGCCGTGGCGGACAAGATCAGCGCAGACATCGCCAAGGCGCTGGCCGAGCCCGACATGCGTGAGAAATTTGTCTCGTTTGGCTATGAGCTTTTCACGCCCACGCGTGAGCAGTTTGGCCAGTACATCCAAGCCGAATCGGCCCGGCAGGCGGCCGTGATTCTGAAGGCTAAAGCGGCACTGGATTGATGGCCTGGTCGGGGCTTGTCAGCGCCCGCAGCACATTCTCCGCCGTAGCCGGCGCCGTCAGCCGCACCGCCGCACCATCCGCCCGCGCATTAGCCACAGCATCCTTCATCGCCTCAAACACGCTGATGGCCAGCATGAAGGGTGGCTCGCCGACGGCTTTGCTGCCGAAGACGTTGTCTTCGCGGTTGGGCTCGGGCCAGAAGGCGACTTTGAAGTGTTCGGGTATGTCGCCGGTGGCCGGAATTTTGTAGGTGCTGGGCGCGTGCGTGCTCAGGTGGCCTTTGTCGTTCCACACCAGTTGCTCGGTCGTCAGCCAGCCCATGCCTTGCACAAAGCCGCCTTCAATCTGGCCGATGTCGATGGCCGGGTTGATGCTGGTGCCCACGTCGTGCAATATGTCCACCTTGAGCACGCGGCTCTCGCCGGTCAGGGTGTCGATGGCGACTTCGGTGCAAGCTGCGCCGTAGGCAAAGTAATAAAACGGCCGGCCCGTCAGCGTGGTTTTGTCGTAGTGGATTTTGGGCGTGCGGTAAAAGCCGTCGCTCCACAGCTGGATGCGGTTGGCGTAGGCCTGGCGCACCACGTCTTTGAAGGCGCGTGTTTGCGTGGGCGAGATCACTTGCCCGCCGGCAAAGCGCACGGCGCCCGCACCGCAGGTGTCCAGACCCGCCACAAACTGCGCCAGGTTGTCACGCACATGGCGCGCGGCGTACTGGGCGGCGCGTGCGTTCAGGTCGGTGCCGGCTGAAGCTGCCGTGGCCGAGGCGTTGGGGATCTTGCTGGTGTCGCTGGCGGTGACCAGCACGCACTCAAAGGGCACGCCCAATTCGTCAGCCACGATCTGCCCGACCTTGGTGTTCAGGCCCTGGCCCATTTCGGTGCCGCCGTGGTTGGCTTGCACGCTGCCGTCGGTGTACACATGCACCAGCGCGCCGGCCTGGTTGAACAGCGTGGCCGTGAAAGAGATGCCGAACTTGACCGGCGTGATTGCGATGCCGCGCTGAATGACAGCGCTACTGGCGTTCCAGCGCGCAATGTCTTTGCGGCGTTGCGCGTAGTCGCTGCTGGCGGCCAGGGTGGTGATGAGGGGCGCGAGTATGTTGTCTTCAACCCGCATGCCGTAGTGCGTGGTGTCGCGCAGGCCGCCGGCGGCAGTGGCTTCGTCGCTGTACAAATTGGCCAGGCGCACGGCCAATGGGTCGAGCCCGAGGTGGCGGGCGATGTCGCCGAGGATGGATTCGGTAACGATCATGCCCTGCGGGCCGCCAAAACCGCGAAAAGCCGTGTGGCTTTGCGTGTTGGTTTTGCAGCGGAAAGAGGTGATGCTGACGTCTTCTAAAAAGTAAGCGTTGTCGGCATGAAAGATAGCGCGGTCAGCCACCGGCCCGCTCAGGTCGGCGCTGAAGCCGCAGTTGGCTGCCATCATGAGTTGCAGGCCGCACAGGCGCCCGCGCGCGTCAAAGCCTGCGGTGTAGTCGTAGGCAAAAGGGTGACGTTTGCCGGTGACCATGAAGTCGTCGTCGCGGTCCATGCGCAGCTTGACGGGCTTGCCGAACTTGCGCGCCGCCAGCGCCGCCCACACGGCCATGTGGCCGCTTTGTGTTTCTTTGCCGCCAAAGCCGCCGCCCATGCGCCGGCACTCGACGCGCACAGCGTTGTTATCAATGCCCAGAGCATGCGACACCCAGTGCTGTGCCTCGCCCGGGTGCTGCGTGCTGGAATACACCAGCCACTGGTTTTGCTCTTGCGGCAGCACGTAGGCGATTTGCCCTTCCAGGTAAAAGTGTTCCTGCCCGCCGACTTCGAGGCTGCCGCTGAGGGTGTGCGGCGCGCGCGCCAGCGCGGCAGCAGGGTCACCGCGGCGCACGGTCACGGGCGGCAGCACAAAGCTTTGCGCGGCCAGCGCTTCACGCACCGTCAGCACAGCGGGCAGGGCGTCAATGTTCAGTTGCACCTTGCGCGCAGCGTGGCGCGCTTGCATCACGCTGCCTGCAACCACCAGGCCGATGACCTGGCCGATGTGCTGGACCGTGTCCACCGCAAAGATGGGCTCGTCATGCACAAAGGTGGCCAGCAGCGGGTCGCCCGGCACGTCAGCGGCCAACACCACGCCGTGCACGCCGGGCATGGCCAGCGCCGCTACCGCGTCCACACCCAGCAAGCGGCCGTGCGCCACGTTAGACAAGATGGGCGCGGCAAACAGCGTGCCTTTGACTTCGGGAATGTCGTCGATGTAATTGACCTCGCCGGCCACTTGCGCCCGTGCGCTCTCATGAAAATGCGATTGGCCGGCGGCGCCCGTTGCGCTGGCCGTGTTCAGTGGCAGTTTGTCGGGGGCGTTCATGCCAGGGCCTCCAGATTGAAGGACTCAAGCTTGATGTGTTGCGCGCCTTGGCTTTCCAGCCAGAAGCGCTGCAATAAATTGCCCAGCACTTCGCGGCGGTAGCCCGACGATGCGCGCATGTCAGAGATCGGTTCAAACTCTGCGCGCAGTGTGGCCATGGCCGCTTGCACGCTGGCTTGGGTCCAGGGCTGGCCCCGCAAGGCGGCTTCGGTTTGCACAGCGCGCACCGGCGTGGCAGCCACGCCCCCCGCGCCGATGGAGATGGCTTGCACCACACCATCGGCCAGCTGCAGGTTCAGAGCCAGGCACACGGCGGAAATGTCGTCGTCATAGCGCTTGGAAATTTTGTAGGCGCGCAGCAGTGGCTGCGCGGCGGCCGCGGCCGCGGGCAGCGGCAGCTTGATGAAGGCCAGCACCTCGTCGGGCGCCAGCAGGTTTTGCCGGTAGCCGGTGTAGAAATCTTCCAACGCCATCTCGCGTTGCCCGCGCAGGCTGGCCAGCACGATGCGGGCGTGCAGGGCGATCAGCAGCGGCATCGAGTCGCCAATCGGCGAGCCATTGGCGACATTGCCGCCCAGCGTGCCCGAGTTGCGCACCGGCAGGCCGGCAAAGCGCGTGGCAAAGGTTTTGAGTTCCGGCCAGTGCTGAACCAAGGCAGCAAAGGCGTCATGCAGGTTGGCTGCGGCACCGATCACCAGGAGGCCGTTTTGCTGTTCAATGCGGCGCAGCTCGGCCACGCGGGTGAGGTCGATCACTGCGTCAAAATTTTTGTGCAGCTTGGTCACCCACAGGCCGACGTCGGTGCAGCCGGCCACCAGTTGTGCGGCGGGTTGGGCAGCGCGGGCGGCCAGCAGTTCGGCCAGGGTGGCGGGCAGCAGGTAGGCGCTGTCAGCGTGGCCAGGCGCGGGCTGAATCTGGGCCAGCGCGGTCTTGAGCCGGCTCTCGTCAAGCCGCACCGCCGGAAAGCTGGCCATTTGCTGCGCCGCGTCCAAAATAGGCCGGTAACCGGTGCAGCGACACAAGTTGCCCGACAGCTCGGTCTGCGCCAGCTCGCGTGAAACACTCTGGCCGTGCGCCACGTGGTTTTGGTACATGCCAAACAGGCTCATGACAAAGCCGGGCGTGCAAAAGCCGCATTGCGATCCGTGGCACTGCACCATAGCCTCTTGCGCCGGATGCAGTGCGCCGGCGGCACCGCCTTGCAGCAGGGGGTCGGCCGTTAAGTCTTCTACAGTCCACAGCGCCAGCCCGTTCACTGAATGAGCCATGCGAATGCAACTATTAACGGCCTTGAAGCTAAGCGCACCCCCTTGGGCCTCGCCAAGGACCACGGTGCAGGCTCCGCAGTCGCCTTCGCCGCAGCCTTCCTTGGTGCCGGTGTAGCCCAGGTCTTCGCGCAGCACTTCCAGCAGGGTGCGGGTGGGTGGTACATTGCTCAGCGCCACGACCTCGCCGCGGCGGATGAACTGAATGGTTTGACTCACAGGCTGGGGCATAAGCATCGGCACATTAGTTGCATGGTTAAACAGACATGAAATATCAGACGCCTTCAGACGCATCGAGACACATCCGGCCCCCGTTTCATGGGGCTCTGCCATGTTGCCTCAAGTTGCCGACCTGCGCATGACTGAAGCGACAAACAGCATTTTGCATGCCGGGCCGGCCGTCAGCGCCCGCCTGGTTCTGAGCGGCATCACCAAGCGCTACCCGGCAGTGGTCGCCAACAACGATGTCTCCATCACTGTGCAGCCCGGCGAGATACATGCCGTGCTGGGCGAAAACGGAGCCGGCAAGTCCACGCTGATGAAGATCATTTACGGCTCGGTCAAGCCCGACACCGGCAGCATCATGGTCGACGGCGTACCGGTGAGCATCCGCAACCCGCAAGAGGCGCGGGCGCTGGGCATCAGCATGGTGTTTCAGCATTTCAATTTATTTGACAGCATCACGGTGGCCGAAAACGTCTGGCTGGGCCTGGACAAACAGCTGACGCTGGCCGAGGTGACGCAAAGCATCACGGCCAAGGCCTCTGAATACGGCCTGGACATTGACCCGGCGCGGCCGGTGCACACGCTGAGCGTGGGCGAAATGCAGCGCGTTGAGATCATCCGCGCCTTGCTTACCAACCCGCGCGTGCTGATTCTGGACGAGCCGACCTCGGTGCTGACGCCGCAGGCCGTCGACAAGCTCTTTGTGGTGCTGCGCAAGCTGGCCGCCGAAGGCTGCAGCATTTTGTACATCAGCCACAAGCTGCACGAAATCCGTGCGCTCTGCACCGCCTGCACCGTGCTGCGTGGCGGCAAGGTCACCGGCGTTTGCAACCCGACCCAAGAAAGCAATGCATCGCTGTCGCGTCTGATGATTGGCAACGAGCCGCAGCAGCTTGAGCACCGGCCCGGCCAGACCGGCCGGCCGCTGCTGCAGGTGCAGGCTTTGAGTCTGGCGCGGCTGGACCAGTTTGGCGTAGACCTGCAAGGCATTGACTTGCAAGTGTGTGCCGGCGAGGTGGTGGGCATTGCCGGCGTCTCGGGCAACGGCCAGCGGGAGCTGCTGTACGCGCTGTCGGGTGAAGACCTGCGGGCGGCACCTGGCATGGTGCTGATTGACGGTCAGCCGGCGGGCGCTCTGGCGCCGCAGCGCCGGCGCGCG
>Ga0164295_10000313_pt1 | contig 41074 bp, 42 predicted proteins | sample GEODES006metaG_FD_111798 | JGI IMG/M metagenome (GOLD analysis project Ga0164295, IMG submission 111798) | Oligotrophic lake water microbial communities from Sparkling Lake, Wisconsin, USA - GEODES006 metaG | ecosystem: Environmental > Aquatic > Freshwater > Lake | place: USA: Sparkling Lake...
CAGACCACGGCCCCATGGGGCAGGTCGACAACCCATTTTGTAATTCCACCGGTAGAAGTCGTGGTATTCATGGAGACCTAACATGAAGCCTGTCGCTCGCATGTCCAGCGGATTCTCTGCAGCTGTCGCTGACAACATTAGTACTGGATACTTCTTTGACCCCGTAAGTATCTTGGCGTTAACGCTTGTGGCGCCCTTGCAACGATGGACCTCGTCAAAAATTAAAAGTTTAGCCCCCCTAAAAGTCCACTCCCAACTTTTGGCGTCGTTCCATTTACCAAACCTTGTCTTACCCGTCTTTAGTTTTTCGTAGTTTATAACGTCATGCGTTATACCCCCTCGGTCTAACCATTCTTTCCAAGATGGGATAACTGCTTTCGGACAGACTACGATGACGTCCGCTTTTAATTGTTGGGCTAACCAGACCGCTTTAGCTGTCTTACCTGTGCCAGTATCGCTGGCGTCGAGAGCTACATTATTTGTCCGAAGACTTTGTAATAACGCTTCCGCCCCCGCCTTCTGCCATTCGAAGAGTGTGATGGATTCCATACTCGAGTATCAATAGTGCATCTGCCGTGGATAATGTCACGCTTAATTCTGGAAATCTTCTTTGAGCCTCAGCTTTCAACTTGTTCTTCCATTCCGTCTTGCTCGCCATACTTTTACTATTACCGAGACTCAAAGCTTTCTGCCAAGTCTGCGGTCTTACCATTTCAATTCTGTAGTTTAAACACATAGCCACCCCCAATAGGAACCCAAAACCCCTGCCAAAATTAAACATCGCCGATCCCGGACTTCCCCTCCCCCCTATATATCCCCCGACTTGTTCTATAAATATGGTGTCGTGGTAGGTTTTTAGGTTACGTAATAGACTGAGCACGTCGCCCTCTGTCTCGGGCATCTTAACTGCGCTTACACTCCCATTGACTGTCATGCTCGCTATGCCCCCACTTGCTCCTGGATCAATAGCTATCATCTAAACCATCTCTTATAAAAAGAGTGGATTGCCAAGGGGATTCTGTTACCATCAGGTAATGTCCCAAACCGAGAAGTATGGCCGAATGTGGCCCGAAGGGGCTACATCACTTACGATCGAGTTATTAGCTTTTCGAGAAGGTTTGACTCCTGAGACTGGTGGTCTGGGCAAAGAACAGCACTTTTGGAATGTAGTCGAGACGCTATGGCCGTACCACCCAAAGAAGAACCCGCAAGGATTTCAACGCAACCCTTGGGCTGATGAGCAGATCGTAGAACTTTGTAAGTGGAACTATCTTGGCATCTCTGGGCCTAAATCTTCGGCAAAGACTGAGGTGGTTGGTTTGTGGGGGTTGGTCAATTGGTACTCTGCTCCGTTTGATACTTTGGTCTTAGTCACTACCACGTCAGTTCGTGAAGCTCGTAAGCGTATGTGGGGTCGAGTCCGTGAACGTCACATGCAAGCAAAGGTGATGCCCGGAAAGTTGGTTGACTCAATGGGCAAACTTGTGCTGGAAGAAGGTAGTAGTGATCGGTCTAGTATCACGCTTGTTCCTTCCGCAAAAGATAAAGAAAAGGAAGCTTCCGAAAAGTTGCTTGGCCTGAAAAACAAACGGGTGTTCCTTTTAATTGATGAGGCCACAGATGTATCTCCCGCTATCTTTGAGGCCACGGCCAATCTTTCGGCCAACCCCTTTTTCCAATGTGTCGCCTGCGGTAACTTCAATTCCGCTTACGACCCTTTTGGGCAGTTTGTTACACCCAAAGACGGATGGCAGTCGATAACGGTAGACGAAGGTGGTTGGGAAACAAAAGATGGGTTCTGTCTTCACCTAGACGGAGAGAAGACGCCCAACTTAGATAACGACGACAAGTGGCCGTTCTTGCTGACTGGTAAGAAATTAGACGAGGATCGCAAACGACTTGGCGAAAATTCTCTTTCTTATTGGCGGTTTATTCGTTCTTTCCCAGCGCCTGCTGGTTCTGAAGAGAACATTTACAGCGAAGCGGATCTTCGTAAATTTGAAGCCCACAAACCAGCCATGTGGGTCGGGGCCAAACAGCCTGTTCCCGTGGCTGGATTCGATCCTGGTTTTACCAGCGGAGGGGATAGATCTGTTCTATTTCTAGGGAAGTACGGAGAGACCGAAGCTGGAATGACCGTTCATTTTGATAAGTATGTAGAACTCCAAGAGAACTCTTCTTTAAAGGATAGTCCTAGAAACTACCAGATTGCCCAGTTGCTAAAGGAACAATGCGAAAAGTATGGAGTTCTCCCAAGATATCTTGCAATCGACGCCACCGGAGCAGGTGATCCGCTTTGCGATATCATAGCTACTATTTGGAGCCCCTCGGTACTGAGAGTCAAATTCTCCGAAAGACCGAGTAATATGCCGGTCAGCCGAAGCTCTCGCATAAAGGCAGATGAATCTTATGGGAACAGAGTGTCGGAACTTTGGTACGTAGGTAGAGAGTTTTTACGAGCTGGTCAGGTTAGAGGCGTGACTATCGACCTAGCTCGAGAACTAGTAGCTAGACAGTATCGAACGGCTGAACGTGGCAAGATCTACGTTGAATCTAAGAAAGATATGAAAGCTAGATTTGGAAGGTCTCCAGACATAGCTGATGCTGCTTTTCTTATGTTGGATGTGTGTCGTCAAAGGGCTAGTGCCGTAGCTGGGACTACTGTGGCAGGTGGTGGTAAGTACAGGGACTTTCTTTCTTTTGCGCGAAACGCTAGTTCCTTATATTCTTGACCGTTCTCATCTAATTGAGTATCTAGGAGTTCAACGTGGACCAAAACCTCGAAACGATTTCGGATACTGGGAAAGCACCCAAATCAAGACTTAAAGATGCAAAAGCAGCTTATGGAATTTATCGCCGCCTTCTTGACGCGGATCTCATCGCTTCTTCGCAAAGGGTCAGAGTACAAGCGATGCTCGACGGCGAAGCACCGTACAATTCTGAAACGCTCAGGACTCTCGGCCAGTCTTATCGTTCGAATCTAAACTTTCTAGAAGCTCAGGCCGACCTTGAGTACGCCCTTTCCGCTTATTCTGATTTGGTAAACGGAGTGCCTCAAATCGCAGAAGTTAAGACAAAGTTTGGCGATGAGACGCAACGAGGCGTTTATGGTAGTATTATCAGCGAAGAGTTTGATCGTGTTCTTCGAAAAGATTGGGACGAGTTCTTCTATAATCAACAGAGACTATCCCACGAGTTTGTCGCCTATGGGGTTGGCTTTGCCTTCTTTGAGGACGATACTGATTGGCGTTGGAAAGTTGCTGGTCTAAAGGATTTCTTTGTTCCGCGCGGCGTTGCCGCTTCTGATACTCGATTTGAGTTTTGCTGTGCTCGTCGTTCTTACTACGCCCACGAACTTTACCAGTACATCAAAGATCCTAAAGTAGCCAAGCAGGTGGGTTGGGATGTCGAGGAAACTCGAAGGGCTATCATCAATGCTGTCCCTGTCGATACCGCTGGAGTTCGTTTGGATTGGGAAGAAATTCAAGTCATGCTGAAGGATAACGATCTTTCCCTTTCTTACGCTCGTTCCGCTGAGATCCAGACTGTTCACTATTACATCCAAGAGTTCGATGGCACAATCACACACGCTATTGGTCTCCGAGATGGATCTAACTTGAACTTCCTTTATCGGAAGGACAGCCGTTTTAGCACGATCAATGAAGCTTTGGTGTTGTTCACCTATGGTATTGGTACGAACGGGACGCTTCATTCGATCCGTGGTCTGGGCTATAAGATTTACCCTCACATTCAAATAACTAACCGTCTTCGTAATGCCATCATCGATTCGACTCTTTTGTCGACTTCGTTGATGATCCAGCCTCAGACGATGGATGACTTGGCAAACCTAACGGTTGCGTACAACGGTCCGATGGCGATTATCCCTCCGAACCTCAACATTGTTGACCGGACCGAGCCTAATCTTGCTAATAACGCTCTTCCGATTGCCCAAGAGCTTACGACGGTTCGTCGGAATAATACTGGGAGCTACGCTCCGCAATCGGTTGATTCTGGTAGCGGGGATAGGACAGCTACTGAAGTTAATGCTCAGTTGGAAAAAGAAGCAGTACTTTCGACCCAAGCTCAGAACTTCTATTACGTCCCTTGGGGCAAACTTCTTAGAGAACAGTTCCGCCGTCTCTCCAGAACTAACTGGACGCAAGATGAGCCCGGAGCTGCGATTGCCCTTCTTTTCCACAAACGTCTTAAAGAGCGTGGCGTTCCTCCCGAAGCTCTTAAAGCCGTATACGACGTCACTCCTTTAAAAGCTGTTGGCTACGGAAGTGCCCAAGCTCGTTTGTTGGCATTCAACGAATTCATGCAAATGTTGCCTATGCTGGATGAGACTGGTCGCGCGAATGTTATCCGCGATCGAGTAGCCGTTCGTGTTGGTTACGATCAGGTAGACCGATATGCCCCATCCAAAGCCGTAGCCCCTCGTCTTCCAATTGACGCTAAGATCGCCGAACTCGAGAACGATTCAATGCAGAGTGGCAGAAGCGTAACTGTGCAACCCAACGAGAACCACGCCGTTCACTTACAAGTTCATGGCATGGACGCCGCTCGGTTCTTGCAGGCTCTCGAACAGAACGCGGTTCCGCCAGTCGAAGCTTTTAAGTATCTCTCGTTGCAGACTCCGCATATGTCGCAACACTTGCAGGCTATCAAGGGTGACAAGACCCGTGAAGTTGCATACGGACAGATTAAATCCCTCCTCAACAAGATGAACCAAGCTGTCCAGTCTCTCGGTAACCAGATCTCCAAGGCTCAAAAAGATCAACAGGAAGCTATGGTGAAAGCTCAACAGCAACAATTCCAGCAAGCCATGAAAGCTCAGATTGATGACGTTCAGGCCAAAGCTCAAGCGGATTATGCCGCTAAGTTAGCGAAGGTTCAAGCTGATGCTCAAATCCAGCAAGAATCTTCTAGGACTAGATTGCGTCTTAAAGAAGAAGAAGCCAAACAACGTATGGCTCTCCGTGACGCTCAGACTGCTCAGAAGCTACGGGCAATGGCTGAAAAAAATAAGCTTGCAAAATAATCTGGTTCTGCGATACACGTATCAATGACATTCCAAGAATGGAGTAAGCGATCCGATTACGCAGAGCTCTGGAAAAAAACCTGGAACGAGCCTCACATGCGGGCCGGTATGACCGCCCTGATTCATCTTGGATTGCCTCAGTTAAATCAATTGACTCCTGCTAATGGCGAATCGATTCAGCTTCGTGCTTTAGCTCATTCGAGGAACGAGGGCTGGTACGCTGCGCTTAAAGCTATTGATTTCCTTAAGACTCCTAAGACTGAGCCACAAGAGTTGCCAGCACCTTGGGAAGACGTAAACCAATAAAAACAGAGACATAAACTATGGCAACAACTAATGACATCGGATCACTCGGAGACGCACTCAATGCAGCGCTTGGGGATGGTGAAGCACCTTTGGCTTCCGCAACTCCCTTGCATCAGAACCCTGTGATTGGACAGCCGGCTACTTCGGCTCCTGCCCCTGTTGCTAATACCGCTGTTACGGCTCCTGCCGAAACTACAGCTCCTGTTGCTGAGACTCCCGCTAAGGAAGAGAAAGCTACTGATCTCGGTCTTGGTAAGACGCCAGAGATTAAGACCCCTAGCAAGCTTATTGATTCTATGCTTACTCCCGAAGCGGAGAAAGTTAAAGAGGTTGCTAAGATTTCTGACGAGCCAACCGAAGAAGAGAAACTCCCAGGAAAAGCCACAGTCTCCGCTAACTCTGCTTTTGCCGCTAAGTCTAGAGCTCTCAAAGCCGCTGAACAGGAACTAGCTACACTCAAGCAAGAGTTGGAAAAGTCTCGCAAGGCTGGTAATACCGAAGCTTCGAATGAGGTTCAGGGAATCAAATCGGAACTAGAAGAAGCCCGTAAACTGGTTTCTGAATACGAGAGCCAGCTCTCCGTTGTTAAGCTTGAATCGACACGCGAATTTAAGCGTGTTGTTGGTGAGCCTTTATCCAAAGCCGAGAAGAGTCTTTCGGATTCCTTGATTGGTTACGAAGGTTTGAATGCTAAGGATGTTCTGAAAGTTTTGGATATCAAAGATCCCGCCCAGCGTAAAGCAGAGTTCAAGGATTTGATGACCGGTGTTGACGCGATGGACGCTTGGGCGGTCAAAACCAAGTTGGATGAGATCGAGCAACTCCGCACCAAGAAAGACGAAATGCTCCAAGAATCTCAGACTGTTCTCCAAAAGATGGAGCAAGAAGAAACTGCCGTTGAACAAGAACACAGGATGAAATTCGAAAGAGAAGCTGACGTTGCTTTCGAGAATACTTGGAATCAGTTTGAGGACTCCTTCCCGATTCTCAAACGTGGCCAGACTCCGGAGTGGGACGGGACTATCAAAGCTCTTAGAGAGCAGGCTGTGTATCTCGACAAGCAACCTCTCGACCATCAGCAACGTGCTACACTTACCTATCAAGCTGTGTTGTTCCCTCTCGCCGTACAGGTTGTTCGTGATCTCACCGAGAAGAGCAACTCAACTATTGCTGATCTGAAACAGCAGTTGAAGAAGTATCAGGCCGCTACTCCTGGGGCTGGTGCGAGTGAAACCAACTCCGCGGTTGAGGGTTCGTTACCTTCTGAAGTCGGGTTCTTAGAAGCTCTCGAAAAATCGATGGGTCGCTAATGCTTGTCGTACTGCCGATCGGTCCTCAGGATCGGGAGCAGGCGATTCGCTGGCTTAACTGGGTTGAAGAACTCGGTGGTATTGGTGCTCATCGCTTGATGGTTGCTTGTGCTAGGGCAGTCCCGAATCCAACAGAGTTGAGCCGTAACTACGAGTTGTATATTCCCCACGACCAAGATGAGCGTGGCTGGCCCATGAGCCCCAATCATTTGTTCAAACGGGTGACTCAGCATATTACTTGGGGGCCAAATCCCGAGGCTTACTTTTGGTGCGAGCCAGATTGTATCCCTTTGGTGCCAGGGTGGCTTGATCTACTAGATTCGGAATATCGTACCTGCGGGCAGTACTTTATGGGTGCTCAGGTAAAAATTGACGGAACTCCCGAGCACATGAGCGGTAATGCTATTTACCCAAAGAACGTGATGGAGCGGGCGTTTAATCTCATCCACGCTGATCTTGCCGCATTTGACGTTGTTGGTGCTGAGCAAATTGTTGGGCAGGCTCATTGGACTAAATCCATCCAGCACGTTTGGCGTAAGGACGAGGGGCGTAACTTTACATTTCCAGATCAGGCCAGCGTTGATGCTATGGTGAGCAAAGAGGCTTTATTATTTCACCAAAACAAAGACGGCACCTTGATCGAAAGGCTTCGTGAGCGTCGGATGCCGAAGAAGGTAGAAGTAGTCGAGACTCCTGAGGCTAAACCCAAAAAACGTAGAATGCGTAGGAAACCTGAAAGTGAAAATCCTACCGAATAACGTCGCGGTACTAGAAAACGATTCGCATATTTCCCGCTGGGTCGAACAGACCGGGAAGTTAGATCACGATGAGTATTCTCTCCCGATTATTCTAAAGCATATCAAGGAAGGCGATTACGTTGTAGACGCTGGGGCTTTTATTGGGGATCACACCGTTGCCTACGCCAAAGCGGTTGGGTCTACCGGAAGGGTCTATGCCTTTGAGCCCAACCTGTCCGCCTACGAGTGTTTAGTTTATAATTGCCCCTCGGCGATAACGATCAAAGCTGGGCTTAGCGATAAGCCAAGTAGTCAATTCTTATCTGTAGCAGAGAATGCTGGCGCGAGTCGTATATCGGCTTGTGGCGATAGAGTTGTATCCGTCGTAGCTCTAGACTCGTACGATCTCCCTAAACTTGATTTCTTTAAGTTAGATGTCGAAGGGTTCGAGGTATCCGCTTTGAAAGGCGCTAAGAAGACGATAACTAAACATCGCCCGATCATGTGGATCGAGGTTAACGAACATGCTTTACAACAAAGGGACGAATCGCCGATCTCGTTAATCACTTATCTCAGATCTGAACTGGGCTACGGGCTAGAATCCTTCCCTCCCGAGGAAGGACCGCAATACGACCTTTTATGCAAGCCTCTGTAGACCTATTCATCCGTAGTTATAAGAAAGACTTCGAGTGGCTTTCCTATTGCTTGAAGTCCTGCGCTAAATCAGCTAAGGGTTTTCGGCAAATCCATATTGTCGTACCCCACGGTGATCAGCACGATCTGAACCACCTGACTCTGGAGAAAGTACATATCTGCCCCAGGTATGCAGAGGATTACTTAGGCCAGCAGGTAACGAAGCTAAACGCTGATCTGTACTCTGATGCCGATTTTATTTGCCACATTGATTCCGATACTGTCTGGTTACACGACGTATCCCCCAAGGATTTTATCCACAAAGGAAAAGCCATCTTGTATTACGAGCCGTATGACAAGATCGGAGAATGCCCTTGGCAACCAATCATAGAAGAAGCCGTTGGTTGGAAACCAGAGTTTGAGTTTATGCGTCGTCCCCCGCATACATTCCCTAGGTGGATGTACAAGGAGGTGAGGGACTTCCTTCAGACTACTCATAAAGTGCCTTTTGACACTTTCGTTGCTACCCGACCCGAACGCAGGTTTAGCGAATATAATACCCTAGGTGCGTACGCTTGGAAGAATCATCGAGATAAATTTGACTGGAGACATCCCGAACAGGATAAGCCTACTGTTAGGCAGTTTTGGTCTTGGGGCGGATTAGACGCTAACAGACAAGAATTAGACACTATTTTACGGTAGGGTATTGACACCCCAGATCAACTAGTTACATCGTATCTCAGTTCTTTGGCAGAGGTGTCGATGCGATGGGGCTAACTCGCCTGCGCCCTACAGGCTACGCTTAAATGACACCGACGCGGTATCCGACGGCTAACGGATATCCAACTAACTTCTAGGGCTTGCCGGCTCTTAAACTAAGAAACGACAAAGAGACACGCTCATCGTGTGATGAGAAGTCTTTAGTCATTACTTCAACAAAGGAGATACTAATATGCCTTGTACGAATATTGAGAATCTTCTGATTACTGAGTCCGGCCGTATTGGTGCGGATATCTATCGGAAGACTTTGAACACGTCCCCGTGGACGACTTTGGTTAAGCAAGAGGCTTGGCCAGATGAGATGGGAACAACTGTTAACGTTCTGATCTATGAACGGACCCTACCGGCTTCCGGTGGTTCGATCACTTTTACGGACGTTGCTTATAACGGAGTCGGAACTCAGGTCATTGGGGCTACCCCCTCTGGCTCGAACACCGGACCCGGAACCTGCGCAGTTGTTGGCAATGACCTCGGTTTTGCCCAGACCCTCCGCACTTATAACCTCCAACAGGCGGCGATCAACTCCCCCGACATCTGCTTGAACGACCTTCGGTTCCCCGTTCGTCGTCAGGAACAGCTCCGCAACATTATGGCGGTGATGACTGAGAACACTCAGTATGCTTGGGAAAACCGTTATCGTGACGAATACGTTCGTCTCGCTAACTACAACGTCAACGCTAACCAGAATGAACTCTTGGCGGCTTCCGGCCAGACCAAAGGTTCTTTTAGCACCTCCGCTCTCCCGACGAGCCGATTGACACAGGGCATCCTGCGTTATTTCTACTCTAGGTTGATCCGTGACGGCGCTGGTCAGAATGCATACGGCAAAGAAAACGGTGCTCCCGTGTTCTTGCTCGTCACCTCCCCCGAGGCTTCTGACGACCTCATCAAGCTCAACGCGGACATCCGTCAGGATCTCCGTTGGGCGAAACCTAGCGAACTGATTCAGCCCCTCGGCGTCGAACGTAGCTACGCTGGTTTCTACCATTTGGTAGACACCATGACTCCCCGCTACGACTTCGTCGGTGGAGCTTGGGTCCGTCGCAATCCGTATGCCACCGATGCTAGCGCATCCAAGGGCACACGGTACATCCCAAACCCCGCGTACTTCACGGCGGAATACGAAGATTCTATTATCTTCCATCCCGACGTGTTCACCTCGCTGGTCGCTAAGCCCATCTCCGGAACCGGAGCGGCTAGCTTTGACCCGCAGAGCTACCGCGGTGACTTCCGCTGGCGGAATATCCCCAGCCGGGATTGTAACCCAGACGGCACGATCGGATTCTTCCGGGCTATCTTTAGCTCCGGTTCGAAACCCGTTCGTCCTGAACTCGGTGTGGTTATCCGCCACAAGCGCTGCGCGGCCGACTTCGGCCTCGTTGGTTGCTACTCGTAATCTGAGTAACTGAATTGAAGGGGGGCGTAGGTTTCATTCCTGCGCCTCCCTTCTTTTTATAAATATGAATTGCGGATGCCCCGAGTGCATGGCGAAACACGGTCGTAGTCCTACTATGGTCGTGATTGCTGTCGCTCCTAACAAAGGAGAAAAGAATATGAAGATTGCTACATTTGCAGTCCCGAAGGGATTTACCCCGCCCGAAGGCGTCGTCGAGGGAGACACGTTCGAAGCTATGGCCACGTTTAAACACGGTGGCAAATCTTTGGACTTGGTTTCAATCGAAGGTGCCGAAGCGGAGATGCCCGAAAAAGAAATGGAATCGGAAGATATGAGCAAAGCTCCGGCCGAAGCTGGATTTGCCGATGCCATTGAAATGGGTGTCGCTCCCGAAGGGAAGATGGCTTAAGTGAAGCGTGAGGTGAAGGGCGAAGGCTGGAGAGAGTTTGTCTGCGCGATTGTCGAGCAGGGACTCCATGATCTAGACTTCGCCCTCACCGCACCTATTGGCCGTAAGCTCGATCCAAAAAACTACTTCACCGCTTTACATTTTGATTTGTTTTTTGATCAAGTTCCCGGTCTTTGCGAAGCCGCCAATATCCGAGTATCGGCTGAGGCTATCGCAAGAAAAGTACGGGGAAAGATTGACAAACTAAGAACTATCAGGAATAGAAGGAGGGAGAAACTATGTCAGAACCAACCCAAGCAAATATTGAATTCGTAAGCCAACTCCGAAGGGCTTTAAAATTTGGACAAATCACTCGCGATCAACTGCGCGGTACTGCTGGAGAGAATCTCCAAGGCAGTAGCGCTTACCCAGCCTCGAATGAATTCATTCGTAACTTCCAAAGGGCTATCGCTATCGGCCAAGTAACCAACGCTCAGATCGCCGACCCCGGCTTGATTGGTGATGTCGGAACTTATACCCGAGCTGATAACGGTTTCGTTTTAGAATGCAACAGGGCAGGTGCTTTTGGCCAGCTCGTAACGACCGTAACCTAAGGAGATACAAATGCAGACAAACGCACCAGCCGGTGGAGAATGGGTTGATCAGTATAATCGGGCGATTACTTTCGGGCAGATCAATGTTGATCAGCTTGCTAATTTACCAGCACATGCTTCTACCCATGCTACCGGGGGTTCCGATGCTATCACTCCCGCTTCGATTGGATCAGTTAGTTTTCTAAACGCTACTGCCAGCATCAATTTTGGATCTATCGGGGTGTCTGGTGGATTTTTAGATTCTGATGTTACTGTTACGGGAGCTGCACTAGATGACTGGACTTCGGTTAGTTGCGTTTCTATCCGCGGTTCGGGAGACGGCTCTCGCCCCCTTATTTTTACCAGTTTTGTTGCGTCCGCAAACACAGTTACAGTCAGAGCTGTCAACCCTACTCTTGTGGCTGTTAATCCCGGTTCCTACAGTTTCAAAATCTTGGTCGCTAAAGGAGTTTAATTATGGCACTATATCCCGAAGGCACAGCACCGCTCCCCTTGGACGACGTCCAGAGGGCAGCAAACAAAGCTAATGAACTTAGCCGTCAGGCTCTTGGGCAGAACGGAGCTATTGTTCTACACACAGGTAATCTTACCGCGCCTCTTGGTTCGTATGTTTCTCTTGTTGTTTTGAAAGCATCCACCATCGCGAGTATCACAGCTCCTGGAATCACCAACTCTGTTGGTTTGACCGGAGACAACTTAACGGCTGGAGTTATTATCAACGGAGATATTCGAGAAGTTACGCTTACTAGCGGTATGGCTATCCTATACAAGGCGTAACCAAATGGAATACTCGGAAGGCGGGAATGGCCCTTTACCGCCCTCTGAAGAGGATCTCTTAGCCTGTATATCCTATCTTTGCGACGAAGGCTTTATCACCATCTACCAAGACGAAAAAGACGAGTGGTTTGTAAAGATTGCAGAAGTTGACAATCTTTAATTTGTAGAGGATAGATAGGAGGAACCCTATGGCAGCTTTAACCGGAAATACGATTGCTTCTACATATGGTCGGCTCTTAACGACGACCTCAGCCAATTTTAGCGGTGGCGCGGAAACCACTATTCAGGACGGAGTTAACAATAATTCGTCTCTTGCTTTGGGGGCGTCGGGGGCAACTGTTAATGGTACTTTTAGGAGCACTGGTAATTTTACTGTTGGGCCTGTTGGAAACAATAAATTTACAGTTAACGGAGCTACCGGAGTTACAACAGTTGTTGGTAGTTTCTCAGTCAATACTGATAGATTTACCGTAGATGCTGCTAATGGGAACACTGCTGTTCTTGGTGGATTTTCTGCTGCTTCCGGTGCTTTTAGTGGAGCCGTATCTTCAACTACGCTTAGCTGTAGTGGTGATTTCGCCGTAGCTATAAATAAATTTAATGTGTTAGCTGCGTCTGGTAATACTTCGTGTGCCGGAACTCTTTTTTCGGCTGGGAATTTTAGTATTGGGTCTAACACATTTACCGTTGCCGCGGCTACCGGAATCACAGCAGTAGCTGGAGACTTTTCAGTAGCCACAAACAAACTCACAGTTGCTTCAGCTACCGGCAATACCGCCGTGGCTGGTGATTTTACGGTAGCGACAAACAAACTCACAGTTGCTTCGGCCACCGGAAACACAACAATTTTAGGCGATCTCGCAGTTAATACTAATAAGCTAACTGTTGCGGCCGCTACTGGAAACACAACAATTTTAGGAAATCTAGCAATCAATACTAATAAGCTAACTGTTGCGGCCGCTACTGGGAATATAGAACAAGCTTTGGGGGCGACTGTTAACGGTGTTTTGCTAGGTGTCGGACCCGGAGTTCCCGCCGTAGATATTTCTAACTTCAGAGCCGGAACTTCCGCATTTATTTCGAATACTACAGGATCTGACAACGTTTCTTGCGGTAACTTTACTCTAAACCTTTCCACTATCGGCGATCACAACACCGCCGTTGGGAGTAGCTGTCTTCAAAATTCAGCTATCGGGCAGTTTTCCACAGCAGTCGGTAGCAAAAGTCAAGCTAACATAAATTGCGGGCCCCTTACTTCTACTGGAGGAATTAGTTCTATCTCCGTAACTAAAAGCGGAAGTGGCTATGTTACAGCTCCGGCGGTTACCATCGCGGCAACTGTTCCTGCCGCTACGACAGTTGCTACCGCTACCGCTGTAATTAGCGGTGGAATTGTTACCGAAATTACTTTCACCCCCGGTTCTGGTTACCCCTATCCCCCATCCATTACTCTTACGGCGGCTCCCACCGCAGACAACGCTACCGCTCAAGTCGCGGCTGGGACAAATAACACATCAGTTGGTTACCAAGCCCTATCTGGTGCAGCTATTCGAACAGTGGCGATTACTTCTTCTACTATTGCTGTTAGTGGTTTATCGACTATTACATCAGCGACACATGGTCTTGTAGTGGGGGATCGTATCAATATCACGGCATCTGGTAATACTGGTATTACTGCTGGCATTTACACCGTAGCTACAGTCCCATTAGTTACTACTTTTACCATTGCTTCTACAACCACCGTTGTAGGGACCGCTGGGTCATTTCAAGCGTGGGCTGGTGGTACTAACAACACCGCTATCGGTTCTCAAGCTCTTGCAGTTGCGAGTTCGGCGTCCAATAATACCTCTATTGGTTCCCGCGCTCTGTCAAAACTTACTTCCGGCAGCAGTAACGTTTGCGTCGGATTAAATGCAGGATTGGGCATGACTACGGGCTCGAATAATGTTGCTGTTGGTGTTTCGGCATTGGGGAGTGTTAATGGTACTTCTGTATCTTCAAATACCGCTATAGGCCATCTCAGTGGGAACTCAGTTACTACTGGGGATTCTAACACTTTGATTGGGAGAGGAGCTGGGTCTGGACAAGTCGGATTGGCTATCACTACCGGAAACAGAAATATTCTGATTGGTAGAGATTGTAATACAGACTCTGTCGCCAGAAATAATTGCGTGGCTTTGGGGTCGGGCGTAATTACTCCTGCTGTTGACGGATCGTTTTCTGTCGGCGCTCCCACAGCGGACACGACCAACACCATGACCAATTTGACTAGTGCTACTATCCCAGTAAGCGGGAATAGCCCGACTTTTACTTTTACAGCTACTCCAGTTAACGGGACTGTTATTACGCTTCCAACTCTTCCAAGACCGGCTCTTATGCTGACCGTTTATTTAAACGGTGTCGCATATCGTCTTCCGCTTTACGCCGTTTAATCTTATGCCCCCGCAACAAGAGTTTAAAGAGCGACTGGCTCGGATTGAAACTAAGCTCGATGCCACCTTGGCTCATCTCAACGACCACGAGGACCGGCTCCGTAAGGTTGAGCAGGCATGGTGGAAACAGTCAGCCATATTTGGTGCTTTGATCGCATGTATTTCTTGGCTAGGCCCGACTCTAAGAAAACACATTTTTGGTTCGTAATTTTCACGCATGGAGCTATATTAAGCCCATGAAATTACTTTTACTTACTCTATTGTTATTGGCTGGTTGTTCAACCATTAAACCAAAAGGCTCTCCTGAATTTGGAGGAGTCACTCGTAAAGTCGACGCCGTTGAGCAGGCAGTAAACTCTGGAGATCTCCCGACCATTAAGAAGGAGTTTGGTAGCCTCAAGACTCAATTATCATCCGCGCAAGCTGCCTGCGAGGCTCAGGCTGGTGACTACGAACGTATGGCAAAAGAGGCAAATGACTGGAAAGCCAAGCAAAGGAAAGCCCTGAAAGAACTATGGATCTACCGTGGTGCTCTTATCGCGTTAGCTCTATGGATCTTTAGGGGCTTTATTTTTGGGGGTATCATGTTCGTGGCTAGGAAGTTTGTGGGGATTCCTTGGTGAACTTCCTCAAGACCAACGTACAGGGTCTAATAGCCCTTGTGGGGGCTCTTTGTCTGTTCTTTGGTCTAGGACCCCTCCTTCAGCATATTGACCCCACAGCGGGCGTTATAGACATCGGAGCCTTACATTTGTTGGTGTTCGGAACCGCCAAGTTTTTGCTCGGGGTATTCGTTGTTTGGCTTGTCATTTCTTTTGATTGGGCCCCCTTTGACAAGTATTTGGATACTGGGGCTTTTTCCGACGACTTCCTCACCCTACACCCAGAGACGAAGGCTAAGCTCTTGGTCTATCTCTTTATAGGACTTTTGATTACATTTGCCCTGTGTACCAAAGGATCCTGAATGCTACGTCATATCCTATTATTTTTCTTACGGCATTGCTTTTCTCTGGAGGACTTGCAATGGGAAGTCCTGACCCGCAAGGTGGTGCTCGCGGAAAGATCATATCATTTGCGAAATCAACAATCGGGATCAAAGAAGCAACAGGGAAAAACGACGGGAAAGAAATTGAAGAAATCCTCAAAAGCGTTGGACTCGAATGGACGGGCGCCCCGTGGTGCGCAGCCTACGTCGTCTGGGTTGGCGACTCTGCCCTCGGGCGAAATCATAATCCCTACCCGAGAAGTGCGTGGTCTCCAGATTTCGTCAAAAACCCGAACTGGGATCGAGGGCGTGGTCGACTACCCACCGAAGCAGATACCTTCGGGATCTATTTTCAAAGCCTTAAAAGAGTGGGGCATACGGGATTAATCGAACGAGTATCTGGCGATTTCGCCATAACGATTGAGGGCAATACCAACAACGGGGGCAGTAGAGACGGTGATGGTGTCTACCGACGCCGACGTCTTCTCGGTTCCCTGTTAGCAAAGGACTGGTTGTGAGTTTAAGAATCGGAGCTACAGGAGTACAAAGAGTTTCTGCTAAACTACTGGAACATGGGTTTCTAGTTAGCCTTCCTGTATTTGACTCTGGATATGATCTTGTATCTGATTGGAACGGAAAACTTCACCGTATTCAAGTTAAATCGACTGTCGGGAATGAAGACGACCGCAGAAGAAAAATCAAATTTCTAGCTGTTAAAGGGACGGGTTATGGTTGGGGAGCTAAAATAAATAAGAATAAACAAAAAAGCATATACAGCCGAAGCGATTGCGACACTTTCATCTTTTACCACATTCGGCAGGATGCTTTGTTTGTAATGCCCAGAAGTAAAATGCCCAAAACTAAATCGATCTACCTAGAGCCGAATTCCAAGTGGCGGGATAACTGGGCTGTTATCAAAGACTAGTTGCCCAGCAAGATCGAATCGGTTAGATATATTTTATGCCCATCGCTGATTCTACGTTAATCCTTGAAGGACAACAGGATTTTTCGGGTGGGATGGATTCAAGCCTTTCACCCACACTTATATCCGCTAATGCCGTAGCCACAGCCGTCAACCTTACTTTTAGGGGTGGTCGTCCTAGGACTAGGCCTGGTTTTAGACAAGTATCTTTATTTTCTGGGGCTTTTTCTGGGAACGAAGTATTCACCAAACAAAATTTTCAAGGATCTTATTTTTATCAGGAAAGTCGTGCTGGTTATAATTCTTCCATAATTGGCATTTTTGGTGGGTATGCCGTAAAAATTGATTTGAGTACCCGTATTGTGGATCAGTTAACTCCGATAATTCCCGCTGATTCTATCCAAACAGAAAGAGTTTATGTTATCTCTACATTAGGTAACACGGATTGGACATCAATCGGGGCAGGTGTTAGCCCTGCGGTAGGTACTCAATTTACCGCAACAGGAAACGGGTCAGGAACCGGAGTTGCCAAACTACTCTCCCCTTGTTTTAACGCCGTAGAAAAATGTTATTTTGTCCAAGCTGAACAATATTTGATTATCCAAAATGGGCAAAATACTCCTTTGATATTTGACGGCAATAGTTTGTTCTATTCGGGAGTCGGCTCAACTGGGTCGACAGGACTAAAATCTCAGTTGCACACTATAGGTCCCGGAACAATAATGGCGTATGGGCAAGGAAGACTTTTTGTTGTTAGCTCTGACAGACTGGCTATAACAGCGGGTGATTTAGTTTATGGGGGTAGCACTTCTCAAGTTAGTATAAGTAGTGGAAGTAATAACACCACTTCGACTTACCGATTTACTACAGTAACCAATCATGGATTCTCTAACGGAGACCGAGTTACTGTTGCGGGGCATTCTTCATCAGAGGGTTTAAATGGAACGTGGATTATTAAAAATGTTTCTAGCACAACTTTTGATATTGATTTTTCGTCTACTACCGCAGGTAATATTACTGGGGCTGGTGGGTTTGTTGCTAAATTTAACGCAGGTTCTGTTTCTGATTTGCTTCGTTTTACCGAGACAAATTACCTCGCTCTTGGCGGTTCTCTCCAAGTCCCATCCTTCATGGGGAAAATTAAGGGCATGGTTTTTATGCCAGTTCAGGATACAGGAACTGGTCAGGGAGATTTGCTTGTGTTCTGTGAAAGAGGGACAGCTTCGTTTGCTGTGGCGACACCAAGAGATCAATGGAATAGTACTCAAGGGTTTCAACGAGTTGTATTTACAAGCGTCGGGGCAACCTCCCAAGATAGCGTTACAACAAATAACGCAGACGTTTTCTTTAGGTCTTTTGACGGATTGAGATCCTACCGTAACGCTAGGGCGGAATTAGGTAGTTACGGGCAAGTTCCGATGTCGGCAGAAATGAATTCTGTTTTGTCATTCGATAATCAAACTATGCTAGGGGATGTGAGTTCGATTGTATTTGATAACCGGCTTTTGTTTACCGCAACTCCATCAATTATATATTCTGGGTTACCATCAAATGTTTCGACTCCCCAGCCGACGGTTTTCTCCAAAATTGTTGCTTTGGATTTTACAACTTTAGGCACTGTTGGTTCCAAACGTGCCGCAAGTTACGACGGCGTATGGGCCGGACTAAATGTTCTTAAATTGTTTTCTGGTTTGGTGGGTGGAATACCCAAAGCGTATATCATGGCATTGGACATACCAAACGGAAGGATTAATTCTCTCTGGGAAATAACAACAAACGCTCTTTTTGACTACCCGAATTCGGCTGGGCAACAAAGGATCTCTTCCATTCTCGAAACTAAAGCGTATTCATTTGGGTCTCCAGCAGAACAAAAGCGAATGATCCGAGCTGATTTCTGGCTTTCGGATTTGGCAGGAACCTTAGACGCCACGGTATATTGGAGACCAGATCAATACCCTTGTTGGCGAGAATGGCATTCTTTCTCAAGGTGCGCCACAACAGATAATTGTATTGACCCCGGAGTAACTCTTACGGAAATTAATGCTTCTTCCTTTAGCATTTGTTTTTCCGACAAAAGCCCAACATCTTTTTATTACCGTCTCGGTTCGGACGGAGTATATACTAATTTGATTCAGTATATTGAATCTGATGACGCAATTGGACAAGCTTCCGCGATGGAAGTAGCGTTAAATGACGCTGGGTTTGCCGTCGATTTAGTCACAAGAACTGGAACATTTCCAAATTACTGTTTCACAATTTATAGTTCCGCCTCGAAAAATTGGGAAAGTTACACGTTAAACCCAGCAGATTTTTGGAATAACTTACAGGTGAAATGGGACGTTGGGACGTTTCCAATCTTTACCTTTGTCCCAGCCAAAGCCGCAAATGATAGTTCTTGTTTAAGTAATTTTACTGTTAAAAATTTGCAACCTCAATATCGACCCCAAATTAGGATGCCTACTCCTCCGGAGGATTCCGATCCAATTATCTCGAGGCCATATATTTATGGTAACGATTTTCAGCTCCGATTAGAATTCGACGGACACTTTGAGCTAAACCGGATTCTTATGCTTGGGCAGAGAATCCTCGAACAGTACCAAGGAACAGACTCATTGGAGGTATTATAATATGCCTGAAGACGTATCATCTTGTTACGAGCTTGATTGTTGCCCGCTTAGTTTCAATGTTTTACCCATTGTTACTTCGGAACCCCTTCTTACTGAGGCCAATCTAAATATTTTAACTGAATCAGATTTGCCGTTGTTTACTTGACTTCCGCGAGTTTGTTTTGGATATAAAACACAATGCCTAGGATATCCCAATTACCTGCAGCCTCTACGGCTAATTTAACGGATATCTTTCCAATTGTTCAGGGGGCAAGCACTTACAGTATTTCATTTCTCGTCGCTAAAAACGCTGGAATGTTTCTCCCAGCAAACTATTCAGTTGGGACTTTGCAACTTGCTACAAACGCAGTAACCGCAGATGTTTTAAGTTCCAGCGTATCTATTGACTTGGATAGAGCGGTCACTACAAATCATATTCGCGATATTTCTGTGTCTTCCGAAAAACTTTCTGATCTTGCAGTTACAACTCCAAAACTAGCAGACGGAGCTGTAACTTCCATAAAGTTGGCGGACAGTTCTTTGCGTATTTCCAAGTTTGGTGAACCCGATCGTACTTTTGTTCAAAACGCAGGGTCGGCAAGACCAGGAACTGCTGTTATATTTTCTGGTTCGGTGGAGAATGTTGTTGTTTATATTCAAGGCTCTGGGTACACAACTGTTCCATCAGTTAGTTTTACTGTTTCGCCTAGCGGGGATACAGCAACTGGAGTTGCAGTTTTAACTGCGGGATCAGTTTCTTCCATTACAATCACTAATCCCGGTTCTGGTTATTTAATTACTCCTTCTGTCACTATCGGAACAAGTACGGGAGTAAGTGCGAAAGCCGTGGCTTACGGGTGCACTAACGGCTTGTGTAATACTTTTGGAGAGTACGGTAATTTTGGTTCGCACCAAGGATCTCTTTTTATCACTCAAGATAGAAAGGTCAAAGTACTCGGGGGGAACACTAACCTCAAAAACGCTCTTGGGTTTAATGATTTAATGGCTTTTTCTCCAACTGAGTGCGGTTTTGACTATAACAGTACGGGGGGCCCCTTTTGGCCCAAACCCCATGCAGTTTACGCTGGTTGGAGATGTTCTTATGTTTTGTCTACAGAAGGAATTTTATATTCTGCTGGTTGGGGGGGCGACGGAACTTTAGGAATTGGAACATTGCTTGATAGAGGTACTTTTAACCCTATCCCTCGATCCTCTTTTAACGGGAAACCGATCGTTAAGTTTAGGCCGCCTTACGATTTTGGTTACGAAACGGTAGTGGCGATTACTCCAGACGGCGAAGCTTACGGGTGGGGAAATAACAGAGATAAACAACTCGGGAGAACTGAGACTCCCATAACTACACCTGCTAGAATTGGGGGGACAAAACTGTTTTCTGATGCTTATCTTTGGGGGAAAGACTACCAAAGCGGGATTTATTTAGGCAGTCCTCTTGGGGCTGACGATGGGAAAGTTTTGTGCTCTGGTTACAACGGGTACGGTCAGTTAAGCCAAGGTAACACAACTGCCTTGACCAGTTTAAACTATTATTTAAAATCAGCAGGTGTTCCTTTAGGTTCAGGAGTAGAAGGAAAAGTAACAAAAATTCTCGGGGCCGGAAGCGGAAGCTATGGTTATACGGTTATACTGACAGCTTCAGGGCAAGTATATACCGCTGGGTTCAATGGTAACGGACAATTGGGGACTGGAACCCAAACTAGTACTAACTCGGGATACGCAACTATGGTTGCAACCGGTGTTTCTGATATTTACGTGCCAAAAGCGAATGGCATAGTAGGTGTTAACGGCAGCGGTTACATAATTTTGAAAAAAACGGACGGGTCTTTGTGGATGGCTGGGTATAATGGGCATGGGAACTTTGGAGCCGCCGGTTCTGGTGGGCCTTCTCCTACTGATAATAATTCAATTTTTACTAAAACTTATGACCCTGCTATTTACTCTGCAGCCTTAAAAGTTGTGGCAATCGGTAACAATAATTATTTCTCAACTTATGTTCTAGGTGCTGACGGATATATTCGAGTTGCTGGTAGAAATGATTGGGGCCAATTGGGAATCGCAGACACAGTAGCTCAAAAGAATGTTTGGGATTACGTTAGAATTAACACAAGTTCTGCAACAATTGTTGATATGGTATTGGACGGTACTGACAGTCGATACGGTGTTGCCGCTTTGAGGGTTCTTCTTAGCAATGGACAAGTATTAACTTGTGGGTGGGCAACAAACGGTTCACAAGGTCCCATTCCAAATACCAGCGTATATGTTCCCATAACACTACCTTTTTAATTTTATGGCTCTAATACCTGGAACATTACCTACTGGAACGTGCTACGGAACTCCCCAAGATCTCTTGGAGCTGTTCGCGCAATACTTGGAAATTCCTGCATTCACAATATCTAGCAAAGTTTTATACTCTAACGGAGTCAGTCCCCTCCCTTCTACTGATTATCTCTGGGTAGACACATCGGATAGCACAAAACTAAAAGTATACAGATCGATTGCTGGGGCTTATCTTGAATATCCGTTTGCTGGGAATACAGCATCCGGTAGCGCTTTTTCAGAAACTTTAATCGACGGTAAGGCGGCTATCACGTCTTTAGCTCCCGCAGATCAATTTCTTATCGGGCAAATTTCTGGTGGTTTTTCGATTCTTAAGAAAATTACAGTTGCAAATGCAAGGAGCGGACTCAACAAGGTTCTTCAAATTGTTGAGGGCACAACTACAACGCAGGTTACTAATACAACCGCTGGTTTGGTCGACACGGGGTTAGCCGTTACAATAACCCCAGCTTCAACATCTAATAATATATTAATTTTGGTAACCCAAAGTTATTATTTTACTAGAGACGCAACTTTTCAAGGAGGATTGTTCGCAGTTCTAAGGGGAGCACAAACTCTTTATTCTTCCCCAGTCAGCGATGTGTATCTAGTTGTCAATAACGCTTCACTTGTGCAATCGGCCGGTGTTTGGTCTTTCCAAGATTTGGATACTCCGGGAACTGTTTCTCCAATTACTTACAAAGTTCAAGGAAGATCTAATACCCAAGGGAATAACGGGTCCATAGTTTTTCAAAGCGGTTCTGCAAGATCTTCTATTTTTGCTATTGAGATAACCCCATGAAAATAGACATAGTAAAAACTCTACAGTATATGCGCCCAAACGAACAATTTGTTTTGGTGGGATTGGACTATTCTGGTTTATCTTGGGTTTCGGATACACAAAAACCAACGGAAGAGGAGTTGAATGAGGCATGGACAACTATTGTGGAGAAACTGGTTTTATGGGAACCAATAAGGAATCAAAGGGGCGCCCTTTTGTCTGCTTCGGATTGGACCCAGTTTAACGATGTTACGCTCCCTAATAAAGAAGAGTGGGTAGAGTACCGGCAAAAATTACGGGACGTAACAGATGATTTTTCCTACCCTAGTGATGTAATTTGGCCAGTACCCCCAGCGTAAGCCATGGCAATCACACTTGCAGAAGCCAAGGCTGCATTATCAACTTATGTTGATAATGGTGTCTACCCTACCGATGATCGGGTAATTTCCCGCATTAACGAGGCGCAGAGACGCCTCTATGCGGTCCGTACTTGGCTCGGTGTATTGGCTAAATTTTCACTTCCTTTGGTGAACGGAGTATTTACTCTCCCAGATTACACAGGAAATATTACAACTGTTTCTGGGTTTGGGTTAAGTACTATTATTAGAGCAACTTCCACTACCCTACCAAATGGTTTCCTCACCAATACTGAACAGGCTTTTCTTTCGAATAGCGAAACTTTGTTGCGAGTTGGGAAACCAATTACGTCTTCTAATTATCGATCGTACCAAGTTTCTGGGGTTAGCACACTCCCCCAATCTGTAGAAGTTACAGGCAAGCTTAATTTTATTCCCGTTGCCAGCAATACCGACTTACTCGTTATCCAAGATCTTGATGCTTTGCGTCTCATGCTTTTGGCTCTTTGGAGAGAACAAAACGGACAACTTGACCTTGCTCAAGCTTTTGAACAAAAAGCCATCGAAAGACTGTCTTTGGTTTTGGACGAGACCCTTGAAGGGGCTCGTCGTCTAAACTATCAGTCCTTGATTACAACGACAACAGAAGGAACTATGGGCTGGATGAGAGCTCGTATGGCTTTGGATCTTAAAGACGGCTTGCATACAGATGACTCGGCATTGTTCCACTTGATCGATAAAGCGGAAGAGTATCTACTTACTCGCGGGTCTTGGTACGGATCAATCAGACAATTTGATATCGAGGTACCAGAAAGTGGAGAGATGTATCTTCCCCATGACGTAGAATCAATTTTGTTTTGCTCTTTTAATTCCGAACGGGTAAACCTTTTTGCCAGAGAATACGACTTCCACGAGAACGGTCCTGGTTTTAGGACGACGGCCAATACAAATGGGTTGCTTGTTGTAGATCGTGGGGAAGACGCTGTATTCGATGAGACTACTGGGACCATATTAGCTAAACGTAAAATCTTTGTTAATCGGCCAACCAACCCACAAGATCCTTGCATTCTTACTGTTCTTAGTTCTATTCGGTGGTCGGCAAAAACACAAGATTCTGACCCGATGGTGGTCGGTAATTACCCCGCCATGCTAGAAATGGTCACCGCTTTTATGCAGGCCGATAAACCAGACTTTTACAGTTTCCACGAACAAAAGGCTATCCAGTTATTGCGAGACGAGCTCCAACAAAAGCGGGGTGGTAACCGTTTGACCATGCAGGTACAGGGTACAGCGTGGGGTATGGGTGAGATTAACAATCTCCGGTAGCGCAACCAATTATTGACGAACGGCTTAAAATGAAAGATATCAATGGTCAAGTGACAACCTACGTCGAAAAGAAAATCCCTTTTTATTGGAATTGGAAACGGAAGGATTTGAAGGGCATGATCCAATTCTTTGCTGACCTAGGACAACTCATTGTACACCAGAACGAGAAGGGAAAGATAGATGGAGTTTTGGCGTTTCAACTTATAAATAAGCCGGAAGATATACGAGAATGGAAGAATGATTTTAACGGGGAGGGAGGGGCGATTGTGATTCTAGCTTCTGATAATAAAACAATTAGAGGCGAGCTAGTACAAAATGCAATGGTTCTTTCGGGTGTTCGTTCGTGGATTTGTTTCGAAAGGGGTAAATACAACGATCGGATGCGTGTGTTACCTTGGGCTTTAGCGGAGAGGATGTCCTAACATGGGACGCCGAAGAGGGGGAGGGGGACCACCGCCACCACCAACGCTGGTGGCTCCACGCAGAGTTCCCCTCGCAGAGACGTTTGGTCAGTTCACAGGGCAGCAAGCTCAGCTTCCCGGACTAGAGAGTTTTGCTTCTACAATCAATGAAGGATTTAGGAATCAATTAGAACAGGGTTTGCCTGGAACAATTGGGGCTGCTAGACAATCAGCTAATTTGGTCACTCAACTTTTATCGGGTACTCCATCGGCAGATACGCAAGCTGAAGCTCAGAGACAACTTGCCGCCCGAAATATGGCGGCTGGTTTACCCGGAACAAGCCAAGCTGCAATTTTTGGGGAAGCCGCCAGTTATGGCCAGCTATCGTCCGAGTTGCAAGCGCAAGGAATGGGGATTCTTCCTGGTCTACTTTCTGTTGCTGAATTTATGAGCCCGCAACAAGCACAGAATTATCTGTTCACAAGCGGGCAGATTCGAGAAGAAGATTTGCAGGGAGCACAGAATGCCGCAAACGTTGCTAATCAGAACGCGATCAACAATTATAACTACCAAGTTGCAGAACAACAACGAAAGAACGCAGAGTCCCAGAGGAACTCTGGATTCTTGGGTAGCGTCGGTGGTATTTTGGGCGGAATCGGTGGGGCGGCTGTAGGGTCTGTTGTACCCGGCCTTGGCACAGCTTTAGGGGCAAGCATGGGCTCTATGCTGGGTGGTTCTGTAGGAAGCTACGCAAGCGGTGGTACTTTCGCTCCTACAGCAGTTGGTGGTGGATTCGGACAATTGGCAGGAGCCATCGCACCTTCTATATTAGGGGGTGGTGGTGGATACGGCGGTGGTGGTGGTGGTGGTGGCGGGCTATCATCTTATTCCGGAGGTTACGGGTCACAATTGGGTTCTATGAATTTCCAAGCTTACGCTGCTCCGTTTACAATGCAGAACATGTTACCGTCGAGCCCTGGTTTATATGGCGGGATGTACCCCATGGCTTATGGGGTCGGCCAAAGAACAGGGTTTTAATTTATGGCAACACCTTACAGCGTACCGAGAGATTTAAATCTCCAAAATATTGCAGTTCCTTCGCTGGTCGAGGGATATGAGACTGCCCGTGGCAATACAGACATGGCTGCGTTTACGCGAACTGCTGACGCATACACCAATATCCTCAATGCAAATCGGATGCAGTCTCTGCGTGAGCGTCAGTTCGCGCAGGAGATGATCAACGCCGACCGTAATTTCCAACTTGCGAAAGACCAACAGGAATACAACTTCCAATCTGGGGCCAGAGACTTTGATCTCAAGAAGGAATATCAACAAGCCCAGTTGCGCAACTTCGACCTCAACGCACAGCAGGCTCAATGGAACCTTCAGATGCAAAGGGAGGACTACGACAATACTCAAGAAGCTATTAAGATGGGTCCTTCTTGGCGGGCGGAACTAGATGCTAGACTTGGCCCTTCAGGTGCTTACGGCCCAAATGCGGAGAGCATTATGGCTGATTTTGTTTTAGAGAAGGGCACCAATCTAGGAGCTCAGAAGGTGTTGGAAAACATGATAGGAAAACTCCAACAGACTTCTCAGAATTATCAGAACAACGCTTTGAACAAGACGGTTATAGACACTAGGAGAGCAATTGCAACGGACCAGTTTGGTTCCATGAAATTTACAGATCCAAATCTTGATCCCGAAGTTGGGCAAGTAGGGGCTAATTTTATCTTAACGCAAATGCAACAAGCCAGAGCTCAGGGTAGGATCGACGATGTTCTTCTGTACCAAAGCATATTAAACCAAGGTCTTTCTGATGCTGCGAGACAAAAGCAAGCAAGCATTCAAGAGGAAGCTACCATTCGCGCTTCTCAATTAGGTCTTCCGGTTGGGCAAGTCGATGTTAAGGGTGGCGAAATCACTACTAGGTTCGAACAACTTAAGAGTACTACTGGGGCTGGTGGAAGCAGAACTGGTCTTGCTGAGAAGTTTGCCGGCAAGTCTGAGCAAGAAGCTATGGCTGGATTCAAAATTGACCGAGATAATGCTAAAGGAGCATTAGATGCCGCAGATCAGAGTCTCAAAGGCATTGATAAAAATAGTGCAGAGTACGCGGTAGTTAAAGCCAATCGAGATGCTGCTTACAACGACTACGTGATCGCTCAAAATATCTACGAGAACAACGCTAGGAAGTTGAGTGCACAACCCGCTGTTGAAACAGGAAACAAAGTACCGACTACACAAGCCCCTTCTGGGGCAACAGCTCCAGCCGTGGCCCCCTCGGGAGTGCCCCCAGGTTCTATCAATCCTCTGGACTATTTGAATAAACCCAAAACGACAGCACCTAGCGCACCAATGTCCGCCACAACTAATGACGCAGCTGATGCTCTGCTGAGCCCGAGGACAAAACGAGTCGGGAGTATTATACAAACCGCTGAAATGGTTGGGGGTACGGCTCTTAAAGGATTGGAACGAACGGTAGCTGGACCAGTCTTCTCAGGCGCGGTCGGGGCAGCTAAAGATTTAGGGTTAGGGATAGGCGGATTTGTTAAAGACGTAGGACCTGCTATGAAAGAGCTAGCAGTTGTGCGTGAACTACGCAGGAAAGCACAGCTTGCCGCGAATACCCGGGCCGATAGAGGCGAGAACCCAACTGTTGCCTACCAAGAAGAGTTACAGAAACTCGTAAACGAATACCAAGCCCGTAACCAACCTCAAATCTCGGTAAGATAACATTGCCCTAATAGGCAATTTTTGGTATCTAGATTCTTATGGCCGAGATACCCGAAGATATCCTGCAAAACCCCTTTGGCGCGCAGGATCAGGGTACGGTAGACCAAGAACAAGCCGACCTATTTCAGCAAGCGGCCGACTTCACACCTCAACCTGAACCAGAGCAAGCCCCTCAGGAGCAATCGTTTAAGCGTTGGGATGAGATCAAAGACGATCCTAACTACGACAAGTTGGAGCAAAAGGATAAGGAACAAATATTCAGCAACTGGAAACAGTATGCTATTGATAACCTCTCTAAAGTCGGTGCCCTATCTACCCAAGAAGACGCTAAAAAGGTAGACGATTTCTTTAACTCCGTTGCAGAAAAAGAAAACTTTCCAAAGGTAAGGACTGAGGCTCCAAGGTATGTTGGGCAACTTATTGAGCAAGGTCAGTCCGGGCTAAACTCTTTGCAATCAGGGGTGGTTGGGTACGGTGCAGCAATTGGGGCGGCAGACCCAGCTAAAGCAGCTGAGATTATTGCGGCGAATAATCTTAAAACTCAGAGCCGATATGTAAGCCCTGAGATGCGGGAGTATGGGGCTAAGAACCAAGGATTCTTTGAGGCAGCAAAAGACATCGTTACCAACCCAATCGATATTATGTTGCCGATGTTCGCTCAAAGTATCGGTTCGAACCTCCCAGCAATGGGTGCTTCGTTGGTTGCGGGTGCGACGGCTGGTGCCGTAGCTGCTCCTCCAACTGCGGGAGCAGGTGCGCCGGCTGTTGGCATTGCGGTTGGTCTGGGTACAAGCGCGGTATTGGGTGGTGTAACCGATACTTTGGTAAGCTTCGACCAGTTAGTTAACGAAGAAGTTCGAAAACGTGGCATCGATCCGCTAGATCCTAAGGCTATTCAATCTGTCTTAGAGGATTCTGACTTTCAAAAACGTGCGGTAGCTTATGCCTCCACTCGTGGAGCAGTAATTACTGCCACCGAGTTAGGGGCTTTGGGACTAGGGAGTTTAATAGCTGGGCCAGCCGTGAAGGCAGCAGAGACTGGGATCAGAGAAGCAGTTACTGCTGGCAAGCTAGCTAAAGAGTTTGCTAAACAAGTTCCTGTCCAAGCTGCGGCAGAGGGAGTCGGCGAAGCAGCAGCTCAAGCCTCGGCTCAAGTAGCCGTGGGTGAGAAAGTAAACGTAGAAGCTAAACAAGTAGCCGAAGAAATCTTTGCTGGATTGCCGATGTCAGGATTACAAGGTGCAGGAGTGGCGTATAAAAGCCTAATTGAAAATAATTCCCCAGTAACTGCTGACGAAGATCTTCGTCAAAAGCTCGTAGATTATAAAGCAGGCGAGTACGCAAAGATCTTGAGCCAACCAGCAACCGATGAGAATATCGAGAAGTTCTACAATGGGCTTACGATTGGAGAGAAGGCTAAAATATTGAGGGTCGAGGGAGAGAATGCCGTCCTAACGGGAGAGCAGAATCTGTTTAATACTTTGGCACCAGAAGAGAAGACTAGGGCGACAGAAGCCTTTAAGGCTAGGCAAGTAGAGTTAGTAAACCAGCAACAACAGGCGAAATTGGACAAAGCAGAAATAGGTGCTATCCCTCCCGTGCTTGAGCCACCCGTATTAAAAGCCCCGGCTCCAGTTACCGAGCCACCAGTTCTTGCCCCGACTCCTGAAGCTCTCGTACCCGCTGTCACACCGGAAGCTCCAGCAACTATTGCTTCTCCGACCAATCCGTTGCCAGTTACTCCGGCAGCAAAAGTCGTACTGGCCGAGAGTGCTCCTGCTACTTTGCAGGTTGTCCAACAGCAGGAAGCTTCCGCTCCCGCCCCGACACCCGTCGCTGAAACTCCAGTTCCTGTAGCTGAAGCACCAGCTCCTACCTCTGTTCAACCTACTCCCCAACCTCTGACCAAAAAGTTTTTAGAGGAAGAGATAAAAAATATTTCTAGTCTAGAAAGTATGTCTGAATTCTACGATACAATTATTAAAAATCTTGGTCGACGACCAACTAAAAAAGAGGATGCTGCTCTAGTGGCTTTCATCGAAGGTAGAATAGGTGTTGATGGGCTACCTTCAAGCTTAATTAGCGAAGAACAGGCTCTAGTTTCGCAACCAACCGATTTTAGTAGGCTTCGACAGACTGTAGAAAAAGTTACCTCTGCTGCCCCCCCTTCCCAAGTTTCACCTGCTAAACCATTTGTCCCAGCTAAACCCGTTTTAACGCTTCAAGATCGAATTGATTATTATAACCAAAGATTAGAAGACAAAACTCTATTAGATAAAGCGGTAACTGTTGGTGAAGATTTGCTTGTACCAACTGGAGGAAAAAGAAAGATAGGACTAAGTTCCGAGTACAATTCGGAACGAGAGGCTAAAGATGTTTTGTCACAAATCCAAGGAAAACCTGGATTTGAAAACGCTAAAATTAGAGAATCTGGGTTAGAGTTAGGGTTTGATATTATTTGGGGCGACCAACAAACTATAAGTGATTTTGAAAAAATGTCGGAACAGCAAAGGAAACTTTCGAGGGTAGATAAACTCAAAGCTCTCCCAGAGCGATGGGGATTTTTAGGGAACGCTTTGGGGTACAAGCAATCAGAAATCGATTCTTTTATACAACAAGGTTTACCCTCTGGAGTTACCACCGGTTTAGCACCCGCACCTACTCCAGCACCTGTAACCCCAGCTCCCGTTGCTGAGACTGTTACAACTTTGGTTTCAAAGCCAGCCGCTAGAAAAATACCAGAGTCAATTTTAAAAATAATTACTGGTTCTAATTTAACAAATGAACAAAAATTAAATTTTAAATCGCTTTACAATAATAAAGGCCAATCTTCGGCTCTTGGGTATTTATTTAAATTGCAAGAAACTAAAAACACAGAAATTTTTAATAATACAAGTAACGTTCATACAGCAATTCGAGATTTGTACCAAGAAGCAGTAAATGCAAAGAGATTAAAAGAAGGAAAAACACCAATTGATTTAACGTCATGGTGGGGAACAAATAGAGAATACGACAAAGCAAGAGTTTTTGAAATCAATCATTTGTTTAAATTTGCTTCTCTTTCTGATTTGCCGCCAGACTTTGAAAATATAGAACTTAACAAGGAAGTTTCTAGATTAATTCTTGGAAAGGGAGAAGCAAAAGATGTTTACACTGCGGGCAGAGATTTTTATAACACAATGGCAGAGTACGATAAACCAAGAGCAGAACAATTAATGCGGGATCTTTTGAAATACGGAAACCCAGAGAGTACTGAAGAAGCTAAAGTTTTTAATAGATTGGACACTGAATACGATACTTTAAAGCTGGATAAATATGTAAACGCACTAGTACAGACACCCGCTACCAAGCCAACATTAGCTCCCAAGAAACTTCCCCCGACGAAGAAGCAGGCTCAAGCTCTTGCCAAGCTGGGGTATTTACCTGCGGGCATCGAAGGGCTAGATAGAACGCAGGCAAAGGACATCCTTGCCAATCAAATTGAAAAACAAAAAGCCCAAGGTATCGAAACTGAAGCACCTGCCACCGGACAGCCCGGAGTTGCACAAGCACAGCCAGCGGTTGGAGAATCTGGTCAACCTGTGGCACCTGCAACAACTGCGCCGACCACCCAGATCCCCGTCCAAGAGAGACTAGACAAAGCTAAGACTGACCTAGAAGAAGTAGTTAAGAGACTCGGAGCTGAACTCGGGGAGTTAGAACTCGATGCGGAATCGGTCTCGCAGTATTTTGGTGGTACACTCTCACCCCAAAATGAACTCCAGCTACGTGCTCTTCTTAACATCCTCAATCATGCGCTAGCCAATGCTCAACAAACATTGAAGGTGGCAGAGGGCAGGGGGCGGACTGATCTTAAGAAGACATTTACTAATCTCAAGAACGTTAAGTTACGCCGAGAAGGATACGGTGGTGGCGTCTACGCTAATCCCCGTGACGTATTCAATCTCGATACTCTTTACGTTGACCCCGACCAATTGCTTAGAAGCTTCGCCAGCAAGGGGGTGTCCGATCCAGCCAGCTTCTTTGTCAAAGCTCTGTCCGAAGAAGTCCTTCACGCAAACCACGGATTGGCCATGTACCAAGCCTTTTTGCAGACGAACCCAGCAGCAAAAACACAGGAAGCTTTCCAAACTTTCTACGATGCTCAGAACAAAGAGATTGAGAATAGCCTTTCTATTGATCAGATCAAAGAGATTGTTGGCAAATATGCTCAAGCCTTAGGCGTAACGTTCGAGGGTAAGACCAAGGAGCAGGTGATAGCAGAGTTTAATAAGAACCGTCCAGGTAGACTAGCTGAAGAATATCTCCGCGGTCTTATCCAACAACGTCTAACTGGTAGCATCACGGAGGATACTCTGAAGGCATTTACCACTCGCCCCATCCTTCGTTCGTTAGGGGCGTTGAGAAACTATTTTGCTAAACTGATTGGGCTGGGGACTAAACGTGAAAGCCGTAAGACGTACGTCGATAAATACTACGATGCAATTGTAAATCTACTTACTAATAGCTCTCCGTCTGAGATCAGAGCGGCGAGCCAAGAGGCGGGATCAACAATACCAGGAAGCCAGCTAGCTTCCAGTATCGATCCGAATGCAATCCTCCAATCTCAAGAAACCTCGGCGAATAAGAAAGCTTTGTACGACGAAGTAGCAAAAGAGCTAGGACCTAAAGATCCTCAGACTGGAGAGGGCGGATTGTGGAGGAGATCAGTTATAGGTGCGTTGAAGAAATCGTTTCGGACTACCGACCCTAATGAAGTTGAGTCACTTGTTTACGCTTCGATACCTGAAGCCGTTGAAACTTTTAATCCAGACATAGGAACAAAGTTTTCTACTTATTTGTTTCAGATCGCCAGACAAAAGATATTGGAGGAGAAAGAAAAAGTAACTGCGCGGAGATCTTTGGAGTACAGCCTTCAGGCTCCGGGGTTCGTCAACAGTTCCATGGAGAATCTCCAAGCCGAGAAAGAAGCAGAAGCTCTCCAAAAAGCTAAAGAAGAGTTAACATTAGACGAAGCCGAAACTAAAGCTACCCCAGAAGCAGCCCCTAAAAATTTAGAAGAAGAAATAAAAAAGATAGACGAAAAGATTGATAAAGCGATCGAGAAAGAAACCGCCCAAGAAACTGGGACTCTGCCGACAAACATTGCCGATGACGAGCAAGAAATTGAAGAAGTTAACTTGGCAGACGGAGAGCAGATATCGTCAGTTGACGCAGAGATTGCAAACAAACGCACCGCTAGGATGGAAGCTGAACTTGGGGAAGCTGGCAGACTTTTAGCCGAAGCTGCCAAGAAGCTTGGGCTTACCAAGATGGAAGTTGATATCCTTCAGTTCACCGCCGATCCTAAGTCTTCTCCCCTGACTCGGGCTCAGTTGAGCGACAAGTATGGGCTGAACAATATTGATTTCGATGAGATCCGTGATGACGTCATCCGCAAGATGCGTGAGCAGTTGGTGGCCGGTGGTGTGACCAAAACGGCTGACGTATTAGCGTCTTCTATTGATCCTAACTTCACCCCGAAAGTTGAAAATGTTCAACAGTTATTTAATAGGGGAGTTTTAAAAATAGGAAAAGATAAAGCTACTCTAGAAAGTGAAAAACTAGACCGAAAAATAGAGGCAGCAGCACAAGACGTGGGTATATATAGGATGCAAGCGGCAAAAGAAGTTTTTGTTCAAGGGTTAAAAGACAAATCTGTTTTTGTTGCGTCTATTCGTGGTGGTATGCGGGTAGTAAACGAAATGGGGGTACTTGAGGAAGGGGGTATCGCAAGAGATATCGCGCCCCAAGAAGCAACTACGACGGGAGAAGTAAGCATTGGGCCGAAAGGCAAAATTTATTTAAAAGTTATGGGGATCAACGACCCAGAAAAAACAGAAAAACTACTTCTTTCGGGAAGAGTTTCTCCAGAAAATTTTGCTAAACTCGGACACTTCTATCCAGCAGAAAAAGTATTTTTAATTAAACCTTCTGTACAATTGGCATCCTCGATCGACCCGAACTTTACCCAAGCTCTGAACCGTGCCCTTCGTACAATGCCCGAGGATGTGGCGAAGGCTTTGTCGGAGCGTACTTATATTCCCTTTACCGATGAGGACGTGATTAATAAGGCTAACAAGTTTGTGGATGAGAACTCTCCTGGTGGAGATGTAATGCATGCGAAGAGGATCTTGGATGGCGTACAGAACATGCCATTTGAAGAGAGGGTGGGAGTTCTCGGGGTTATCGGAAAGAGACTTCGTAACGCTTTGTTTGCTCACGTTGCCAGAATGGAAGCTAATGGAACTACACCAGAAGGTCAGGCTCTACGGCAGTATCTATCCAATAATCTTACTGAAGTCCTATCTCGTGCTCAGGATCTCGGCACAAGGGCGGGTCAAGATCTTCGCTCCATGCGTATGCTTGCCTCTATGTTCTTGCCCTATGAAGTTGCCAAGCTTTACACCGGACCGATCTCGGAACAACAAAAGGCAGCTTTGGCCAGCAAGGAAGAAGTCACCAACCTCTTGGCGGAGATCGAAAAGCTCAAGGGAACCATTGCTGGGTTAGCAATTGACGATGCTGTTGGAAAAGTTTTACCAGAACTAAGAACAGGTGGAGTATTTGTTGCACCCCCAGACACTAATTTCTTTAAACTCCTGTCTGCCTTTGGTGATCTAGCCCCTCTCGAGAACGAAACATTCGAGGCGTACCTACAAAGAATCGGCATTCCTTACGACGAATTGATGTTGGCTTTGGAAGACTCCAGAGCCGCTGCTGTAGGACCAGAAGGTGTTGCCCCTGTTAATTTCAAGAAGCTATCCGCTTCCGAAGCTATCGAGAAACTGTTGGCCAAGGATAAGAATCTATTCAGCAAGCTTGTCAGCCTTCGGCTCAAGACCAATAGGGGTTCCGAAACAACTGCTGTTCAAGAGAACTTCGCGAAGCGAAAAGCGGACGCCCCTGCCCTCAAGCAACGCAACCAAGCCTTGCAGTTGGTATTTGATTTCTTTAACACAACCCAGAGCGAGAAACCCTCGTCGCAAGAAGCGGTTGAGACGGCCAAGGATAATCTTCCCCCGCTGGTCCGGCTGGCTAAGTATGCTTCGGATGTAATTACCGAAAGGGTTATTCGTTCGCTCGGCGTCACCAAAGAGAACATGCCGAAGGGGTCTTTCGAAAAGCTGGAGAACCAAGTTCGCAAGATGGTGAACGCTCAGTTCAAGCAAGAGCTCGATCCCAAGAAGGCGGCAACGGAAGATACTCGTCCGGCGGAACAACGACTGCTCGACATGGTGCAGAGGATCAAGCTGGCGGAACAGGTATTCAACGAGGTACAGACCAATCTCCAAGGTCAGCTCAACGAGGACAATCGAATCATTGACGCGGGTGCTGAAGGACGTCTATCGCCAGAGCAACGTAAGAACCTAGAAGAACTGGTCGCTAAGAAGTTTGATGCGGGGAAAGTTGCTGGTGTGGATGGCCTACTCAAGAAGATGATCGACTTCAAAGCTGAAGCCCGTAAGCACATGACCCAGCGTGGAGCAAGTCTTCAATCCATCCTAACCCTAATCAAAGAGAAGCTACCCGAGTTATCCGAACAACAGGCCAACGACCTAGCTGCTCAGATGACGAAGCGCTACGAAGAGATTGTTAAGAAGGACGGGCAGAGACAACTGGAAAACATTGTTAAACGTGTTGGCGAAAGAGCATCTCGTGATCCGAAAAGCACAATACAACAGCTCATGGAGCTGATTAATCTTGGCGCTTTTGACCAAGAAAAATTCTACAATGCTATCGCGGATCGGTTTAATCTCCCGACTTGGGATCCAGCTGTTGTCGATAAGATCAAGGGTATCGCAGATCAGATGGAGAGAATGCCGGAAGGTTCCGATCAACGAGCAACTAAGGGCGTCGAACTACAAGCTTTTATTGCTGAAGAGTTATATAAACAAGAGAAGGGTTGGGATGCTATTGGGCGTAAGCTTGACGTAGCCGCTGCTATTTGGAAAGCGGGAGTGTTGTCTGGTCCGCCAACTCAGCTAGTCAACTTGGGGGCTACCCACCTCAACGTTTTGTTTGAACTTCTGACTGAGGCTAGAGCGTACTACAAAGCATCCAAAGCAACAGGCAAGAAAGCTACGTTCGGAGAATTCTTTAACGATGCTTTAAACGCCTACGTTCAAGCCGTCGGAAAGATGGGGGTTGAGCAAGCTAGCGATGCGTTTGCTACAGGTCTTTCTCGGTTCCGTAATGAAACGCAATCACAGCTTTCTCCTTTGGAGATGATCAAGTTTGACCAGAACAAACCTTGGAACTACAAGAACTACCTCGCTGCCTGGAAGATTGTTGGTCGTGCCATGGCCGCTGCGGATACCTATAACTCCGTCATCGCGAGCGAAGCCAAGACCAGAATGGCAACTAGGTACGCATTGATGAAAGAGGGTTTAAATTCAGAGCAAGCAACCAAGAAGATGGACGAATTGTTTAGCGCCAATAGCCCAGCAATGAAAGCCATCGAAGACCAAGTTAACAAGGAAGAATCTGCTGGCCAGTTCGGTACATTGGCTGGTCTTAAACCAAACACCATGGACTATGCAAGTCAGAAGAGAAAGATTGAGGCCGGGAGACGCCGGCGTTACTTGCAGTTGCGGGAACAATACCTTGCGGATGAAGGCAAGATTGGGAACGAAGGCATTGCCAAGATCCGTAACTTTACTCAGAAGGCGACGTTCAACAATCAACCTACAGGAATGATCGGGTACTTGGGTGAAGCCGTGATCGGACAGATTGCTGGTAAAACAAAGATCTTAACCCCATTTGCTGCGTTCCCTCGCACGATTGCCAATATCATTAACTCCAGTTTGGATTACACACCATATGGTTGGGCTCGTGCTAACGGTTTCTCAGTTGGCAATACGGTAAGCTCTTTTATTCGGAACTCCACCTACGCATTTGAGAAACCAGAGAAAGGAAGCGTCGAGTACCACCAGCTCCAAGCCAAAGCGTTCTTCGGTTCGTTAATCACTTTCTCGATTATCGGAATGGCAATGAAGGATATGGATAAGGATTGGGACGAGGCTTACTTTGCCGTGACGGGGCGTGGACCTACGGATGCCAACAAGAGAGAACAACTTCGCCAATCAGGATGGACAGAGAACACAGTTAAGATCGGACCGCTACGCTTTAAGCATACTGATTTCCCCGGTCTTAACCTTATATTCGGATCTCTTGCTTTGGTTTCCGACCAATGGAGATACGGAAAGTTATCCGAGAAAGACTTCGGGACTGTCGCGGCAACTGCCGCCCTTTCGGTTGGCAATACAATCATCGATAAGAATTTATTGTCAGGAGCAAAGGTATTGTTCGACGCAGTCTCCGAAGGTGGAGACCCTAGCGACAAGGCCAAGAGACTTCTTCAGAGCTACACCGGAGGATACCTCAACCCAGGAATGGCAAGGTGGCTGACCAAGACTCTAAACATTGGGTCGGACGGTAAGGTTAAAGTCGTGGACTTCAAAGAACTGAACTCGACCACGGGTGGGTGGTTGGTGGGGCAGACACCTCTAGCAGTAATATTCGGGAAGCCGATGCTCAACCGGTTGGGTGAAGAGATTAGAGACTATCCTTGGACAGCCACTTCTAAACGTCTTGGATTCCTGCCCGAGGTAAAAGAACATCCCGTGTTCACTCCTCTCATTAGATCTGGGCTATTTGTTCCCGGCGTCAGTATCAACTCTAAAATCAAAGACTTTAAAGGTGGCAAGTTAGAGCAACGCAAGATGACCCGCGAGGAATACTACGACTATTCGAAGTACGACGGGGAATATCTAAAACGAGTGCTTACTCCCGTCATGGCTCAGTCTCTAGCCAATATTGCAAAGACAAACCAAGACGCTGCCCAGAAACGTTTAGAAGACTTGGCCCAGCGGGCTAGGGATTATGCAACATCGAGAATCGAAACGCAGATTAGGTCAGCGAAAAAATAGTGACCAGATGGTGTGGGGAATGACAGTAAATACGACAGCCGTCCCGACGTAATACACAGTAGGAAACCCGATGAATACCAGAAGAGCTACCCAGAATGTAGGGTCAGAAGCTTCTTCTTTAACTGCCGAAGGGAGACTGGTGAATGTTTCTCGGAGTGCGTCTCCTAGCATTGCTACGTTGGGGTTTTCTTTCTGTTTCTTTTTCATGGTCAATGTACCTTTCTTGTTAGGGGTTTGGGACTGGACTGTCCAGTCTTTTTATAGGAGATAAGAGAGTATGCCTTTAGGAAGAAAAACTAAATCGAAAGATGCTTGTTATAACAAGGTTAAGGCTCGGTATAAGGTGTGGCCTTCAGCCTACGCTAGCGGAGCATTGGTTCAATGCCGTAAGGTTGGGGCGAAGAACTGGGGTAACAAAAAATGAAATGGTGGTGGTCAATACTTATCCCAGCAATTGCTTTAGGGATGTCAGGATGTTGGGAGTTTGAAGAAGAGGGCTGGTCAGATTGGAATTCGAATGAGCCAACACTACAGCATGCGCAAGATGCGATGAAGGATGACCATGGGCTTTGAACTCGAGAAGAAGAAGAAGGGGTTACATGGTTGGTTCTCTAGGAACAACGGCAAGGGGTGGGTCAACTGCAAGACCGGGGGACCGTGTGGTCGTTCCGACTCTAGCAAGGGAAGTTATCCTGCTTGTCGTCCCACAAAGTCGATGTGCACATCGGCTTCTAAAAAGAAGACTGGGCCGGAGAGAATAAGTTGGAAGGGGCTTGGAAGGAGTAAATAATATGGCTGATTCATTTGTCGACGCAGTAAACAACAAAGCTACCGGTGGTAATGCCATCGTGCCAGAAGCTATGGACTTGTTAAAGACTTTTGAGTCGTTCAAGCCTACATCCTATTATGATTTAGATAACAAGAAGAAACGTGGAACGCTCACCGTGGGGTATGGATTCACGAAAACGATATTCCTGAACTGCGAGAAGGTTATTCAATGGACAGAGCTAAGGCCGAGCAAATGTTGCCTGATCTAGTCAAGACAAAGTACGGAGCAACTGTTCGAGAGAAGGTGAAAGTCCCGCTAACTGATCAACAGTACAGCGCATTGTCTAGCTTTGCTTACAACGTTGGGCCCACTAACTTCTCGTCCAGTACCTTGGTCAAGAAACTTAACGCCGGGGATTACGAGGGGGCGGCTTCAGAGTTTAAGAAATGGAACAAGGCTGGTGGTAAAGAACTAGAAGGTCTGTCTCGCAGACGTGCGGCAGAAGCAGCTCTCTTCAAAGGTGATACAATGGAGCTGGGTAGGATCTTGGAGAAGCAGAAGTTTGGTGGAGCTCAACCAAAAAAGAAAAGTGATGTGGCTGAGACAGGGGATTCTTTCTTAGACGCTGTTGGTGGTATTGATTTAGCTAAGGCAGTCAGCGCACCGATAGGTGAGGGTGGTAGTCCTGATAATCCCCCCGTTCCAGTAACATCAGAAGCTTTAACCCCACTCCCAGATTCCCCAGAAGAAGCGGGAGCGAAAGCTGCTGAACAGGTTGCTAAAGATATGGAGACCCCAGAAGGTAAAGGCAAAGCGGATGCGGAAAGATTCGCTAGAGAGATGGAGTCGAAGAAACCAGAGCCAGCAGAAGGTTCACCAGAAGCTGTTGGAAAAGCTGCGGCAGAGAAGGTTGCCAAGGATGTCGAAGCTAAGAAAGACAACGAAGAAATACCAGCCTCGGTGAGGTGGAATCGGGCGCATTTCTATCCTGATGATCGGCCAGTTAACATCCCAGCGGATACGAAAGAAGAGAAGCCTAAGAAAACTCCGATGGGCGGGGTTTACTTTAACTCTCCAACCCTTGGTGCGGTAGTCTCTGGGTTAAAAAGAAAAGCAGGACTAGGAGTTAAATAATATGCCATTAGGACACGCATCTAAAAACGATATGCCTTGCAACCGACCCCGTGCATCGTGGATCGCGGGCAAGAAGAAGGTGGTAAAGGCTTGCGAGGGTGGCAAGGAAAAGATTGTACACTTTGGGGCTAAGGGTTACGGTAATAACTACTCGGCTGCTGCGCGTAAGTCGTTCAGGGCTAGGCACAACTGCGCAAACGCCGGAAGCAAACTAGGTGCTAGGTACTGGGCTTGTAAAAATCTTTGGGCTGGTCCTGGGGGATCGACAACTCCCAATCCATCAAGCCGTAAGGGAAAATACTAAGTTGCCAATAGAAGGTCAGCGTAGTAGATAAACACTCATGCACATGGAGGATAAAATATGCCATTAGGACGTAACGTTTCGAAGAACATCAGCGAGCTATACGCAGACAATAAGAAGAGTGGTAAGGATAAAGGAGCTATGGGTAAAGCCCGTTCCCGTAACCAGATCATCGCTATTGCTTTGTCAGCTGCTGGTAAGTCTAAGAAAAAGTGAGCCAGTATTATCTTCGGGATACTTCAATTCACCCGCCTTCTGGTTTTATTTACCAAGACGAGGATACTAAACAAGTTATAACTGCTGGTAGTTTTACTGATTTAGTTTCTGGTGTTGTGTCGCACCGCAGGACTAATGGTTTAGAAGTAGACGCCAAAATTGTGGACGCTATCCACGCTTATATGTGCAAAGTAAATAATAATGGGCCTTGCTCAGAGGGAACTCGCGGGCTTGGAGATCTTGTTCATACCATTGCCCAACCGATCGCATGGGCAATCGATAAAGCGCTAGGCACGAATGTTCAAGGATGTTGGTCTTGTTCCGGTCGTCGTCAGGCTTTGAACGAAGCTGTTCCCTTCAATAAATAATTTGATAGTTGGCTACTAGCCAACTATCTTTTCTATATGAATATTGAGGGTGTGAAAAAACCCGTGAAGTATTCTTCTTGGTTCAAGAAGGAAGCCACAAAACTTTCCAAGCTACGTAAGGATGTTGACGGGCTAAGGGTTGAACACCAAGCCGTGCTCCAAGACATTGAGGATGGCGAGGAGTACGCTGAGGATTTAGAAAAAGCAATCGTTGAATTAGACAAACAAGCCACAGCATCGAGGCGGGAGTTGGCCCGAAGGTTTGCTACCTACGATACCAACTTCCGCCACGATGCCATGTTAGATCCTAGTCTCTTGGACTAGGGTACTTGAATACTTGCTTCTTCCCCGGCTTGGGAGAAGCTTTCTTCTTCCCCCAATCAATCGCTTGATAGTTCTTATAGAACCGATCAGACATGTTCCGAGGGGAGTCGCCTTTACCGTTCTGCATAGATTCGAATGTAACATCGCCACGTTGGCGCAGCGAGTCGTAACTAATGTCGCTCATTGTCTGCACCTATCTCGTTGCCAATTAGGCTACCGATCTTATCCTCGTACTCAGACGCCTGAGAGTTATAGATCTTAGGGCCTGAGGTTGAGAACTGATTGTTGTAACTGTGGGTACAAGTCTCGCAGAGGTAGGTGTAAGGAACTTGGACTGCGATCGTTTCATTGAAGAGGGAGTGAGTGTCCGTCTCCAACGAGCTGAGAGTCCCAAGCACTTTGCCATCTACCGCCACGACTATCGGACCGTGCGTTGCCCATTGAGCGTTCTCCTCCGGGGCGAAGATGGAAGCTGTTGAGAAGTCTCCAGTCTTTGTACCCGATGTATTGGATATTGAATCAATGTATGATGCGTTGGCGTTTAGGGTACCGAGATACCTATCTTCAGCGTAGGACGAAGCCCATGCCAAAGAACCAAGTATCAGTATGCTAACTCGTTTAATTCCCATGATGTCTCCTCTCCTAATGTTTCCTCGAAGTCTTGGAACTCTGTTAAGGCTATACCCAAAACTTGAAGGGCTTCGTTGAACTTATTGTCAGGACGTTCTTCGTCAAGGACAATTCCTTCTGGGTCATTCAAGATAGCGCAACGTACGCCACTCTCCCGTTCCAGTTCCTGCAAAGCCGGGACCAGATGCTTCTCATTGTAGGTCTCAGCTTCTTGGATAGCTTGTTGCTTGGCGATTGTAATCGCCGCCATAGCAATCTCAATAGCCTCGGACGTTGTCACGCCTTGGCCTCCCGCATGATTGCCTCGTGAACCTCGCTGGCCAACGGAGCTTGCATCGCCTCCATCAACGCGGTCGGGGCATCGTATTCCATATCGACTATCACCCCGCCTCTGACCGTCCCGCTATAGGGAACGATGTACGAGTCATCTGCAAACACATATAACAATTCACCTTTAACTTCTTTCATTAGCATGTCCTCCACATTCCGATCACAGCCC
>Ga0164295_10000314_pt1 | contig 41055 bp, 32 predicted proteins | sample GEODES006metaG_FD_111798 | JGI IMG/M metagenome (GOLD analysis project Ga0164295, IMG submission 111798) | Oligotrophic lake water microbial communities from Sparkling Lake, Wisconsin, USA - GEODES006 metaG | ecosystem: Environmental > Aquatic > Freshwater > Lake | place: USA: Sparkling Lake...
ATCGGGTAGGGGCCCGGGATGAGTTCGATGGACTCCCCTGCAGGCGTCTCAATGACGACGCGCTCCGAGAGGTCTTGAGCGTCGAGGAAAAGCGTCCGATTCGCCGCTCCTGTGGCCGCGAAAAGTACGATCTCGGCGTTGCCGTCCCCGTCCGCATCTACGTCGCCCCGCACGTTCCATAGGCCGGGAATCGGCGCAGTGCGTGCACGCTCGGCAGGACCTGTCGTCGAGGAGAAGCAGACGACGGGCGGACTGGCGTCGATGGGCATCGCGTCCGCGAGGTCGCCGTCACGGACGCCGCCATCTGTCGCGCCATCCGAGTCGCCGCCGCCACCCGCGATGTCGCCGCCCGCGGGTGCGCCGCCCACGGGTACTGGGTCCGCGGGGTCCGCCCCGCCGCACGCGCCCAGCAAGAAGTTCACGGCTAAAAAACCCGCGCTCCGCGCAATCATCGACATCGAGTCGTTCTCCCCACGCCTTGCCGACAGACGGTTAGCGCAAACGAACGCGCTCTGGCAACCGCGTCAGCGCGTCGCATTCGTTGACAGCCCGGGGCGGCGCGGGTAAGGGAGCCAGAAGAGTCTCATCAACGTCACAGGAGCGCCCGCCCCCTTGGAAGAACGTCGAAGGATCAACGAGCAGATCCGGATTGCTCAGGTCATGGTGATCGACGAGAGCGGTAACCCGCTCGGCGTCATGGCGCCCGAAGAGGGCCGCCGCATCGCGTTCGAACGCGGCATGGACCTCGTCGAGGTCGCCCCGAACAATCGGCCCCCGGTCTGCAAGATCATGGACTACGGCCGGTTCCGCTACGAGCAGCGCAAGAAGCATAAGAAGCAGCATCAGGCCGAGACGAAGATCCTGAAGCTTCGCCCCAAGACGGACCCGCACGACCTCGAGACGAAGCTGCGACACGCGCGCGGCTTCCTTGAGGATGGCGACCGCGTGCGCTTCATCGTTCGCATGCGCGGCCGCGAGAAGGCTGTGACCGAGCGTTGGGAGGCGCAGCTCAACGTCCTGCTGAGTAAGCTGGCGGACCTGGGCGTCGTGACGCAGAAGCCGACGCTCGAGGGCGGCGGTGTGTGTGCGACGGTCGAGCCGAAGAAGAACGCGGGCAAGCCCGTCGAGTACGCCGAGCCTGAGGACGACGACGGGCCGGACGACCCCGTGTGACCGGGCGCGCTTGGCGCCTGGTCGATGGGTTCGGCCTCCAGGCGCCCAAGCTGGGCGTGTGTGACGCCGACACACCGGGTCCGGGCCAACTCCGGCTCCGCGTGGCGGCGGTCTCTCTGAACTACCGCGACCTGATGGTCGTGCAGGGCACCTACGATCCGCGGCTGGTGATGCCTCGGGTCCTCCTCTCGGATTGCGTCGCGCGGGTCGACGGGATCGGCGAGGGCGTCCTGGGCTGGGCGGTCGGCGACCGCGTCTGTCCGGTCTTCGCGCCTGGCTGGCACGCAGGTGAGCCGGGTGACGCGGCGGGCGCGGGCGCTCTCGGGCACCGGGCGGACGGTGTTGCTCGCGACTTCGTGTGCGTGTCCGCGGCGGACGTCGTCGCGGTGCCCCCGCATCTGAGCGACGCCGAGGCGGCGACGCTGCCCTGCGCGGGCGTGACCGCATGGCACGCGCTGTCGACACTCCCCGCGCTGGGCCCCGAGGCGACGATCGTCGTGCAAGGCACCGGTGGCGTCTCCATGTTCGCGCTGCAGATTGCGCGACTGCGGGGGGCACGGGTCATCGTGACCTCGGGCTCGGACGAGAAGCGCGCACGAGCACAGGCGCTCGGCGCCTCGCACACTGTGAACTACCGCGACACGCCGCGGTGGTCTAAGGCGGTGCGCGCGCTGACCGGGGGCATGGGCGCTGACCTCGTCGTCGAGGTCGGCGGGGTCGGCACGCTCGCGGAGAGTTTGAGCGCGACGCGCAACAGCGGCACGATTTGCGTGATTGGCGTGCTGTCGGGCCGCGTGGGCGAGGTCGATCTCGCGCCGGTGTTGATGCGCAACCTGCGACTGCAGGGGGTCTTCGTGGGCCATCGAGGGCACCTGCGAGGCCTGTGCGCGGCGCTCGCCGCTCGACCGGACGTACGACCGGTCATTGATCGGACGTTCGACTTCGAAGCCCTGCCGGACGCGCTGGCGTACCTTGAAAAAGGGGCTCACGTGGGCAAAGTGGTGCTCACTCTGTGACGGGCGCCGAGCTCATCTTGGGCGTGACCGGCGCGGTGCTCGCTGCGGGCGCACTGGAGCGCGCGCGACATGAGCGTTTGCTCAGGCGCATCCCGGTCCGAGTCCATGTGAACGGGACCCGCGGCAAGAGCAGCGTGACCCGCCTCATCGCCGCCGCAGCTCGCGCCGCTGGCCGGCGGACCTGCGCCAAGACGACGGGCACGCTCGCGAGGATGATCCTGCCCGACGGTCACGAGGTACCCGTATTTCGGCCGTCGCGCCCGAACGTCATTGAGCAGCTCCGCATCGTACGCACCGCAGCGGAGCTGGACGCAGAGATCTTGGTCGTGGAGTGCATGGCCGTGCAGCCCGAGCTCCAGTGGGTGAGCGAGAGCAAGTTCATCCGTGCGACCCATGGGGTCATCACGAACGCACGCGCGGACCACCTCGACCAGATGGGGCCCACGGAGAACGACGTCGCGCTCGCCCTCTGCGGCATGGTGCCGCGCGGCGGGCGCCTGTTCACGGCCGAGCGGCGCCACCTGGCGACTCTCGCGGCCGCGGCAGCCGACCGCTCAAGCAGCCTCTGCGCCGTGGGTGACGCAGACGTCGCCGCGGTCTCCCAGTCCGAGCTGGCGGGCTTTCGGTACAAGGAGCACCCCGACAACGTCGCGCTCGCGCTCGCGGTGACGTCCGATCTCGGGATTCCGCGCGACGTCGCGCTCGCGGGCATGCAAGCGGCCGCGCCCGATCCGGGCGCGCTCACAGAGCACTCGATTGATTTCCACGGTCGGCACGTGGTCTTCGTCAACGGCTTCGCCGCGAATGATCCGGAGTCTACGCAGCAGATTTGGCGCATGGCGTGCGAGCGGCACCCCAGCGTGGGTCGGCGCATCGCGGTCTTCAATTGTCGGTCTGACCGCGCTGAGCGCTCCGTTCAGCTCGGTGAGGTGTATCCGTCTTGGCCGCAAGCGGACGCCGTCGTTCTGATTGGCACGGGCACCTTCTTCTTCGCACGCGCCGCAGTTGCCCGCGGCCTCGACCCAGCGCGCATCGTTTACGCTGAAGAGATGGACGTGTCGCGCGTCTTCGAGACGCTGATGTCGAAGGTGGGGCGGAGTGCGATGGTGATGGGGATGGGGAACATCGGGGGACCTGGGCTCGAGCTCGTTGCGTATTTCAAGAACCGCGAGCTACCGGCGGAGGGCTGAGCAGATGGCGTTGCTCTCACTCTCGGTCGGGCTGGGCTTGGTCGTTAGCCTGCTGTTCTCGGAGCTGTTCGGCCTCGCGGCCGGCGGCATGGTCGTGCCTGGCTACATCGCGCTGTACCTGCACCGTCCTCTCGACGTGCTGCTGACCGTGGGGGCGGGCGTCGCCACATGGGGCATTGTTCAGGGTCTCGAGAGCGTCCTGATCATCTACGGTCGGCGACGAACGGTCCTGATGATCCTCGTCGGCTACATCATGGGCATGGCGCTTCGCACAGCAGGGGATGAAGGCGCTGCGGTGATCGGCTACATCATCCCGGGGCTGATCGCGATTTGGCTCAGCCGCCAAGGCTTGGTCGAGACGCTCGCTGTGCTGTTCACGGCCTCTGCGGTCGTTCGGCTCGCGCTCATCGCCGTCGCCGGGGGGGACGCCTTCCCATGAACAAGATTTACTGGCGGCCGCACAAGGTCTCGCGCTTTGAGCTGGTCTTCGTCGCGTTGCTCGCCGCGCTTGCGTTGGTGCTTGTCGCTGAGTTTCAGGTGGAGGACGCGCAGCCTTGGTACGCTGAGAAGCTCGAGGCGTCTCGACTCGCGCAGCGCGCGCTAGACGTGCTGCGCGAGGAGCACCTGCGGCGCGGCGCTGAGCTCGACCTAACCGTCGACCCCGCGGGGACCGCGTTGATTGGCCCCGTCATGTCGGAGATCACGACCAATACGGGCCATCTGAGCGCGAAGCAGACGACGCTCAACCCGAACTTTGCCGCCGTCGTCGTGCACTATCTCAAGCGCCTCGGTGTCGAGGCGGGCGACGTCGTTGCCGTCGGCGCGTCCGGTTCATTCCCGGCGCTCAACGTGGCCGTCTATGCCGCGTTGCAGACGCTCGGCGCCAAACCCATCGTGGTCATGAGCGTCTCTGGCAGCCAGTGGGGGGCGAACGACCCCCAGTTCACTTGGGCCGACATGGAGCGCGTCCTGTTCGACAAGAAGGTCTTCGAGTTCCGCTCCGTAGCGGCTTCACGCGGCGGCATCGAGGACAAGGGGCTCGGCTTGAACCGGGCTGGGCGGCAGAGCCTCGACGCAGCGATCGAACGCAACGGTTTGACGCACCTCAAGCCCGCCGATTACGTGAACAGCATCGAGCAGCGGATGGCGATTTTTGCGGACCGCGCCGCGCCGCTCGGCGTGAAGGCCTACATCAACGTAGGCGGGGGGACGACCTCAGTGGGCACCAAGGTCGGCAAGCTCGCGTTCGAGCCCGGGATCAACCGCTCCCCGCCTGTGGGTCCGCGCGAGATCGACTCTGTGATGACGCGCTTCGTTCGCGATGGGGTGCCCGTCGTCCACCTCGTTCAGGTCCGCGAGCTCGCGCGGCGATTCGGACTCCCTGTCGCCCCCTCGGTCACGCCGCAGCCCGGCGAGGGCGACGTCTTCGCCAAACGTGGGCAGTCTCGATTGCTCGCGGGCGCCCTTGCGATCTCGATCGTGGGCCTGATGTTCCTGTTCATCCGGCGCGACTTCGGTTTCCGCTTCCTTAAGTCACTCGGGCGCACGGACGCGGGCGCGTCGCGGCAGCCCCCTGAACAAATGGTCTGAGCTCGGAGGTATTCATGCAGAGGTTCACGATTGCGGCGCTCGCTTTGGGCAGCCTTCTTGGCGCAAGCGGTGGCGCTTGGGCGGGACCCAAAAAGGACATCGAGGCGCTCATGGTGCGCGCGGAGCAGTTCGCCGCACGGGACCGCGCCAAGGTCGCGACGCAGGAGATTGGTCTGATGCGCGCTTGGCTGACAGAGGCGCGGGCGTACTTTGAGCAGGAGGACGAGGACGAGGTGGGCATGGCGCTCGCGCGCGCTCGAGCAGCGGCGCAGTGCATCGACGCGACGTTGCAGCGAGCCGAGGCTGAGGCGCTCGCGGTCGAGGCCGAGGCCCGCGCCGTGACAGCCGAGAAGCGGGTTGCTGAGCAGGTGGCTGCCACGCGCGAAGTTGAGCGTGAGCGGCAAACGGTCGAGCAGGGAGGGCACTGAGATGCGACGACTGACCCATGGGGTCCTGATGTGCGCCGCCCTGGCTTCGGCCGCGGCCTGTGGCGGTCCGCCCCGCAAATCGACCGAGATGGTCGAGTACGAGGCCATGCGCGCGAACACCGAGGCGGAGACCGTCAAGGAGCGCTACCCGGACCTCGCGAGGGAAGCGACCGCGGCATATCGGTCGGCTGAGGAGGCCTTGAGCGAGGGTGAGGCGGAGTGGGTGCTGCACCACACGCGCGTCGCGACCCTCAAGTGGCGCTCCGCGGTCGAGCTGACGCGCGCGCAAGACGCGCACGACTCTGCCGTCGCTGCCGAGAACCGCGTAAAGATCGCCGAAGACGAGCTCAAGGACGCGCAGCGTCGGCATCAGGTCTCTGTCGAGGGGCTCGAGCAAGCGCGGCGAATCAAGGCCCTCGAGGCGCAGGTCATCCGCGATGAGAAGGCCAAGAGGGTCAACGCGGTGTCGCAGCGCATGCAGGAGGCCATGGCCTACGATGCGGCTCGGCATGCGCCGGACGCTCTCGCGAAGGCGCAGGCGAGCCTGCAGGCGGCTCAGGGCGCGTTCAACGCGGGCAAGCTCAAGGACTCCGACCGCCTCGCTGAGTCCGCGGACGCGGATGTCCTCGCGGTCATCGCGATCGCGAAGCCCCTCTTCGAGGCCGAGAAGAAGGAGCGTGACCTCGACGCTCGGCTGCGCGCGCTCCTTGAGCAGAGCGCGCAAGTTCCGGGTGCGCGGGGCTCGATCGTTCAGCGGGGCTTCGTATTGACTCTCCGGGGCACGTTTGCGCCGGGTCAGGCAGACATCGCGCCCGACCAGATGTTCGCGGTCGACCGCGTCGTCGAGCTGGTCAAGGCGTTTGGCGAGTTCAAGGTCGCCATCGAGGGGCACACCGACAATCAGGGCCGCAAAGATGCGAACATGACGATGAGTCAGGGCCGCGCGCAGGCCGTCCTGAGCTACTTGGCGTCGAAGGGCGTGGACGTGAGTCGTCTCAGCGCGCTCGGCAAGGGCGACGCGGAGCCGGTCGCTGATAACCGCACGAAAGAAGGACGCGAGCGCAACCGTCGCGTCGATGTGGTCTTCCTGCGCTAAGGCGCGGGGGCGGGCTCGCTTGCGGGCACAGACCACACCGCGTCGGGCACGATCGGGGCGCGTTCGGGGCCCTTGGCGTTGACGCTCCAGTCGAACGCGGCGTAGTCGTAGGGTGCCCCTTTCGGGAGAATGATGCCCGGCGCGTGACGCTTTATCCACTCGACCGGGGTCGGCGTCAGCTCGTCGGCGTACCAACCGAAGAGGCCGTTCAACTGCACACGGCCGTCCACGACGGTGATCGTGCGGGGCCGAGTGACGAAGCGGGTCGCTGCGCGCGTGAGCTGCATCTCGATGAGCTCCGCGATGTACGGTTCGTTCGAGAGCGGAGGGCCATCGAGCGCGCCGTTGGCCAGCGCGAAGCGCACGCGCACGTCGTGGTACGTGTCCCGAATGCTCGCCTCGAGCGCTTCGAGGCTCGTCACCTGACCATCGAGCGTGAACTGCGTGTCGGCGTAGACCTGCGCCTGAAACCCCGCGAGCGTGGAGACCGGCCAGAGGTCGACGATGATGCGGAGGACGAAGACATTATAGGCGTTGAGCGCGTATGCGAGCCGCGCGTCACGGTCCTTGAAGTCCCCGGGAACGCTCACGGGCCCGTATCCCGCGAGGGCGTTGACGAGCCCATCGAGCGGCTCGCGGACTTCACGCAGGCTCGCGTAGTCGACGCGACCCTCGGCGTCGACAACCGCACTCAGGAGCTGTGCGTACATGACCCAGTCGAGCGGCGTCGCGGCGCGTTGCGACTCGCCGCCGGGCGCTGAGAGCGTCGTCGGGGCGCCGCCGCAAGCGGGTAAGGCGAGCGTGATGGCCAGGGCGATGGATTTCGCGTGCGTCATTCTGCTCCGGTGTATGCTGACGTCATGGCGTCGTCTACACAAAGCATGCCGAAAATCCCCATCGCGCGCCCCCTGCTCGACGAAGCGGAGCTGAACGCGGTCGCTGAGCCGCTCGCGGACGGCTGGGTAGTGCAGGGGCCCCGCGTTCGGGCCTTTGAGGACCGCTTCGCCGCCTTCGTCGGGGCACCGCACGCCATCGCCGTGAGCTCTTGCACGACGGCCTTGCACTTGGCGCTCGTCGCGCTGGGCATCGGCCCGGGTGACGAGGTGGTCGTGCCGGCCCTGACTTGGGTCGCGACTGCGAACGTCGTCGAGATGTGCGGCGCGCGGCCGGTCTTCTGCGACGTGAACTCCGCCACCTGGAACGTCGACGTCGACGCCGTTGAAGGCTGCATCACGCCACGCACGCGCGCGCTGATCGTCGTGCACCTCTTCGGTCGGCCCGCGGACATGACAGCCCTCATGGCGCTCGCGGACGCGCACGGTCTGCCTGTCGTCGAGGATGCGGCATGCGGCTTCGGTGCGCGTTGGGCGGGTCGCCACGTGGGACTGTTCGGGGTCTCGGGCTGCTTCAGCTTCCACCCGCGGAAGGCCATCACGACGGGCGAAGGCGGCATGCTGACGACGACGGACGGAGCGCTGGCAGACCGCTATCGTTCGCTGCGGGACCATGGCGCGTCTCGCCCGCGCGACGGCGGCGGTCCCTTCCTTCTGCCGACCTTCGATGAGGTGGGCTACAATTATCGGCTGACGGACATTCAGGCGGCCATCGGTGTCGCACAGATGGGCAAGGCGGATACGATTCTCGCGGGGCGTCGTCGATTCGCGGCGCGCTACGACGAGCGCTTGGCGGGCCTGACCTGGCTGTTGCGGCCCGCTGACCTGCCATCGGATGCGGTCCATGGGCAGCAGTCGTATGTGTGCCGCTATGCGCCGCCAGGGGAGCTCGACGTCGACGCGCTGCACGCCAGGCGAAACGCCCTGATGGCAGCCCTCGAGGGCGAGGGGATTCAGACACGGCAGGGCACGCATGCCGTGACCTTGCTGGACGTCTACGTCCGAAAGTACGCCCTCGACCCGCGCTCATTTCCCGGTGCCTGGGCGGGAGATCGGCTGTCGATGGCGCTCCCGCTCTATCCTCAAATGACCGAGGCCGAACATGACCGCGTTGTGGACGCGCTCACGCGGCTCGGTCCCTGACCGTCTTGCGGTCTCGACTCAAGGGCGCTGCGACCCGCGTGGTACCCGGGGCGGGGCTCGAACCCGCACGCCCGAAGGCAAGGGATTTTAAGTCCCCGGTGTCTACCGATTCCACCACCCGGGCCAAGGCACCCTCCGGGTCGCAGCGCGTCCTCGTCTCAACATACGTCGGCGACGGCGGCAAGGATGGAATGATTGGGAGAATTGTCGAATGAGCTCATTTCGCCAAGGCCTCACAGACCTCACAAGCGCGCTCACGACGGCGCGCAGCGTCCTCTTGACGGCGCCCGTGGACCTCGATGGGGACGCGGTTGGGGCGATGTTGTCGCTCCGGCGGGCGCTCCTTGCCCGCTGGCCAGCGCTCAACGTGGCGTGCATCGCGGGTGAGACGCTGCCCTCGCGCTACGCTTTTCTCCCCGATGCCGACCGTATCGAGGCGCCGGGCACGGAGGCTCTCGGGCGTCATTTCGACGTGGCGATCATCGTCGACGGTGACACGGGGCGGCTCGGTCACGTGAGCAGCACGTTCGAGCGCGCGACTCTGCGCGCGCAGCTCGACCACCACAAGAGCGCCGACCCAACCGCTGTGGACGTCGCGCTGATCGACGCCGAGGCCGCGAGCACGACGGAGCTCGTTCTGCAACTTTGTGATGCGTGGGGAGTCGCCCTTGAGCCCAGCCTCGCGGCCCAGATTTACGCGGGCCTGGTCTTCGACACGCACGTGTTCCGCTATCGCTTGACAAGACCGCCTACGCTCCGCGCCGCAGCGCGCTTGATGGAGACTGGAATTGACCACGCGGCGATCGTGGAGCGCGTTCTGCTCGACCAGCCCCTCGACAAGGTGCGGCTGCGCGGGCGCATGCTTGAGCGGCTCCAGTGTGCGGCAGACGGTCGTTTGGCGTGGGCTACGCTCACGGAGAGCGAGTGCAACGGTGTCGAGACCGGCGGCCTCGTCGACGACCTCGTCTTCATCGACGGCGTTGAGGTCGGCCTGCTTATCATGGAGAGGGCCAGCGGCCTCTGCAAAGTGAGCTTGAGGAGCAAGGGCGGCGTTGACTGCGCGCAGGTCGCGCAGTCGCTCTCGCCTCGCGGTGGGGGTCACGCTCGGGCCGCGGGTGCCACGGTCGAACTCAACGCCGAAGTCATCGTGGCGCGCGTCGCCGAAGCGGTGCGGGTCAGCCGTTGAGGTAGACCTGCGCGAACTCGGTGAGTGTGCGGGGGCGCATGCCGAGTGTGGTCGTGGCGTAGCCGAGGAGTCGGTCGAGTGCGGTCACGAGGTCCTCGAGTTGGGCGGCAGCGGCCGACTGCGCGCTGTCGCAGGGCGCCACGTGGGACGAGCGCAGTGTCAGGTGAACCATCGGGAGGCAGCGAGCGACGCAGGCGTCCAAGAGCTGGGTCAAGTCGCGGAGCGGCGCGCTGCCGGGCTCGAGCGTCACGATGCGAGGGCCGCCGACTTGGGCGAGCGCATCCTGAAGCGAATCAGCGCCGGGCGCGCGCGCGAGCCACCGGACGACGGCCTCGGGGACGGGGCGGGTCGGCCCGACGGTCACGGGCACCTCAAGTATCGGCGAACGACCTCGCCGCGCCGGGCGCTGTCGGTCGGGAAAGTACGGCACATCCGGCGCCAGACGTGTGTCCACGCCGCCATCGCTTCGGCCATCGCGATAAGGCAAAACGCTCGCGTCCACCGCGTAGCCGCGTCGCTCAATGGCCTGTAGCGTCGCTCCGCTCAGCGCGAACCGGCCCGCTCGAAAGCTCTTGGGCGCGGACCCGAAGCGCGCTTGAACCGCTTCGGTCAGGGCGTCGAGCTTGCGCTCGATCGAGGACGCGGGCATCGCGCTCGCGGGCAGCGCTTCAAGGCGCGACTCGTTCGCGTCGAACGGCGGCGTCGACCACGGGTGGAGCAGGGTGCCGACCTCGCACTCCGCATCTTGATGCCACGGAATGAGCGCTTCGCCCTCGGGCCGAGTCAGGGCGAGCCAGCTGCATAGGTAGGTCGGGCGCACGCCGGCCGCACGGCACAGCGCGTGAACGCGCGGCAGGCCATAGAGGTTGCGCAGGCTCGTCTGCGCGGGCACCTGCCAGTCCAGCAGGTCCTCCTCGACGTCAATCGTGACGATGAGTGTTGTCATTTGTCCCCGTGAACGGCGCCTCGTTGTACAACTTCGGCTCGTGAGTTTCATGCGCAACCCGCAGGCGCCCGCCTCGCGACGCCGCTGCCGTCGAGGCTAGACGTGCAAGCGCTCGCAACGATCGAGGTCGGGGCGGGGCCGCGTGGCCCTGTGTCTGCAGGCGTCGCGCTGCCCATCGGTGCCGCGCGGGGGGCGTTGTCGCTCGTCGACGCGCGGGGAGAGGCCTGCCCCGCGCAGCTCAGCGTCCTCGCGCGCTGGCCGGATGAGAGCGTGAAGTGGGTCCTCGTCGAGTGGATCGCCGGCGCAGCCGGGGGCGCGTTTCGACTCGTTCCCGGAGTCTGGCGCTCGACGCACGACGCGGTCCGTTTATCGCTTCGGGACTGGCCTGGTGGTCTGCCGAGGGACGCGCGCCTCACTGCGCGCCTGCGGGATGGGCAGGTGGTCGCCTACGTGCCGGAGTCGACCCTCATCGAGGCTGGGGGGCCCGTCCGAGCGACCCTGCGGGCGTCGGGGCGCCTCGGCCCCCTGAGCGTGCGGACGCGCGTCACGCTGTGGGCAGGGTTCGATGCTGCGCGCGTGGAGCTGGTCGTGCGCAATCCGTGTGCGGCAAGGCACGAAGGCGGGTACTGGGACCTGGGGGATCCGGGCAGCGTGTTGCTGCAAGACCTCTCGTTGACGCTCGCGGCGCCCGAGGGGCTCAGCGTTCGGTGCACACCCGAGAGCCCGTTCGAGGCGGTCGGGGCGGTGTCTTGGTCCCTTGTCCAGGCCAGTAGCGGCGGCGAGCACTGGAACTCGTCCGCGCACCAAAATGCACGCGGCGTCGTACCGCTGCGTTTCCGTGGGTGGCGCGCGGGTGGACACACGGGGTTACGTGCCCAGCCCGAGGTTCTCGGCGCAGGCTTCGGTGTCGCCGTCGAGCGATTCTGGGAGAACTTTCCGAAGGCGCTTGAGGTGCGCCCCGGTGAGTGCCGCGTGGGGCTCTGGCCGGCAGAGCACGGTGATCTGCACGAAATTCAAGGGGGAGAGCAGAAACGGCACGTCGTTTGGCTCGGTCAAGGTACCCCCCTTGACCATGTCAGCGCGCTCAGGGTCGGCGTACAGTCGCGCACCGAGGTGGTCAACGCGTTCGTCGAGCCGGACTTCGGTCCGTCCGAAGCGGACGCGCCTGCGGTGAGCGCTGTCCACTCCGCTTTTGTGGACGAGCACACGGGCATTGCCGCGCGAAGAGAGCGCGTCGATGAGTTCGGTTGGCGCCACTGGGGTGAGCTCTGGGCAGACCACGACGCGAGCCGACACGCGGGGCCCGCTGCGCGGGTGAGTCACTCTAACAATGAGGGTGACGCCCTCTACGCGCTCCTGCTCGCTTTTCTTCGAACGGGAGACGCCCGCTTCTGGTGGCTCGCCGCACCGCTCGCGGACCACGTCAGTAGCGTCGACCTCTACCACACGACCGAAGACGCCCCGGGGCGGAGCGGTGGACTCTTTCCCCCCACCGCGCAAGGACTCGACGCAGCCACCGCGACCCATCGCGGCGCGTCGAAGGCGCACACGCAGCCGAGCCTCGAGGACGGACCCACCCCGCGGCACTGTCCGACGGCGGGGCTGCGCCTCTTCGCGCAGCTCTCGGGCGACTGGCTCGCCACAGAGGCCGTCTTGTCTCTCGCGCGCTGGCTCGAGGCACTCGACGATGGGCGCCATACGCCCTATGGGCTGGTGAGCGACGCCCCAACGGGCGCACCGACGCGCCAGAACATGGGGGAGGCCTCGGGTCCCGGTCGAGCCGCCGCCGCGAGCGTGGGCGCGTGCTGCGATGCGTTCGCGTTGTCTGGGGACGCTCACTGGCTGGTGCTGGCGGAGCGCTGGATCCAGCGCTGCGTTCACCCTGAGCGCGCGTGGTCGTTCGACGCCGACTTTGCCGTCGCGCTGTCCCGATATCTTGAGGTCAAGTCCGAGCGCGCCGCGTTCGATGCTGCCTATCTGTGGGCGCGCGCGTGCATCGAGCGCGGCGCTCGAGACGCAGCTCTGAGTGAACAGTTGTCGGAGTTGAGCGGCGAGGTCGCTCTGAAGGGCGCTCAGGCGCTGGCGGCGCTCGCGCGCTTCGTGCCGCCGCCCGCGCGGACGACGCTCACCGAACGTGCGTCGGCTCTCCTCGAGCGGGGACTCGGGTGGGTCGCGAGGTCAGGCGAGCCCCCGAGCCTTCGGTCACTCGTGCGCTCTGTCGAGCCTATCGTCGCGGTCGCCGCCACCCGCGCTTGGCCCGAGCGCAGCGCACCCCATGCGCCCGAGGGGCCCGCCCAATGGCCGACATTTCAAGCTTTCGTGCCCCAAAACATTCTGGCCCGCCGAGCGATTGTGACGCCCAATGGGGCGTTGCGCGCGCTCGGCGCGCTGACCAAGCCTAAGAGCTGGCGCGCGCTGCGCGGCCGTTGGTGATCCAGGAGACCTCATGAAGACGTCAACAATCGCGCTCGAGCACCTCGCCGCGCTCGCGCGGGACCTCTGGTGGTGCTGGCAGCCGGACGGACCGGCCTTCTTTGCCGACCTAGATCCTGCGGGTTGGGCACGCACCGGCCACAACCCCGTCGCAATGCTCGCCGATTTGCCACCAGCGGAGCAGACCAAGGCGCTGCTGCCCCTGCAGGCTCGCTTCGAGGCGTTGTTCGCGTCGCGTGTTGCGTACCTCGGGGACCACACGACGACGTGGCACGCCACCGTAGGGGCGCCGCTTGCCGGAACCGTCGCCTACTTCAGCGCAGAGTTCGGCCTCCACGAGTCCCTGCCGACCTATTCGGGCGGGCTCGGGATTCTCGCGGGTGACCACTTGAAGAGCGCGTCCGACCTCGGCGTGCCGCTGGTCGCGGTGGGGCTGCTGTATCGCGAAGGGTATGTGCGGCAGGAGCTCACTCCCCACGGGGCACAGCACAGCGCCTTCGAGCCCTATGACTTTGACCGCCTCGCCGTAACGCCGGCACTGACCCCTGAAGGCAAGCCCTGCGTCGTCGAGGTCGAGATCGAGGCGCGACGCGTCGCGTGTCGGGTGTTCGTCGTGCGCGTCGGGCGCGTGCCGCTTTACCTGCTCGATACCGACGTCGAGGCGAACTCAGCGGCCGACCGTGCGATCACGGCGCGCCTGTACGGCGGCGACCGCACGACGCGGATTCAGCAAGAGCTCGTCTTGGGCGTGGGGGGCGCACGCGCGCTCGAGGCTCTCGGCATTGAGCCGCGCGTGTGGCACCTAAACGAAGGCCACTCCGCCTTTCTGCTGCTTGAACGTGCGCGGCGTGCGCTCGTTCGCGGGCATGCGACGAGCGCGGCGCAGGCCATCGAGGCGGGGCGTCGCGGGGCAGTCTTTACGACGCACACGCCCGTCGAGGCGGGGCACGATCGCTTTGAGCGACCGCTCGTCGAGCGCTTCCTGCCGCACTATGCAGAAGCGCTCGGCGTCACCCTAGACGCATTGATGGCCCTCGGACATTGGCCCAACGAGCACAACCGGGGCGCTGACTTCAACATGACGCTCCTGGCCCTGCACGGGTGCGCCCGGCAGAATGGCGTGGCAGCGCTGCACGGCGAGGTCTCGCGTGAGATGTTTGCACGCTTCTATGGGGACCTGCCTCTGGATGAGGTCCCGATCACACACGTCACGAACGGCGTGCATGCCCCGACGTGGCAGTGCGCCGAGCTGCGGGGCCTGGTCGGCGCGCACGTGGAGGATGCAGGCTTCGCGGAGCGCGCGCCCGGCGATCCTGTCTGGTCGAAGGTCGAGTCCTTCGATGACACGACCTTCTGGGCGTGGCGCATGCAGTCAAAGCGGCGCCTTTTTGGCTTGGTGTCGGCTCGACATGTTCGGCGAGAGACGCGCAACGGTGGCCACGCGCCCGCGCCCGAACTCGACCCGACAGCGCTGACCATTGGCTTCGCGCGTCGATTCGCGCCCTACAAGCGGGCGACCCTGCTGTTCAGCGACCTGCAGCGGCTTGAGGCAATCCTGGCGGCCGCACCGGGGCCCGTGCAGTTCCTCTTTGCAGGCAAAGCGCACCCCGCCGACGAACCGGGCAAGCGTCTCATCGAGCAGGTCTACCGCGCTGCCGAGGCGTCGGGTGGACGCGTCGTGCTGATTGAAGGGTACGACATGGAGCTCGGTCGCGCGCTCACGCGCGGCGTCGATGTGTGGCTCAACAACCCGCGACGGCCCATGGAGGCGAGCGGTACGAGCGGCATGAAGGCGGGCATGAACGGCGGCCTGAACCTGTCGATCTCAGACGGCTGGTGGCCCGAGGGCTTCGATGGGCACAATGGTTGGCAGATCGGCGAGGTCCGTGCCTTCGCCACTGAGGCGGAGCAGGACGCTGCAGATGCGGCCTCGCTCTACACGCTGCTTGAGCGTGAGGTCCTCCCGCTCTGGTTCGAGCGCGGGCCGGGTGGCGTGCCGCACGCGTGGATCGCGCGCGCCAAAAGGGCGATCGCGACGGTGACGCCGAACTTCTCGACACACCGCCAAGTGCGCGATTACGTGGACTTGCTCTATGCCGACTGAAGCTCGTCTCGAGGACCGTCGCTTCGCCGCTGCTTCGGCCTTGTGTCTTGCCGTGTCGCTCATCGCTTGCGGGGGTGGCCACGCAGGACACGCGCACGCATCTTTCGCGGACGCTGCAGCGTGGTCGGCGCGCTTCGATGACCCCGCGCGCGATGCGTGGCAAAAGCCCGACCAGGTCGTGCGACACCTCACGCTGTCGAGTGACAGCCGGGTCGCAGACATCGGCGCGGGCACGGGCTACTTCGTGATGCGGATCGCGCCTCAGGTGCCCGTTGGCCGCGTATACGCCGTGGATATCGAGCCGACGATGGTCGACTTCACGGTGAAGCGCGCGCAGACCGCGGGTCTGAACAACGTGCAGGGCGTGGTCGCTTCGGCGTCTTCGCCAAACTTGCCCGAGCGGGTTGATGTCGTCCTGCTCGTGGACACCTACCACCACATCGACGCGCGCGGCGCCTACTTCAGTTCGTTGGCCGAGAGCGTCCGCTCGGGCGGTCGCCTCGTCATCGTGGACTACAAGGTCGACCCGAGCATCTCGGGTCCGCCGATGGCGATGCGCCTCTCACCCGACGCCGTCGTTGAAGAGCTCAAAGCCGCGGGGTGGCGACTGCAGACTCGGTCGGAGGGCTTCCTGCCGCGGCAGTACCTCTTGATCTTCGACCGGGCCCCCTAAACGCCAAATGGGCTCGGGTGCTCCTGCGACGCGATGAAGCGCTCAAGCGCGATCTCGTCGTCGTGCGAGAGGCTGGCAAAGCGGAGTCCAACGCCGGCGGGCAGCCCCTCGATCGCGGCCTGCTCCGCTGGGCGCTGCCAGCACACATCCGCAGGCGCCGAGATCGAGTGGCCGTCAGGCATCTCGAAGAACACCTCGACGCGCGCGTTCATAGGCAGGGCGTTTGCGGTCGCCACGAAGAGCCCACCGCGGCTCACGTTGCCTGTGAAACCGGTAAAGAAATGCTTGCCGTGCTCAATGCCGACCTTGGCGGATAGGCCTGCGCGGAACTCTCGAGGCGCGCTGTCTGGTCCGCGCCGAGGGGGCACCGAGGCTGAGGCACTGAGGGCTCGGCCTAGAGGCAGCGGCCCGGGATGGCCCGCCTGCGTGAGGTCGTTGATGTCGAGCTCGCTCCACGGATCGCGTAGCCCGGAGCTGAGCTCGTCCGCGAACGCAGAGAAGGTCGCGGCGCTGCGCTTCGGTGGCGCCGTCGCAGGGCGGGGGGGCGTAGCGGAGGCCGTGGCGTTGGCACCCGCATCGACCGCGCCCGCGAGACGTCCACGAGTCGGTCGAAAGCGGTCAGCGAAGGGGTCAGCGGGCGCCGCTGTGGAGACCTTGGCCGGAGCGGGTGACGCTGCGCTCGCGGGCTCGGCTGCGTCGTAGCCGGGGATGGGCTCAAGGACGGCGCTGTCGACCTCGACCTCTGCGCCGCCTGTGGGCGGGTTCACCGGGGGTCGCAGCGCTGCGAGCGGCTCGTCGGGTGCGAGCGCCTCGAGCTCTGCGGCCAAGTCTGCGAACGGATCGAAGTTCGGGTCGTTAAACTCCGCTTCACTGAGCTGCGGTGCGGGCGTCTCGTCATCCAGCATGGCGTCAAACTGAGCGAGCGACGCCTGCAGGCTCGCGAATGGGTCGTCATCGAGCGGGGCGCTCGGGGCGGGGGGCGGCGGCGCGAAAAACGCGTCGAGGCGACCGGGGAGTTCGAACTCTTCGGTCATCCGGAAGCCGAGGTCCTGCGCTTCAAACGGCGTGGGGCGCGGCGTCTCCGAGGGCAGGAGCCCGCCAAGGGCGAGATCGATGGGCGGCGGGGTCTTCATCCCCGCGAGCAGCTCGGCCTCCTCGGCCATCGCCGTGTGCGAGGGCAAAGGCACTCCCATCGGCTCAACCTCTACAGGCGCCTCGGGCTGCGGCGGTGCTGAGCCGCCGAGCGCAGACAGTGCGCGGCCCACAGCGGCTCTCACCTCGTCTCGCGGGAGCTCGCCAATCTCAGCGCTGAGTACGCTCGAGAGGCGCTCCCCGAGCTCACCCCAGAACTCGGGCGGGGTCGCGACCGGCGCCGCGGAGATGGCCTGTTTGCGGGCCGCATCGGCCGCGTCAAGCTGGGTGACCCACGCGAAGAGGACGGCCGCGCGCGCGCTCACAGCGGCCTCGCGCGCGTCGAGCATTGCGTCCACGTCCACCGCAGTGTCGAGCAGCGCGCGCGTCCGTTCATCGAGCAGTTCTCGGCGCGCGAGCAAGGCCTGCTCTTGCTCGGAGAGGACCGCCTCTCGCTCGGCGAGGCGGCGCAGGCGTTGGGTCCGCGCGTGAGACGACATCGCTCGAAGGGTACCACGCGGCGGACCTCGGTCCAGATTCGCCCGTCGTTGGCACGCGCCTGCGTGTGGCGTCACCCCCGAAGAACGTGTTCAATGCCGCGCGTGGAAAAGAGAACCCCGAATCTTATCTGGCATGCGTCGACCGTGACCCCGGAGGCTCGCGCGGACGCTCTTCGTCAACTCGGCACGGTCGTCTGGTTCACAGGCCTCTCGGGCTCAGGCAAGTCGACGCTCTCGACCGCGCTGGAGGCACGCTTGGTCGGCGAGGGGCGCCCGGCATGTGTGCTTGATGGCGACAATGTTCGACACGGTCTCTGCGCAGACCTGGGGTTCAGTGACGTGGACCGTCGCGAGAACGTCCGGCGGGTCGCGCACGTCGCGGCCTTGTTCGCGCAGGCGGGCGTCGTGGTCGCCACCGCGTTCATCTCGCCCTTTCGAGAGGAGCGCGAGCTCGCGCGCAGGCTCCTGGCGCCGGGCGCCTTCGTCGAGGTCCATGTCGCCACTCCGCTCGAGGAGTGCGAGCGCCGTGACCCAAAGGGCCTCTACGCCAAGGCACGCGCTGGGCAGATCCCGCACTTCACCGGGATTGACTCGCCCTACGAGCCCCCTGTGGCGCCAGAACTGACCCTCGACACCTCAGGTCAATCGCTCGACGCGCTCGTCGACCGCGTCCACGCGCACCTCGTGCACACGGGCCGACTGCTCTCGCGCAAGTGAGCGCGTTCAGTACTCGTGGGCGCCGATGTCGAAGCCCGCGCCTCGAGGCCTGACGCGCCCGTCGAAGTCGTCGCCGACTGAGTAGTTCTGGTCCGCGGTGTCAATGGCCGCGGAGCCCACGGTCAAGCGGAAATTCGCAGCCGGCACGCTGAAGAAGCGCGGATCGGCCACGAGATTCCCGACAGAAACCGAGCCCGCCGGCGCGCCATTCAGGCCGTTGATGGCGTTCGCTGTGTTCAGGACCAAGTTGGCGGCTGGGTTGCCCGCCGCAGGGCCTTCGTTGACGTACTGACCGAGCGTGTTCTGCCAGAACAGGTTGTTCCGCATATAGGGCGGGTCGGCTGTCGCGCCCAACTCGTAGATGCCATAGCGCGCATTGTTCGCGAAGATGTTGTTCGCGAGGCGCGCCGACGACTGTGTGTAGATGAACAAGCCCGTGCCGGCGTTGGCGGCGATGGTGTTGTTGTGCATCGTGACCGGTGAGCCGGCGAACTGGATCAACACGCCGTTGCTCGTGCTGCCCGTCACCACGGAGTTGTACATCTCAAGGGCGCCGCCGAGCGCCTGAATCACGCCCTCGGCGTCTGGCGCCACGCCGGCGTCGTTGTCCTTGAAGAGCGAACGGTAGATGCGCATCGTCCCGCCTGCAGCCACAGCGACGATCGCCTCGCTATCTTGCCCCGCGCGCCCGTTGCCGACGAACTCACAGTCGTCGAGGGTGACGTCGCCGCCGTCGACCTGCAGCGCCGCCGCCATCGAGAAGGACACCGCACCCTCGACCCGAAGCTCGCGCAAGGTCGTGACGCTCGACTGCGTGCGGATCGCGCCGCGGTCGGGCCCGCCGTTTATGAAGTAGCCGCCTCGGCGGATCGTCATCTTCTCGAGCAGGTTCGTGGGGTCGACCGCGTTGGTGTAGATAAACGCTGTCTGTCTGTTGTTCGGGTCCACGATGGTGAGCGCCGTGGACACGAAGCCGCTGATTTGCACGCCATCTCGCACGGTGATGGGGAAGACCTCGAACTCGGTGGGGTGCATCTCCGCCGAATAGGTCCCGGGCAGCACCATGATCGCTGCACGCGGTCCGAAGACCTGCGTGGACGCGTGACGAATCGTCCGCCAAGGCGTCAAGCGGGAGCCGTTTCCATTCGCGTTCGACCCGTTCACGGCGTCCACCCAGTACTCCCGGTAACAGACGCCTTGTCGGCACTTGCCGAAGGGCTCCGGACAGACCTCGCCGCACGCGCCGCAGTTCTGCTCGTCGTTGAGCAGGTCAATGCCGTTGTCGTCGACGCCGTCGCAGTCGTTGTCTCGGTAGTCGCAGACCTCGGGGCTCGGGGCGTCATCAAGGCACGCTAGCCCGCCGGTGACTGCGTCGCAGGCGTAGTAGCCGTTCGCGCACTGGTCGACGTCGTCGAGCAGGTCGCAGGGGCCATCGAGGCTCGCGAGGAAGTCCTCGTCGACGCGGTTGTCGCAGTCGTTGTCTCCGCTGTCACAGCGCTCGGCCTGACCGGGGAGGGGCTGACCGTCGCAGACCGTGGTGACGCCGTCTGCTCGGCAGACTTGGAGCCCTTGGTTACGACACAGGCCGCTCCCGACCGTGCACGCCTGACCGACCGTAAAGGTCTCGTCACTTCGACCATCGCAGTCATTGTCGAGGGTGTCGCATCGCTCGGACACCGGCGCGCCCTCCTGTGCGCCGCAAGCGGTCGTGAGGCCGTCCACCGCACAGACCCGCTGACCTCGCCGAAAACACTCGCCGCGCCCGACCGTGCACGCTGCGCCCACATCGAAGCCTTCGTCCGTGCGACCGTCGCAGTCTTCGTCCTCGCTCGTCCCGCAGAGCTCGACCCGCGGGAGACCGGCTTCGACCCCGCAGACGGTCCCGGCGCCGTTCGGGTTGCACACCTTCGCCCCACTTCGTCGGCACGCGCCGACGCCGACTTGGCAGGCTGCGCCGGCGTCGAAGCCCTCATCGGTCGTCCCGTCACAATCGTCGTCCGCTCGATTCCCGCAGACTTCGACTGCCGAGAGACCCGGTGTCGCGTCACATTCGGTCCGGAGCTGGTCAAAGGTGCAGGCGAGCGCGCCCGTGCGCACGCAGAGTCCCACACCGACGGAGCAGGACGCGCCGATGTCGTAGCCTTCGTCCGTGCGGCCGTCGCAGTCGTCGTCCTGGCGATTGCCGCAGCGCTCTTGACCCGGCGGCACAACCTGAGCCCGACAGTAGAGCCCTCCGTTCGCGTCGCAGGCCACGGCGCCGTCGCGGCGGCATGCGCCGATGCCGATCGCGCACGCACCCCCGACATCGAAGCCCTCGTCCGAGGTGCCATCGCAGTCGTCGTCTAGGCCGTTGCACAGCTCGGGCGCTGCGGGCCCAGGGTCAGCAAGACACAGCGTGCCGAGGCCGTTCGGGGCGCACGCGAACACGCCGAGTCGACGGCATTCACCCAAGCCCGCCGAGCAGGGCTGCCCCGCGTCGAAGCCCTCGTCTGTCAGTCCGTCGCAGTCTTCGTCCGCCGTGCTGCCGCACAGCTCATCGCTCGGTGGACCCGAACCGACGTTGCAGACGGTGCTCTGCCCGTCGGGGGCGCAGACCCGAGCGCCGACGCGAGCACACACGCCAAGCCCCGCGCCGCAGGCGACGCCCAGGTCGAAGCCCTCATCCGTAGTCCCGTCGCAGTCGTCGTCCATCTGGTTGCCGCACAGCTCGGGGCGGGGGCCTGTGGCCTCTGCGCTGCACGCTGCCTGACCCGAAGCACCGTCGCAGAACCAGTTGCCGCGTCGCTCGCACGCCCCGCGGCCCACGACGCACTCCCCCCCCAAGGGGAAGCCTTCGTCGGTGTTGCCGTCGCAGTCGTCGTCCGACTGGTTGCCACAGCGCTCCGGCGATGGTTCGCCTGGCTGCGCGTCGCACGCCACGCCTCGTCCCCCCGCGGCGCAGTCTACGCGGCCCTCTGCCCGACACGCGCCCACGCCCGCGACACAGGCAGCGCCGAGGTCGAAGCCCTCATCTGTGCTGCCGTCGCAGTCGTCGTCTTCGCCATTGCCGCAGCGCTCCTCCGCGTCTGGTTCCCCCGGCGCTGCATCGCACCCCAGCTCGCCGTCGAGGGTGCAAATGGCCTCGCCGCCCCGCCGGCAGATGCCCTCGCCGACGTAGCAAATGGTCTGAAAATCGAAGGCCTCGTCTTCGAAGCCGTCGCAGTCGTTGTCGACGCCGTCGCACCGCTCGATGCCACCGGGGGTGGCGCGGCGGTCGGTGTCGTCACAGTCGACGCAGATGTTGAAGCCGTCGCCGTCCGCGTCGGTCGAGCAGTCCATACCGGCGATACAGGTCAGCGATCCCGTCGCCACATCGCACGCGGTCACGCCGTCCTGAGGGACGCCCCGCTCGTCGTCGAACTTGCAGGGGGCGCCCAGCGCGAAGCCCTCGTCGGTCGCGGCGTCGCAGTCGTTATCGAGGCCGTCGCAGCTCTCCTCGAGCGGGCCCGTCGCGCCGTCGCAGCTCGTCGACCAAAGCCCTTGGGCGCACGTCTGTACGCCCTCGCGACACACACCCACAGAGAGACCACAAGGCCGCGTCGCGCCAGCGTCACACTCTTGGATCACCATGGGCGCCGCGTCTGCCGCGGCGTCGACCTGAGCGTCGATGACCCGGCGAGCCTCCGCGTCGGCGCGTGCGAGGGCCCCCGAGCCGCTGTCAGAGCAGGCCAGCGCGAAGCAGAGCACGCCGAGGGAGTACATGGCCGGCACGCGGCCGGCGATAGCGCTGCGCGATGCGTTCAGCGTGCGGTCCTCCACTGCGTGCCCTCCTCAGAAGAAGTAACGAACGCCCAGCCCGACATCCAAGCCTGCGTCAGTCTCCGGTACGATCCGCATGAGCGGAACAACCTCAAGAAAGACATCGATCGGAATCGGCGGCTCCCATGCGATGCCGAGCGGCACGCGCGCCCCGACCGCGCTGTCGGTATCGCGGTCCTTCTTGCCCTCATCGAAGACGCCGATGAAGCCGCCGATACCCACGTAGGGTGTGAAGCGATGGCCGCTCAGCCCCTGCGCTCGCAGGGGCGCGGCGTGGAAGAGGTAATCGGCATGCACGTACAGCACATCATCGACCGCGCTGAAGGCCAGTGCGCCATCGATCGCGTGCGTCCCATCAAGCTTGAGCTTGCCTGAGAGGCCGCTCGGATCTCCGATGATGATGCCCAAGCCGAATGGGCCGCCGCCGCTCGCGAGCGCGGTGGCGGGCGTGAGCGCGAGGAGGGACATCAGCGTCCAGCGGGTCAGCGACATGGCCCGAGTCTAGCCCAAGCAAGCGCAGTCTGGTCGAGTCGTTCAGCCGTCGCCGCGTCGTTCGCTGCTTTTTTCACGCTGAGCCCGGAACGCGACCAAGTAGTCACGCTCCGCCTTGGTCAGCTGCGTCGGAATATCGACCCGCACGCGGAGGTGCAGGTCGCCGCGGCCACGGCGCTGAATCCGGGGCATGCCCCGGCCTTCGATGTGGAGCACTGTCTCGGGCTGAGTGCCCGGCAGAAGCTCAACCTCGATGGGCCCATCGAGACCCTCGAACGACAGCTTCTCGCCGAGGCAGGCGCCCACCATCGAGACGCCCAACTCCGCGACCAAATCGGCGCCGTGCCGTTCAAACCGAGGGTGGTCCTCTACGGCGACCTGAACATACAAGTCGCCTGGCTCGCTCCCCTTGGGGCCCTCTTCGCCTTGGCCGTTCAAGCGAAGCCGCATCCCGTTCTCGATGCCTGCGGGGACTGTGACACGCACGCTGCGGGTCTGCCGCTGCAGACCGCGGCCCCGACAGTCCTTGCAGGGGTGGGCGATCGACCTGCCTGCCCCACGACACTTCGGGCAGGTCGTGTGCATCGCGATGAAGCCGCGGGACATGGCGACTTGACCCGCCCCCCCGCAGGTCCGGCAGGTCTCGGGCTGCGTGCCGGTCGCCGCGCCCGAGCCGCCGCACGGCGAGCATGTCACGTCGCGCGGGACTTCAAGCGTGTGCTGGCTCTGCTCGAGGCAGCTCGCGAGGTCGACCGTGAGCTCGACAAGCAAGTCCGAGCCTCGGCGAGCTCGCTGGCCGCCGCGACCGCCGATGCCGAAGAGGTCGCCGAAGAGGTCGCCGAAGTGGCCGAAGATGTCTTCGACGTTCGCCCCTTGAAACCCACCGAAGCCCTGGCTCTTCAGGCCATCGTGGCCGTACTGGTCGTACACGCGGCGCTTTTGCGGGTCAGACAAGACCTCGTAGGCCTCGCTGACCTCCTTGAACTTCGCCTCGGCCTTGGCGTCGCCGGGGTTGCGGTCGGGGTGATACTGCATCGCGAGCGCGCGGTAGGCCTTCTTCAAGGCCTTGTCGTCTGCGTCTCGCGGGACCTCAAGGAGCTGATAGTAGTCGGCGGGCATGTCTGGCGAGAGGCTAGGCACGCGGCCACTGCTGTCAAGCGGCCGAGGTGGTTCCATGGGTCAACGCGGTGGGGCGCTCCCCAGCGCGGCGAGCCTCACTTCGGGCTGTCGATCCACAGCAGCCATACGGCCGTGATGAGCACGTTGGCGAGCGAGAGCGGCAGGATGACCTTCCAGCCGAGGCGCATGAGCTGGTCGTAGCGGAACCGGGGAAGGGTCCAGCGGATCATGAGCTGGAACCAGCACAGCAAGATTGTCTTGAAGCAGAACGCGCCGACCTGAATCAACTTGACGACCGCGTAGGGCAGCGCGAGCGCGAGCTCACCCGTAAACGGGTTGTGGAAGCCGTCTCCGTAGAGCCACGGCACCTGCCAGCCGCCCAAAAACAGGGTGGTCACCATCATCGCGACGAGGACCGAGGCGACATACTCCGACAGCGTGAAGAGCGCGAAGCGCATTGCGCTGTACTCGATGAAATAGCCAGCGCCCAGCTCCGACTCCGCCTCGGGGATGTCGAAGGGCGGCCGCTTCGTCTCGGCGATAGCAGCCGTAAAGAAGAGCACGAAGGAGAGCGGCTGCACGATGATGCCCCACTTGGGGACGAAGCCCCAGAGTAGCTCGCCCTGAGCGCGCACCATCTCGTTGAGGTCGACGCTTTGGTAGATCATCAGGAGGCCGACGAGCGTCAGGCCCATCGTGACCTCGTACGACACCATCTGCGCCGAGACGCGGACGCCGCCAATCAGCGCGTACTTGTTATTGCTGGCCCAGCCGCCGATGGACGAGCCGTACACGCCGAGAGAGACGATCGCGAAGATACACAGCAACCCCGCGCCCATGGAGCTGATCTGGAAGTACGACTGCGGCTCGCCGGCGAGGCAGACGTCGCGGAAGTTTTGCACCGCGATCTGGCCGTCCGGGCACCACGTATCGCCGACCGGGATGACCGCGAACGAGAGCAGCGCGGGCACGAAAGCCAAGAATGGTGCGATGCCGAAGAGTGCAGAGTTCGCGTCCCGCGGTACGAAGTCCTCTTTGAAGAGGGTCTTGAGCGCGTCGGCCAAGATGTGCACGAGGCCCGCAGCCCTGACGTTGCCGATGTTGGCGCGGTTCGGACCAATCCGGTCCTGAATGAGAGCGGACTGCTTGCGGTCTGCCCAGGTCATGAGCGTCGCGACGACCATGACAAAGACGAGCACGATCGCGACGATCTTGAGCAGTGTGAGGGCGATGAGGAGAAGCATGCCGTGTCCTGGTTGCGCGGGTCAGGGCGCCGTGGCGGTGGGCTCAGCGGGGGCCTCGACCGTGAGCCCGCTCCCGAGCTTGCGGCCAGTCGTCCCGAGGCTGATGTGCGTGAAGCCCGTGAACTCGGGCTGCTCCTTGGCGAGCGCCTTGAGCGCGCCACCCGCCGAGCTGAGCTGCAGGTCGGCGCCGAGCGCGCGGCCAAGGCGCGAGAGGAGCTCCCAGCCCGCGACTGCCTCGCCCACAGGGGCGATGCCCGCTTGGAACCGCTGGACTTGACCTGCGAAGTTCGTGAAAGAGCCGTCATGCTCCGCGTGGCTCTGCAGGGGCAGAACCACCTCGGCGGCGCGCACGGCTTCGGTCGCGTGAACGCTCGCGGCGATGACGGTGGCGCCTTGAACGTCGTCTGCGCTGAAGGTGCCGCCGAGCGCCAGCACGTGGGTCACGTCGCCGCTGGCCACAGCAGCGCGGAGCGCCGCGGTGTCGGGCAGCGCGCCAAACAGAGCCTCGACGCCCGCGCGGTTCGGGTTCTTGTCGTTCCGAAGCAGGATGTCGTCCTGGTCAGCGCCGTCGGCGCGGGCCGACACGAAGACTCGGGCGCCCTTGAGCGCCTGAGCCACGAGCCGCCGTGCAGCGAACAGCGCCTCGTTGTCGAGCGTCGCGCTGACCACGACCGCGACCTTATCGCCACGACCCGCGAGGATCGCCTTGGCGCGCTCAAGGGCAGCGTCGAGCGTCGCTCGGGTGGGCTTCGCGCCCTCACGCACGACCGGCGCAAGCACGCGCTCGTCGTGCAGCGTCGTGTAGCTCATGCGGCCGTTGTCGCAGACCCACCAGTCGTTGACTTGGCGGTTCTCACGCGGGCGGTAGCGCATGACCTCGCCCTTGTGGTGGTCGAGGTAAATGGCGCAGCCGCGGCTGCACTGGTCGCAGACGCTCTCGACCGTCGACATGAACCACACGCGGCACTTGAACCGGAAGTCCGTGCTGGTGAGCGCGCCGACCGGGCAGAGGTCGACGATGTTCATCGAGTACGGATTCGTCAGCGTCTTGCCGGGGAACACCGCGATCTCCGAGCGCTCGCCGCGGTTCTTGACGCCGAGTTCGCTCGTCTTCGCGACTTCGTCGCAGAACCGGACGCACCGGGTGCACACGATGCACCGCTCGCCGTCGAACGTGATCTTGTCCGACAGCGCAACGGCCTTGGGTTTGTGGTTCTTCTCGGTGGCGAGGCGACTCGACTGCAGCGAGTAGTCGAAGTAGTTGTTCTGCAGCTCGCACTCGCCCGCCTGGTCGCAAATCGCGCAGTCGATCGGGTGGTTGAGCAGAATGAATTCGAGGATCGCGCGGCGCAGCTCGCGCACGTGCTCCGAATCCGTGGTGTAGTCGACGCCCTCCGCGACGCCGATGTAGCACGACGGGATAGGCTTCGGGCTGTTCGACGCGTCCACGAGGCACATGCGGCAGTTCGCAGGGCGGGACAGGCCGGGGTGCCAGCAGAAGTGAGGCACCTCGAACCCTGCGCCCCGGGCGGCCTCAAGGACGCTCGTGCCGTTCTCGACCGTGACCGGTTGGCCGTTGATCTTGCAGTTGACGCCCATCAGCGGTCGCACTCCCCGCCGATCATGTTCACCGAGCCGAAGGTCGGGACGATGTCGGCGATCTGGTAGCCCTCGAGCAGCTCGTGCAGGCCCTGCATCAGCGACCAGCACGGCGGGCGAACGCGGCACTTATAGGGCCGGCCCTCGCCCGTGCTCACCAAGTAGAATCCGAGCTCGCCGTTGCCGGCCTCGCTGTAGCTGTAGACCTCACCCGGCGGCACTTGAATGCCGTCCATGATGATCTTGAAGTGCGCGATCGTGCCCTCGATCGAGCCGTAGACCTCGTCCTTCGGCGGCAGCAGCAAGCGGCCGTCCTCCAGGTTCACAGGACCCGGCTTCATCTGCTTGAGGCACTGGTCGATGATGCGGAACGACTGCTCGATCTCTTCCATCCGGACGAGGTAGCGGTCGTAGTTATCGCCCTTCGTCCCGACCGGCACTTCGAAGTCGAAGCGGTCGTACAGCATGTACGGCGAGGCCTTGCGGACGTCGTAGTCCGACCCGGTCGAGCGCAGTACGGGGCCGGTGAAGCCCCACTGCAGCGCGCGCTCGGCCGTCATCGAGCCCACGTCCTTCATGCGGTCAAGGAAGATCCGGTTACGGTCGAGCAGCGCACGAATGTCTGCGACCAAGGACCGGGCCTTCTTCTCGACCACGCGGTAGTTGGGCAAGAAGTCGACCGGCAGATCGTCCTTGAGCCCACCAATGCGGCAGTAGCTGTGGGTCAGACGGGCCCCGGTGACGGTCTCCGTCAGCCGCCAGAGCTCTTCGCGGGCTTCGATCGCGTACAAGAACGCAGTGAAGCCGCCGAGCTCCATCGCGCTCGCACCGACGCACGTGAGGTGGTCGCAGATGCGGCTCGACTCCGCCATGATGATGCGGATGTACTCGCACCGCTCGGTCGCTCGCACGCCGATCAACTTCTCGACGGCCATGCAGTAGCCGACGTTGTTGCAGAGCGGGCTGACGTAGTTGAGCCGGTCGGTGTACGGCATCACCTGAGACCAGGTGACGCTCTCGCACGACTTCTCAAACCCGCGGTGCAGGTAGCCGACCTCGACTTGCGTCTTCTGCACGATCTCGCCGTCGAGCTTCACGCGCATCTTGATGGTGCCGTGCATCGCAGGGTGCGAAGGGCCCATCTGCAGGTTCATGGGGGCGCTGTCGAGGTCGCCGCCTTCCGTCTCGATCAGGATCTCACTCATTCACTTCTGCTCGCCGAGTAGGGTGGTGAGCGGCTGCCGCTTGTTGATGGGGTAGTCCTTGCGCAGCGGGTGACCCTCGAACCCCTCCCACATCATGATGCGGGTGTGGTTGGGGTGACCCTCGAAGCGCACGCCGTAGAGGTCCCATGCCTCGCGCTCGAACCAGTCGAAGCCCGGCCAGACAGGGAAGCTGCTCGGCACGCGCGCGTCGTCTTCGTCCACGCGAACCTTCAGGCGGACGCGGTGCTTCTTCGTCGTCGAGTAGAGGTGGTACACCACCTCAAACCGAGGCTCCCGCTTCTGGTACCAGTCGACCACGGTCAGGTCGACGGGCAGGTTGAACGCCAGCTCGGCGTCGTCACGCAGAAACGTGAGCAGCTCGACGAGCTTGTCTCGCTTGACGTAGGCCGTGTCGTCGCCCTGATTCGAGTGCGTCTCTTCGACTTGGTCGGCGAAGCGCGCTTGGAGGCGCTCGAGAACGTGCTTGCTCACGCCTGCTTCTCCAGTGGCTCGGCCTGAATCTTCTCCTGCAGCATCATCAGGGCGTCGAGCACTTGCTCAGGCCGCGGCGGGCAGCCGGGGATGTAGACGTCGACCGGGATGATCGTGTCGATGCCCTGCACCGTGCAGTAGTTGTCGTAGAAGCCACCACTGGAGGCGCACGCGCCGAAGGCGACGACCCACTTCGGGTCACACATCTGGTCGTAGACCTTGCGGAGCACCGGCGCGAGCTTGTGGCTCACGGTCCCGACGACGAAGAGCAGATCGGCTTGACGCGGCGAGAAACGCGGGATCTCGGCGCCGAACCGCGAGATGTCGTAGTGGCTACACGCCGTCGCCATGAACTCCATGCCGCAGCAAGCCGTCACGAACGGATACTGGAACAGCGAGTACTTGCGGGCCCAGTTCAGCGCATCGGACAGCCGAGTGCCGACGAACGTGCCCGTGAGTTGACCTTCTAGTCCCATTCGAGCGCTCCTTTTCGCCAAACGTAGGCGAGGCCCAACACCAGAATCCCGATGAAGACGAACATCTCCATCAGCATGAAGAGGCCCATGCCCGAGGCCACATACTCCCGAAAGAGTACGGCCCACGGGAACATGAAGACGACCTCGATATCGAAGAGGATGAACAGGATCGCGACCAAGTAGAAGCGCACCGAGAAGCGCTGGCGAGCGTCTCCCTCGGGCTCGTTGCCGGCCTCGAACGTATCGAGCTTCGACTTCGTCCACTTCTGCGGGCCCAAGATCTTGTTCAAGATCAGGATGGTCGCCCCGAGCACGATTGCCAGGACGCCCAAGAGGCTGAGTGTCAGGTACTGCTCGTACACCGCTCCCCCGTGGTCTCGTTCACGCGCTCAGCGCGCCGCACCGACTCTGGATGCTGCAGCCGCTCGCGAAGTTGCCGGCGTGACTAACATCGGGGGGGGGCGTTGTCAATCGAGGCCGGATGCGTCTGGGAAACGTGGTACTGTCCACCCAATGTTGACCAACGAAACCGCCATGCGTGCGACGTGCGATGCGTTCTTTGGGGCCGTCGCCGGCCGAGTCGCGGGCGCCGACTTGTGCTTCGAGCGGTCGACCCGCGCTGAGGTGGAGCGTGACCTGGACGGGGGGACGCGCGTGACGGCGCACGCGTCCCGCGGCGGTCTGGTCGCGCGCTTGTGGGACGCTCAGGGGCGGTGCCTAGAGGTTGGCCTGGGCGAACCCGGCCCCATGGACGTCAAGTTGCGCGTCGAAGAGGCGCTCGAGGCGCTCGCGCCTCTCGCGCCCGACCCCGAATTCGCGCTCGCGGACCTGCCGAATCGCGCCAACCGGCATTTCGGCTCCGATTCTGTGCCGTCGCCCGCGGAGCAACGCGCTCCGGAGCGGATCGCGGTCCTCGTCGGGGCGCTTGAGGCGATGGTCGGCGCGGCCTCTTCACCCGCATCGGTCCTGCAACTCCGGGCCCGGGTCTACACCGAGGTCGAGGAGAAGGTCGTCTGCGATGACCGGGGCCTGTGGCGCACCCAGTCCATCGCCTCTTCGTTCTTGCAGGTCGAGGTTCAGGCACGCGGCGAAGCGACGCGAGGGCGCTGGGTGGAGCGGGTGGGTGACGTCGCCACGCTGGATGTCTTGTGCGGCCCCGGAGGGGAGCCGACGCCCCGCGTCGAGGCTGCGGCCCGCAAGGCAATCGCGCGCGCGGTTCGCATGCTCGAGGCGCGCGCGCTCACAGAGGTGGAGCGTGCCGCGCTGACGCACGTGATTGTCGACGCCAGCGCGATGGTGTTCGTTCACGAGGCGTGCGGTCACAACTTCGAAGCGGACATCGTGCTTGCGGGACACTCGGGCCTCTTCCATGCGTCGGGCGCGCCGGTCTCGGAGCGTGTGGGGAGCGCTGCGGTCCGCTTGGTCGACGGACCCCTCGACCCGACAGACGGCGTGCCGCGAGGGTTCGGGACGCACTTCATCGACGACGAAGGCGTCGAGGTCGAGACCGTCGTTCTCATCGATGCGGGGCGTCCCGTCGACTGTATGCACAGCCGTGAGACGGCGGGGCGACTGGGCCGACAGTCCAACGGGCACGGCTTCTCCGACATCGGCCAGCCGCGCTTGGTGCGCATGACCAACACTTCTCTGGTCGCGTCTGCGCCTCAGTTTCAGCAGGACGACCTGCAGGCGTTTTTGAGTGGGATTGCGCTGGGACTCTGGGTCGAGGGCTCGAACGGCGGAGAGGTCACGGGCGATGGCATGAGCGCTTCGTTCCAGAGCGGACGCTTGGTTCGAGAGGGTCGATTGACGGACGAGTGGATCCGCCCCGGCATGTTGACGGTGAGGACGCGGGGCGCGCTGCTCGGCGTCGAAGCCTTCCATGGTCCACCGCGGTTCGACCGCTTGGGCTTCTGCGGCAAAGGCCAAACCAAGACGGTCTCAGAAGGCGGCAGCACGGCGCGCATTCGGCTCAGCGAAGATTTCGTGGTGGGGTGCTGACGTGAGCTTCGGCAAACCGTCTCGCGTCCGCCGCGCTCAGCTCGTGGCGAACGAGCTCGAAGAGCTCGCGCAGCGCATCTCCCGTTTTCCCGCCACGCTCGGTCAATCTGTCGATGACGTCGAGGTTTGGCTCTGCCGAACATCGCGGTGGGCGTTCGGGTTCGAGCCGACAGGCCTGCGGCCGTCCCTCATGTTGGGCCGTGACCAAATCGGTCTTCGCGTGCTCAAGGACGGGAAGCTCGGCGCGGCGAGCTGCACGCGCTTTGACGAGTCGACGTGGCGGGGGTGCGTTGACCGGGCGCTCGCCGCTGCAACGACGACCGCCGGCCCTCCGCAGTTCACAGCACCCCGGACTCGAAAGCCGGGGCCGCTGACCTTCGACCCCGACCTCTGCGATGCGATCTTGGCGCCGGGTGAGCTGCACCGGATGGCGGACGCGTTGGTGGACAACCTGCGGCACGAAGCGACTCGCACGCCAGGCCTCACCGCACTGGGGGGTCACGCACGGTATACGTTGAAGCGCTTCGTCGTCGGGACGCGCGGCGGCGTTTGTGCATCGATTCACGGCGGCGTCTCGGCTGAGGTCGTCCTCAATCGGGACCACGCGGACACTTTTCACACGGTCCACAACCCCGAGTCCTTCCAGCCGCTCGCGCTCCTCGGCGTTCGCACGCTGAGGGGCCGACCCACAGAGTCCGCGTCTCCCCGCGACCTCGGACTGCGAGGGCGCGTGCCGGTTGTGCTTCATCCGCGCGCCTTCGAGGCGCTGCTGCGGCGATTGGTCGCGCCGCTCATGGCGGGGTCGAGCAAGCAGAACACCTTGGGCTACCGAGAAGGGGACCGCATCGCCCACAGCGCCTTCACCCTCGTCGAAGACGCTGGGCTCGACGGCTTGTTTTCGAGTCGGCACTTCGACGACGAGGGGTCACCGACGCGCAGAAATCCGCTCGTCATGCGTGGCCGCCTGACGCAGACTCTCCAGCCGAGAGGGCCGAATGGGCAGGCCGGCAGCGCTGCGTCTTACCGGCACACGCTCGGCACGACCGAACCTCAGGAGGTCGGGCCGCGTCCCACCGCGTCGAGTCTCTTTGTCGAGCGGGGTGAGGTCGCTTTTCACGAGCTTGTGGCCGGCCTCGACAAGTCTCTGCTCGTGCAGTCGTTCATGGGCCTGCACGGCGCCGATCCCATCACGACGCAGTTCAGCTGCGGCGTCGGCACGGGCGTGACGCTGGAGCGCGGGCGGGAGAGCCGCTTGCTCGCGCCGGGCGCCTGGAACGTCTCAGGCGCCTGCCTCACGCTCCCCGGTGGTGCGGCCGGATTTCTCTCGGACATCGTCCTGAGCCGAGAGCTCTACGACACGGGGACGGCCATCCTGCCGTATTGCTTGACCACGCTCTCGGTTTAGCGGTGTCGAGGGCGATAAGCCTCGTTGCCCTGGGGACGATAGGTGTGGCCGCTCCGGGGTCGGTACGCCCGGCGGTCGCCCGCGGGGGCGAATCGTTGCGGCCGATATGTCCGCGGGGCTTCGCGGGTCGCTTCATGGCACCTCTCCTCGCTGCCAGCCGGCCGGTAGGTGCGGGGCGCGGATCGCTCGTGCGCTGACGCGAACGCGGGCAGAACGGCCAACATGAGGGCCGTGAGGGCATGGATGACGCGGGGCTTCGTGAGCATGGGTCACTCCTTGAGGGCCTGAGTGGGCGCTGATGCGAGGGCGCTTGTCTTGCTTGCCCTCACACACTCGGACGCTGTCGCGCAGTTGGACATTCAAGGTGATCTCCGAGAGCCGTTGCACCTGTGCCTGTTCGTGCGTAGAGACAGGGCATTGCAGGTCGGAGGCACGCATGAAGGAGAAGTCAACTCACCCTCACGAGGATGATGTCGACGGGGCACAGGTCGGCGACGGCTCTGACCCCGACGAAAGTGAGCGACCCCGCAGCCCTCGGGCGCGGCTCGACGCGCTGATCCCCGATGCGATCAAGCGGGCCCTGATACAGGGCGCTGAGGCGCTCGTCGACGACAAGCTCCGTGACGGCTTGGTCGGGGACGTCGTCCGACGTGCCATCCATGTCGGCAACGAGGTCGTCGACTCGACCGAGGACCAAGTCCGCAAGATTCTGCAGGAGATGCCGGTCGCGCGCGAGGTTGGTGACCGCGTCGCCGGTCGCCTCGACGAGTACAAGGGCGAGGTGTTCCGCATCGTCAAGAACGAGGTCCACGAGTTCCTCGAGCGGGTCGATATCGGCGCCGAACTCCAAAAGCTCCTGACGAGCGTCTCGTTCGAGATCGTGACCGAGGTCCGCTTCATTCCCAACGAGAAGGCCGCTGCAGGCGGCCCCGCCATCAAGCCCGAGGTGAAGGCGGGGGTGCGCGTCAAGCGCGCAGAGGAGCCACGACGGCCTCGGCGTTCACAGCGCAGCGCAAAGACAGAGCCCGAGGCTTAGCCCAAGTCAAAGCGGAGGCGCAGCCGCGCGGAGCGGGGGCCATCGGAAACCTTCACGTCCAGGACGTGCTCGCCGCTTTGCTTCGGGGTGATGTACCGGATGCGCGCGAGCTCGCTTAAGCGCGCGCCGATGTCGTCAAAGAGGCCCCCGAGCGCTTGAGGGTCGGTGGTCTCCGCGAAACGCTGCGCCCCGGAGAGCGAGGTCAGCGCGTCGCGGTCCAGACGCTCTCCGAGGCCCACGGCGTAGAGCGTTGCCCCTGCGGCCTGCAGGTGTGCCGCGGCCTCGTCCGTACTGGACTCGGCGACATTGTCCTGACCGTCCGTGAAGACGACGACGGCGCGCCCGCCCGTGGATGCCTCGGCCGCGCCGCCGAGGGCATCCGAAGCGTGGACGAGCGCCCCCCAGAGGTTCGTGAACTGCCCGCTGCGGTCTAGGGGCGGCACGAGCGTCTCCAACGCGTCAAGGACCTGCGCCTTATCGCTCGTGAACGCGACGCGGGTCTCGTAGCGTGTCGCGAACGGGACCACGGCGAGGCGGGTCGACGGCGGAAGGGCATCGACCAAGCCGCGCGCCGCGTCACGGAGCGCAGCGTCGGCGCCCGCCTCGACCATGCTTTTCGATGTATCGAGCACGAGCGCGACATGCAGCGCGCGCTCTCGCTCGACGTTGAAGAGGGCCTCCGGGCCCAGGTCGACACCGTCTTCTGCGAACTCCAGACTTGCGGCTCCGATCCCCACAACGGCGGCGTCGCGCGCCGAGTCCGTCGCGCCCATCAAGAGCTCGATCGCGCCGTCATCGCCCCACTGCAGGGCGTGGACCTCCAGCCGCAGGCCATTGTCGACCACCTCATCAACGCTCAGGCCGCGGGCGAGAACAACGGGGGCCTGTGGCGCCTCGCTGCCGCTTGACGTCCCCGAGCCGGCCCCCGAGGGCGTCTCGCTCGGCGATGCCTCCACCGGCTCGTGCTCGAAGTGGCGGCCATCGCCGCACGCGGTCAGCGCGGACGACGAGAAGAGCGCGAGGAGAGCGGGCAGGGCGTGGCGACGCATGAGACCTCCTGAAAGTTTCTACATGTAGGATAGTGTGTGAATCGGTCGTGCGCAAATCGACGCTGACTTCGGTCAGAGGGGGTCGATTGACCGCCCCGCCCACATCCGGTAAGACGGCGCGCTCAGCTTGAGGGCCCAGCACCGCATGCGTATCCACACCTTCGGGACAGGGCAGGACCTGCCGGTCGAGGACGCCGTCGCGCGCCTCGGCCGCAAGGGCGCAGGGCTCCTCGAGATGGCGCGCCTCGGCATCCCGGTGCCGCCCGGCTTCACGCTGCCGACCGAGGCTTGCCTCGCTTACTTCGCCCACGGCGACGCCGCGCTCGAGGCCGTCACACAGCAGTTGGACGAGGGGCTCGCGCACATCGAGCGGCTGCGCGGCGAGCGCTTCGGCGACCCCGACCGGCCGCTGTTGGTGTCGGTTCGGTCCGGTGCGGCCGTCTCGATGCCGGGGATGATGGACACGGTCCTCAACGTCGGGCTCGCGCCGTCCGTGGTCGAGGGCCTCGCGCGCCGGACGGGTGACCGACGCTTCGCGCTCGACACGTGGCGACGCTACATCGAGAACTTCGCGCCCGTCGTGCTCCAGATCGACCCCGACCTCTTCACGAGCACACGACGCTCGCTGCTCGCCGAGGCGCGCGATTTGGGTCTCGATGCGGAGTCGCCGGACCTGCTCGAAGGGTTGTCGCAGGCCTACCTCAAGCTCGTCGAGTCGGAGACGGGCGCGCCGTTTCCGCTCGACCCCCGCGCGCAGCTCCAAGCCGCGATCGCGGGTGTTTTTCGCTCGTGGAACAATCGACGCGCGGTTCAGTTTCGTGAGCAGAACGGCATTGATCCTCGTCTGGGGACCGCGGTCACAGTGCAGGCGATGGTCTTCGGAAACCGTGACGCGCGGTCAGCGACGGGCGTCGCCTTTACGCGCTGTCCCAACACAGGGGAGCGGCGCCTCTTCGGCGAGTACCTGCCGAACGCTCAGGGCGAGGACGTCGTGCGGGGTGCGATCACGCCGCTCCCGCTCTTGCGGCGCGACGCGCATTCGGACCAGCCGAACGCCCGCGCCATGGAGGACGAGCTCCCGCAGGCGCTCGCTGAGCTCGAGCGCGTCTCTGCGCTGCTCGAACGTCATTACCGTGACGTGCAAGACCTTGAGTTCACCATCGAGAGCGGCCGCCTCTGGATGCTGCAGACGCGCGAAGCCAAGCGCTCGGTGCGCGCAGCAGTGCGCATCGCCGTCGAGATGGCCGAGGAGGGCACGATCTCCCGCGATGAGGCGCTGTGCCGAGTCGAGCCGCCGCGCCTCCAGCGACTGCTCAACCCGAGCGTCGACCTCCACGCGCGCCGCCGCGTCATCGGCCGCGGATTACCCGCGAGCCCCGGGGCCGTCTCGGGCGTGGCGGTCTTTGACTCCGACGAGGCTGTCCGCCGCGCAGAGGCGGGGGAGCGCGTGATCCTCGTGCGCCAAGAGACCTCGACCGAAGACCTGGCAGGCATGCGCGCGGCTGTGGGGATCCTGACCGCACGCGGGGGCATGACGAGCCATGCGGCGCTGGTCGCGCGTGGCATGGGTCGATGCTGCGTCACAGCGTGCGCGGACATCACGATCTATGAGCGGCAAGGGCGCTTCGTCGTGCGCGAGCAGAATCTCGTCGTTGAGGCGGGGACGTGGCTGACCCTCGATGGCACGAGCGGCGAGGTGATCTTGGGTGAGGCGGCGACAAGCCCCGCTGACCCGCCCGCGGCATTCCAGACTTTGATGGGCTGGGCGGACGCTCGTCGCCGGGTCTTCATTCGAGGCAACGCCGACACGGTGCTCGAGGTCGAGGAGGCGCTGAAGAACGGCGCTGAGGGCATTGGCCTGTGCCGCACCGAGCACATGTTCCTCGACAGCGAGCGCATCGACTTCGTGCGGGAGATGATCCTCGCCGATGACGACGGCGCGCGCCGAGCGGCGCTCGACCGTATCCTGCCCATTCAGCGCGAGGACTTTCGGGCGATGTTCGCGGCGCTGGGCGGGCGGCCCATCGCGATCCGACTGCTCGACCTGCCGCTCCATGAGTTCCTGACGGAGATTCCCGCGGAACTCGAGCAGGTCGCCGACCGTCTGCGGACGCCGCTCGACGTGCTCGTCTACAAAGTGCGGACGCTCAAGCCGGAGAACCCCGTTCTGGGTCACCGCGGCTGCCGCTTGGGGATCACGTTTCCCGAGGTCTACGAGGTTCAGATCCGCGCGATCATCGAGGCGGCGCTCGACGTCGGGCACGAGCCGAATCTTCAGGTCGTCATCCCGATGGTCGTCGCAGCCGAAGAGATGTCGCGCTTGCGACGCCGCATCAAGTCCCACGTCGCGCGCGTCTGCAGCGAGCGGGGCGCTGCGCCGATCGAATGCATGATCGGGGCGATGATCGAGGTGCCGCGCGCGTGCTTGATCGCGGACCAATTGGCGCCGGTCTCCGATTTCTTCTTGTTCGGGACGAACGACCTCACCATGACGACGTTCGGCACGCACCGAGACGACGCGAGTCGATTCTTGCCGTTTTATCTTGAGCACGACGTCCTGCGAGCGGACCCGTTTGTTACGCTCGACCGAGACGGCGTCGGCTCGCTGATCGCGTTGGCGATCGAGCGCGGTCGGCGGGTCCGCCCGAGCCTCGTCTGCGGGCTCACGGGCGGCCAGATCAGCGACCCCGCGAGCGTCGAGTTGTGCCACCGGCTCGGCATCGACTACGTCTCGTGCCCCTCTCATCATGTCCCGGTCGCGCGGCTCGCCGCCGCGCAGGCCGCTGTCCATGACCAGCCCAGGGAGTCCTACGAATGAAGAGCACGAGCGCGCTGCGCGCATTGTGCCTAGCGGCCGGCGCGTGGGCCGGCGCGGGGTGCGGGGTCGACGAGACAGGCATCGCCCCCCCGAACGACGCCCTCTACTTTCCCGTAGGCTTGGCAGCGCATCCCGACGGGCGCTTTCTGTACGTGGCGAACGCTGGCTTCGACAGGCGCTTCAATGCGGGCACCGTCACAGTCGTCGACACTTGGACCCGGCGAGTGCTCCCGGAAGCGACGGTGAGAACGGCGCTCTTTGCGGGCGAGCTGGCCGTGGCGCGAGGCGGAGCGCCCGACCTCGCTCAAGGGCCGCTCGAGCGGAGGGTCGACGGCGAGACGTCGGCGGTTGCGTTCACAGTGCGAAACCGCGGCGCGAGAGAGGCCGAGGAGGTCGTCGTTCGAGCCTCGCTCCCGCTCACCCTCGAGGCGCCTGCCGCAGAAGGCGTCGGGCCGGACAACGCACCGCTGCGTGCGAGCGTCAGCGGCGGAGAGGCCTTCTGGCGCGTAGTGCGGCTCGCGCCTGGCGCCGAGGCACGGCTGGAAGTCAGATGGCGATGCCTCGACGCACGTTGTCAGCCGGCGGCGGGTGCGGGTGAGGAGGGCGTGCTCCTGTCCCCTCGTGCGCAACTCCCCGGCACCGACGAGGCGACGCTCCCCATCGATGACGGGCGGGTAGTCGCGGCTCCGAGCGTTCAGGCCTTGCTGGTCACGCGGGAGGACAACGCGGTGACGGCCTTCGAGGTCAACGCGTCGGTGGGCAACGATGCAGGGCACCTGCAGTGCGGGCAGGGCGCAGACGGTCGTTGCGACGACGCGCACCGTGTGGTCCGACTCGATGGACTGACTGACCGGCCGGCGCTCGGCGGCGCCCCCTACGGACTCGCGCTCGATGGGAGCGGCTTCTTTCTGAGCCATGTAGAGCGCGGCGAGCTGTCACGCTGGTCATTCGGTGCCCGCGGGGATGCCGCTTCGAGCGCGCCCGTGCTGCGCGGTCTCTGCCGACTTGGGCTGACGGGGGGCGCCAGCAGCGTGGCGCGGCACCCGACGTTGGGGTGGGCCTACGTATCCGACCGCTTTGGGCAGGCCGTCTCGACCGTCGAGCTGCTCGACCCGCTGAATCGCGGTGAGCTGGGGCGCGTGAGCCCCGAAGACTGTCGAATGGAAGAGCGCGGCGCGCTCGTGGTGGATCGCGAGCCGACGCGCGGGCGCACCCGAGGGCTCGCATTCTCGGCAGACGGGACCCGCTTGTACGTGGCGAGCAACTCAGACGCATCCCTCCGCGTCTTCGAGACCTCTGTGGGTCCGCGCGGACGGCCGCCTCACAACCTCTTGGCGGCTGTGCCCCTCGGCGCCGGGCCCAACGTCGTCCGAGTCGCAGGCCTCCGCTCTGGCGAGCTTTCGGCCCCCGGCGGACCCGATTGGGGCGGCGTGGGCGACGCCGTCGCAGCGCTCGGACAAGGTCTCGTCTACGCGTCGGCCTTCGAGGACGATCGCGTTGTGGTCGTCGACCCATCTCTGATGGCCGTCGTGGCGCAGATCGAGACCGGCCGCGGTCCGCATGACATCGCGTTCATGCCAGATGCACAGGGGCGACTGCACGCGTGGGTCGCCAACTTTCGAGACCACACCTTGACGGTCATCGATGTTGATCCGCGCTCGTCGCGTCGATTCAGCGTCTTGGCGACGGTGCGTTGATGCGGATCCGACTCTCAGCTTCGATGTTTGTCTCTGCGCTCGCCGGCGCGGCCTTGACCGCGTGTGATGCGCCCTCGCTGCCGTCGAGGACCGTCATCGACGAGCCGCAGCGCCTGGCGTTCCGCTGCGTGGCCACCGAGAACGCGGAAACGGGCGCAGTCACCGGCCTGCCTCTCGAGGGCTGCGGCTGCACGCGCTGGGTGGGCGAGGGGAACGAGCGTCGGGTCGAGCAGCTCGGCCGGGTCGAGTGCGCCTGCCGAGCTCTCCTGACGGGCCCTGGCGAAATCAACCCGTGTGCGAACGCCCTCGACGACGACGGTGACGGCGTCAAGGACGCAGAGGACGACGACTGCGCGCCCCAGACCGGCGCGACCGGCGCTGCGCCTCCCTCGACGGGTGAGGCGCTGTCCGATGTCTGCAGAAACGACGCGGACGACGACGGCGACGGGCTCACCGACGACGATGATCCGGGGTGCGTTACGGGGAACGCAGGCTTCGAGGCCGTGCCCGTGCGACAGGTGCTCGCTGAGTGCTCGGGCGAAGGCTCGACGCGGGTGTGCGCGCCCCTGCGGTCCGAGGTCACGGGGGATTGGATCCCCGCCTGGGACCCGAACGATCCGAACTCGACCGAGTGTGAGCCGGCTGGGCAGGGGCTCGTGCGAGGCTACGTCGGCGCGAGCGGCCGAGGCGAGGTCGCGCTCCTCGACCTGACCGAGGAGCACCGCATCCTCGACGTCGATACGACGATTCCCGGGACGACGAGTGTCTATGTCGATGATCTGGTGGGGGACATCGAGGCTGACCCCGAAGGACGCTTCGTCTTCACCGTGAACACCTCGACAGGCACACTGTCCATCGTTCGCAATGACGACGTCTCTGTCGCCTACGTCGTGGACTTGGGCGTATCGCCGCTGCTTGAAGCATTTACTGATCCGCCAGAGGTCGCGGCGCGCGCTCGAGCGAACGCACCGGCGCGGCGACCCGTCGCCTACATCACTGCGCCGCTCAGCGGCGAAATCCTCGAGGTCTCACTCGACGCACTCGACGCGCTGCGCCCCGCACGCGAGGGCGTTGAAGTGGACGGCGCCCGCGCGATCGTTCGACGCATCGCGCTCGCCGCGGTGGATGAGCAGGGCGCGCCGACGGGGGGCGATGCGCCGCGGCCCGGGCCGATCGGTCTTGACCCAGACGGTCAATTGATTGTCGTCGGCCATGTAGACGCCGCAGCCTTGCAGATCATTGACCGACGTTCACCCGAGCGTCAGCGCACGGTCTCGCTGTTCGGCGGACCCTGCGCCGATGGCTATTTGACGGACGTGCTCGACCTGCGGACCGCGGGCATCTGCGCCAATGGCCGCGACGATGACGGCGATGGTGACGTCGACATGGCAGACGCAGACTGCGCGGCCGGCTTGCGTTGGGAGGCAGGGCGACCGCCTCTCTGCCCGCGTCTGAGCCGATGCGACGACGGGGTGGACGAAGACGGTGATGGCTTGGTGGACGCGGATGACCCCGACTGTGCCGAGGGCGCCTCATGGGAAGGGCCCGTGCCCGCCTGCAGCGACGGCGAAGATAATGACGCCGACGGCTTGGCTGACCGCGCCGATCCCGACTGTGTGAACGAAGAGGACGGGGATGAGCGCGGGCGGGAACTGTCGACGTGCAACGACGGCCTCGACAACAACGCCGACGGCCGCACCGATGGTGAGGATCCTCGGTGCGCCGTCGAACAATGCGACGACGCGGAAGACAACGACGATGATGGCCTCGCCGACTTGGACGACCCGGACTGCGCGTCCACTGACGCCCGGCTCGCGGTTGCGCTTCCCGAGGAAGGCGACGCGTTGTCACCCTGCGTCAACGGTGCGGATGACGACGGCGACGGCCTTGCCGACGCGCTTGATCCCGGCTGCCGGTTCCTGTCCGCCGCTCGCCGTTTCGCCTTTGAGGCGCGGGCAGAGTGCGCGAATGGCGCCGATGATGACGGTGACGGCCTGATTGACTTTGGAGAGGACTCGGATTGCGCCTTCGCCGGAGACTCGAGCGAAGCGGGGGGGCGCTCAAGCGCTGGCCCCGCAGCGGTGACCGTGGTCCGCTATGACTTGGGCGGTGGGCAGCTTGGTCTGGGTGTCTACACGGTGGACCGTGAGACGGGTACCCTGTTTGGGATCGACATCGACGAGGGCGACCCCCTATCCGCGCCCGTCGAGCTGCGCCGGATCGACTTGCCCGCCGGCGCGCAGACCGTCGTCGCACGGCACACAGAGGCGGGGTCTTCGCTGCTGGTGACGGACGCCGACGCGACCTTGCGGACCGTCGAGGTCACCGCCCCGTTGCCGGTCGTCGACGGGGCGGGGCGTCCCGTCTTCGCGCACATCGTCCGCAACGAGGGCGACGACCAGGGG
>Ga0164295_10000315_pt1 | contig 41050 bp, 56 predicted proteins | sample GEODES006metaG_FD_111798 | JGI IMG/M metagenome (GOLD analysis project Ga0164295, IMG submission 111798) | Oligotrophic lake water microbial communities from Sparkling Lake, Wisconsin, USA - GEODES006 metaG | ecosystem: Environmental > Aquatic > Freshwater > Lake | place: USA: Sparkling Lake...
ACTACCGCAGCACCAAGTGGAGGCCCACTCGCTACTACAGGTTTCGGTGGAAATTATTCATTTGTTAAAGGCACCTCAGGTGCTGCTTCGTTGACTTTACGGTTAGATGACGATGGTGGTTGGAGAATCTTACAAGCAAGTACAGGTCCAGATCCTTCGTTTTATGGCGCTCTTACACGATGGTCACCGCAGATAACTGGAAATTGGTATTCGCCAACCACAGCTGGTATAGGTTCGGGTTACTTGTATCGGTTGACGGTTGACGGTGTTAGTATTAATGGAACAGGAACTGTAAGTCCGGATGTTCTTGGCCCCGGGTCCTGGACGCCGTTTACCGGAGCAGCCGCCGGCAGTGTTTCGTTACCTCCTGGTGGCGGCACAGATGAAGCCGTAGGTGATTTTACAATAGAAATTGCTGTTAATAACAGTGGTTCACCTGGAACAATAGTATCAACAACTACTTTTACCTATAACGGATCACGTGGCGTTTGACATAATGCTTAATACCACAATTTAAATTGAATAAATATTCAATACTATTAGGTTTTTTGCTAACATGCTATTGAATATTTTTCGTAAATCTCGAGTTGTAGTCAATGGCACAACTGACTCGACGGGTACAGTTGTGCGCGGTGCTAGCTATCTTAACTGGATTGCTGATCATTTACGAAAAAATCTTCAATCAGCTGGCAGTATTACTCAAAATTTATTAAAATCTGAGATGCAGCTGACCTACGGCCTAGGTGGGTACTCTTCAAAAAATTACCTAACAGTATTAGGGGAGCAAAGTTCGCCCACAGCTACAATCAATGGTATATTGATTCCTGATGACGACTACGACATATTTTTAGACAAAAGCCAACCGATAGCACAAATTGTATACAGCGCAGTTGTGGTCAAAAAAACCAATTTAGGGTATTCAATATCAGGTTACGACACAGCTAGGCCATATTTTACTATTATCCCTTCACAAGCATCAAATAACAATTATTCAATATCTATTGACGGTGTAGGTGCGACTGTGTTTAGGGATTCTGAAAATTTCTCAGTGGATTTGCCTTATAACAGTGAATTCTCGTCTGTACAAGAGGTAGTAGACTTCTTAATAAGTTATCAAAGATATTTAGAATTTCAAGGCATGGTGTTTAATGACAGTTCAGTAACGCTCAAAGACACTATGGACTTTGTGCTAAGTGCTCGAGAATTTATAACTTGGCATTTGCAAGGGTGGAAAGAAAATAGTCTTATTGTATTAAGCCCAATAGCTGATATGCTAACACTTAATTTGCCGTTTGGTACTACAGCTCAAATTCAAAATAGCAAATTAAAAAGTTGTGTATTAGATCAAAATTACAATGTGATTAACACAGCAGATCTTGATGTAAATCGCTACGGTAATTTTACTTCCGTTTACTCTAAAAAATCAACTACAATTGGACTAGTAGTATTAGACGTAGTTAGTTATCAGCATCAGTTGATTTTTAACAATAAAACACAGTTTAATGATGTGATTTATCAACCTGAATTAGGTAATCGCCAAAGTAGATTAAAGATTACTGGGACTATAACTGACAATTGGGCGGGAACTCTTGATGCACCAGGGTTTATAATCAATGTCAATACCGTGGAAAAATGGGACGGCGATAAAAATTACTTGGTTGGGGACATTGTTGAATACAAGACTTTTTATTATGTAGCATTAGAAAGTAATAATGGACCGACATTTAATTCTCGATATTGGCAACAGGTAGATTATAATCAAATTAATCAGACACTATTGCCCAATATAACTAACTTAGCAGCAGCTGGTCGAGACTATTATAATTTTGATAGTACAAGCCTTAACGAGTCAATCGACAACCATGCTCGAGGTTTAATCGGATATAGACAACGGCAATATTTTAACGAGCTTGGACTTGACAACGTAACTCAAACTAAATTTTATCAAGGATTTATTAAGGGCAAAGGCACAATAACATCCGCATCATCTCTACAATTTGTAAGTTTTGGAAAATTAACCAACACGATTAAAGTTTACGAGGATTGGGCATTTAGAGTTGGTGAATATGGTAGTATTGACTCAAGTCAATCATTAGAAATTGCTCTCCAAGAGCGTTATTTTTCAATAAACCCGGGGATTGCTGTTATGTCCAATGACAGTGCCCAAGCTAATTCAGAATCGCAATTGGTCACTGATCAATCCTTTTATAAAAAACCAGCTAATTTTAAAACAAATGACCTTGCTCAAGACAATTTATTGTATCGAGAAGATGTAATTCGCACTGCTGGGTATGTAGATCAATCCGATGTTAACGCTACCGTATTTGATATAAAAGATTTAGCAGCTGACACATTATTACTTGACATATATCCTGGTTATACTATTTGGTGTGCACTAGACTATACTAGAGATTGGAATGTCTTTAGAGTGTCTGAAACTGGGTATTCATTTAAAGAATTTACTAATTTATTAGATCAACAGCTAATGATTGAGTTTAACTCAATACATGAACTAGCGATAGGTGATGTAGTTGCTGTTAAGGATTTTAGCCCAGTATTAGACGGATTTTATCGAGTCAATGCTATTCCGGCAATTGACACTATTGTGGTTACATCTACAAAAAGTCTTCAAGGGTTTTCTAGTGTTGCAGGCGACGATACTGGGCTATTTTTTAAATTAATTGGCCTTAGATTTAACAACATTGAAGACAGTGTTCGTTTTACTCCGCAAGATAATTGGCGAGAAAATGAAAAAATTTGGATCGACAATTATGGCGAAATGGGCAAATGGGCGGTATTAGAAAAAAATACAACTTGGACAGCTACAGGTAATTCCATTTATTCAATCAACGAGCCACTGAATGGATTTGGTTTAACAGTTGCTACTGATTCCGCAGCAGAATATGTTGTGTCTGGCACTAACAACAATAAAGTTTTAATTCACAAAAAAAATGCTCTCGGCACTTACGCCAAAGCCCAAACTTTATCTCCACAATATTTGGGGCGCACAAATTTTGGTAATCGAGTAGTATACAATGGTTCTTTATTGGTTGTTAGCGACCCGGGGTTTATCAAAAATGGCTCAGTAATAGTTTACCAAAAAAATAGTGCAGGACAATTTTCCGCCATACAGTTTATTTCTCCAGTTTTACCAAATGATTCAAAATTTGGTTTTTCTACTGCAATTAGTAATAATTTCTTAGTAGTGGGTGCACCTGGCACTAATGCCATTTACATCTATAAAAAAGAAACTCAGACTCCATTAACAATCAATATTCCGTTGCCAAAATCTGCTATAGTCACCTTGCCGGTGTCAATCAACACAGCAGATTCTATTATAGTAGTAACTGACTCAGGTAACATTATATCGCCAAAAACTTACACTATAAGCGGGTCAGCTATTACATTTAATCCGATCCCAACAACCGCGTTTAGTGTTTATCGGCCCAGCGAGTATTACAAACAGTTTCAAATAATCAAAGATATTGCTATCAGCGGACCAACTGATTTCTTTGGATACAGCGTGGAAATCAATGAAGCCGAAGATAAAATTTATGTTGGCGCTCCCTACGCTGATGTATACGATAATGACTCGCAACAATTTGTTGAGAATGCCGGGCGAGTCATAATGTACAGTCTTTACAATAACAGTTTTCAATTTGTTCAACGAATTGAGCCTGTTATTCCTGAATTAAACGGAGAATTTGGGTCTACAATAAAGGCTGCAAAAAATGATTCTGCACTGTTCGTGGGCGCTCCGGGTGTAAGTTTTACTACTTCGTATAATTCTGGACAGATTTACAGATTTGTTAATTTAGGGCAAACTGTAGGAGTAGCAACTTCAGGAGTGCTTGCAGGGTCGCTATCCAAGCCAGGTAGTATTATAATCAATGGCAATGATATTACAATTACAGGTAATCTTGCAAGTATAAAAGCACGCATTGACACTGCTCAAATTCCCTATGTTAGTACCGAAATTAAAAATCAAACTTTGACTATCAGATCTAGTTCGATAATTGATTTTGACAAACTTTCTGTTTTGCCTGGTGCTGGCTCGGCATTTGAAGAATTAGGGTTTAATTTTGTAACTGAAACACAAGTAATACCTAATCCTATAAATCGAAATCTCAGTAGATTTGGTCATGCTATTGAATTAAGTAAGAATAATAATAATCAACTGTTTGTGGCTTCGCCCCGTGCTACTTCTATTATAGCCACTGTATTTGACAACGGAACTTGCTATTTTGATTCAAACGCTACAGTATTTCAAGATCAAAGTCCCAACAGCGGTAGTGTTTGTGTTTTTGAATTTATTAAACCTGTACGCTTTACAATTGGCAACTTGGGCAGTTACATATTTGGCCAACAACTAGAATCAACCGTAATAAGCAGTGGCGACCAATTTGGCTCGTCAATAACTGTTTCTAACAGCGCGGTGTTTGTTGGGGCGCCCGGGGACGATATACAGTCCGGCACCGACGATCGTGGGCGCATACTGGAATTTAATAACCCAGGAGTTGATTCTCTATGGAAACAAATTAAAACCAAACAAGCACTGGTCAACACCGATAAAATCAGTCGTGTATTCTTATACAACAAAAAAACCAATACTATTACCACTACACTTGACATCATTGATCCAGTAAAAGGGCATATTTTAGGTACAGCTCGTCAATACTTGGATTATGTAGAATCACAGGATCCAGCCGATTATAATCGCAGTAGTGCAGTTGACGTTGCAGGGGTAGCTCGAATTAACAACAACAATTACTGGTCAGATCAGTATGTGGGTCGTTATTGGTTAGACACTAGTCACATTAGATTTGTAGATTACGAGCAGCAGGACTTGACTTATAGAAAAGCTAATTGGAATCGAATATTCCCCGGTAGTGAGGCTCGAGTATATCAATGGGTCGAATCAGATGTATTGCCAGCAGACTATAGCAAATACTATCCAGGTGTACCCAAGTATATTGATGACGAGTCCTATTCAATAGTATATACTGCTGATAAAAATACTAACGCAATTCAAACTCGATTCTATTTTTGGGTTAGGCACCTTGATATTAAACCAGACTTTAAGGTGTTAAGTACTACTGCAATTGAAGAATACATAAGTAACCCCAAGTCTGCGGCAATCCCGTATATTGTGTTTTATTCTCCTAACACTTTTGGTTTATATAATAGTGATGGCTATATTGACGGTAACGATACTGTATTGCATATTGGATATGATTTATCTACCACTGAAAATGCAATACATTCTGAATTTCAATTAGTGCAAGAAAACAGGGGTGACAGTGTTCTACCACAGCGTGTACTCAAAAAAATAATCGACAGCTTGAGTGGAATTAATTTGATTGGAGATCCTGTACCAGATCCACTATTACCAGTTTCTCAGCGTTACGGACTTGGGATTAGACCTAGGCAGACTTTGGTTATAAACCGTTTTGCTGCACTTGAAGTATTTGTTAAAGAAGCTAATGAAATATTAGCGTACTTGCCTACCGCAGCCCAAATTGTTGGCACCGACTTGTTTTACAAGGACAGTACTCAGGACGCTACAAAATTCTGGCAGCCCAGCGATAGAATTGTTGAAGGATTTGATCCCAGCGCACCGATACAGCATACAGTGTCTAAGTTTGCTGATATTAAAAGAAAAAACTTTGCTGTTGGTACTGTAGTAAAAATAACCAACGACGGCGAACCTTACGTAATTATAAAGATAACCGCAACAGGCTTTGATATATTGGCACAGGAAAATGGAACAATTACACTATTACCGGCCATTTATCAAACCACTGATCCTAGTCGTGCCATAAGAAAGGTATTAGAAGGTATATTCTTTCAATTGTTTATTGAAGATTACGCTATTCATGCAAATAAATTGTTTTTTGCGTTGACTAGATTCTTGCTTCGAGAACAAAAGAGTTTAGATTGGGTGTTTAAAACCAGTTTTATAACTGTAGACCATATTGCAACACAGTTTGAACGTTGGCCTAATTATCAACCTGACAATACAAACTATCTAATTGACTTCATCAATGAATCTAAACCTTATCATACTAAAATACGAGAGTATCGCCCAAGGTATGACGGGGCAACAATAGGGGCTATTGGGGCAAGCGATTTTGATTTACCGGCATACTATGACGTTGACCGTGCAAACTTTCACACTCCGTCAGGCGAGCGTGCAGGTGATCCTTCACTCTGGAGTAGCCGAGACGAATACCAAGACTGGTATAATAATTACAAGTTAAGTGTAACCGAGTTAACAATTGGCAATCCTGGATCAGGATATTTAGTTCCACCACTAATTACTATCAGTGGTGGCGGAGGCACTGGTGCTAGCGTTCGGGCAAGAGTTAATGCTGGTAAAATTGTTGGATTCATAATTGACGAACCCGGTACTGGATATACTACTATACCCGCAGTTACGGTGACTAGAGTTGGAACAGCTCCGAGACTAGACTTTCAATTTATTGCCGCAGCACTGTCTGATAAAGTGGCCGGTAAAACCATTGACTCGACGCTAGCTGCGGCGTTTACTAACGTTGTTGGCGGATTTCAACTGGGTGATTTAAATAACACTGGTACAATAACTGCAATAGATCCAGTATTGGCAATTAATTACAGTAACAATCAACTAGTGGATGCTGATCTTGCTAGAGTTGAAGCAAAAATGATTAGCATTTACAATTATTTAATTGCACATAATAGTAAAGTTGGACTGGCTGCTGATGCTGTATTAGCAGTAAAAGTAACTAACGATACTGTTAGGGACTTTTACATATCATTACTTTTTGACCGTGTTTGGTATCGACCCAGTCTTGGGGACCCTGGATTTGATGTAAACCTATTTGATGATGACGATTTTGATAATGGAGACCCTGCTTTTAATTATCAAACAGCCCTGGATCGAGTACGCCAATACTATACTGCCCCGCCAGGACAGTCTGGGCTCAACTATGGAGAATTATTTACTGGCGTAGATTTTCCGGGATATAATATTCAAGGGGTTAGGTTTGACTCGTCTGGGGGGTATGATTCATTAGCGTACGATATTTCTGACCTACCAGTAGGATTTGACGAAACAGTTGAACCAAAAGACTTAACCGAAATGACAGTGTACAGCGGTTATAAGGATCTGCTATTAGGCACACGAGCTGAAGATATTATATTCGACGGTGGTAAATTTGTTGACACGGCGCATAGTCATGCTCCTGAGGAATTGGTTCCGGGGATTGTATTTGATACGTTGGAAATTCGAGTGTTCCATAAATTCGCTGGTTCTTCAGTGCCCAATATATCTTTTAGAATGTTTAAAAACTTAATAGACCAACACTCTTATTATCGCATGTCTGCAGCTAATACAACTAGCTTGACTCGGCCCTTGCTGATTGCAGACACTGTAATATCAGTGGCGTCAGCTGCTGCGCTAGATGCTCCTTCACCTGAATCAGTCAGACCTGGGGTTATATTCATTAACGGTGAGCGTATTACATATTATGAGCGAGATTTAGTCAATAATCAATTAGGGCGTATTAGACGTGGAACTGGAGGCACTGGCGCTCCTGAAACACATGCCGCAGGATCAGCAGTTGTTGGTTCAGGATTCTCGCAATATATCAATGCCGCTCACGATATTGCTTGGTATAACCCTGTAGTTGGTCTTGAAAAATCTACATCTGATATTGCACTATTCTTAAAAGACCAAGCACCGGTGTCAGCGACCTGATAAATATTCCTATGAACAACAAACAAAATCCACAAATTGATCAAAGCGGAATTTGGGCCGAAGGGCATATCAAAATTTTTGATCCCTCTACCCAAGAAGTATATGTTGATAAACGCAATGCAATTCATTTTGAAAATTTCAGTGAAGCGTTGGCGCTGTCTTTGGCTAACAAGAGCACAGGATTTATTCACGAGTTACATTTAGGCAATGGTGGCACTAGTGTAGACCCTACCGGGGTTATCACCTATCTGCCTCCTAATACAAATGGATCTACAACTGATTTGTACAACCGTACTTATTACAAAGTAGTTGATGCCAACAGTGCTTTCAATACCGACACAACTAAAAATAACATGACTGTGCGGCATATTCCTGGGAAATATTATTCTGATATACTAGTAACAGCCACGTTAGAGTACGGTGAGCCCAGTGATCAATTGGTGTTTGATAATTCGGCCAATTTAGATAGTGTATATGTATTTGATGAACTAGGTCTAAAATCCTGGGGCGGCTCAATTAATTCGGGAAAATTATTAACACACGTGATCTTTCACCCAGTGCAAAAAAGTTTGAATCGATTGATTCAAATCGACTACACCATAAGAATTCAATCTTTAACTAATCTTACTAGCCAGCTATGAGTTATCTTCTTGATAAAACCAATAATAACAGTCCCAAGATCACGGTCGCTGATGGCACTTTTGACAATACTTCTACCTCGCTAACACTGGTAGGGCGGGCATTTTTGGGTTGGGGAGAACCGTTCAACGAGAATTTCCTAGCTCTATTAGAAAATTTCAATGATGTCAAAGCACCACGCAGCCCAGTTACTGGACAATTATGGTATGACAGCAGCACTGGAAAAATGAAATTCTACAACGGGTCAGTGTTTACAGCATTGGCTGTATTTCCTCCCGCAAGTGAAGGGTATTTGTACGACAATGGGTCAGGTATTACTCAATGGGTAGCGGCTAGCCAATTAAGCAGTAATCTTAATAAAAGCCTTTTCCCAGCAGTTAACGCCAATTCCCCCACCTATAATAAAACCGGATATTTTGTAAGAAATGCCGACGGCAGTTTCTCTTGGGTTACTGGCGATACTTTGATTAATGATATTTTACCTGCCAACACAACAACCAATACTGGTGGGGTTACGGGGACTGGCGTACTAACAAAAAACCCTGACGGTAGTTACACTTGGGTAAACATAAATTCTCTTGCTAAAAAAACTGACTTAGACAATGCAGCAAAGTTCCTAGTCCCTGCTGGTGCGATTATTATGTGGTCTGGCACAGTACTTACGATTCCCGCAGGTTGGGTACTGTGTGACGGAAACAACAACACGCCCAATCTACGTGATCGATTCATTATTGGTGCTGGTACTACAGTAGGCAATGTGTATGCTGTTGGCAATACTGGCGGGTCAGCTGATGCGGTATTGCCTTTACACACACACGCCTTAAACGATCCTGGCCATAATCATATAGAAGGATATAGCGAGGCGTTTACTGGACCATTTGGTAACGCGCCTGGTTATCCCAACAACCAACAAGGGTCAGCAAAAACGGACTATGATAATAACCGATATTTTACCAGTACATCGAACACCGGTATCACCATTGCTTCCGCAGGTAGTGGAAATGGTGCGGGTGCAAACTTGCCACCTTACTATGCACTGGCATTTATTATGAAAACTGCTTAATTAGTAAACTCAAACATGGCCTATATACTTAACAAAACCGACGGAACTCCTTTAGTAACGATCCCTAACAAGTCTACGACTGGCACGGATTATTCGGTTACCTTTATCGGTAAAAACTACGTATCTTACGGGGAAGCGCTCAATGAAAGTTTGTTGCATTTATTGGAAAATTCGGCTAGCGATAGCACTGCACGACCGGTAAATCCATTACTAGGGCAAACTTGGTATAATAAAACTGACAAGACCCTGTATGTATGTTATCAAGAACGTACGGGTGGGGCAGCAGCGCAATTTCAAGCCTTAGCCAAATCTAATACCGGTACTGGAACTCCTGTTAACCCTACAGTAGGGGATCTTTGGTATGACTCGAGCAGTTTAAAAATCTACGTTGGGCCCCCTCGTGGATGGGTTACAGTAGGTCCACAAGTTCAATCCGACTGGGCGCAGTCTGATGTTAACCAAACAAGTTACATTAAAAATCGGCCAGAGGCGTTTGCACCTACATTAAGAGTTCTGTATGGAAACAATGAGGTAACAAAACAGACAACAAAAACTATAAATTTTACTGGCTCTGGGGTAACAGCCAATTTGATTAACGGCACGGTTGACAGTGTAGTAGTAAATATACCAGGTGGTAGCACTAGTGCTAGTGCAACGGTAGCAATCTCGTCAACTGCCCCAGCAAATCCAACAGTTGGTGAATTATGGTACGAGAATGACATTATTGGACGAGCATTTGTTTATGATGGTGCACAATGGGTTGATTTTAGTCCAGCAGTTGGTAGTGGAACAACTTCCGCTGCTACATCAGTGTCTACCGCTAGCCCAGCATTGACATCCAGCACTAGTTTTACACTAGCAACTACTGACGGTAGCACTAAAAGCATGGGTATAGTGCTGACTCCGGGGACATGGCAAGTGATACTAGACACACGAATTGGGTCTACTACCAATTACGCCGGTGCTTTTACAGCAACACAGTCTGCCACAGTAGGGTCAACTACGGTGGCTACTCAAGTTCGTGTGTACAACGGGGCAAGTACAACTCAGGTATCGGGTACAGGGTTATTTAAAGGGGTAGCGTCTGCAGTTGCAGACATTGTAGCACAACAACTTAATAAAGACATTGTAAATTCAACTTCAGACATTGCTGTTGCCGATTTTACAATCGCAGTTGACACCGCAGTAGTTATGGCCATGCAGGCAGTGACAGTTAGTGACCCAATTCTCCAGCCCACTGGGTCTACATTAACACTGTCAAAAATTGCTTCGACTGACGCACAAAAACTCTACAGCGGCACTGTGCCTACATTTACAGTGGCATCCGCATCGGGAATAGGTGTAGGCCAAACCTGGCAGAATGTTACTAGTAATCGAGTGTCAGGTAGAGATTATACAAATGATACAGGCAAACCTATCATGATTGCGTTGAGTTTTTATTTGCCGCACGATCGTGTCGCAACAGTGTATGCAGGATCAGTTCCTATGCTAGTTGCAAATAGTCCTGCTACCAATAATTGGATCAACTTAACCACTGTGGTTCCGAACAACACCACGTACAGTGTTACTGAAAATGGATGGTCTTCTGTTCTTTGGACAGAATTAAGGTAATAAAGAATATGGTGTTTTTAATGGCAAGGATAGCGTAGCATGGCGTACAACATAACTCGAGCTAATGGTACTAATTTTTTAGTATTAAATGACAATGTAATTAATCGAGACTATTCGGTTACTTTCGTTGGCAAAATGGTGCCCAATTACGGGCAGGCCATCAACACCAATTTCCTAAGGCTGTTGGAAAATTCTGCGGCTACAACCCAGCCTGGTAATCCTGTCCCCGGGCAGATTTGGTATGATTCTAGTCAAAAAAGGCTCAAATTTTATACCGGAGAAAATTTCCACACGCTTGATAGTCTACCCCCTAACACATTAGGTACAACCGCGTATTTAAGCAGTACTCCTCTAGGTAACTACGTCTGGGTTAATGACAAAACGCTTAAAAACAATCTTTTCCCCAGTGCGGCGCTGGGCGGGGTGCCTGCTGATCAAATAAATTACAAAGGAAACGTCCTCACTTCGGCCGATCTTCCCACATCGGGCGCTAAGTTTGGTGACCTATATGTTACATCAGATGGGAATTCCTGGGTCTATAACGGCTGCTCGCCCCCTAGTGCTACCTGTGTTAACGGTTTTCAAAATGTGGGCAGTCAAGTTGGATTTCTGAAAAGAAATGCCGACGGGTCAACTTCTTATGTAACTGCTGAATCTTTGATCAGTGACATATTACCAGCTGGACGAAATAATCAGATTCTGTTCAATCTCAACAAAGGTATAACTTCGTCGCCCAACTTTACATGGGACGGTACGCAGTTAATCGTAGCAGGCAAAATCTACACCACTGGTACCAACAACAGTATAGCTCCGGGAGCGGCCGGCTCACGTGATTTGAAAAAATACATTGACGATTTTGACTACAGCAATGCAGATCCCAAGGGCGGGGTACTGACTGAAAATCAAGTGCCGTTGTACGCTGACTTTAAGTTCAGTATCGGTGGTTCAGGGCAAGGGGTATTTGCTTTGTCACTTGAAAAAAATTACCCAACATTGTTTTTCCACGCTACTACTCCTGCTGGTATAATCAGCCCATTTAGGGCATTCAAGTTCAATGAACAAGGACTTTGGATATTTGACTCTGAACCAGTTACAGTCAATTTTGCAACCCCAACTGAACGTGTTCGAGCCATATTCAATATGGGAACATTTTTTGCATACATACAATTGGTTAACAAAACAACGGATGCAGAAACACGTCGAGTATTAGTTAAAACCAACAACAGTAGTAAGTCTGCCGCCTGGACGCTTTATTTGGATGTGACCACATTTATTGGCACTGCTAATTTATTCTTATATCTTACTCCTAATCGCACCTCCACCGCAACTGGTATTGAATCCGATGATAGACTGTTAACAATAGATCTAACAAATCCAATGATATTGAAAGTTTACAGTATTCCAGTCAGTGGCACGGCAGCGCCAGTATTACTAAGACAGCAAACTGTACTAGACGGTGCTACTGATGTTTCCTTTACGGATTATGGTGGTCTAAGCAGGACTAATTCTAACAATTATACTTCTCTGACATGGGGGTATAACGCATTTGGTGTATGTTTCCCATTTACCTGGAATAAATTTACTGAGCAATTGATATTTGTTGGTGTCGGGTACGGAACATTCTCGCAGGGCACCGGGGCTGGCGAACAAGGTTTTGGCGCTACAATTTCATGGATCGTACCTAGATCTTGGATAATAAATGGAACAGGTAGCCCGGGAAACATAGTACCAGTAAATGCGAATTCGGGGCGGCGCTACAACTATTTTAGAGACAGCACCTGGAGCAGCGCCACTGGCGGTATGGCCGATGGTTACTTTAGTGCCGGCACTGCTGTAGGTATTGCCACTGATGAAAATTCAAGATACATTTCTTTGGCCTGGACTTACCACTTTGGGCAAACGACATACATTTACTACAGGAAATGGTCGGCAGAAATTAAGTACCCAGTTATTGGCGGACCAATTCCATCACCGGTACTGGCAGAAAATGTTCCTATCATTGACGAGTCGCCTTGGAGTAAAAACCTCTATGGTGGGGCAGGATTTATCATTGGCAGTCACGCAACATTATATGTTAACAGTGCCAAGCACGGGCTGTTCACTGCTAGCACTGATTTTTCCTCAGGCGCAACAGCTAGATTTATATCCCAGGCTGGCACAAATAATGCGGTAAAATTAAATACATTAGGATGGGAGAAGGAGTATGCACGAACAGCATTTACGTCAACAGTGCTGACCAGTCCTGGATGGACCTCCGGTGACTTTAGTTTTTATCACACAGGCACTACTGTTAAAAGTGATGGTACACCGGTCTACTATATAGCTAGGGCTGGTCGACAGGTGTTTACTGTTAGTGTAGCAGGAACTCCGTGGGATTATGGTGCTAAAAAAGCAACTCCGCAAGCAAGGACCTATACAGATGCAGGCATCTCAGTTCCGGCCATGCCTGCTACTATCGGCAGTATAACAAACATTGTTGCAGAACCCAGTTGTTTTTGGAACGGTAGTACTGCCGCCCCAGTATTTTGGCACATTGTGCGCGGGACAAATCCTACAGTTCCAGCAGGGCTAAACGCAACTGGTACACCATTAGCAACCAATATGCTGTATGTGGCCAAATGTGTAGGCGGTACCTGGAGCAATATCTATGGCCCATTTCTCATTGCCGGTATTGCTGTTGGGAATAGTTCTTGGCGACGCAATACCAACGAATGGTCCCTGCATAACGGTAGTCATTTATTAACTCAATCGGGTATAATAATGCATGCGGGTATAAATGTATCTGTACCAGGCGGTACTAGTTTTCATTATTTGAGATTTGATACTAATACCAATACCTTAGTTAGCGAAGGGGGCTCGCCATTGCTTGGTCCACCAGGACCTGCTTTTGGTGGGATAACGAACTATGCTGGTACTAGCTATGGATACAGCACCGTGCTGGGCTATTATCAAATGTCTGGATACGGTAGCTATATCGCTGCTGACATAAGATCAAGCAAAAACATGCGTAACGCAGCACTTGGCACTACTGACCCAGATTTTACAGAAGCACAGTGGTTTGCAGGTTCAGGATATAGTATTGGCGCAATTTGTCAAGGCCAAGTTGGATTGGGAATATCAATTAAACCATTCCCGATGCTACTTGGTGGTTATCAAATAAACATTGCAGATACTTTATTATCATTACTGCCTAACCAAAATCAAAATATCTATGTTCGAAAAACTCCAACTGATAGACTTAGCAACGAAGTGTATGCAAGTACTGAGGATGAACCTTCGGGATTTACAAAACAGCTGATTGCTACTGTGGTCACAAATGATGAATTTGTAACAACTGCTATTGCTAAACCTGTTGGGGTTGCAATTCCACCAAGTGACGAACTCGGAACAAGATATTTGTCCATTACTGCTGGAGTGTGCGGATGGGTACGATCTAGTGACATTGTTAGTACTGGTGGTGGTTCATACACCTTGCCTATAGCAAGTGCAAGTGTGTTAGGTGGGGTTAAAGTCGACGGCAGTACTATCAATATTAATAGTACCACCGGAGTTATCAGTGCTGCCAGTACCGGGGTTGGGCTTGGGGTAGGCCAAACTTGGCAAGATTTTACATTAACTACCGGCGCAAATGAAAGACTAATGGGAACGGTCTACACTAACACTACCGGTAAACCCATAATGGTAATGATCAACGTCGAAGGTTATCGGGTCACTGGATCGTTTACCATAGGCGCCATAACTAAACCTATTACAAATATTGACTGGACGCAACCCTATACATTTGTTGTTCCTGACAATACAACTTATTCATTCAACTTAGGTGGTAAGAGTGGTACCTTTTGGTGGATAGAGTTGAGATAAGCACGGAGTTAACAAATGAAATATTATTTAGATACAGATGGTAAGATTTACGGTTACGAGCTAGACAGCAGTCAAGATCATTTGATTGGTGATAAAACGCTAATCACTCGTGAGGAAGTTGACCAAATCCTTGCAGAACGATACCCTACGACTACTCCCGCACCCGCACCCACCAAAGAAGAATTAATGGCAAAACTAGAAGCTTTGGCTGCTCAAATTGCAGCTCTTGGGTAACAATGCAACTGAACAATGTAAGGACACATCATTATGGCAATAGCATTTCCATCATCACCTACTAACGGTCAGGTGTATACGTCGCCAAATATTCCCGATGTAAAATTCACTTACAACGCGGCTAAACAAGTATGGGTGGGAGCAACGAACCCTGTAGCTGTCCCGGCTCCGTTTACGCTTCTGCCTGCTACTGGGTCTCGATTGGGCGGAGTTAAAGTTGGCACAGGACTCGATGCGGGGCTTGATGGTACACTGTCTGTCGCGTCTCCTACATCTTCTATTACCGCCAATGGTTACACGTATGCTGGGGGGATATTAATGCAGTGGGGGTACGTAGCTGCTGTTCCCCTAGATAAGCATGCCGCTGTAACTTTTCCAAAAGCGTTTCCAGCTGATGTGATTAGTGTTGTTGCCAGTCTAGTTAATACACTAGCCCCTGCTGATTATTGGACTATAAATAATATTATACAAATAGGAGCAGTTACAAAGACTGGTTTCCATATCATAAACAATCAAGCCTATCGTAACGATATCGAGTTGCCTGGATATTGGCTCGCGTTAGGGTATTAACTTACTTGTTTTATGTCAACACTGCAGCGGTTAAGAAATTCAACACCGCTAGTGTCTCGATAACCGTGCCTATAATAGACTGATGCAATACCACTTTGGTATATCAGTTTAGCACAGTCCATACAAGGGGCATGAGTTACAAACATAGCAGCACCCACTCCAGACTCAGCACACCGAGCTAGTTTTGCAATGGCATTTGATTCTGCGTGAATTACCTCGGGGCGAGTTTTTAAGACAACTTGACCCCCATCCTCGTGATATAGCTCATCTTCACAGTTGTTGTCCCATCCTGCTGGAGTCCCATTAAACCCAATACTGATGATGCGTGTTGCTTTGACAATAATAGCGCCCACTTGTAGCCTGCGGGCACGACATAGCTGAGCTGTTCTCTCAGCTATGTCCATATAGTAGTCAACAAACCTTGGCGTCATACCAAGGTGTTGGTCATTGGAAAAATTTCAGCAACAACAGCGGCACAAGCCAGCGCAATCTCTTGATGCTCTAGTTGTGTACCATTAGCTGCTCTGAGCTGGATATAATGTATCCAACTTCTAAGTGTGCCGTTCATATATAATCTACTAACAGTATTGCCCTCAGGCAGTACAGCACGAGCTTGTTCTTTGGCAATACCATTGCCCACAGCCCAAGCATAAGTTTCCCGCGCCAATTTGATTAGTTGATGCTGGCGTTCCCGCCACATCTTGTTGAGTTCCCTCTGCGCAGGATCAGTCAAATCTAGTTCGACACTGTTTTGCCTATTTTTAGTATCTTGCATCCGTGTCGCGCGAATAACAAAATCCAAGTCTTGTGTAGGATCAGCGTAGCGTTGGCTAAACTCTTGGAAGCTGAAACTGCGATGACGTAGCATTTGTCGAGCAATATCTCTAGTAGTTTCAATTTCCAAACAGGCCGACACCATTTCCAATGGACTCCAGTGCTGATGCTGAATCAAATAATTGATTAGTCGTTCACTAGTTTCTGTATTGAGCTGGTTACTGGGATTACTGACTCTAGCGCAGAAGGCAATTAAGTCTTGAACATTGGCTAGCCCTTGGTTTAAAAACTCAGGGCCAGCTTGACTATAACTCACTAATTTTACTTTCATAGGTCTTTGAGTAATTGATCGGTTTTGGCTTGCACAGTGCGAGCCACCGAAGCTACGGAAATATAATAGTCTACATCTTCAATGTAATCATCAAGTTCACGGAGACGATCTGACAAATGCTGGTCAAGACTTGCTGGATCGTGTCCTGCGGCCAAAAGCTGAGCAATGTTGACTGGAACACGGCTCCCGTCTCGGAGATTCACTACCACGTATTGAATAACTTCAATGGGAACATCCGTTTTATCAACCTCTTTAACCCACCGTTGCCATTGTGCTCGGGTATTGAGTGTGATTTTTTTAGCTCTTGGCCGTCGGGGCTTTTTTTCTTGCATTGGCCGCCGCTCGCTTAGGTTTAGTAATAGCATTTGACTCGTTGGTTATTTGTGGCACTGACTCGCCTGCTAGTTCAGCAGCTTCTTGTTCAAGCAAATCGGCTTCTCGTAACAGCTCAGCGGCTTGCTGGCGCATACGAGCGCTTTGATCACGACGTTGCTGAGCCAAATCCTCGTCAGTTAATACATCGGGGACTTTGGGTGCGGCAGTAGTGACTTTGGACTGGCGAGTCATGTCGTTTAGTTTCTTATTGGCCTGCTTACCACGTTCCATTTCTGCAATAATTTTGTTAACTTCTTCAAGGGTAACCTTAGTTGCAGGATTGGGAGTAAGTGTGACTTGATTGGTGGGAATTTTTTTAATAAGCCCGCCAGTATGCAGTGCATTCAGCGCATTGGTCCCGTCCTTCATAGTTACACGAAACAGTGCTTCGGCAAAGACAGTTGCAGTCTGTCCAGCATTGCTTTCTACACAGCGCATAACTTCTTCGTGGACTAGTGGGGAGAGAGAATCTGAATATGCAACCAAGCACATATGATCCTCGTCGGGCACGGTGTTGTATAGCACAACCAGCTTTTTGCCCTTGTGCGTTCCTATGTGCTTGATCATGGCGTTTATTCAGCTGTGTGCGGAGCGTCAGCAGTTTCGCTAGTATCAGCGGCAGGGGCAGAGTTGTCCTTGACCTGCTCTAGGAAACTGGAAATTTTTTCGTACACTTTACCAACAGCAGTAAATTCCTTGGGACGGAAAGCGCCGCGTTGTGTAGCAACGTCAATGATGCTGAGTACTGCACTCAAATCATCTAGTGTAAGAGTGACTTGATCTGATGAGGGTAGAGAATCTTGGTTTTCGGTCATGACAGCAATCTCCTTTAAATGTGTAATTGGTGTGTCAATGTTATTTAACTGCGTAGATAATTCAGGCAAAATTTTTTATCTTGAATTTAAATCCATCAAGTTCAAACTAAAAAATGTTAAGTCTGACTCGTCCTCAAAGGCCGCACAATAGAGATAGTCAAAGCCAATGTCAGTGCTTTTCACATAACGTTGGCCAAAAAAGAATCTTGAATCAGTATGTTCGTAGATCCAGTCCAGTATAATACCAGAATTGGGCACTTGCAGACCAAAATACACGGGTGCAAAATGTGCGTAGAGTACTTCTACTCTACGCTGATTGTGATAGTCTAACGGGTTAAATTCCAAAATATTATTTTTTTGGCTCGGTATATGGCACTGTCAATCCCCACGGAGCTTCAATTCGCTCCCCGCCACTGTGAGCAATCCACAGCGTTTGGCAGTAGTTCTCATCTCCCCAACCGTCACCAGTCATCATGTCTGTAAAGAAAACCAGCAACTTGGGCTCGATGTTGTTCTCTTTCATCCAAGTCCAGTTGACATCAAAACTGGTGCCACCACCGCCCTGTACTTGGTATTCTACAATGTCGTCCAAGTTGTCGTTAGTAAACACTTGATGGTTGTACACTTCGGTGTCAAAACTCCACACTTGTACGCGAAACTCGGCGTACTGCTCCATAATGCCCTTGATTTCGCCCATGATGTCTCGCAACATCTTGTCGTTCATACTGCCTGACGCGTCAATTGTTACGCACACATCAATGGTTTCTTCGGGCAACAAGCCGGCCATGATAGCATCACCGTGCCAGCCTTTACGGTTAGGTCGCATGAAACTGTAGTCGTTTTTGATAGTGCTTTGAATCTGCTGTGGCAGCAGCTCACGCCAGTTCATTTTAGGCTCAGTAAAGTCTTGAATCAGACGTCCAATGCCTTTTGGCAAGTTGCCGGCACCAGCTGCCTGAGCAGCTTGAATCATTGCATCTTTGATCTCGTCCTTAATTGCTTCGCGTTGTTCTTTAGTGAGACGGGGCCGACCATGGCCTTCGCCTTCACCTTCACTCTCGTCGTCACCATCCATGTGCTCGTCCAGCAATTGGTCAACTAGGTCTTGGATGTTGATCTTTTCGGCATTTGCGTAGAGATGATCATAAATCTCTTCCGAGCTCCAGCCTTGGTACTTTTTGTCGTACAAGCCAGGAGTTTTGCGTGGGCGCTGTCCAATCTTGGATTCAATTAGGTCAGCATTAACGCAGTAGTCGGCCGCGCAGTTGTACAGCCTAGGGTCACGATGTTCACGACGCCCAAAGTGGTCATAGCATACGTGCAGAATCTCGTGCCCAATCACAAACTCAATTTCTTTAACGTTGAGATCCTTAAAGAACTCGCTGTTATAGTAGAGAGTTCGCCCGTCTGTGGCCGCAGTGCCCAACCACTCGTCACCATTGACCAGCGTCATGCGGGTTGCCAAGTTGCCAAAAAACGGTTGTTTCAACAGCAGGCCAATCCGAGCAGTAACAATCTTTTCGCGCACTTCGCGATCAACTCGCGGATTAGTAACAGTCTTGACTGCTGATTTCTCAGCTGAACTAGTAGTAGTCATAGTGTATCTCCTGCTGGTGAATTGTATTACTTGGACTCGTTGGCCACAGCACTAATGTACTTACCGTAGCGCTCGCTAAATGCTTTGAAGCTGACCAGTTTGCGATGATCCAGTGGCAAGTCATATGTGCTAAGAGCAACACGGGCACCCATAATAACAACCTCAGTAGTAAAGTTGTCCATCATGTACTGGAAAAAGTTGTCAACTTCTTTGTTCCACTTGTCACGTCGAGCATTACCGTACTCGTTAAAACGGTCACGCAGTTCGTAGCAAAGACTAGTAACCAAACTGTACATAGCCGAAATTTCTTTAGTGTCCAATTTGGTGGACTTGCCTGCTAGGATATCAGCGGGCTGGGGCAGTTTACTGGAAATCTTGCGATGTGCCATAAACTTGATGCCAAGTCCTTCACCAACGCAGCCACTGATCAAATCAGTTAGCTCGTCGTCTGTAGCTTCAGTGTCTTGCAAGAACTCGCTGACAAAGCTCCAGCTACGTGGAGTAGGAAAGCTACGGCTGGAGCTCTTGGGGTCATGATCAAAAAGGTCTTGTTTGGCAAATGTAATGTAGCCCACAACATCCTGGTGAATGTTGTTGTTAACGGCCCAAGTTTCCCAGCTGGGAAAGTCAACACGCACTTCTAAATGCACAAAACGGTTGGCCAACGGACTGGGCATACGGTAAGTAACACCTTTGTCGCTTTCGCGATTACCTGCCGCAACCAATACCACATTCTTGGGCAGTACATACTTGCCCACTCGACGATTGAGAATCAGCTGGTAGCCGGCTGCTTGAACAGCAGGGGCTGCCGAGTTCATTTCGTCTAGGAACAGTACAACAATGGGATACTGGCTGGCCAGTTCTTCGTCAGGCAAGTCTACTGGTGGCGCCCAGTCCATTTTGCCTAGTTCTTTGTTAAAAAACGGAATACCACGAATGTCTGTGGGCTCCATCTGTGCCATACGCAGGTCAATCATGTGACCGCCTAGTTCGGCAGTGATATCAGCGATGAGTTCGCTTTTGCCGACTCCGGGAGGACCCCACAAGAACACAGGGCGTTTGATGTCAAAGCAATGGCGCACACGACGCCGTGCTTGGTCTAGGGTAACTGTACGATTGGTGCTAACTACTGCAGACATTGTGTTCTCCGTAAAATTTGCTAAGTGTCACTATTATACGGCTCATTTAATGGCGTGTCAACTGCTGCAGAAAACCAACATTTTTACACCAATTTGGCCTGGTTTTCTTCAGATTCGGTGTTGTTTTGGTGGCGAAATCCTATAGCGGCCATTACAGCAGCATCTTTGTAGCGTAAGGTGCCGATCAGCTCATCATCAGCATAGACTTGGTATTCTTGGCCGTGCTTGACTACTACAGCACCAGTGGCCAAACTGGTGAAGATGATTTCATCAGGTTCATTCATTATGCAACAGCCTTATAAAGTTTTTGTACGTCTACGTCGTGCATCAGCGCCCAAGTTTGGTCATTCTCGCCAAACAGGATCAATCGGTAAGTGTCTATGTAGTAGGGTTCAGTCAGTGATTGGGAAATGGCCACCGTGATTCGTACTGGCAGGAAACTGAGCTCGTGTGTAACCATTGGAACTTCTAGTGCGGCCCTAGACGAATATGCTTTAAAAATTTTCAACCCTATTGCACTTAGTCTATAGGGATTTGAGCGCGGTCCTCCCCAACGAGGAAACATCCAAATTTTATTTTCTTCTAGGATAGAAAATTGGTATTTTTCTTCAATCTTTGCTTGAGCTGATTCGTCAAAATACTGCTGTACGAGTTTCTGCCGCTCAAGGGCTAGGCCAGACTGTGGTTCCATGATTCAACAATACCACTGTGAATTTGTCGGTTTTGAACTGTGTGTTTAATTTTTTTGCTAGATTAATAGCATGACCCTGGTTGCTGTGACTGACTTTTTTATACTTAGGCCCAGGATAATTTACCAGTACGTTCATGGTTTTTAAATTTATAGGCCTGTTGTTGTAAAAAACAGCCCAAATGCCATCAGCTTCCAAGACCTGATCTGAACGATAAGTGGATTTGTCAATATGCTCTAATAGTATAGTAGGTTTGGGTCGTGACATTAAATAAATAGGTTGTAGTATGTAACTACTCTATTTATCTGTAAAACTGCCTCCCACCAGTGCTATAGCTTCGGGTGCAGGAGCAGCAGCAGTTTCAGCAAATGCTACTGCTAGTACTTGCCCAATATCTATAGCCAAGTCTTGTGCTTGATTTAGTGTTAGTACAATTTTAGGTGTGTTGGTTTGTTGTGCTACTTGCACACGGTTTAAAAACTGTTGGATATGTGCCATAGTCATATTAGATCCACCTTAAAGTAAAAATTTCAGCATCTTGTTTGCTGTAAAATACAAAGTCCATATAGTTCTCGGTTGGGTGTGTAGTAAACCTGTCCCCGGGCAGCCCAAACGTTTCTAGCGCCCACACACAAATAACATCCCAAGGGGCGATGTTTCCATCTTGGTCACACCAAGGTATTCGTACCGGATACGGCATCGGCATCATCTCGAGTTTTAAACGGTCCACGGAAAGGATTACGTGCTAGATGTATGACCTTGGGACACAGCTCTACTGTCCAAGCACCGTTGTAGTTGACAGCATAATATCCAGCAGCATACCAACAACGGCTACGGCGTTGTTGTGTATACATGGGAATACGACGCACAATGTCGTACACTGGGTTGTGTACTGCGCCCACAATGGGATAGTCAGACACAATAGTGGTTTGTGGGCCAGGTTGATACTTTTCAAATTCTACGTTGAAACGTTTTTTTACTGTTTCAGTACTGGGCACAACCTCTTGTTGGCCAGTGGTGAATTTAACCAAGTACTGTCGATTTACTGCATTAACAGTACCAACTTTTTGGCCATCTTCTAAGATAACCCAACTTTTGTTTTTTAAAACAGGTTTGGCAATTTTTGTTTTCATACCAGTGCCTTTGTGAAAATATCTACGTAATATGCGGCTTGTTCGCTGATTTTAACAAGATCGTGCCGCCCACAAAATCTCAAAAACTCAGTACCGATCATAGGTGATTGTCTAGGAGCAGCAGACTTAACTGTTTCATCAATCAGCTGTCTTACGTCGGCAGGCTGAGCAGAGAGATCTACCAGTGTAACATTGCGTTGGTAATCGTCTAGTACACGATGTTCAACACCTTCGTGATCTACCCAACGTTGTAATACTAAATTGTTCCAGTTGTAACCACGACTGTGTCGATCTGCAAATGCTTCTTGCAGTCCAGGCTTGTTCTTAGTACCGCGAGTACGCACGCCGGGATAAGCACTGAATACGTTATCGCTACTGTCGCCGCGCATACATTTTTCAAACAGTGCCCACGCAGGATCCGGGGCAGTCTTGGGTTCATTGGTCTTTTTGTCAATTACTGGACGGCCACGATCATTAACTACGCCGTCGACAGTAATCAACTCGCGATTAACGCCGTTGTAGATGCTGACATTGTCGGCTAGCAATTGATAATAGTCAGTGTCGGTACTGACAATAACATGCTGGTCATTGGGATGATTCTGTATCCAACCGGCAATAAGATCATCAGCTTCTAGTCTAGGATGTTGCAGTACAGTACAATTGGTCTTGTCTCGAATAAATGCAGTTAGCTGATCGTAGTTTTCCCAAAATGCACGATCTTCTTCAGCTTCACGCACATTTAATGCTGCTCGTGCTTCACTGCGATTACGCTTGTAAGGAGCATAGTGATCCTTACGCCAGCTACGACCTTCTAAACAGAATACAGCATGGTCAGCCTGTTGGTCACGCCAAACTTTTTGTACCGATGCTAGTGTGGTATGGATAGCAAACCCCAAGCGTTCGCTAATGTCGGCCTGTCGACTTACTGTGTGCCTAGCACGAAAGTAACTGTTAGCAGTATCAATAATAATATATTTGGTCATTTTAACTATACGAGCTGCGATCTTTGTCAACAGGGGTGCGTCGAACTAAGGGCGGAATATTGCCGTATTCTTCCCACGTTTCCATTGCTACGTGTCTACAAATACGTTGAAACCATTGGTCTACCATAGCATCATCTGTGTCTCCAGGATAGCCATTTTTCTTTAGCCAAGCAACAAACTGTGGATTCCAATCTAATTCAAAACTGCCTTGTCCAGGGTTGTTGGTGTCTAGTTCGAAACGAGTAACATTAACCCAAGGCTGGTTATTTCGTGTAGCCAATTCTTTTTCACTTGGCGTTGTCTTTTTAAAAAGATTCTTTAGTGCATCAAACATTATGTGCCCCATTCGTTCTTAAAGAGGGGAACTTGAAGTCTATCACTGTAGCGCCATCCACGCGCCATAGCCAGTTCAGCAACACGCCGATTGTTCAGTGCATAAACACTTTCAACTCCGCCCACTGGCATCAAGTAAACATGCCCACCAAATCCAGCCGCACGATATTCACTAACTGCTTGTTCAGCTTCGTCAGCATCAGCTTCTGTTGCTACCACAAACTTCAAGTAAGTATACCCTACTTGCTGATAACCAACAACTACTTCGGGACAAATAGCATCGCCCCACGTTTCTCCACTCACACTCAGTTTAGGACTAACACTAAAGGTCAGTCGATCATAGTCTCTGCCGTGCCTAGTCCATTCAACAAACAAGTAGTCGTAGAACTCGTCTGAGATCTTTTGTGTGCCATTTGTTTCAAATGTGATCTCTTTTAGTTCTGCCATTTTGCTATGCTGTAACAGTTCAGGGTAGCTACGTTGCCAACCTAACAAGGGCTCTCCGCCAGTGATGACCAAATGCTCGTCACGCCACTCCCGATGCGGCAGCAAGTCTACAATAGCGTTAGCTAGTGCTTCAGCAGTTAACAGTGGACTAAGATGCTTAAATTCAGGGTAAATTGCCGCATATGTATCGCATCCTGTAGTTACTAGCGGCAGTTCACCATAGCTGGCATAGGGATTGAACGAATTTAGTTCTAGTATCAATGACACTTCGGGGTTCATCTTTTCATCAGCAGGAATACTGTCTTTAGCCCTACCAAAGCCACGGCAGCGAAAGTTGCAGCCAAATGTACGAAGGAATACACTGGGTACTCCCATGTAACGCCCTTCGCCTTGTATACTGTAGAACAGCTCGCTGACTTTAATCTTACCCATAAATTTTAGACCACCGTTTTAGTTTTGCAATCTTGTTATCGAAGGCTGCGTGTAGGCCAGCTTCGGTGACGACACCGGCTTGTTCAAGCAGTGCAATCATGGCCAACAAGTCGCCAATTTCTTCTTCTAGTCGATCTCGATTAGTAGTATCAGTACCGGGATAGCACTCGGCTAAGCCAAACCTAAAGCACTTGCTAACAGCTTGGGTTACTTCAGCACACTCCTCTTGGAGTATCAACATGATTTCTTTTATACGGTCCATTAGTGCTTCAAATTGTTCATAGTGATAATATCTGCCAGTTCCTTGCCGAGATCTTGATCCTCAGTTATCAGGAACAGTTCATTATACACTCGATCTTTTGCCCTGTCAATGGTGCGTGTTTCTACCACTACACCTCCGTTGGCTCTGTGGATGGCCAGCCTAAGCGGGTTACTGTCCAGCAGCGAGTCCGAGTCATCTCCAACACCAAAGTGTGCGGCTAGTGATGCTCGTCGAGACTTGATATTGGGGCCAGGGGATGTGGACTCGACCATGTTACGATTGATTTGGTTACCTAACCAAGCGAAAAAATTTTGTTTGATGTTCAATGTAAGGTCCTTTTAGTGGGGGAATCCAGTACTGCATCAGCAATTGCAGGATCAATGTCCACTAGTTCGTCTAGATCCCATGCTGCTACTTGATTTTCAAAATTGACCGATTCAAGTGATTCAATCACTTGGTCAACCAGCGTGTCTAATTCCGCTTGTGTGCCCTCAAAGTTGTTGAAGCTTCCTGGAGCAAATACTATTTTTTTTCTCATACGCTACTCCTTTTACCAATGATGTATGATACCGGCTACTATGAATAAATTGGTTATGATATAGGTTAACACAATTGTAGTGCGAATGCAAGCGATTTGATCACTTTCACGATCTGTAGCACCAGACTTTTCGCCCAGTGCTTTACTCCAAACGCGCCAGAGCCTAACCCTCGTAGATAGCCGAGTTTCCTGCATGTTCAAATACTTCCGCGCTTTTGATCCTTACGGTGGGATTAATGGGGTAACGCATAGTGCCCGATGCTAATAGTTCAGCCATCTTGTCATAGCACATTCGAGCAAACATCTCACAGCCCACACCTTTTACTACACGTAGATCGCAAAGTGATCCTCTCTGGTATGGCTCAAAGTTATTTCTATCAACTCGCATTTCATCCAACCCAGTTTCAGGTAAAGTCCAATCGGTATCGATTAATGCCATTTGTTTGAAAAATTCCAAATGTGGATCATCAGCAGCAACGATTAGTGTATGGTCAAACATGTGGTCGGCCCAGGCTTTGAATTCTTTTAGCCCACCAAAGTCCATAGCCCAGTTTTTGTCGTCTAGTGAGTCACATTCAAAAACTAGCCTAATTCCAATGCTGTAGCCATGTAGCGTACTGCAGTGACTGTGTGTAGCACGCCACTGCCTAAAGCAACAGCTCAGTCCACGGTCTGTTCCATATGTTTTTGTACTATAATATTTTCCCAAGATTAAAACTTCCTATCAAATACGATACCTGCTTGAGCAGCTTGAACACCAGGCTGATTCAGGTAATTGCGACTGTAATTAGCAAACAAGTATACATTACTCTTGCTGTCAATGCTAGTGTTGATATAGCCATATGCGTCAATTTGCCTGCGTTCAGCAGCCATGTTGGCAGTTACACGCTGATAAGTGAGATTGCCCTCATCGTCTACGCCAACCGGTGTACGCAGACTCATCTGTGCTTGAGTAACTGCTAAGGGTTGCTGTATGCCCATACTGACTACGGTAGACGCATCTACACGAGTTTGAGCTTGAAACTGCCATCCACGACTGCGACTACTACCGGGCAACTGCGAGAACAGTGTGTCAGTGTGCTGAATTTGACTAGCGCCGGCACTGTAGCGTACACGATAATCAACAGCACCTATACTGCCACGATGTCCCAAGTACACAATGTTGGTATTAGTGCCATCAAATGTACCAAAGCTGCCACTACTGGTGTTGCTGAGCCAAGAGTCACTTTCGGTCAAATTGCCTAGGCCAACTGTGATGGGCGCAAAGTCATATTCTGTTTCAAAGTAGCTTTTACGATTGTCACTGCTAGTACCAGTGGTAATTGACAAATTGTTAACAGTATTGCTACGGAAGGCCATTTGGGCACCGGCCGCGCCCAAGTTTGATCCAGACACCAGCGCACTACCGGCTGACACTGGATCCCACATGGCTGCACGTGTCTTTGCACGCTCTACTGGCTCTAAACTGGTAAAATACACACGATTGAAGTCGTCCATTACAGCAGTAGTAACACCGCTGAGTTTGGCTGTACCGGTGTTAACTGTAATACCTCCCATGGGCAAGCCCGCACTTTGTACATTGGCGCTGACTGGTACGCTGATAGTGCCCACAGGGCGAGTAGCACGTTCCAAGTCTACCATGCCTTGGCCATGTGTTGCGACGTTATAGTTGGGCAGATCCTTATTGGCAGTGGTCAACAAGATCTTTGCAATTGCATCACCACGTAGGTATGGCCACATTTGGCGCAGTACTGCTACTGAACCTGACACTACAGGAGCGGCCATGCTAGTGCCTGACATCATAGCGTATCCGGTGCCGTGCGTGGAAGTAATGTTAGTACCTGGGGCAACTAGATAAAAGTCTGAAGTCCGGTATGGATCACGGCATGTGTTTTTCACATAGTCTTTGCATACATGACCAGCAAGGTTGCTGGTAGTATTCATGCGATTGTTAGCAAGATCGTAGTTGCCTACAATCAGCATACGACCGCCTAGGATCAAATTGCCCTTGCTGTCTACAGCAGTAGCAAATGACGCAGGATTTTCGGGATACTTCAAGCCCGAATTACCTGCCGCAACAACCATAACAGCATTGGGGCCCAGGGCATTAGCATAAGCAGTAGGACTTTCCAATCCATAATAATTTTTTCCACCAAATACCGGACTTGAGTTAGTAAACACCCCTGGACTGACCTGTGTCATAGCCCGATTGTAACTGGAATCAAATGTTACTCCTGCGCTCCAGTTGATAACAGTAGCACCATTCATAACAGCGTAGTTCATACCGCTGAGTGCAACAGACGTAGGAAATGCTGTGGTATTGGTTACTTTGACCACAATCAGTTGTGCATCGTATGCAACGCCCTGCATACCATAGTTGTTTTTGTTGGCAGCGATAATGCCGGCCACATGGGTGCCGTGTCCTACAACGTCGTTACGCCCCAATTTAAGCGGGTCGTAGTACATTTTGACACGGCCAGCGAGATCGGGATTCTCTAAGTTGGCACCAGTGTCGATTACACCAACTACAATACCTTTCCCGGTCCAACCTCGTGCATAAGCATATTCGGCACGAATTGCACTGAGCAGGTCATCGCTTTTACTGGGGCTGGACCAATATTCAGGAGTTCGAAACCGATTTAGTTCGGTGAGACTTTGTGCACCAACTGTATTGCAGGCCAGTGCAACAGCTAAAGCTAGTGCTCGGATCGAGTTCTTCATAGTTGAAACCTTGGTAGTGATTAAACAGTGCTACGATAATAGCACTGTTTTAATGGCGGGTCAAATGTTATTTACTTTACTAAACTCATGAATTCGGCACGTACCATTGGATCAGCCTTGAAACATCCGCCCAATTTGGATGTCATGGTCAAACTACCCGTATCTTCTACGCCTCGACTCTTGACACAATAGTGTTGAGCATTAATTACCACAGCAACATTGTCTGTATCCAAGATGTACTGTAGCGCATAATACACTTGTTCAGTAAGGCGCTCTTGAATTTGTGGACGCTTGCTAAAATATTCTACAATTCTGTTAATTTTGCTCAGTCCCAACACCTTATCTTTGGGAATATAAGCTACAGTGGCTAGCCCGTCAATGATGACCAAATGATGTTCACAATTGCTTTGAACATTGATATTGCGTTCAATAACCATTTCATCGTAACGCATTTTATTGTCTACTGTAGTACACTTGGGAAATGCTTCGTAATCCAGCCCCCAAAAGATTTCGTTTACATACATTTTTGCAACACGATTGGGTGTTTCTGCTAGACTATCATCAGATAAGTCTAGTCCCAGCGTTTCCATGATGCGTTTAACATTAATTTCAATTAGCGAGATCTTGTCTTTGCGGTCAAGATCATTTGGGGTACTGGGAGTTTCAACTCCCATCTTTACCAAGTGTTTGTGTACTTGTAATCCTAATTCAGGATCTGTTTTGGTCTTATTGTATGACATTGTGATAACCCTCCTTTGTGATGGTTTTGTTTGGACATTGCGCTACCTTTGTGTAGCATAGTTATTTATCAGATGTCTCGAGCAATGCTTAATAAACATCCACCAAGATGGGCAATTTCGTCTGCATCCAAGTAAAAGTTATAGTTAGTGGTATTAGCGAGCTCGCCTTTTTGGTCAAATTCTTCGCGGATAAAATCTAGAGAGGTTAGCCCTTCAGGACTTTGGCATTCGCGGACTGTAAGCGTCAATTTGAAATCTGCACGATCGGTAATAGTAAATTTTTTCATACGAATCCTTTAAACATTTTTTTACGGCCGTCGGGGCCAATTTCTTGATCAAAAATATCTTTAACACTGGTCAACATAGCGCAGGCCAACATTAATAGTTCTTCCCTATTGTCGCACATTAGTATTTGACGATCAATAGGCCCCATCAGTTCGGCCATGCGCTGTTGCACTTGTTTATTCATCGCGCTTGAGACCAAACAGTTGTAGCAAGCTCAAAAACAAGTTGATAAAGTCCATGTACAGGGTTAATGCACCCATGATTTCCAGTCTATGATCGTTGTCATACATGAGTGTTTCGCGGATCTTTTGCGTATCATATGCAGTAAGTCCTGTGAAGATCACAATAGCCAGTGCCGACACTACCATTTGTACAACGCTGTTGCCTAAGAACACATTGATTATACTGGCAACACAGATGGCAATCAATCCTACCATCAACCATTTACCAATACTGTCCAAATTACGTCGAGTGAAATACCCGTAAAAAGTCATAACCCCAAACAGCACAGCGGCACCCATAAAGGCTCCCGCAATTGATCCCATTTGGTAGACAGCGAAAATCACAGCAAAACTCAACCCCATTGCGCCCGCAAACACATGAAGTAATGCTGGGGCCATTGCAAGACTAGCACGACTCAGTGCCCAAGGGATAGCAAAAGCCAGTACCAGTGGAAGAAACATTACGATCCATTTCATTACACCGGTAAAGAAAAATGCCAATAAGGTAGGACTAGTGCCTACAAAATAACTGATAATCATTGATGTGACTACAGCCAGCCCCATATGCCCATACACTCGTGCCATAGAAGTATTAATTGCCTCGGCTCCTCTATAACTACTTCCAAAGTAACTGCTTCCGTACATGATATTACTCCTTTATTAAAAATGGTTTGAGATCGGGAGGAGTCCAGCCCACAGGCTTGAGTACTTTCCCATCCTCACGCTTGCGAACTCGCCCTGTGTCGTGATCAATCTTGGCAAAGTTAGATCGCATAACTTCCTTCCACGCACCTTCTCCATCCGCGCCCATACTGTGAATAGCACCAATGGTAACAACTAGGATGTCGATCAGTGCATCTAATGTTTCCAACTCATCAACATTGTCAACAGCAACTTTGAGTTCTTTGAACTCTTCTTCAATCAATTTGGTGTACAAATTAAATTGTGCAGTATTGAATTCGCCTACAGTTTGATCGCAGGCTCGCATGAATGTCGCTTGATCTTTAAACACATTAGGCATCAGTGGTCTCCTCAACACCAAAACGGTTAATATAATTGAGTTTTTTGTCCACGGGCCAGTCGGCGAGATAATCATTGTCCTCATCAAACAGCTCAAGATATTCAGATTCTGTGCTAAGTTTACGGACACCGGCAACGGGTTCGCCTATATGGTGCTGACTAAACTCTTTAATTTGATCATCAGTGAGATGATCTTTTACCAGCGATTCGGCTTCAGCTGCCGAATCACAGTCAACTACATAACGCATACGAAACATGCTGATGGAATCTACTAGATAAAGTGCCATAATTTTCCTACAAGGTTGATAAATTTATAATATACAGTAAATTTGATCGACTGTCAATTCTTTTTGTTGCCGTTCAACATAATTTGGTTTAATTATGAGGTTACCCCTAACGCTTTGCGCCCATCAGTGAGATAGTCTTTGTACTTGTGTGTCTTATAAGCATGACAACATCCACATAAGGTCTGTAGGTTTATGGACCTATTGTCACTGGGATTACCATTGATATGATCTACCTGTAGCATTCCTTCCCAAAAGATATTAGCAGTGCATTTGAATCCTAAAAATCCTGATTGATTTTCACAATGGTCCTTGCGATGCTTTTTATAAGGATGCCATACCTTGCGCTGATGAGAGGCGCATATAATTTTACCATGTCTAACACGCCATTTCCAATCGCCGTCGCTATATTGGTAATCATATTTGGCTTGATTTTGACAGCCGTCAATTTGACACATGGGTCGATCTTCCCATCGAGATACACTACCAGGAACTAGACTCCACCCCATCATTCAACTCCTTTTTTAAGTATAGCAGCTACCTGTCGTGCACGTTCATCTACTTCTTTACGCTCACGAGCTCGATCGTGTTTAATACCAAACAAAAAACGATCGTATTGACGGGCCCATTGAATACCTCTGAGCCATACTTCAAGGTCAGCAATGCTACCGTGAAACAGCTCAGCATCGCGGCTGTATACGGGTAGACTCGCTTCATCTTTTGGCTTAAGAGCAAGCACATCTAGACCGTCGATTCGGCCATGCCCATATTTACTGCGACACAACATGAATCCCAAATCATCACATTCTTTCTCAAGATGCCGAATTTTAAGAATTGTTTCGTACCCGCTCATTGTGTAACTCTGTGTTGCTTATTGTTCTATAAGTATAGCACCGAATATAGGCTCTGTCAATTATTTGTTATTTTACAACACGAGCCAGTTCTTTATAGCCTGCCCAACTGGGGTGAACACCATCTGGTTGTGGGCGAGTGATTGGTACTACAGTATCACCGTGTAATGCAGCTATCACTTTGACTATGCGTTGAACTTCGGGCTTGATTGCAGGCAATATCCAAAACACGCGGCCTGCTGTGACTTTTTCTCTCAGTCGTTCCAATTCTGCTTGTGTTTTGACACCTTTATGATCATTGCTACCCAAACTGATGATCACAGTTTGAGCAGTGAGATCGTTCTTAAGGTAATCTCGATTCCATTGCCAAGTGTTCCATCCACCCTTGCTGAGTGATTGACATTGAGGCATTTGTTGATGCAGGCCCACAGCAATGCTGTCGCCCAGTACCAAACAGTCCAGCATGTTATTGCTCCATTAAGTTGTTGACAAAATTTAATAGTAATTGGTGATGTCGATAATTATGCCAGTGCGGCTTCAAATAGGGCCGGTCGTACCAACTTGGCATACTTTCGGGGTGACACCCTATTAGACCAATGCGATCTTGAACAATGGCCATAGCATCGCCATTGGCATAGGTGGCCACAGTATCGAACCCAGTGCCAGTAAACGCACACCCATCATAAAAGTACATGTTTTCCGCAGTACCCAGCCACGCAACTTCTGCTGTAGTACCATAACTGCGGCGTATCTCACTGCCTGGACGGTAAATGTACTGCGTAGCTGCGGTTGACTTTAGTAGGTCAAAATAGTGATGGCCGGCCCAATATGCGCCCATGCAAATACCTAAATATCTACCGCCACTAGCAACATAGTTTTTTACTGTATCAATTTGACTGTGCAGTAATTGGTCAAAACGATCAGCGTCACCAATGCCACCAGGAAAAGCCACAATGTCGTACCGGTCAATGTTCTTTAATTTTTTAGCGTCAACGATGTCAATGCCGTAGTATGGATGCAGGGCCTCGTACATGCCGGCGCAACAGAATACACTGCACTCGGGATGATTCATGTACAAGGCCATGCGCGGGGTCATTGGAACACTATTTGATTAGATTCTACTGCGGTAATAAACAAGTTAAACACGCGAATAGCGTCAGCTTCGGTAGCAGTGGCATCACCATCTACTGATCCTGACTCGGTGTGAAACTTAGCTTCTAGTCCGTGTTGCCGACAAAGCTCAGTGAAACTGTTTTTAAATGCGTCATTGTTGAACTTGCCCCGGTGAAACATACCCACTTTAAAGCCGCGAATCCTAGGCCTAATCAACACATTAACACCAGTGCCAGCCACGTTGTTTTTACTTACATACTCAGAGCTTTTGTTGGTAAACAGTCCTGGATTGTTGGAATTCAGTTGTTCAACCATTTCACTAATAGTGGTACTGGTAACGCTACTGGCGCGGGTACTGCCCTTTTCAATGGTAGTAGGACGAATTAGTGGAATGAATTCACAATGTGGGCGCCCTGACTGTTCAAAAATTAAGACACTAACCAAGGTGATCCTAAAAGGTGAGTTTTCATTAATATAACGTACATAGCCTTTAATGTGCTCGTCAGCATCTTCGCAAATTAGTACACCTTCATTGCAGCCTCGATCATACATGTAGTAAGTGACCTTGCTGGCATGAATACTGTCTAACCAACCACTAGCATCCTGGCTTTCAATGATAGCTACCAGTCCACCTTCGCTACCACGAACCACCAAGTCCACACGTTTATTGTCTACGGTGCGTTCTTCTGGAGTTACTTTAAAGCCGTCTTCAGAATACAAATCAATAGCACTGAGCAAGCGCCGTGCAGTGGCTGCATCATCAGCGATGAATTTGGTAAATGGTACTTCACCACCAAATGCAGTTTTAATGTCTAATCGTTTCATTGATTATCCGATATACACTAGACTGGTAGTGCTGTTTTGGGTTACGGGGCAATTGAAAGTTGCAACGTCACGACCTTCAATGTCTTCTTCAACGTCAAGTAACTCAATTTCTTCGGTAGTGTGTCGTTGTCCACACTCGCGACAACGAACATATGCTTGTCGAACAATCACTGCAGTACTCCTAAGGGCTATTAATACCGTAATAGTATAGCAGCACTTGAATGGCGTGTCAATTGTTGCTATAAAACAACACTTTACGAATCTCCGTAATTACCAGACTGGCATTCGGCAGTGCGTTCTTGGGTTTTAAAATTAATGCCAGCATAGGCTTCAAATTCAGCAAGGCTGCGAGCGGGCCCAAGTCCATACTCTCCTTGGTAAGTTCCGTATAAAATTTGATTGACAATATCATAAGATCGAGCATTGCGGTCGGCATAACTAACAGAACGTTTTGCATCGTCTTCGGTGTTCCAAACGTGGGGTCTTCCCTTGCGGGCATTTAATCGATCGCCATAATGATGCCAGGCAAATGCAGCGTTGGGGTGGTAGAGATTAAACCCGTGTGTCCACATACGAACTGTGGTAACAATTTCTACTCCCCAGTAAATCAAATCAGGGTCATAAGGTACCCGATGACTAAAACTGCCATGACCAAACATGAATCCACCGTTTAAATACCTTGCCTTGACTGGTCTACTGGTATCGCCCATGTAAATAGCATTACCAGTAGGAAATGTACTTGACGGTGATCCATCGTAAACCATACGAGTTTTTGAAATATATCCAAATTCATCTAATACTCGGTTGCCGTTTGCGTCAAGATTGTATGCTGCTGGATATGTGGCCATTACAGCTGGTCCTGACTGTACCTGCTGAAATTGTTCATATGTTTTTAATACTATAGTATCCCAGCCAGAAACACATTCTATATGCGCGTCAATTTGTAAAAAGTAATCCTCACCGTTGTACAGTGCATGGCTTTTGCCTAGTGCCCAACCAGATCCGTTGCTTTGTTCCGGCAAGTAGTTGTCTAACCTAAAGTTAATAATACCTTTGTATCGGTTAAACTCAACCCAATCACTTTCAATATCTTGTTGACAAATTCCAAAACTTAGGCGACGTGGATGATCGGCTTGTGCAATTAAACGATCTACAGTCATTGACAATTCAGCGTCGCGATATGCGGGGATGGCAACAAAAATACTGGGGTGTGACATAATTTTCCTTTTGGCTTTCTGCTATTTATTTTAGTAGGCTACCTGGGTATAGATTATTCAGGATCAACCACTACCCAACCTAGGCGCAACAAGTCCGCACGTATCTCATCTGTAACGGTGCTTTCGGACACTACGCCAGTTGGCGGTATTGTATCGTAGTCTTGCCGTATGCCTGAACAGTACCAATCTACATAGTCACCACATTCCTGCATGTCAGCAATGATGCCACCAGCATGCCGCCAACTACAGTGCCACCGTTGATCTTTAAGGAAAGGAAACAGTTCGGTGCTGACGAACTCATTATTGCACATGGCAGCATAGAGGTTTTGAGCATATACGTCACTGGTGCGTACTTTGTCTAAGATCCAATCAGTACTGCGTAGATCGTACTCTAAATTTTGCTCTTTAAAATCTTCCCCTGCTTCGCGCAGTCGAGTCATGGCCATAGAATTTTGATAGTATTGGGTCATTTCCAATACATGAGGATCAGTGTCGGGGTCTAGGCCTTTTTCACGCGAACGTCGACGTAGGCCTTCTATGCCAAAACTGCCACGTTCGGGGCTACGAGATAATTGAGTCATTGTCAGTTAATAACTTATTGGCTTCGGCGGCTGCAATGATTAGGCCAGAATTAAATCCCAACTGCCAAGCACGATCATATTCAATATTGAGAGAATCGCTGTAGTCGTCTACGTTGCGTTGTGCTTCGATACGGGCATAGATATGGTCTGCCAGCAGTTTTAGGAATTGTTCAAATTCATCGTCATATGACGAGCTCCAATCAATGTGGCCGAGCCCTGGCCCCCACTCCTCATCGCCCCACATTCCAAAGCCAGCATCTTCTAATAGCTTTTGAATAACAGTATTCATTGTATCACCAACTTGAGTTATAGTATACAGGCAAGCCCAAAAACAGTTCGGCTCGTGCCGCTCGACAAAATTTTGCTACATCCTCTTGGTAAACATCGTCACTAGCAGTACCAAAAAAGAATCCTGTGGTTTTAAGTTCCGCAAGTGCACCGGTAGCATTATCATGCTCTAGACGGTCAATGTCATCAAAAGTCAGTTGCAGTTCGATGCCGTTAAAATGTATGCTAGGATTTGTTTGTTCATCTGGTTCTAGCCCCGGGCAGTCCTTCTCGCGCCAAAGCTGTTCCATCCATCCGTGTAAGTTTGGATGCTTGCGAAAGTAGGCCAGTTCGTGCTCACTACATCCAATTTTTGTATAACAATACTGATCTAATCCCATCATTTTCCTCTTTGCTGTAGGCATGAGTCTATGTTAACAGTAATTTTATTGGGGGTCTAGTCCCATAACCCGCTGTAGTATTTTCCAAACAGTCTAAGCCCATTGTTAATACGGTCTTGATGTGCCTTCATTCCATCATAATCAATTTTGGCAGTATGATTGGGCCCATCTTTCATTTCATACATTGCGGGCTTTCCATCTTCATCCCATTCACAGGGAACAGTACGCAGGTCATACTCTCCTGTGCGATATTGATCTTCCCAATCACAATCGGGTTGTAATTGTTCAAATGTCCAAATTAATTCGTCCATGACCCAATCCCAACGAAGGAAGTGATTGCTATCAGTATCCCATTCGTTTTCTCGTGGTTCTGCCGCGGTACTACGCAAATGTTCTGGGACATCGTCATCGTCCACTAAGGGAGCACCATGTTTGGTAGCATGAAGTTGTTTAAGCATGGGCAGAATGATCATGCTCAGTGTAGAATCCATACCCCAAGTATCGTAACGGTCAATACGAATTTGAATCTTGCGTTTACGTTTAGATTCAATCCAAAGTAAAAAACGATACAGTAAGGTATTGTGCCGTTCCTTACGATTGACGATGCTCAGTCCAGTACCAAATTTTGGCTCGGGTTCTACACTACCATGAGCCAGCCATTCACCAAAGTTGTGGACCCAGTCTGGTTTAGATTCAATACCGTATTTGTCCTTTACGGGTTTTGCCCAAAAGCATAACTTTTCGGCTAGTTGGTAAGGGCCGAACCAATTTTTATAGGGTCCAATGTAGATTTTCATTATACTCTCTTATTTAAGATAAATCCTCGGGTGTAAACCAGCAATGCTCGCACAGTTCTAACCATTTGTTTCCAATAGTATTGGCGATAAGTTGTCATTGCTTTTTCTTGCGTTTAAAGAGTACAGCCCAGACTACCGCTATAAACACCATGAGCGCAACATAAACTATCATTAAGGTATTTACGGTGCCGTCGTCCATGGTGTCAATGCGTAACAGACTCTACACGAGCAGTCAATACCCAATCCTCAAACCTGGTATATTTGGTCACAAACACCCCTTGCTCCACAGCCTTGTTGACAAAGTGCTGAAGCAGTTTGTTGTAAAGTTCATCGCTAATAGTTTCGCGATCCAATGTGATAATCATTTTAAGCAGTCATCCATTCAAAGTCAGATTTAAATTTGATGCTTTCGGCACCGTCGTATTCTTCAATAACAAACTGTTCACCCTCAACAATCCAGGAGATTGTCAAGTCTTCAGCGCCTATAAAGGTTTGTACATACCTTTCTTCTGGGTAGCGCTCCTCACAGTATTTTACAATAGTTTCGTAAGGTGTCGTGTTTTCTACCATTTCTACAACCACAGGGTCATAGATCAATTCAGGGATGCCGTGCCAGCTATACCAACCAGCACCATACTCTGGGCTATACAGCACAGCTACATAACCATCTCGTACTACTCGTTCCATTTATCGCTCCTGATTAGAGTTCATCATTTCACTAGTATATAGGACATTGTCGTCCGTGTCAACCACTTCCCACACAACAGAGTCAGGGCCAAGTGCTGCTTCTAGTGCTGCTATAGCACTGTCTGCAACTGCTCGACCCTGACTCTGTTGTCGAAATGCAACACGCAACCAACGCAGAGCTTCCAAGGCTTCCTGCATGGCTGCTTGACTCATTTTACAGCTCTAACCGTTCGTAGTCGGCTTTGCTAACGCCACATTCGGGGCAAACAAAGTCATCGGGCAAATCTTCCCAACGGCCTTCAGTTTGTTCGTGATGCTCGTGGCCACATACAACACAGACATATTGATGTTGATCAGACATTATTGAACCTCCTCTAGCATTTTTTGATAAGCAGTAGCATGACGCTGTTCTACTCGTGCAAGAGCAGCGAAACGCTTTTCAGCCTTTTTTAACACAGCAGCAAATTGTTCTGCATGTTCACGTGATTCAGCAATTTGTTGTTGCGCTTCACGAGCAGCATTAATGTCGCCTTCTGCTACAGCAATTGATTCAAATTGTGGGTACATTTGTGTATACTCATATGTTTCACCCTCAATTGCTTTTTTTAAGCAATCTCGTGTATTGGGTTTACCAATAAGTAGTTCTAAATGGCCCCAAGCGTGTAACAGCTCTTGTTCAGCTGTGTGTTCAAAATGCTTGGCAACTTCTTCGTAACCTTCTTCGCGAGCAAGTCGTGCAAAATACCTATATTTGGTATGTGCTTGACTTTCACCAGCGAAAGCGGCTTCTAAATTTTTCATTGTAGCACTCATAAATTCTCCTTAGTATGCTACTATTATATATTGGCTTGATTGTTAAAATCAAGTGGCTTCTGCGGTATTTTGTCATGGGATTTCTCAATAACTGTTATTGGGAAAATCAATTACACAGAAAAACTATTTCCGCATCCACAACTGGTTACAGCATTGGGATTACGAATTACAAAACTACTTCCGTGTAGCTCATCTTTGAAATCAATTTCTGCACCCTCTAAATACTGCATACTCATTGCGTCAACTAACAATTTAAAATTGCCTACGGGAAATTCAAAATCGTCGTTGTTTTGTTCAGAATCAAATGTAAACCCGTAACTGAATCCACTGCACCCTCCACCTTGTACAAAAGTGCGTATTTTGAGATTGGGATTATTTTCTTCCGCTAAGAGATCAGTGATCTTAAACTGTGCTGACTCGCTGATTGTAATCATATGCTAAAACTTTCACCGCATCCACAGCGGCCCTTTTCATTAGGATTGTTGAACTCAAATCCAGAGTTAAGTCCTTTTGTGACCCAATCCATCTCCATACCATTAAGATATACAGAATGTTTTGGATCCATATAGACATGAACACCTTCACATTCGTATATAGCTAATGTTTCATCTACTCGATCTAGGAATTCTAAGGTATAGCTCATTCCTGAACAACCATTAGTCTTTACACCAAGTTTGATGCCTAGCCCTTTACCCCTGTGTTTTAATAACTCATTAACACGATTGGCTGCTAATTTAGTTAGGGTTGACATGTTTGGTTTTGTAGTCTTCAATAGCAGACTTTATGGCATCTTCTGCTAGAATACTACAGTGTATTTTAACTGGCGGCAATGCTAGTTCCTGTGCTATATCAGTATTTCGTATGGTACTGGCTTGATCCAATGTCTTGCCTTTAACCCATTCTGTTACTAAACTACTGCTGGCTATGGCACTACCACATCCATATGTTTTGAATTTAGCATCTGTGATAATACCATCTTCCACACGAATTTGTAGTTTCATTACATCACCACATGCAGGTGCTCCTACAAGGCCAGTGCCTACATTATCGTCATTAGGATCCATTTTACCCACGTTACGCGGGTTTTCATAGTGATCAATTAACTGTGTTGAATATGCCATTTTGTATCCTATTGTCTAATCAATACTTCAGTAGTTACACCATTAATAATTTGATATTGTTTGATGTAAGCTATACCATCAATTACTACAATTTCTGGTTGTTGAATATAGACTGGTGGTTGTTGGACAATCACTGGAGCTGGTCTAGTTAACCCATATACTACCGCACCACCTATTACAGCAGGTGCTACCCATCCCCAATTACTGCCTCGATGGTGATCATGTCGATGATGATTATGTCGATGATGGTCAAAATGGCGCATGCCATGATGATGTTGTGCTACTACAGGGGGTGTAGCAGTGCCGAGGCTTAGTGCTAAAACGGTACTGAACAGTGGGTGACGCATAGTGTGTCTCCTTTTAGCTATTTATAGCAGTCAGCGCAAAGTCGTATTCCAGTCTGGCTTCGTAGAGATCATTATAAAAAGAAGCGACGCTGCCTACATCAAGCCCGAGTTGGGCAGCAGTTTCAGCCGCAGTCAAGCCCTGCTCAAACAGTTCACAAACTTCTTCACAGGTAATGTAGCGTTCCATAGCTGTTCTCCTAGTGTTCTACGAGTATAGCACCTCCCAAATTCGCAGTCAACCGGTTCGCGCTAAATAAAACAATGCGAAGCAGCGAAATTACCCCCTATCAGACCCAATTATTCCCCCAAGCGTGGATGGGTAAAAGAATGCGTCATCGTGTACGCTACAGACTGTTAAAGATAGCCGATGCTTTTATCGACAGTTTGGACATACCTGAATTTGTAGTTGTTGACATCATATTAACTGGGTCCATGGCCAATTATAATTGGACTCGATTCAGTGATTTTGATATACATGTGATCACTAGATTTGATGCCATTGCTTGCCCAGATCTAGCTGAAACCATGTACAAGGCCAAAAAGAGTTTATGGAACGAACGACACAATATTCGTGTGTTTGACCACGAAGCCGAGCTCTATGTACAGGACGAAAACGAAACACACCATAGTGGTGGTGTATATAGTTTGTTGCGCGATCAGTGGGTGGCCCGTCCCGCATACAATCCACCTGACATAGACAATGCTGCGGTCATACACAAAACTGCAGACCTAGCACACAGAATTGACCGTGTGTTAAGCAGCTCAGCTGACAGTGAATACATTACTGCTGTTGCTAACAAACTGCGTCAGCTTAGACAAGCTGGCTTAGAATCAGGCGGCGAGTTCAGTGTAGAGAATCTTGCTTATAAACAACTACGCAATCAAGGTTATATAGACAGGTTATACCGAGCAGCAATTGAGCGTCAGGACCGTGCGCTGAGTCTAGGACAGTAAACAATGCGACATTATGATTTAGTGCCAGAAGCCGCGATGAACCCCCGGGCCTACGCACAAAGCATGGAACAGGCTGGTGGCCGTAAAGTATTAGTGGGCTTGGAGTTTGAAGTACTGGTACCCCGAGACGTTGTGCTTAAAAACCAGTCCGGGGCGAGCGTAGGCCCTGTTTGGCCTGACATAATTGAAGATGTTTTTTGGGCTGACGGTATTGACATGGACCACCTCAGCATAAATTACA
>Ga0164295_10000316_pt1 | contig 40939 bp, 20 predicted proteins | sample GEODES006metaG_FD_111798 | JGI IMG/M metagenome (GOLD analysis project Ga0164295, IMG submission 111798) | Oligotrophic lake water microbial communities from Sparkling Lake, Wisconsin, USA - GEODES006 metaG | ecosystem: Environmental > Aquatic > Freshwater > Lake | place: USA: Sparkling Lake...
ACACTGGACCTCACTCAATTGCAGGAAATCAGCGAACCCAAGTGGGCAAACTATTTGCGCGGAGTGATCCGTGGGTTTCAAGATCTTGGGCATACGATTCCGGGCTTCGATGCCTACATCGATTCGTCGATTCCGGGAGGTGCTGGGCTGTCATCGTCGGCAGCTTTGGAATGTGCCACGGCAACTTTTCTTGAAGGCTTGTTAGAAATCCAGCTAGGCACCAAGGAGAAGGCACTCCTTTGCCAGAAGGCCGAGCATGATTTCGCCAACGTTCCCTGCGGCATCATGGATCAGTATGCTTCCGCATTCGGCGAGCCGAACCGCTTGGTTCTAATCGACTGCCAGACTGGGGAACCGAAGTTGGTTCCATTCGAAGATCCAAGTCTCACGGTGCTCATTTCAAATACAATGGTGCATCACGAACTCTCCGATGGCGGCTATGCACTGCGCCGCAAGCACACCGAAGATGGACTGGAAATCATCGGAAAAAGCAGCTGGAGAGATGTCACCGAGGCCGAGGTGCAAGACCGCTGGGAGATCCTCGGCGATCCGATCAACCGCAGGGCCCGCCACGTCGTTGGCGAAATTTCGCGAACCCTCGCGGCCGCAACTGCGCTCGCTGATAACGATGTCGAAGCGCTCGGGCCACTCATGGCGGCAAGCCACGACTCGCTCCGCGATGACTTCGAGGTGTCATGCCATGAACTTGACCTGATGGTCGAGATCGCTCGTAAAATCGGCCGTAGCGGCGGCGTGATCGGTACTCGCATGACAGGCGGTGGATTCGGCGGATCCACCGTCACCCTGTGTGAATCGAAACATGCGGATTCCATCGCGGCAATGCTCGGTGCCGAATATGAGAAAGCAACTGGAATCACGCCACAAATTTTCGCCTCGCGTCCCTCACGTGGCGCACATCTGTTAGAATAACTCCACTGCGCCGGTGGTGCGCTGCTAGAATTTCTCTGCAACTCAATCGTAGTTGAGTTGAGCCGTGGCCACGGTGTCCGCCGAACAAGAAAACCGGATCCAGCAGGCCTGGAACCACGGCGGCAATTCCCGACGGAGACTTTCACCTGCCTTCAACGGATATGTTTCAAAAGTCGTCCATATTCCATTTCCCGATGGATCGACTTCAAGATGAAAAATGGCATCCACTGGACCCTCATTATCAAGTGTTAGGCGTTTGTGGTCGAAGCCGTTCATGAGGTAGGGATCTGATGGCACCTCCTTCTTAACAGAAGTATTTTTCCATGGTCCACCGTCTCCACGAGGTTTACCGAGCGCCCACAGGTCATCCGCCACGCCCACCCACACCGCGGCCTTTCGGTCGTCCGAATGAATGATGTTAGGATTCACTGCATCGGGTTGGATCCCAGTGAGCACCAACATGCCACGATACGACCCATAGTCTTGGATCTTCAAATGGTGAGTCGCAATTGGGCGCACTTTGGCGATGCCCCCAGCGTTTTGGGCAGGCAATTCGTAGAAGGTACCATGGCAATTGAATAGGTCGCGCTCAGTGCAGACCTCACGCGCAATTCGGACGACCGCTCCATTCGCGAGTCGGTCGTAGGCCGCCTCGCTTTTCGGGAATCGCCAAGAACGCCCGTCCGCATCATGAAAAATCGCGGAAGCGGCATCGCTGGTGAGAATGCCAAGAGGAATCGTCGCGACCTCGGAAATCTCCAGCTCGCCCGCAGGATCGCTGAGCGGTTTGAGCTTCATCGATGCATCTAGTTCATAAAGCGGCCCCGGGATCGACTGTTCCCCATCCATGCGAGTCGTTTGAATTGCTAGAGTCTGATTCCCCCGACCCCGGGCACGGAGCAAACCACCGGTTGCCGCGCGGTCCGTGACCTTCGCAAGTCCCGCAAAAATTTTGCTGGATTCATCGGGCCGACGATCCGCCGCAGCGTACTGAAAGAGCGCAGTAACATGCGGTGCCTTGCCATTTGCACGAATCCGAATCCACTCACCCAACACCTCGCGGCCAAGCTCGACCCAATTTCCTTTTCCTTCGCCGACAACGATATGACGTAGCGGCCTCCATTGGCCATTACCATCGGCGTCAATCTCAAGATCGAATCTAACATCGTCGATCGCCCCATGACGAATGAACAATGAACGCTGGTGGAATCCGGCAAACAAAAATGGTTCGGAAACCTGTCCATCCGCGACGACATCGTCCATCCACACCGCACCACTCGCTGAAGCCGGTCCAAGATGATCTGGAGTGGTTAGATCCGTAAACCAAAGGTTTGACTGTGACTGCCCGGGTCCAGCGATCCCACCCTTGGCCGGACGTTTGTTGAGAAACTCGGACTTTGCAGCATCATCTGCTCCGAAAACAAGGCGGTCTTGCCAGCGGCAAAAATCACCGATGACCTTGAGATACGAAGATCGCGGACGAATCCCTCCTGCGTGGGTTGTGCTAAAATCGCGGGGAAATTTCCAAAACATACCGTGCATGGTCATGAGAAGCTCTGCCTCACCGATGTCACGAATCCGAGGCCACTCGGTATTCCATCCATGCGCACCATCGTAACAATGGCTCGCCTTTGGCAAACGGTAAGAATGCCATTCACCCTTTTCTAACAGCATTAGAATGAGCGAGCGATGATCCCATCCCATGCTCCATATCGGATCGGTAGCTGGATTTGGATTGCCAAAAATCCCACCCGGACCGGTGACATCGGTAAATTGATTGCGGCGAATCAATTGCCAACTCCCCTTACCCTTCCATTCTGCCAACGCGCCACTCGCAATGTCTGGCTTGGCCTCCGCCTCTTTGCTCCGCTCACCGTTGTTCGCATAGACCAAGCGTCCTTGCCCCGAATACAATCCCTTCCCGTGATATCCCGGCAATTCGGAATCAAGCGCATTCGGAAATTGCGTCCCCCGATTCGTGAATTGCGAAAACTGCCCGTCACGGATAAGGCACGAGACGTTGAGGGTATTCACATCAACTTCATAAAGCCCCTCTTCCATGGTGGCATAGTACACCTTGTTCGCTGGGTCGGTGAGATGCCGTGCCACGCCAGTCAGACGACCCGGCATTTTGTCAGGTGTCAGAACTCGTACCTTTCGGTCTCGATCGATCAAGTAAGGCCCAATGAGCAACTGGCCGGACTCCCGATGAATCATACGATCTGCTGGAGTGCCACCAACGCTCTCTGGGCGATTGATTTGCTGCAAATCAGGCGTGATCTCGTAGAGGCGATCACTCGATCCATTCGGACAATGCGGTCCGTAGGTCACCACCCACAATCGATCTGCCCATGGAACAATCGCCCCTGTACCGCATTCACCCTCTTGATTGAACATCGCAAGGCTCGGATAGATTCCGGAAAACTGAAGAAGTGCTGCCTCCTGTGCCTGCAAAGTTACCGCTGCAATCACGGCAGCGAAAACGACCGGTACGTTAGAAAGCCTATCAGCTATGCGCCTAGACGCTAATGGATGAACGATGCCCTTCATGCCTTAGAATTGGTGACGTCAGGGTCATTGATGCTAGGGTGCGGCATGACAAATGGCCTACTTCCATTACTGCCAATCTCGACCTTCGACAAATACCAAAAATTCCGCCTATCTTGGTGACCCTGATACAAAAGGTAGGACTTCCCATCGTCGGACCTCGCGTGACAAGTCGCAGCGTTTTCGCGATTTCCGTGGTTCTGGCAAGACAAATGCACCCAGTTTCCTAGCACGATGGCTCCGGTCGCACAAAATCCATTCGCGTCGCTCATATGTTCCGACTCCATCGTTAGAACCTTTTCACACGTTAGAAGATCGTCGCTGGCGGCAACCGCAACCTGCCATCCCTCAAGCCTTTCATCCAAGGGGACTGACAAGTTGAAGGAATATTGCCCTTTGAATTTCACCACCGATTGATCTTTGGACTTGTAGTGCCAATTCGGAGAGCGGTCCCCGTACATCATGATGCACCGATTTGTGAATGCCGCGGCGTTGGTGAACGGCTGCGCCGGCTCAGCAGCACCCGAAAAGGCACCCATTAGCAAACAAACAACATAACCTCTCAACGCGATTCTTATTTCAGGATCTTTCTTGGGTTATTAGTGAACATTATTTGGCTATTTGAATGCCAACACCCGATCATTGCTCTCTCTCAGGGCAAAATCAATCGTTTACATTGCATTTGAATTATGTTTTTTCTCTCGAAATTCCATGTCTCATTTCAGCACTCGAGCCCGTGCATGGCTCATATTACTCAGCATTTTCGTGGATCTATCTGCGGTGGCTGTCCCTCGATCGCATGCTGGCGAAACGATTCAATCCCTAGCAGGAAAATGGCAAGTTCGTCTTGACCCGAAATCCATCGGTCAAAGCCAGAATTGGACTGCTCCGGATGCGCATTTTGAGCAGAGTATCGAACTGCCCGGAACGACCGATCAAGCGGGCCTCGGAATCCCGCTCGCAACCTTGCCGACCATGGGAAAAGATGGCCTTTCACGGCTCCATCGGAAAAATTCATACATTGGCGCTGTGTATTATCGGCGCCATATCGAAATTCCTGCAGAATGGTCGAACCGTCGCGTCACTCTCTCCCTCGAACGAGTCCTATGGGAAAGCGAGGTGTGGCTTGATGGAAAAGAGATCGGTCGCCAGGACTCGCTCTCGACCCCACACCTGTTTGACCTGAGCCACACGGCAACTCCAGGATCCCATGAACTGGTCATCCGTGTGGACAATCGACCGCTCATGGATACCGGGCGGTCTCATGCATACATTGAAGATACACAATCGATCTGGAATGGGATCATCGGGAAAATCGAACTTAAAGCGACACCTTTGGTTTGGCTTGATCGTGTTTCAATCGATCCAGATCCCGCAAAGGCGTCCGCAACCATCGTTATCGGGAACGCCTCGGCGACTGCTGGCAATGGCACTCTCGTGGCCCAATTGTTGGGAGCTTCTAAGGTGAGTGAATCCGGCATGAAGGTGACCCTACCCGTTTCTTGGAACGCGCAAGGTGGGACCATCACCGTCGACCTGACCCAATTCAAAACAAACCCACTCTGGAGCGAGTTTCATCCCAACCTTTGCACACTCGATCTAACACTAACAGATCAGAAGGGTTCCTCTGACCACCAAGCGACACGATTTGGTTTTAGGAAAATTAAACGTACTGGCAGATCACTTCTTTTGAATGACTTGCCAATTTTCCTCCGTGGTACTCACGAAGGGGCATCCTTCCCTCTCACCGGTCATCCACCCACCGGCGTGGAAGAATGGCGACGCATTTTTAGAATCATCAGATCATGGGGCCTCAATCACATGCGCTTCCATTCCTACTGCCCTCCCGATGCATGCTTCACCGCAGCCGATGAAGAAGGAATCTATCTACAAGCGGAGTTGCCGCTGTGGGTCGGTGATCTCGGCAAGGCCGGCGATGACATCCGAACCCAATGGGTGCGCAACGAGGCGAAACGCATGATTCAAGCCTATGGAAATCATCCCTCATTCATTTTATTTTCGTTGGGTAACGAGCTGCACGGCCAATATCCCTTTCTCCAACAATTCTTGGGCGACCTGCGTACGGCGGATCCGCAGCGATTGTATACCATGACGTCCAACCGACTCTGGGTCTTTGACGCCCCTCCCAAGGTCGGCCAGTCGGATGGCCCGCCGATCGTCGATGACTTCCTAGTGGAACGGGCGTTTCGGACCAATGGCAAGCTTGAGGGAATGCGTGGTCAAGGTTTCTTCAATGAAATGCCAAACACCACCGCTGACTTTGGTAGTATTCTCAAAAAAGCGTCACTGCCGCTCATCACGCACGAGATCGGACAGTGGAATGTATTTCCTAATCTAGCAGAAATCAAGAAGTACACTGGAGTTCTCCGGCCAGTCAACCTTGAAGCAATTCGAGACGATCTGAGTCGCAGCGGTTTAGCCGATCAGGCCGCTGAGTTTACCCGCGCATCGGGCAAATTTTCCGCAGAGCTATACAAGCAGGAACTCGAGCTCGCGATGCGCACACCAGACTTGGCGGGTTACCAATTGCTCGATCTTCATGACTACCCTGGCCAAGGTACTGCCCACGTTGGTTTGCTAGATTCGTTCTGGGACTCTAAGGGGATTGCTGATCCAGCATGGTTCCGCGAAGCCTGCGCGCCCGTGGTGCCGCTCGCGCGCATGTCCAAGCGGGTGTATACGAGCAACGAAACCTTTCAAGCAACGGTGGAGTTTGCCAATTACTCAGATCATCTAATTGAAAACATCACTCCACGCTGGAAAATTACTGCTCCGAAGTTTGGTGTCATCGCGCAGGGCACGCTCCCCGCTCGTTCATTCCCTGTTGGCGCTGGAATCCAAGCCGGAGAGATAACGGCATCGCTTGAGAAAGTTACACATGAAACCGAAGCAACGCTGCAAATTACCGCCCCTGGCGCAAATGCCGTCAATCACTGGAAAATATGGATATTGCCGCCAGGGCCAGCGCAGAATGCCAGTGATGTCCTCGTGACTCAATCTCTTACCGATGTAAAAAACAAACTGCAAAAAGGTGGCAAGGTTCTATACTGCCCACCCGCAACCTCCATTCGCCAACGCCAAGATACCGGCTTTCTCCCCTCTTTTTGGAGCCCTGTCTATTTCCCCAACCAAGCAGGGACCATGGGGCTCTTGATCCAAGAGGAGCACCCAGCACTCGCGACATTCCCAACTGCATACCATACCGACTGGCAATGGTGGAGTATCCTGACCCCATCACCCGGTGCAATTGTTCTCGATCAAGTAAACTACGCGGCGAAACCCATCGTGCAGGTCATCGATGCCTTTTCCCGCAATCAAAAACTCGCTCTTATATTTGAGGCACAGTCGAAGGCGGGCCACCTAGTTGTTTGTGCTGCTGACATCGCCCACGACGAGATTAAAGATCCGATGTTGCAACAACTCAGGTCCAGTCTTGTCAAATACCTACACACCTCAAGCCATCCCAAGTTACCGGAACTTACAACCGCTGATCTAGATGTGTTATTTCTAACAGATTCTCCAAAAGGTAGCGGCGATTCCATCAAATGGTCGAAAGATCTCGAGCCGCCACCCGAAAAAAAATAATGTGATGGCCCAGAAAACCCATTTCAGGATCAGTTCAAAGTGCTGCCATGGAAAGAATATGGTATCTTCCAGATATCGGCGTACTTTTATCTCTTTTCTGGCTCTCTTTTTCACTACACCTCACGCATTCAGTCAGCAGGGTGTACGAAGTTCGCTTTACACAATACCGAACAGCACATTTTATCAACAGACAAGCGGAGAAAGTGTAGTTACAATCACTGATACATCAGGGTCAATCGCAGACCTTCAAACGCAAATCGATGCTGCACGCCTCAGCCAACCAACTAAAATCATTCTCATTTGTCTAAAGGCTGGGACCAACTACCCCGTCTCGAATAATCCACTCACCCTTGGGTCTAAGATGTGCTTGAGGGGGAGCGGTGCGACACTCGAAGCAGAATCGTCAAATTTCACGTCGACTGCATTAATCCGGATCGCACCCGGCGCAAGCTATGCAAGCGTCAATGACGTCATCCTTGTGGGAAATTCAGCTGATACCTACGGCGTTGAGGCGGCGGGTGTCAGTCGGGTGAATCTTGATGCGATCACCGTTACGAATACTGGACGAGAAGGAATTTTCGTACAGGGCCTGGGCAGCAGCGTGTTTGATAACGAAATAACCGTGACTCGGTGCGACGTGTCAGGTGTCGTCAACCAGTCGGGAATCCGCTTAGCCGACACTACTCAGGCGATTTGCATTGAGAATCACTGCGATAACAACCGTATTGGAATTCTACTAGGAACAAGTTCTCGCGCCGCAGTTGCCAACAACACATGCAGGAACAATACCGAAGTGGGCATCGCGATTCCTGATTCCACTTGGATCCGCGTGAGCAACAACTCTTGCAGTGGATGCCCAACAGGCATTTTACTAGGCTCAGCCAGCGAACGTAATATGCTGGTATCGAACGATCTCCAAAGCGCAACTCGCGGCATCGACTTGGGTGGAAATGGGCAAACCATTTACGACAACAAGTTTTCAAACGGAGTGACCACCCCCCTTGTCGTTTCAGGCACAAATGCGAACCACAATATCATTTCCACCAGCGCGCCTCTGTCCGCTTCTAACCAGCGCTATTTCTATCCACCAACCAAGCTGAATGATCACTCGGAAGCGATCATGAATGGCAGGACCCGTGTTGAGATCAATACGTCCGCAACATCCCTTTCACAGATCCAAAACCAGTACGATACATCGCGCGCCACCAATCCAGACGCCGTAACCGTCCTAAGACTCAACGCAACACAAATCACAGGCGATGCTACCCTCGTGCTGGCATCCAATACCTGCGTCATCATCAATTGCACGATCACTTTAAATAGTGGTATCACGGCGATGACCGGACTAAACCTCGATTATGTATCGGTCTCAGGAGGGACCATCGATGGGGCAAATACGACAGGCCGCAATGGACTGGCATTTGACGGTTGTTCGAGAGTTCTCCTCGATCACATCACACTAAAAAACTTCGGTGCGAAAGCCACTCGTGTCGATGGATCAGATATCATCGCGTTCAATGGCGGTGGCACGCCTTGCATTGTTGGCTATTGCTCGGTCGACGGAGGAGCAGCACGCGGAATCTGGACCAAAGGCGGCTCAGCATCTTTCATCATTACTGATAACATTGCATCGAACGTCAACATGGATGGAATTGATATCGATGCGTTTACCGGAAGTTCTATCGTCAAATTCAACACCGCCAATGGCAGCGTCCGCACCGGAATTTTTGTCGAAGAAGCTGCCAAGCATAACCAAGTGTTCGGCAATGCTTGCAACATGAATGCGCTCGGAATCAACATTCAATCAACCGCTGTCGGCCCAACCTCTTATAATACGATTTTTTCGAACAGCATCAACTCAAGCACCAATCGCGGCATTCGTACAGGGGCGGTTTCAACCTTATCCACCGAACACAACTTCTGTTTCAACAACGCGATCACCAACACCAATGGTGCTGCAATCGACTCGCAGGGCGTAGGAACGGAGAATTACTGGTCACAAAATTATCTGTCTGCGAATTCATCAACCATCGGGAGTGCTAGCTCTGCCGTGTTCTTCAACTCGCCCAGTGTTGCAATCAACACCTTTCCAGCGATTGGATCGATCAGTGACCAGAACGTCGATGAAGACAATTCAACTCTAGCACTTTCCTTCACCATAAGCGACTCCGAAACGGCAACAAGCGCATTGGCACTCACCAAGATCTCATCGAATTCCACACTCGTTCCTCCTGCAAACGTGGTGCTGGGTGGGTCCGGCTCAAATCGCACCGTCACGGTCACTCCTGCAGCGAACCAGTATGGTACAGCTTTGATCACGATCTCTGTAGGCGATGGTCTACTTGCGGCCAGTGAAAGTTTTACCATCGCGGTGGCCCCGGTGAACGACCCACCTGCCATCGCTACAGTAAGTGATCAAATCACTGACGAGGATGCAACGACCTCTCCAATCGCCTTCAACATCTCTGACATTGATACTTCTGTGGAATCACTCACTCTGTTAGCGATTTCATCAAACACTTCACTGGTGCCGAACACGAATATGGTTCTTTCGGGTTCAGGCGGAACTCGCTCGTTGACCATGACGCCCTCAGCAAATCAAAACGGCTCATCCAGCATCACTATCACGGTCAGCGATGGACAACTCACCGCTTCAAAAGCATTTCTGATGACCTTCAGACCTGTCGAAGATTATCCAGTCGCAAATCTTGGAAATGCACTCTGCTATACCAATCAATCGATTGAATTCGACTTACGCACGGTTGCGTCTGATGCAGAGACTGCCCCGGCAGCCCTAAGATTCAATATAACGAGTGCTACGAATGGGACGGCATCATTGCTGAGTGACGGACACACCGTTCGGTTCACCCCAATAGAAAATCACTCCGGGAACGCTACATTTAGCTACGATGTCTTCGATAAAGCGGTAGATCCAAGACTCCTTGCAAATTACGATTTTCAGGCACCGGATGTTACAACAGACGGTGTTGCAACAGATGTTTCAGGGGGAGCTAGGGATGGAACACTAACAACACTCGGAAACGGTACCTTCTCTTACGTTGCCGACGCCCCTTCCTCTCTATCAGCCTACCTAGGCCAATCGCTTAGCCTCATTCAAAGCGGAACTGGCGGTGCTGCCAGGCTCCAACGTACATTCACAGCATCAGAGTTAAACTTTAAAACCGGCAATTGGACGGTCTCCGGGTGGTGCAAACGATCGACCTCATCTGATCAAGACGTTGTTTTTCATCTTGGTGCGAACAACGGAGCCGGATCCACAAACGACTTCGTGCTCACATTCCCTGCAGGAAGCACGACGCTTTCTCTCAAAAACTGGAGCTCAACCAATGATGTCACGATCGGTGCCCCCCTGACCACTGGTGCCTGGCACCACTTCTCAGTAGTTAGAAATGGTAGTACACTCAGTCTCTACACCGGAGGAGACCTTGTCGGGCGCGACTCATCGTTCTCACTTACCTTCGACCCGACCTCACCAGTATTTTTCGGTTCTATTCCCAGTATATCAAACAATCACTGGAATAGATCCTTCAACGGATTACTTGCAGATTTGGCAGTTTTCAATGCCCCCCTCACTGATTCAGATGTTGCACGCCTTTACACAGCACCCGCAGCATTGGTTGGAAATCTTCGCTCCAGCAATACCGTGAATTTATCAGTTTCAAAGCGATCTGCCAGCATTTCACTTGCCGACTTGTCGCCAACCTACGATGGCACGGCCAAGTCGGTATCAGCGACTACCACACCGAGTGGGCTAACTATGAATTTCACCTACAATGGGTCAGCAACGATCCCCACCGCAGCAGGAACCTATGCAGTGGAGGGAACGATCAATGATGCAAACTACACCGGAACCGCAAGTGGCTCGTTGGTCATTGGTAAAGCAGTGGCCTCAATCGAGCTGACGAGCTTGGCAGCAACCTACAACGGTACCGCAAAATCACCATCCTACGCGACGACTCCTGAGAACCTGCCCGTAACACTCACCTTCAATGGAACTTCTGTCCCGCCCGTCAGTGCAGGCAGCTACCAAACTACTGGAACGATTGTGGCCCCAAACTATTCAGGCAGCGCAGATGCAGCTCTGGTCATCGCAAAGGCAAACGCTGAGGTTACACTCAGTAACCTTGAACTGACCGCAGATGGGGCCGGGAAATCTCCGACCGTGACGACAAGTCCTCTTGGGCTGGTGGTTCTAACAACCTACAATGGGTCGATAGCGTTACCAATCAATGCAGGGACGTACGGTGTGAATTCGACGATTCAAGATCCTAATTACTCGGGAACTGTAAGCGGCACGTTAATCATTCGCGAAGGTACCCGAACATTCAATTCGTGGGTCATTCAGTATTTTACGGCATCCGAAATGCTGAATGATTTATCAGCTTCCACAGCTGACCCGGACCACGATGGACTCAGCAACCTCTGTGAGTACGCACTTGGCACTGATCCCCATCAGCCCAGCCCAACCCCAACAGTATCCCGAGGTGTAAATTCAATCTCGCTCACATTCAGTCGCCCTACGAATACGGACGATGTTTCCTACGGTGCAGAAACCACAAACGATCTCCTAAACTGGTCTGCTGTTCCACTGGAAATCATTGCGACGGAAGGTGACATTGAAACGATTAGAGCAACAAGCATCCTTTCTAATCCCCCAGCGAAAAGCCAGTACATGCGCCTTCGTTTCACTCATTAGCCTACGAAAGCTCAATTCTTATCCCATCCAAGTTACCTGATCATATGACCTCTAAGTATCCAACTTATTTGCTAACAGTCGTTTCCCTCTGTTATTCATGTTCAGCATGGTGCAATGAAAAGGACGTTCCAGTTGAAAAGGATAGAAGGGTTCAAGCGCAAGGCGGAAACTGGAATCATCAGCAATCTTCGCATCTCGACCCCAAGTTACCCCGCGTTTTACTTGTCGGCGACTCAATCCTAATTGGCTATCGAAAATTGGTGATTCGATCATTGGAGGGCAAGGCAAATGTCGATACGTGGACGAATCCATACTATCAATCTGAGAACTACAATCGCCGGCTTGCGGAGGTTCTTCTCAAAGGACCGTTTTCGGTGATTCATATTAATGCTGGATTGCACGGTTTTCAAGAAGGTCGGATTCCGACAGTTGCCTACGAACCACTCACCCAATCATTGATTGATTTGATCTTACGCAACTCCCCAGATACCCAAATCATCTGGGCGAATACGACACCGGTGATTTCAAAGGATATTCCTAGGACACTCGATCGGTCCATCAACCCCATCATCATAGAACATAACCGAATGGCCGCAATCGTGATGGAACGCAACCACATCTTGGTGAACGATTTTTATTCAACCTTAGCATCACACATGGATCTCTCGAAAGGGGATCAATTTCACTGGACGGCGCCAGCCTACCATATTCTAGCAGATATGGCCACTCGCTCGATCATCAAGAAACTTGCCGTCGCTCATGAGAGCAAGTCTCACTGACCTAACAGATTCACGTCATTCCACATCAAGAATCTGACCTTCCGTCCGCAGACTTTGCTGCAATGCTTTAATGGAGACTTTGTGAACGTCTTTTGATTCACGAGCTGCCATCGCAGCGGCGATTCCAGCTGCTTGGCCTGTAATCATATACTGTGGCTCCATTCTGAAGGATGCATATGCCACAGTTGAAGCACTCACGCACACGGGAACGATAAGATTCCGACATTCTGATTCACGCGGTAGAAGCGCTCGATACGGAATGTCCCATGGTTCAACCGGCTCACTCAAATAGCCTTCCATGTAAACTTGGTCTTCTGCCCTTGGGAAAAAGAAGGTACGGAGTGAAACCCATTGAATTTCACGGATATCAATATTGTAGCCCGCCATTCCGATCCGATCGTCTTTTCGCAGTTTAGTCGTGAGGTCATGTTGCGTAAGGATGTATTCGCCCTTCATCCGCCGGGCTTCGCGGATGTATAGCTGGTGTGGCCAGCCCCCCGTGTCGACAAACTCATCTTTGCACAGGCCCCACTTGAGGTACTTGGCGCGAACAGACTCAGGCACGCAGGGGTCATTCTGGACGAAATATAGCAAACCATGCGCCCAATCGAGATGTTCCTTCCAAATTTGGCGACGCCGCTCGGGACTTGCTTCTGGATAGTCCTGACTGGCTCCCAAAAGGTTGGTCGAAATCGGCGCGGAACTGTTCGAATCACATTTTCCGTTAGGCATCCGAGTGGTACCCACTGGACTATCCACTTTTTCGCCGCCTACCTCGAAACAGCGGCGCAGTAGCTCGTAACGTCCGGGATCATAGCCAACTGGCTTGGTAATTGGAAGGCGGTTCTCAGGAACATCGGTTAGGCATAACCGAAAGCAGTACGCCTGAATCTTACCATCTCCGACCCCCGCCGCAACGAGGTCCTCCTCTGCAGTGACATAAGGAAGCAATTGACCATCCTTCCACGGTGAGATCGGAAAGTTCACTTGGTGATTCCCCCGAATGAACTCCCGACGGCCCGCAAGTGGTTCACCATACAGCGTCCGACTTTCACGACCGACCGCGTAGGAGACCCCTGCGGACTTCAAAAGATCACCCTCATAGCTGGCATCAATGAAGACTCCTGCTGTATAAACCTCGCCGCTGGTTGTGGTTAACGAGCGGATCTGAGTTCCATCCTTGGATGCCGACTGGATCGCCGATCCAAATACGACTTGGACATTTGCATTCTTAAGCATCGCCTTGAATGCATCTTCAGCGACATGGGGCTCAAAGGTCCAAGCGACCTTGCTGCCGTAATGTTCCCCCACCCTGCGAAAAAACTCTAACGCAAGCCCACCGATGACCCTTTCTTGCCGATCCATGTCGGTACGCCCAAGGCCTCCCGTGAGCATCCCGCCAATGTGGTTTCCAGGCTCAAGCACGAGCACTTTTGCACCCTGCTTTGCAGCGGCGATTCCTGCAGTGATTCCACTTGGAGTGGCTGCATAAACAATCACATCGGCAGACCAGCCCGCTTGGACCAGCGTTGGATGAACAAAAATCAGGAAGATCGCTAAAATTGAGTGTCGCATAGTAGAGAGGTGGTGAAATTCAACAGGCAGTCATACATAAACAGAACTTATCGTACTCTGAGCTCACTTAGCCGAGGCACACGCGCATCGCCCATGAGTTCGGCCACTTTTGGCTCGATCGCTTCTGCCCACGCGCGGTGTCCGTGAGGGCTCGGATGTTCAAAGTCAGGCATCAACTCACTTGGAATCGTTCCGTCAGGACGGAGAAAAACAGAGTTAATATTCATGTAAAAAATTTTATCGTCGTCGGCCAGCTTCGCGATCGTGCTGTTCACTTCATCAATGATGCCTCGCTCCGGATTGGGTTTTTCACGTCGCTGAAAAACACCTAACAGAAGAATCTTAGTATCAGGAAGTTTGCTTCTCAAGCGATAAACCACCGCAGCGACCCCATCTGAAATCTCATTTGCCGTGTTGTGGCCACCATTATTTAGGCCAATCATGACAATTGCCAGCTTTGGTGAAATGCCGTCGATGTTTCCATGGTCGAGACGCCAAAGTAGATGTTGGGTGCGATCACCACTGACGCCTAGATTGAGAGCGTTGCGATGTGAATAGTAGTGATTCCAAACATCCCTGCCCTGTTTTTCAAAACTCTGTACAATCGAGTCACCCAGATAAACTAAATCGACGTCACCCTGCGCTGCACGCTCGTTGATTGAATTGTGACGCCTCAACCAACTCGCTTTTTCAGGAGGCACTGGAAGGGTAGCGGAGTTGCTGCCTTGCGATTCTGAAACTATTTTTGTCTGGTTAAGGCGATCACCCGCATATGGGTTCGCAACATTTTCGAATTGATTATTTCGGGCAAGGATATCTGTAGGTCCGCCATCAAGAAAATCTGCCCATCGACCACCGCGACTCGTGACCTCCACGCCAATCTCTGAGTGTCTTACAGTTCCATTTTCAAAAAGGATGTTCTGAACATTTCCGCCCACCATGAAGCGCCCGTTATTCGCGATATGATTCCGGCGGAATACTTGTTCTAATGCCATTGGCCCATGGTAATCAGGTGCGGTCACGGGTTTACCAGCCTCGGCTTGCAATTTCCGATCGTTGTAGATTGGCGGATAGGTGATTGAACCGATGAACGCGCCACGCGGAAAAATGAAGGATGCACCCCAACTGATCCCTTCGGTGATCTCGTTGTCAAAAAACTGAGCACGCAAGCCAGGTAACACTTGGCCATCGTAAGACAAGGTTGTTTGCTCAATGGCTCCAGCGCGGACGGACTTATTTCTAGCAGCGACCACCTCAATGCCGCCACACCAGAAAAGCACCGTATTGCCCGCATCGTGTGCCTCGTTGCCGACTGCAATCACGTGATCGAGTGCCTTGCAAACAGAGATGAAGGAAGTGCTGTCAAGCGGCACGTCCCAAGGCCGATCGACAATCAGACGTTTTCCTTCGCCACCCATGAGCGAGCGATATTGGCCCGCACCTTTTCCCTCGAGTACCACCACCACCGCTCCTTTCCAGGTTGTAGCAAAATCGGGAACTTTTGTTTCCCGAGGAAGCAGGACTTGCAATCCGTCACATCTGGCGACGTTTCCCGTGTAGATCCCGACCGGAGCATGGAAGTCCGAATTAAAGCCGCCATCACGGTCCCCACGATAGCTATCCTTCATGGTATTGCGAGCGATGTAAATTTCGCGTGAGTAGATGCTTGGGATGCGCGTCTTGCCGTCATTGGTCACCATGTCATGGACGCTGTTCAAGCTCACACCACCATCCGAGCATTCGTTGTCCTCGAAGATCACCTTTTCCGTACGGCGTCCAAAGATCGTCCAGTGATGCGGGGTGGCAGAAAACTTGTTACGGGCAATGTAGCCAGATGAGCCATTTAGCATCAAAACTTGGGACGATGAATAGATGTCACAATCGGTGATCTGATTGTTAGGTCCCCCCAAGTCGATAGCGCCCATTCTCCGTATATCTCTCCAACGCTTCAGGAAAACCTCTTCAGGGTTGGTATAGTGGCGGGTAGACCTCTCGTTGTTGATGAATCGATCGAGGCGCATAATCACCCTTCGTACAGCGACATGACCGGCATCGGGCGAAAACATTGGTAACTCGGATAAAATACCCGCTTGGTGATTGATCGCATAGATCGCCATGTCCTCCACTGCGAAGCGCCCCACTCCCCGAATGAGGAATGGATGCGGCGGAATGTCAGGTGCTTGAATCGGCTCATACTGCTGGGCTCCCCAATAAAGTTTGCTGGTCTTCTGCTGACGGGGAAGCATGTCATCAACGTAGGAAAGAATCGTTAGATCCTTACCAGCGCCCCTCAGAGTGACATTGACCGGCATCGTGATCCCACGAGAAAGCACAAAGATCCCGCGAGGAAGCGTGACCACCCCACCACCCGCTCTTCCCGCAGCATCAACCGCGCGCTGTACAGCATCGGCGCTATCGACCTGCCCTTCGGCCATCATCGCAGTGGTGTATTGCAGATAACCAGGCTCTGCCGGAACTGCGCCGAAATCCATCACGTCAAACTTTGAATCTTTGAACGATCGCTTTGGTGCGATTGTGAAATTTCCCACAGCCAACGCAGCACGCGGATGCGCAAGGCCATTTTCGAAACGAATCGAATAGACTCCAGCCTTCAAATTTGCAGGAATGTTCGCATTCAATGCGAATTCATCGATGCTATTAGGTGTTAGGATCACTGAGGCATCAGGCGATTTCAATACAAGCTCCGCACCACGATGCAAGTTCATATTGAGACCAAACAACCTCAACCACCCGCCCGGAGTCGCGGTCTCTGTTTCGTCACCCTGAATCCACCAGACTTTGGGGGCATTGACCACATTTACCTCAGAGACATCGCTATCATGCTTAAATCGAAACGAGACAATGCCATCGCCAATATTCTTTGGCAGGCCAAACTTGAGTGTGGTAGGCGTCTGTTGGAAGACAGGCGCGGGGTTCCAGTCGCCATTCTTTCCATTTTTGGAAATGGAAATTTCGACATCAGCTTTAGACCCGAAGTCATCGCCACGGACCATGACTGATTCACCCGCCTGAACCGGATCCGACGCCCAGATCACCACGGGCTTCGATGTCGCAAGTGATGAAGTTAGTAATGTAAGCGTGAGGAATCGAAATGGTAAACTGCTATGACTCGTGAGAATATGATTCATAATTTGATTTTGAATTGATTGCTATCCATGCAGAGCGATCAACGTATCGGCCGCGGCGGATTCGGCAACGATGCGATCGTGTTTGAAATCTCAACCGCTACCTTCTCTGCAAGCATCTCATAACCAGGCTCTAAAAAATGAACATTTCCGGGTTTCTGCATGACCGTCAAATGCGGTTGAATGAAGGTGTTAAGGTCATTTATCACGATGTCATGGCGCTTCATCACCTCGGTGGCAATTTCATTTAGCCTCACACAGCGACTCGGTGAAAACCCCTCATTACTGTTTGCATCGAGCGTTGCGGTCGTAGTCGCCCAAACCAGCTTTGCCCCTGTTTTCTCAAGTTCTGCAACCAGCTTTGTTAGGTTGTCTGCGTAAACCGCATCCGCCGTATTTCGATCATGAATGCCAAAATTGAAATGGATCACATCCCAGGGGCCACCCTCTAGCCAAGCAGAGAGCTTTTTAAGTCCGGTCGCAGTAGGTCCGCAGTTGGCGGGGGCACGGTGGACGTTTGCCTTACCTGCGAGGCACTTCCGAACTCCTTGGGTGTAGCCACGGGAAATCGAATCGCCAATCAGGAGCACGCGTGGAAGTCGAGGAACATCTTCGACGTAGGCCCACGCATTCTCAATGCCCTTGGCCTTATCTTTCATGTGTGCTGGGAAGTAGAATGAGCCTAAATTTGCTTCTAACACCCCTTCCCACTGCTGGCGCTCTGGCGACAAAGTCGCTCTCCACGCGCGGTACTTTTGCTCAACGGTGGAGGTAGTGGTCGTACTTTTTGCCGCAGCTTCAGCCGCATTGGTAGGCTCGTCTGCTATTGCGCGAGGCAGTGACATCCATAGGCACACGAGTACCATCGAGCAGCATTGCGAAAAAACGAAAAAACTACTAAGGATTTTAACTAGATAGATCATGGACTGTACATCTGATTTTAAGACCATCCGACACCGATCAGACCTAGCCTCGGCCAGTGGACCTTGCTCAATTGTATTTTGGCAAAAGATTGATGGTGGGAGTCAGGCTCTCCCTGGCACGTGATTCGATGTGAAAGTCAGCGAATAACATGTTGGCCTTGCCGTTGTGGCGTGCGCCGATCTGCGAAACGAAAGAAGAACTATCAAAAACTCCTTTGCCGTTATTCTTTGGCGCAGGGTCAGCTTGAGTGTCATCCGTAATGAGAATCAAGGCTGCTAGATTCGGTGCGGATGACATGTTGCGCATGGCGTAGTTTCCGCCCTGACCGAGATAGCACATCGCGTTCATATTCGCTGCATAAGTCCTGAACCTTGTCTTGCAGGTTGGACAGTTGAAGGGATGAACCGCGGATGCCTTGTCGTAGTCGGAACGTAGCGGAAACTTCACGGATCCTTCCCCGACATCGAGTAACTTTGGCAACGGAGCGGTCCAATGTGAGAATCCTATCGTATTGGGTTCGTTCGAGTACGGAATCTTTCCGCTGTTCTCCGTCACATAGGTGCCCATTGCAGTTCCGATCTGGCGGAGATTACTAACACATTTCGTGCTGGCTGCGTGCGCGATCATCCGCTGCGACCCAAGCGTGGCAATCGCTGCAAGGGTTGCAATGATCGCAATCACTACGAGCAGTTCGACTAGAGTGAAACCCTGCTTTAGACGACTGGGAAATTCCCTAAACGCTTTAGGCCTGAAACGACTACTCCCATCGTCCTCGTAGGAGTGCACCTTAACTGTTAAAAAGACTTTCATGAATGAACAAAAACAACGAAATCAAACTCAGGAGTTGGCTGAATCAAGCCGAAGAATATCGCCTCAAACATGGCGGGAAACCGAGGCGAAGGGCTTCCGAAAAATCTCTCGAATCGCATTAGAATATCATCCTTACTTGCGTCTAAGGTGAAGCATCGAACCCGCACCTACGACCACAAAATTGGAACGATGCTAGGCTCTGGGACTGCCGTGATATTACCACCGGTGAAGACGCCTGTGTCGATCGTTGGAGTAGTTCCTGATAGACTAAGAGTTGCAGTACCGCTCGCGGGAGCCCCGACCGTGGTGCTATTACCCCCAAAGACAATCTTATTCACGTTGATGTTAACAGAACCACTGTTCAGCGTCAAAGTGGCGTTGCCTGCGAGGTTGGCGGTGTCCGAATTTGGAGATCCGTTTGCCCAAGCAGACAAAGAACCCTGTGGCAATTCCATTCCTCCAAAGTAGAGACGCTCCATCCCATGTGCCGTCCCCCCCTGTTGCAGCGGTGACGTTACCATCTGCATCAAAGTAATAGGTGACGGCACTCGCCGATGGCATTGTGAAGGCAAATGCGATGATACCGGATGCAAAGCCGATCAGTCGGATTTTTTTCATGGGATTTAGGATAGAGCGTGGGAATTACAATTCGAATCGTGGGAAATCAATTTCAGTTACTGAGCAACCTTCAAGCGGCCGAAGAGCTTGCCGCCCACCGCAAATGCATTAGGAATGCTCACCTTGACCGTATCTGCAGAGTTGCCGTCCGCTGTCACCGTGACCGTAGCGCCGCCAACCGATCCCGATGATGCTGGAATTGTCACATCCGTCCAACCCGCCAGTGTCGAACCGTATTGGAAGGTCAAGGTCGTGTCGTTTTTGGAATCGGCCCTGCGGCTGAAGGTGAACTCAAATGCACTCTGTGTCACCACCGATGAAGGCAGGATGGAAGTGGATGCAACGCTTGGGTCGCCGTTGAGGACATACTCCAACAGGTTGTTGATACCGTCATTGTCCGAATCGCCAGTGGCAGTCGGATCGGCAACATTGAAGGCAGAGATCCATGATGAGAAACCAGATGGTGGAGTTGGGTTCACGAAGCTTAGTAAACCGTTAGAATCAAATGTCGCGATGTAAGTTGGATTTTCCGCGGAGACAACCTGTGGCGTCGTGAGATCCTTGAAGCTGCTGATATACAATTTCCCAGTCGCTGTATTTGCAACGGTCAAGATGGAACTCGCATTCCAACCATCAGCATTCGCAAAGGTGATGACGTTGCCTGGGGCAGTTCCAAGGTCAATTCTGCCATTAATCGCAGAAGAACCACTTCCCACTACGAGCGTGTTGAGTGATGCGTTCACTCCGGCACACGCAAGTTTAAGTACTGCTGTGTTGCGGAAGGTGATTGAGAGTGAATCACTACCGGGATCGGCAAAAATCACACTTCCGGCATTCAGTGCGCTTGCATTCTTGACCTCTAAGGTTCCGCCCTTGATCGTGGTGTTCCCTGTGTATGTGTTAGCTCCCGATAGAGTCAAAGTCCCAAGTCCGTTCTTATTGATGGAAGTCGTACGCCCAATTGAACCGTCACCGTCAGGAATCGAGCCTGCAAGCTCGGTTGCTGCGTTAACATTATCTTGATCTAGGTACAGGGTCTTAGATCCCAATGCATTTGCAGTAACGTTTGACGTGAACTTGAGTTTTGCGGTTCCTTTGTTGACCAATAAGCCACCGCTCAAATTTCCGGTGAGATTGATGACCTTATCGGTGGTTTCATCGACCGAACTCGTCCACATCAAGAAGTTGTATGCTGTGCCACTATGGTTGGTTCCAAAGTTAATCGTCCCGTTCGTTCCAAGTGGGCTGTTTGCCCCTGCCATGCCAATTTTAGAAACATAGGTTCTGTAGATCTTGCTCGAAATATTTCCGTCGAAGGTCACACCGCCAGTGAAGCTATTGTTCTCGTTGGTCAGAGAATTGGTGCGGTTGTCGCTACCATTGATACGCAGCTTACCGTTGCCAGTGATTAGCCCGCTGACGGTGAGGTTTCCGCCAGAGCCGGTGAACTGCATTGCACGGGAACTTGTGTCGCTGCCGGTATCAATGGCTCCGGTAAGAGTTAGGGAGTTGCTTCCACGAAGATTCAGCACACCACCCCCACCAGTTCCTGTCAGGGTGATCGTCTTGTCCGATGTTTCTGAGCTTCCCGAGAAAGAATCACCCCAACGAAGGGTTCCGGTGGTGTTGCCACTTCCAAGCGTGATGTTGCCGGTTCCCAGCGATCCATTGATCGTGTTCACAGTCAGCTGTCCTTCGTTCACCTTGGTTCCTCCACTGTACGTGTTGGAGGTACCGAAGATGGTCACCGTGCCGCCGCCCTTCTTGACCAATGCACCCGTGCCACTGATCACTCCATCAAGTGATGTTGTCAAATTTCCAGCACTGGTTGCCTTCGACACGGAAAGGTCATTTGCCAAAATCAGGTTGTTTTGTACCGATGAAGTCGCAGTCAATCCATTCGCAAAGGTGATCTGCGGGATCGGCGTGCCTGTGGCAACTGAGTTGGTTACGAATCGCAGCGGATTTCCTTTGAGATTGAGTGTTCCTGTGCCTGTGTTGCTTACATTCAGCCCATTTAAAGTCAGATTGCCCGTCAGATCGTTGGTGCTATCCAATGTTCCCGTGACGTTTCCATCAAAGGTCAAGGTCGTGATTTCTGCGCTTGCAGGAGCCACTGCGCCAGACCAAACCGTGGTGTCATTCCAGTTCACCGAGCCCGTTGTAGCGCTGCTGACATAGTTTTTTTCAGTTGCCGTGGTGAGCGTGACAGACTGGGTACCAGAGCTAACCGATGTAGCGTTCGCATTGGCAGAGCGAACACGGTAAAATAGTGTTGCCCCGGCTGAGAAGCTGCCGGTCACGGCCTTGGATGTTGCTGATACAACCTCTAAGTTGCTATAGCCAGAAACCAGCGAAGAAAATGCAGAATCAGTCGCCACATCCAAGTAGTATTTCGATGCGCCTTGGACTGCTGACCAGTTCGCAGTGAATCCATTTTCAGAAATGAAGGTGGCGGCGCTCACCGTTGGCACGGACGGAGGCAGTAATAGCTCCGACAAGGTATCCCCAACCATCAGGCGACTTGCGGTCAGCTCGTTGATGGTTGAGTTCGAGACAGCACCTGGTGTCCAGACGAATGACTTCATGCTTGCAGCCGGATCCGTAGCAAGCGTTTGGGAAATCTCTGCAGTCCAGGACGCAGGATCTAGGCCCACAGGGTTTACATAAACCTTGACCACATCCAAGGTTGGACTCGCATTTGCGGTGTAGGAAACCACAACCTTGTAAGACGTGTTAATCGCGAGTGCAGTTGTACCATAAACTGCTGTTGATCCACTAGCACTCAAACCTAGGTCAAACTGCGTCGTATTGGTTGCATTTCCAGTAAAGCGACGGACAAACAAACGGCTGAGGTAAGTACCAGTTCCGCCAGCGGTCGTGGTAATAGCACAAACACCGGTGCCTGTGGCAGTTGTTGAGCATAGTGCCTGAGTAACCCTGAAGTTTTCGATTACATAGTGGAAACTTTTCTCAGCGGTGGCACCAACTGGATTGAACTGCGAAGCGCCGGGTAGATCACGGTGCGAAATTGCAGCATTTGCAACACCCTTCACTTTAATCGACTGAGGAACCGAAGCAGTCGCAGCGATCACTTGGATCGGATTAGCAATGTTAGTGGCGGAAGAGACCTGCGCCCAGCTATTCTGACCCGTCAAGTTTCCGGTTGTGTAAGTCGTGAAATCCGCATCAATCGCTACAGTGGCATCCGCCCTATCAACAAAACCACTCTGGCTCGCGAGGCATGCGGCAGCGAGCAAGGCCAGCCGATTGATTGGTTTGAATGAGAGCTCATGGAGAGCGCTGACTAAGGTTTGCAATGGGGTTTTTTTCATGGGATCTCGGGTGATTGGTTGGACTTAGGGTTTAATAGGTCGTGACGTAGGTGGAGGTTAGGCCTAAAAAAATAACGCGTCAACTGTTTTCATGAAATAGAATAAGCAATGCGCTCAATGTAACATTCTCAGACAAGCGGCTTGGGGTAAAGCTGAAATTTGGAAAGCAGAAACCTGAAATGGCGAATACGGAGGCTTAAGCGTCGATTACGGAGGCTTAAGCGTCGATTACGGAGGCTTACGCGCCGATTACGGAGGGGGGTGTCAAAATTTTTGTGTAAGTTGAGATTCGCTGATTGCGGATTAGAGGATCAGCTGCAAATCGGCAATTTACTCAGGCAGACTCTGTGCTCGCGGGAAGCAGCCGCGGCGGGATCAGGAACGTCAGAACCCCCGCTGGGAGGTGGACGGCCCGATGAATGAGTCGTTCGATCGCGATGCCGATAATCTCTGGCAATTCCAGTGAGATCAGCTGTGGAGCAGGCGATAAATTTTCGACATAATATGGCGTTGATCCCGCGACGATCACCTTCACTGCACCGCTGGAAATCAAGCCCAACTGCTCCAATGCCTCGTGCACGGGACGCGCAAACGTCTCGAGGGTGATAAATACGCCCACGGGGCTGGGGAGATCTTTTTGTACGAGGTGAGCCACCGCCTCAGGATTCTCACATATCGTAAGCGGTGCGGGCCAAAAACGCGCGGGATCACTGCCGCTAAGGGTGGAAACATACGAGTGTCCGATCGAGCCCTCGACCGCCACGCGATCCAGAAATGCCCGGCCACGGACTAAGAGCGCTTCGTGAAATTCATCGCGATGGGTGATGACGGCGAATGACTTGCAGCCGACATCCTTGAGGGTGTGAAACGCCAAAGAACCCAAAGCCACATCATTCACGCTCACGTGGTCCACGCCTGAAACGGGATGCCCGGGAGCAAAGAAATGCACAGCGGGAACAATGCTTGAAACCTTCTGGATGCAAGCCCGGAGGTTGCTTGGGCGGCCAGAAACCATGATCAAGGCGCCGTCGACTTGACGGTTCTGAATGCAAAGTGGGACTTGGTCGGGATCGTCCATTTGGTCGAGCATCAAGTTCAACTGACGTTTCCGGCAAGCCACTTGGATTTCGTCGATCACCAGCGCCATGGTGGGCTCCTGCATGAGGTTCCGGCTTCCACCAATGATAACGAGAGCGATGGTTCCCACCCGCAGGCGCGACGGGTGGGTTAGCCGTGGCTTGGGCCCTGGTCGGACGGCGGGGCGGACGTAGCCCATGCGGTCCATCGTCTCTCGCACTGCGGTGACGGTTTTGATATCAACACTCGCGCTGCCATTTACCACGCGGGACACCGTGGCGCGAGAAACACCAGCCGCGCGGGCCACATCGTCGAGGGACATCTTCATGGGCCTAATGCTACATTGTCGCATTTTAAGATCAATCAAATTGTTTGATTGACTCAATCCGATCAATGAAACAGGATTTCTCCAAGTTGCACGTTACATTATCAACGTGCACTTTCATCGTCTCAACCAACCCATGATCGCACCCGAAAAAACCGAACTTTCCGCATCCAGTGGCTTGACCGCTGGAGCGTATTCAGTGGGTAGTCTAGTCTACACGCAGAAATCGCTGCTGACGGTGATGTTCTGGATGCTGCTAGGAGATCTTTGCCTTCAGATCATGGAGCAGCTTCCAACCTCGCTCGTGCCGCTTCAGTTGCGGTGGGCCACGGCGTCCGACACCATGATCGGCTTCATCACCGGCAGCCTTCCGGCGATTCTTGGCATTATCTTGAACCCCGTGGTGGGGGTTCATAGCGATCGCTTCCGCAGCAAGCTCGGCCGCCGGCGGCCATTTTTGTTAGGTGCCACGCCATTGGTGATAGTCGCCCTCATGGGCTTGGGTTTTGCCAATCCGATAGCGACGATCCTTGCCGGATGGACTGGTGCCCAATCGCTTTCTGCCGTGAAGGTCGGCTGGCTTGGTGGATGCATGGTGGTTTTCGTCATCGCAAACACCTACATCATGCAGGTTTATCAGTTTTTGTTTGTCGATGTGATCCCCGCGCGGGTGATGGGTAAATTTGTTGGATGCTATCGTGCGGTTGGAGCTCTTGGGGCATTTGTGTTTCACCGATACATGTTTGGACAATCCGAGACCCATACGGAGATGATCTATACGGCTTCTGCGGTTCTCTACGGCGTGTCATTTTTCCTCCTCATTTGGAAGGTTAAGGAGGGCGAATATCCGGAACCACCCCCGAAGCAATCGTTTGTCAAACTGATCCGCGGCTATTTCACCGACTGCTTCAGTAGCAGCTTTTATCTAAAGTCCTATTCGTTGGCATTCTTCTTCTGGAGCGCGATTGTTCCTTTGTGGAGTTTCTTGGTTTTTTTCGGAACCAAGCCGGGCCAAGACTTGGGCTATGCGCCGACCTTGGGGCTCAGCCTTGATGCATTCGGCCATGCTCGCGGTTGGTGCTCGTTGGTTCAAATTCCGGTCTTTTTTCTCGTGGGTCCTCTCGTCGATCGCTTCCACCCACTGCGGGTTGGCATGATCGGCATGTTACTCTCGAGCCTCACCTTTTTCGCGAACTTTATTTGGGTTCACGACGAATCCACCTTTGTGTTCTGGCTGATCACCAATTTCATCGCCCAAGCGGTATACATGGGTGCCTATCTTGCCATACTCCCCCGCCTGTTACCGCGCGAAAAGTATGGTCAATTTTTTACCGCGAACCAAATCTTCGGCTTTGCTGGGGTCGCCCTTGCGCCGGTGCTTTGCGCGAAGTTGTTAGAATACGTCAAGGACTACCGCTACATCTACGTTTGGTGCGGTACTTGTACCCTCCTTGGATTTATCATGTGTATCTTCCTCTACCGTCATTGGGTGCGACTCGGTGGCGATCACCACTACACCCCGCCGAGTGCTTAACCCAAGCAATGGCCTAACCCATTTTCCTTTTGATTTGAATGAACGAGAAATCCTCTAACATTGACCGCTTTGCCGCCATTGCCACTGCACGCTCTGACAACAAGCGTGATGGGATGGCCATTCCTGTATTTCTTGCTCGGCCACTCGAGCACCTTCCATTGACGATGGGCGCACGGCAGACGCCGCGTCCGGTAGCACCTAAGATCCGCACCGAGGATGAATTAAAATCCGCTCTTGCTGCGTTGCGTGAGCGCATGCAGCCGTTCCTCGCGGATCAGGCACCAGGCATTCCAGTGACCCGCGACATCCACCCGATGGACCGCTTCCAATGGCGGGTGGAGACCCCAGAGGACCGCGGTGGATTTCTATCAGTTCTGAATGGTGGCGGTAGCTGGGAAGACGTTCGCATTCCCCACTATGGCCCACCACTCGGCCCAGCCTCCACGCTGTACCGCTCGGCATTTGATTTGCCTGAATCGCTCTTCTCTAAAGACCGCCAGATCCTTTGCTTTGATGCGGTCGACTACCGCTGCCAAGTTTACCTCAACGGCGTCTGTCTTGGCACCCATGAGGGGTTTTTCGATGCCTTCGAATTCGATGCAACGGGTGTCGCTCAGCGCAGTGGTAACGTACTCGTGGTCCGCGTTGAAAACGATTTCACCATGTTGGGTCAGGCGTTTTCCGATGGCGACACCGATGGCGATAAGATCTACGCCGCGACCGGTCTCGGCTATGACGACCCCGAAGAAGGCTGGCACCACTGCCCACCGGGCATGGGGATCTGGCAGGGCGTCCGTTTCGAATCCCGTGCGCGGTTGGCCATCGTCGATCTATTTGTTCGACCACTCCCCTCACTTGATGCGGTGGAAATCCAAGTTGAAGTGCACAACTACGGGCCCAACGCACAGGAAGAAGTCGGTCTGTTAGTTTCGGTTCATGGGCAGAATTTCAGTGCTCAAGTTCACCACGAGCATTTCCACCGTGGAGCAGGACTCTGGGTTCGTGGCTTTGGCGACCTCGACCACGGCACGCCCGAGTCGGAGCCGACGATGATGGGCCCCGGCGTCAACTACCTCAGCGTCACCTTACCGATCGAAGATGCCAAGCGGTGGGATCTTGAAACGCCATGGCTCTATCAGGCACAGGTCCGCCTCGTGGACGCGGAGCGCGTGGTGCTCGATGCCACCAAGCGACAGTTCGGCATGCGCAGTTTCGTGCAAGATGAACAATCAACGCCGAAAGGTAAATTCCGGCTCAACGGCCGCGAAATGCGACTTCGTGGTGCCAACACGATGGGGAATCTCGACATGGCCGTCTTCCGTGGCGACACCGCTCAATTGCATGACGATATTCTCATCGCCAAGCTCACGCACATGAATTTCCTGCGGCTCACCCAGCACCCCGTGCAGCGTGAAGTCTATGAAGCGTGCGACCGATTGGGGCTAATGCTCCAAACCGACATGCCACTCTTTGGTTCCATCCGCCGCAATCAATTTCATGAGTGCGTGAGACAGTCTGCTGCCATGGAACGCTTGGTCCGTTCTCATCCCTCAAGCATCTTGGTCTCGTTTATCAACGAACCCTTCCCCGCTGCTAGAGCTAAACCGCACCGCTTCATGGAGCGCGATGAAATGGAGCTTTTCTTCGACGTCGCATCCAAGGCGGTCCGTCGCGAGAATCCGGATCGCGTCATCAAGTGTGTTGATGGCGACTATGATCCACCCGCACCGGAAGGCATGCAAGATAACCACTGCTACTGTGGTTGGTACATTGGCCACGGCATCGACCTTGGCAGCCTCCATCATGGAAACTGGATGCCGGTCAAATCCGGTTGGCATTTCGGCTGTGGCGAGTTCGGCTCTGAGGGACTGGATTCCATGGACGTGATGACCGAATCGTATCCGAAGGAATGGCTACCCACGCGAGATGATGCGCCATGGACACCGGTAGCGATTATCAAAGCTCAGTCGATGAATTTCCATTATCTATGGTATCCGACACCTCACAGCGCCGACGACTGGATTGAGGCGAGCCAACGCCATCAGGAATGGATCACCCGCTTGATGACTGAGTCATTCCGTCGCTTGCCTGGAATGAATACCTTCGCGATCCACTTGTTCATCGACGCATGGCCTGCGGGATGGATGAAGACGATCATGGACGTCAAACGCATTCCAAAACGTGCTTGGTTCGCGTATCGCGATGTTTTGACTCCACTCGCTTTGTCACTCCGGACGGATCGCACCGCTGCGTTTTCTGGCGAGTGCATCGACGTGGAGCTTTGGCTCTTAAATGACCTCGATGAAGTCCCCGCAGGTTGTATGTTAGAGTACGAAGTATTTCATGAAGGAACTTCGCTTGCATCGGGATCATGGCCTGCGACTCCTGTCCGTTGTGCCCCTGCCTCTCAGGGGGTGATATCGATCGAAGTCCCCGAGGTTTCACACCGTGGTGAAATCATGGTCGCCGCTACACTCGTGGGGGCCAATGGTGAAGCTCTTCACGACACTGAGCTTTCACTGACTGCGTTCGCGCAACCGCCATCCGCCTCGTGCGAGATTGCGGTCCATGGGGCTGATCCCAACGCAGCCGATTTCCTCATTGACCTCGGCATTTCCCGCCATGGCGGTGACATGGCTGACGCCGATGTGATCCTCATCACTGACATCACTGCATACGAGCACTCGCGGGCTGAGATTGATCGTGCCGTTCGCGATGGAGCCACCGCACTCTTGTTAAACTTGCCGCCTGCAACCTATCAACTCGGTGGTGCGACGATCGCCGTCTGTCCGGCAGGCATGGGGCCACGCCACTTTGTTTCATGTGATTCAGGCCATCCGATGGTTGAAGGATTTGGCCGTGAGGATTTCAAGTTCTGGTTTGATGAGGAAAAGGGCTGTGCCTCTCCGATATTGAATACCGTGTTGGAAGCGGAGGGTTGGACCTCCATTCTCCTTAGTGGCGATGGAGGTTGGAGCCGTCCTTGGGGGCCAGTTCCAGCGGCCGCGGAGCGAGCTGAGGGTAAAGGTCTGTGGAGGGTTTGCCAGGTTGAACTTCTCAACCGTTTGAAAACCAATCCCGCTGCAAAACTTTTCGCATCCCGAATGCTTGAGGCCCCAGCAAAGTCACCCGTATCAGCGCCTCGCCGCGCACCAGCCGCTTCATCTGCAGTGGCCATGCAGTCATAATCCTCAGCTCAACTCCATTTTTAGCCATTCATGCAACCACCGGCATCTCTTGCGTCTCAGCCGACTCCCCTTGCCCGCCTCCTCGATCTCTCGCATCAGTTAGGGCGTGAAGATCGGAGATTGGCAATTCTAGGCGAAGGAAATACATCGGTGCGTCTATCTGACAAAGCCTTCGTGGTGAAATCCTCTGGCTCCAACCTCGCGACTCTCAGCGAGAGCGGTGTCTCGGAATGCCGGTTTGGAACGCTCATCCCCCTGCTTTCCGCCGAGGCGATGACGGATGTCGCGATCGACGAAATTCTCTTCGCTTCACGCGTCTCAACCGACGCCAAAAAGCCATCGGTCGAGGCGATCTTTCACGCCTATCTCCTCACGCTGCCTGGAGTCAACTTCGTGGGGCACACGCATCCGGTGGCGGTGAATGCACTGCTTTGTTCTAAGCACGCTCGGACCTTCGCAACCCGACGACTTTTCCCAGACGAAATCGTTTGTTGCGGCGTGGAAAGCGTCTTTGTGCCCTACACGGACCCTGGCCTCAAGCTGTCTCAGGCCATTCAATCCGCGGTCGCCGATTTCATCCAGCGCCTCTCACGTCCACCACGGGTCATCCTGCTAGAAAACCATGGCATGATCGCGTTGGGTGGCACGCCCGAAGCAGTACTCGCAGCCACCTTGATGGCCGTGAAAGCTGCCGAGATTTTCCTCGGGGCCGCCGCGATCTCCGGAGAACCCCAGTTTCTAACTGACGAACAGGTCGAACGCATCGCCGGTCGCCCAGACGAGCATTACCGCCAGAAGGCGCTCGGCATCTAATTGGTATATCTCAAAGTTCGATTGGTCTTCGATCGTTTTACCATGCGAGATTTTTACTCTTAAGCACCCATTCATCAATTTACCCATGAAATCATCCTCTTATCCCAAAATTGGCATCCGCCCAGCAATCGATGGCCGTCTCGGCGGCGTCCGAGAATCCCTCGAAGAGCGCACCATGCAACAAGCGCGCTCGGTGGCGGCATTGATCGCTGCTGAACTACGCTATCCCGACGGCAGTCCGGTCGAGTGTGTGATCGCCGACACCTGCATCGGTGGCGTCAAGGAAGCCGCCGATTGCGCCGAAAAATTCAAGCTATCAAACGTCGGAGTTTCTCTAACCGTCACCCCGTGCTGGTGCTACGGATCGGAGACCATGGACATGGATCCGCACTTGCCGAAAGCGGTGTGGGGCTTCAATGGCACGGAGCGTCCAGGCGCGGTCTATCTCGCTGCGGTCCTTGCTGGACACACGCAGAAAGGTCTCCCCGCCTTTGGAATTTATGGCAAAGATGTTCAATCGGCAACCGACACTGAGATCCCTGCAGACGTGCGTGAGAAGCTTCTTTCGTTCGTTCGCTGTGGCCTCGCCGTCGCACTGATGCGTGGCAAAAGCTACTTGTCGATGGGCGGAACCTCGATGGGCATCGCGGGTTCGGTCGTCGATCCGGCGTTGTGGGAAAAGTGGTTCGGCATGCGCGTCGAAGCCATCGACATGACGGAATTTGTCGGCCGCATGACCAAGGGACAATATGATCAAGCCGAGTACACCAAGGCGCTCGCTTGGGTCAAAGAGCATTGCCCTGAGGGACAAGACTACAACTCTCCTACCACGACTCGTAGCCGCGAACAGATCGATCGTGAATGGGAAGACAGTGTGAAAATGGCGCTGATCGCCCGTGATCTGATGGTGGGAAATCCGAAACTTGCCGAGATGGGCTTGGGCGAGCAATCACATGGCCACAACGCGATCGCAGCGGGTTTCCAAGGCCAACGCCAGTGGACGGACCATTTCCCTAATGGCGATTTCCTCGAGGCGATTCTCAATTCCTCGTTCGACTGGAATGGCAAACGTGCACCCTACATCGTCGCCACCGAAAACGATGCACTCAATGGTGCGGGAATGTTGTTCGGCCATTTGCTCACCAATACCGCGCAGATTTTTGCCGACCTGAGAACTTACTGGAGCCTCGATGCGATTCAACAAGCCAGCGGTCAATCCTTCACGCATCCGCTCGTAGCCGACGGCATTCTTCACCTCATCAACTCTGGCCCAGCGGCCCTCGATGGAACCGGCGAGCAGGAGCTTGCGGGCCAACCGGCAATGAAACCCTTCTGGGAAATCACCGACGCAGAGGTCGACAAGTGCCTCAAGGCAACCACATGGCACCCATCGATCACTGAGTATTTCCCGGGTGGTGGCCTCAGCACGCGCTATCGCACTCGTGGTGGCATGCCCGCCACGATGATCCGCCTGAATCTAGTGAGTGGTCTCGGTCCCGCCCTGCAAGTGGCCGAGGGCTACACGGTCGATTTACCCGACGAAGTGCACCATGCGCTGGATCAACGGACCAACCCCACCTGGCCGACGACGTGGTTCGCACCTATTCTCACAGGAAAAGGTGCATTCACCAGCGCCTACGAGGTGATGAACCATTGGGGAGCCAACCACTGCGTCATGACCTATGGCCACGTGGGTCACCAATACCTCACCCTGGCATCCATGCTCCGCATTCCAGTGTACATGCACAACATCGCCGACCAACGCGTCTTCCGCCCCAGCGCATGGACTGCGTTTGGCACGGCTGATCTCGAAGGGGCCGACTTCCGTGCTTGTTCGAATTACGGCCCACTTTACGGCAAAGCCTAATCAAGGGCCATTAAGAGCCCCCCGCCCGACTTAAGGTGCGGGGGCTTCAATCGCCATGAATTCGTCTACCGCACGAAATGCTGGGCGGCCGTTCTTTCCGTTATAAAAAAGCACATACGAGCGATTATCCTTCACGATCGGCCAACACGTGTCGCTCATTGGGACGACCATCTCACCTTCGCGTCGAGCGAATTTGACCACGAAGAAGGTTTCGGATTTCGCCCCAGTCGGACGGACCAACTCCTGAGCCCCAGGCTTCAAGTCCACCCGGGTTGAACCCAATGCGCCCAGGATAGGCTGACTGGACAGGTTGATGAAAAAGAAATCTCCATGGCGGAACTTTGAGTCATCACCGCGAATCACCACGGCCTTGTAGGCATTGTTGGGTGCTGGTACTAGAAGAATGCGGAAGTCCGACCCTTGATCCGGCAGGTGAAGAGTAACCAACGGAACCGGTGGTTTATCCGGTGATTCTGGAGCTGCGACGGCCAAAACAAAATCGCGCGACGAAACTCCTTGGGCCTCCGAGAGGCTGGTCATTGGTATATCAAACGAGGCCCCCTTTGTCTTGCCACTCACCACACACACGGGACCCTGCCCCTCGTTTAGTGCGGCCGCGAAGAACCGTACATTGATTCCTTTAGGCGCAGTTTCTTCGGCAGCCTGGATGCCTGATCCTAAAGTAAAACACAGTGAAATGATTAGAGGACGCAACATGGGATCGGAAGGTGTTGTTAAAATGAAATGATGATAAAATCAGATTTCGCTGCTGCTCAACCAACGAAGGGAAATGATATTGAAACGGCGCCCATAGGTTTGATTCACTGGCCACCTAAGTGCGGTGATATCCGTCGAGGCTTCCTCGCTGGGGTCCATAAAATTTGCCCCGCGCTGCACCACGGCTTCACAGCACGCCTTGGCAATCACGGTCGTGCCTGCAGCATTGGTCTTCTCACCATAACCACGAATGACAAAGGTGTCGGAACGCGCCGAAAGCAAGGGGGCAATAGGCGTGAGGATATCCGCTTGTTTGACGTAGCCGGGAATTCCGTAGGCAGCAGCACCGCGCTCGGCCTCAAGGAATGCCAGACCTGCCTCGCTGCCCTTTGAAGCTCGACTGCCAGTGCGGAATGCCTTGTTGATCGGGACTGTATCTGAATCCAGTGCGCTCTGGATCGCCCCGCACACTGCTAGAGTTTTATCGCTACCAACGCGGCGGTTGATGAAATCTGCTAGACTCAAGAATGGCCCGCGCTTGCGAACTTCCAGCACAACAGCCTTTGCGAGTGAGGTGATCTCAGCATCGGAAAGCATATGGACCCCAGCCCACTGCGCCGTTGGAGAAGTCATCTGGAGTGCACCGCTTGAATCCGTAGTGACCGGCAGGTTTGCGGGTGTCATCAGTGATGCATTTGCTGCCGTGCCTGTTGGGGCTTTAATCGTATCGTCAGCACCGAGAGCGGTCGTCCCCATGATATCTCGATTGCGCAGAGAACTGAGTAAAGCCTTCCATGCCTCAACGGAAGTGGAGTTCACATTGAACATGCCATCCACTGCGATATATGATGCCGTCAATTTCTCAGATCCTCCTACTGGAGTCGTTCCGTTTACAAGCTTCGCAAGCACCGTAGCTGCGTCCACCCCTTGAAGGTTTGGCTTATACTGTTTTACTGGCAATGATTTGGTGCTGTTGAGGAAGTCTTGGGCTACCGCCTTTTGGTCGCGCTTGGTGCTAAATGTCACCGCGTTTTGAGGAGCGATGCCAGAAAGGAAGTAACTGTCCCACAACGCCTCGTTTGCGAGATAGGAATGGTCGACGATCTGACGTGGACCACCGATTGTTCCCTCGGTTTTGTCAGAAGCCAATAGGGATGTAGCCATCGAATTTCCGATCGCATGATTGATGAGAGGATACAAAACCGAAAGCGAATTGGTAATAATTCTGCCATTGGCATCAATCGGGAAACCATTCGCCATCGAGTGCTGGAAGGCGGCCAGAGAGACGGGAGGTTGGCGCGGCACCGAGTGTGTGATGACAGTGGTTGAACCATTGGATCCGAGCGTCCATCCCCCACCAAAATAGCTGTTTCCATTCGCAGTGGCTTCTCCCACTGAGTCGAAGACACTGGTGACTGCCTGAGTTTTGATCTCAAACGGCATCATCCGTTGCTCGTTTTGTTCGAGGTCATAGAAATTCAGTTTGATTGCCCGTGGATTGTAGCGAGCGAAAAATCGACCTGGGTTTTCTGAACCTTCTTCAGTTTTAGCGAGGAAGCTGAAAACCATGAAAGGCCTCTTCGTGACAACGTTCGAAAGTGGAATGTTCGCACTTGGGGTGATCTTATCGAAGAAGCTGAGATACTGAGATTCACTGGCATTGATCCGATTATCGATTGTATAGTATCCCGCTTGCTGGGTTTCTTGACCATTATCTGACCGATCAAACTTATAATAAATATTATGGGCACTCGCATACGCCGTCCCCAAGGACTTGTCGCTATTAGGAGTGACTGAGTAACTGAATTGAGCCGTTCCTGGGCCCGCTATTTTTGAAGCAGCCTTATATTCACTGTACGGATAATAATAGCCACCTGCTGTCGGATTATAAACCCACCCCGGCTGCGCCTCAACCTGCTGCGCTCCACCGCCTGGGGTCGAAGTCGCCGTATTTTTCTGAGAGAAAACCATCACTTCCCCGGGCTTCAAAATCACTGGCTTTGTTGCGCTATTGCCAATGCGCATCGTCAAGAAATTTGCTCCCTGCGAAGAAGTTGTACCTCCCACAATCTTACCAATCGAAACATTATTATCGATTCCGTTAAAGTTGATTTTGAGGTCATACGGCAACGCAAAGTATTTGATGCTGACGAATGAACCTTCAAGCGACAGTGGCACATCAAGGGGATTCCAAAGGGTTACGATTGGATCAATCACGATTCCAAGCTCATAAGTTGGTGGATTTGTGATGGGAGCCTTAGGCTTCGCATAAAACGAAAGTAGCTGCTGAAACCGGATGTAGGCAGGCTGTTTGAGATGGTGAAATTTACTTGAATTGAATGCACTCACCGATGTTTCCTGCTGCAGATAGCTCGCGCTACTTGGCATCGCATCGCCAGACGTGTAGGTTGAGCCACCCGACTTCAACTGACTTGGTAAATTGTAGTAGGCCCAGAGTTCCGCAAGGTTGATGCCACCAATTCCGCCGGAAGTGTAGAGTGGGGTAGTCGGTATCGATGTCTCGGGAGCCTGGAGGATCATAGACAAATCCTGACGGAAGCCGCCTTTGCGCACGTCAGTTAGCAGCCCTTTGTTTTGGCATGAAACGTCATGATACAGGCTCTTTACATCAGTTTTCGCGGTCGTACTAAGCACTAGCTCGGTTTGACGCATACTTACCAACTTGCGGATCGCGGCGCTTTCTTGATCAAGACCCTCGAGTGGTTTTTTCGTCCCGGTTGAGTCGGTCATCACCTTCAGCCCCATGTTGGGAGCGGCCTGCATGGCAAGTCGTTGGTCCGAAGTGCCGTTCGCGGGGGGCGAAGGATCGGTCGGGATGTAGGCTTTGACGCCCTCATCGCTGACCCACCACGCAAAGCTGTTGCCCGAGGTGCTCAGGGTCTGTAAAACCTTTGGAACGGTCACTGGATCTCCAGTCGCCCCAACCGCATTTTTACTGACGATTTCCACAACCTGCGAAGAACCCACGCTTGCTGCGAAAGCCTTGTCTTTCACCTTGGTGGGATCGCCCGAAACGAACCACTGCAGGAAGGTCGGGTTTTGAGGACGATTTTTATCGGTTGCCGCCCAAGACTGATAAGCACCTGCCCAGTGGCGTTGCGCTTGTGGAGTGGATGAGGTGGCGCTTCCCGCCGTACCGATTTGATCCGCGGTGGCGGAGATCCGAGTGTCCGGGCCGAGTTGTTTCTGCAGGTCGCCGAGCGCGATGAGCAGCGCCACCTTCGCATTGGCTCGGGCGACTTGGATGGCTTCACCCTGCGATGACGTACGAAGGCTGATACTCGAGAGCGACAAGAGGCCAACGGCGATGACCGTTAGCAAAATCATCAACGACAGGGTCACGATCAGGGCGAAGCCTTGGCGGCTGGCCATGACGCGATCGCCCTGAATGACCATTGAAGCATCACAACTTTTCATGAATTACGGGTTTTGGGTTTGTAGCGGAGCCGACTCAGCAATGCAGAACGACTCTATGTCCTTAAATGTATTTACATTGAATGATCACACAAGTCGGATGAATCGCTGACTCATGGCATCATTGAAAATCATCAGAGGAAGCTGAAATGTGATGAGGGGCAAAGCATCTCATCGCGCTGCAGGACTTGGTGATGCAGAGAAAAAATGGGGGGCAGCGCTTTCCGATGCGCTAATTTCGGACTCGTGGTTTTGTCCCGAGACGCATTGCGCAAAGTAGTTTCCTTTTCCATGTCCATTCCCAGCCATCGCGCCGTCCAGACGGTTTTGTCGGCACACGTTATTGAAGAATAAATTCGCATTCGCGGTTTTATCAGCCGCTCGCCCGCCAGCACTGACTCCGCGGCGATTGGCTTCACAGGTGTTGGCGGCGATCACATTGTGGCCCGTGTTGCCGACCACCTCTTCGTTCCAAACATGCACGCCCGCCTGGCCATTTCCGTTGAGGATATTGGCAAAAACGATTTGCTCGCTCACCGCTTCCTCGACAAACACCCCGTGCCGGCCATTGGCGCTGCATACATTGAACAGCGCCGTACATTCCTCAGATCCCGCATCGAGATCAATCCCGTCCATCTTGTTGCCCGAACAAACATTCGCGATCGAGTGCACTCGGCTCGCGACGTGCGGCCAGATTCCCCGCCCATTGTTGCTAAGCACATTGCAGCGGTAAACAAACATCGCCGCTTTCCCGGCACGCCCCTTGGTGTAAAGGCCGTCTCGCGCACCCGCCGTGAGATTCACCCCTTCGATCAACGCGGTGCTGCCGGTGTTCGCGTTGATCGGGAAGAACGCTTGACGGTTGCAGTCGAGTTTTCCTCCAGAAATTGAGCAGAAGCCCGTCGCTGGAAGCTGGATCAACTGCGTCAGCGGTGCCTCACGAACCCAGAGAGGATCCGACTCCGTACCGAGACTTGCGACGATCTGGCCGTCGAGGATCACGCAGGTGTTCGGCGGCAACTTGAGCCCCTTGGGATTGCGTGAAACATATTTGCCCTGCAGCTTCAGAACGATCACATCGCCCGGATGTTCAGAACGCGCACGATCCAATGCCTTCTGAACCACTTTCAGATCGACCGCCACGGGCTTCGCGGTCTTCGGGGTCTTGGAAATCCCACCGAGCACCTCCAAGTCGAACCTCCCCATGCCATCGACAATTCGTGCTTCTTGGTGAGGATGATCCCATGTGGGAGGATTGAACCACTTGAGACCCGGTGCTGCGGCATCGCACTGCAAGCCCTCATTCCCCACCAGTAAAATATCCTTACTGCCAGCCGCGAGCGTCGCATTGCCGCTGAGGGCGTTGCGAACGAGTTGATGTCCCGAACCGGCCAGAGTCAGCGTGATGCCAGAGGATTTCCCATGGTTTTCCGTGATGAGATTGCCCTCGCTGGATGCTGTGAGTTGGATTGCATCGGCATCATTGATCCGATTGCGGGCAATCACGCCTCGACTCGTTCCTGAGCGAATCGCGGAATGATTTTCGTCAAATTGGTTTCCAGCCACCACGCTCGTCGAGGAATTGATCGTCAACGCCGTGTCGCTCTGCGATTTGAATTCGTTATCAAGACACATGAAACCTGCGGTATCTCCCACACGCAAGCCATCGCCATTGTCTCGGAAATTACAACGGGTCACGCTACCGGTTTCGTTGACCGCGGTCGGATCTGCGCCTTGGTAATCGATCCCCGCCACTCGGCAGGCCACCACACTCAATTGATCAAGGTTAATTCTTTTGCCCCCGACGACCCGAATTCCGGTCAGGGGCTTGCCCATCCCGTCGAGCAGGGCAACACCAGGTCCTGACGACGTGACAGAAACCGTGTCCACATCTGCCATTTCAACTAATGCCGTAGCGGAACAATCCGGCGCAGCAGCGACGCCCGCCGTTGGGGATAGCTTGAGCATCATCCGCGATCCCAACTTCAGTGGCTTCGCTCCGATCTGAATCATTCCCTGTGCCTCCAGCGACAAAAGCGCCTCGGGATGATCCTTGCGCGCGGCGTCGATCGCCCCTTGGGCAGCTTCGGCCGGGCCGCTGGGCAGACGAACCGCCACGATGTTCTCATTGAGTTTCACCGCGAACGGAGCCTCCGGAGGCGTGAAGAACTTCTCCGTTCCAGCCCAAGCCGGAGAGAGCAGCGCGAGTAGGGCGGAAACTCCCAAATGGCGGGAAAGACTCAATGGAGTTTTGCGACGGAAAAGAGGAATCATTGAATTTGGATTTGTATGAACGGGGTCATTACAAGAGACCAAGTAACAATGAGTCAATCATAATGCACCATTTCATGATTTCATGGCAAAATATTCGAAGTCAATTCCGCGAATTTCCAACGGTGAATTGAATCATCCTTGCCACGTGACATCGAAATCAACTCATGTCGATCGCACAAATCGTCGAGATCATTTGAAAATTTTCGCGCAAATGGCCACTGGAGCTGACCCGCCCTCTCTGAGCACCTCACTGGAATTAAATTGATTCAATCATTGCTCTATTATTGAAAAAACGATCAGCAACTGCCTTGCCACGTGGGCTGGGGCGACTCATTTCCGTGCACCTCGTCCTTGCGGTTGCCGGTAACTCGGATTTAAGTGACGGAGCGGATGCCATTTCGACTTGTCAGCGATTACCGACCTGAGGGAGATCAGGGCCAAGCGATTGCAAAGCTCTCTAAGTCACTGGCCGCGGGAAATTCGCATCAGACGCTGCTCGGCGTGACGGGCTCTGGCAAAACCTTCACAATGGCCAATCTGATCGAGGCCCAAGGAAAGCCGACCTTGATCATGAGCCACAACAAGACCTTGGCCGCGCAGCTTTATTCGGAGTTCAAAAATTTCTTCCCTCACAACGCAGTAGAGTACTTTGTCTCGTATTTCGACTACTATCAGCCGGAAGCCTACATCCCACGCAGCGATACCTACATCGAAAAGGATTCCGCCATCAATGACGAGATCGAGCGCCTCCGACTCAGCACCATGGGGTCCTTGCTCACCCGACAAGACACGATCGTGGTTGCGTCCGTTTCCTGCATCTACGGCCTCGGCTCGCCTGAGGACTATCAGGACATGATGCTGCCGATCTGGGTCGGGCAAAAACTCAGCCGAGAGGACTTCATCGCCTCGCTCGTGGGCATGCTGTTTGAACGCAACGACGTCGCATTCGGTCGCGGGAAATTCCGAGTGCGCGGCGATGTGGTCGAAGTCCACCCGGCGTATCTCGACGAGACGGCGATCCGCATCGAGTTTTTCGACGATGAGGTCGAGCGCGTCACCAGCGTTCACACCCTAACGGGCCAAACGATCGACCGCTTAGCGAATCACACCTTTTTCCCAGCCAAGCAGTTCGTCACGCCTGCCGACAAAATGAAGCTCGCGATGCAGGCGATCCGCAAAGAGGCAGACGAGCAAGTGGGCCTGTTTGAAAAAGACAACAAGCTCATCGAAGCTCAACGTCTTCGGATGCGCACTGACTATGATCTCGAAATGATGGCGGAAATGGGTTTTTGCCAAGGGATCGAAAATTACTCACGCCACATCACCGGACGGGAACCTGGCGCCAGACCGAACACGCTGCTCGATTTCTTTCCGCGAGATTTCCTGTTATTGGTCGATGAGAGCCATGCGACGATCCCACAGATTGGTGGCATGTTTGAGGGCGACAAGAGCCGCAAAACGGTGTTGGTCGATCACGGATTTCGGTTACCAAGCGCTCTAGACAACCGCCCCTTGCGCTTTGAGGAGTTCATGCAAATGACGAACCAGCGGGTTTACGTTTCCGCGACACCGGGGCCATTTGAAATCGTCAATTCGAGACCGGAAAACAAAACATTCATCCCTGTCAAATCGCGGACCAAAGACGGCAACATGCCACTTTTCGATTTCAAGAAACTTCGGGTCAAACCGAGCGGCAACGATGAACCCGTAGCGAAATTCGATGCAACGAAACGAGGGACCCCTTTGGTCGTCGAACAAATCATCCGCCCAACCGGTTTGCTCGATCCGGTTCTCACCTTACGCCCCCTTAAGGGCCAGATCGACGAGACGATTGAGCTTTGCCGCCAACGCGTCGAGCGCCACGAGCGCGTCCTGATCACCACGCTCACCAAAAAGACCGCCGAGGATCTATCGGAATACCTCCAAGCAACTGGCCTAAAATGCCGCTATCTGCACTCAGACATTGATGCAGTCGAACGCGTGGAGATCCTCAAACAACTCCGCAGCGCAGCTTTTGACATCCTAATCGGGATTAATCTACTGCGCGAAGGGCTCGACCTCCCCGAAGTTTCATTAGTGTGCATTCTTGATGCCGACAAAGAGGGCTTCCTCCGCAATGAAACATCGATGATCCAAACTGCGGGGCGAGCCGCCCGACACATCCATGGCGAATGTGTGCTTTTCTGCGACAAGGTCACGGACTCGATCCAGGCGCTCATCGACATCACCGCCTATCGACGTGGCCGGCAATTGGCCCACAACGAGGCGCGCGGCATCACTCCTCAAGGTGTGAAGCGCGCCCTCCAGCATAGCCTGCATACTCACGAAAAAGAGCGCGAACAAGCGGATCAACTCAACCGCGCGATGGTAGCCGACGACGTCGCTACCTACGATCAAATCCAAGTGATCGGCGAGCTGGAGGAGGAGATGCGCGAATGTTCGGCGCGTTTGGAATTCGAGCGGGCGGCTCACTTGCGCGACCAGATCGCCGCGCTGAAATCCAATAGCACCCAGGCGCCCGCCCAATCGGTCCAGTATCCGAAAGGCAAAGGCCGGAAGAATCGTTTCCCAAAACGCTAAATCGTCTCGCATTGTAAAATTTGATTCTTCGTAAAACTTTATGGAAAATGGCAGGTCTTGATCGAAAAGTCCACAGGAGGTACGTTTGTAGATGGACTTCACCGCAAACCACTATGCTCAACTGCTCGGCCTTCAATCCCCA
>Ga0164295_10000317_pt1 | contig 40789 bp, 52 predicted proteins | sample GEODES006metaG_FD_111798 | JGI IMG/M metagenome (GOLD analysis project Ga0164295, IMG submission 111798) | Oligotrophic lake water microbial communities from Sparkling Lake, Wisconsin, USA - GEODES006 metaG | ecosystem: Environmental > Aquatic > Freshwater > Lake | place: USA: Sparkling Lake...
ACTTTTTGTGTTTCTACTTTTTGTGTTTCTACTTTTTGTGTTTCTACTTTTTGTGTTTCTACTTTTTGTGTTTCTTGAACCATATGGGATGACATATCGATTAGGTCAGGACCTACATAATGTGGATGTTGTGGTAAACATACAAAATTTTCTGCCAAATAGTTCAAATTCATCATAATATTTTCTGGAATTTTATTTAAAAAGGAATTAAATGAGAACCTCTCTCCTGAAATAATTGGTTTAACTTCATGAACCCAAAAATGATCAGCAGGAAAAATAATAGCATCACCTCGTTTTAGATTTATTTCATGTTTTCCATTAAAAAATGAAAATGCACCTCCTTCGTAATCTTCATTTAAATTGATAGTGCAGCTACCATATCCATATGGAGAATGATCTGAATGAGGATGAATTGAGGCTCCTTTGCTATATTTTAAAATTCTATACTTGTGTACATAATTATACGATCCAAATTTAAGACTGGTCGTATGAAAGCTTGTAAATGTTTTTAAATAATCATTATATTTTTTAATTATATCATGAACTGAATATTTTAATAATTGAAGCTCTATTGAATTAGGATCGCATATTTCAATGCATGTAAATGATGATTGTTTGTGTTCACCATCAGGAGTCATACTAGCTTCATAAAATGAACCATTTTTAGTTTCATTTTTTTGGTAATAATTAATAAGTGTATCACAATCCCTTTTAGACATATAATTTGGAATGTGCAATAGTAAATCAAATAGTTTTATATCATTATCTTTCATATTTTACTCATATTTAAATATATCTAGGTCTAACGGTAGGTTGTCACCTTCGTGATTAACATGGGCCCATATTTGAAGAGTCATTCTAAATTGTTTTGCCCCATAACTTACCACAGAAACATGATGGGGTTCATGTAAATTATTTATCACACACAAATTGTACTTTGGATTAGCTACTAGTAGTTCATTTGTATTAAGATCCTTCCATAGGAATAATCCTCCATCTTCTATTTCCCAACTTTCATTTAAATATACTGTCGCTGCAAATGCAACGTGATTGTCGTTGTGAAATGGTATTGTAGAACCTTTACCCCAAACACAAAATTGTGAATCAATTTTTGCGCCTTTGAAAATTGGATCTGCCTTTTCAAACAGAGGTAAAAGATGTTCGTCTAATTCTGGTATAGGTACAACAAATGTTAATGCAGAAGGTCCAAATAAATACGGATCCCATGTTGCATTAGTCCACCCTAATTTTCTAGTTTCTAACTTATAAAAGTTATTTTTAATATCTTCGGCAATACTTAAAGCTTCAGGAGTTAAAAAATTTTCAATTATCAACATCTGATTTATTACACCTTACTAAAATATGCATGTTAATTATAATATTGCAGTTATAACTAGAAAGATCATGATAGCCATCTTTACCAATATTGGGTAATACATATGCATTTGGTATTACTGCATGGTCATGATTATAATATTTAAAATGCCCTGCTTTATTGTATATATCTTTATCTACTATCATATCAACCTTTAGTACTTCAAAATCAACATTGTTTTCAATACCAAGCTGAGACATTGCATAATCTTTGCTAGCAAAAAAATTATTTTGTTTTTTGTTAAAAAGATCAAAGAGGTCCGGCGTTATCGGTCTAACATGAGTAGGATCACTAAGATAATATCTGGATCTAGGACAAGGTACATCAATGTAAAGTAAACATCCGTTTTTTGATATTCGATATATTTCTTTTAATATTTGGATAAAAAGACTAGGTGTTTGTCCTAAATGTTCTAGAATATGGGATAATACAATATTATCAGCACTATTGGATTCAAAGGGCCAAGGTAGCACCTCTAAATCATGCAACACATCTGGTTGATACATTTGTATCTTATCCACATTTATAAAATCATCAAATTTAAAATTTCCACAACCTAAATTCAAATTCATTTGACACTTATCCTATTAATATTAAGCATACACATCCCTAGCTTTCCACATTTCAACATAATTGTTAGTTCCTTCAAATCCAATCGATTTAATATCTCCGCCTACAGAAGGTTTTCTAAAAGCAATAATATCTGCATTATCAAATATAAAGGCGAACCATTTTTGTTCATGAAGCGGAGTCAAACAAAACATCTCCCCGGATGTTAGAACATCTTCGTGCAGTGCTTCCATTACAGCTTTACCTAATACGGCAGGTCCTGTGGGGTAGTGGGCCCAATGACCATAATATTTATTTTTAACGTTTTCTAAAATAATCTCAATACTTTTTTCAGTAACAAAAGACTTTGGTTTAGAGTATTGGATAGTGGTCGAGACAGCCCAACATTTCTGAGATAGTGCATGATGATCTCTAAATGCAAAAAAACTATAATTACTAATATGGTCCATTGGCAAAGGATTTATAAATCTAGTATTTAGATCAACATATAATCCTCCATGGTAGTTTAATAGACAAAATCTTGCTAAATCAGATTTATATGAGTATGGTTTTAAACTCATATAAGCATGTAAAACCTCATTACCAAATTTATCTTTTATAAAATCTTCTAATTCTTCACCTGAATATAAATGTGGTATAGCATAAGGAAATGTCCTTAACATTTCGTTTATGCAAAACTGAGCATAATATGGTAATTCATTTGGCAATTTATTAGAATCATTAATAAGAATTTGATGTATACCCATTGAATTAATCATAGCTTATCGTTTTTGTATTTGAAGTTTCATCTGTTGACCTTGTAACAACTGTTTCTTTCATTTCTGTAGTTTTTTGATTATCTACATGAATTGTGCTCAGTCTTGAATTTGAGATTGAATTGTCATCTTTAACAATGTTTATTATCTCACGAATTTGAGATTCATCAAAATCAAGAATGCCATCATTGTCTCGGCTTATAAACATACCGTCAAAATCTAGTAATCTTATTGGTACATAGGTTGGATTTTTGTTTTTATTTCGATAAAATTTAAAATAATTAGGATAGCTAATATTTTTTTCAAAGGTGGATCCCATAATAACTAGCCCTTTTTTATCTAAAGCTCTAGCCATATGTTGTCCTACTGAATCGACCCCTAAGAAATAATCTGATTCAGCAATTAATGCCATCCATATTCTAAGATCGGGGCTATGATCCATACTTATTGAAGTAAAGTCCTGAGGGTGTTTAAATCTGTTATCACCAAAGTATACTATTAAAAAATCATTACTTAATTGTCTTACAATATTGTAGTAATCTTCTTGCCTTAAGCTTCTGTTAGTATAATCTATAACTGTACCGTTAACTATTTCTGTAGCACTACCATATGGTTGAAAAACTAATACTTTTTTCTTCCCAGTTTGCATTTTGTAAGCATTAATAGTTTCTCTTATTTTTAATTTTTCATACTCATTAATATATAATTTTGGATCAGGCAAATCACTATGGTCAGTTGTATTATTAATAATTTCATCAAATGCTTCTGCCATAGACAATGTTTGATTATAGTAACCGTATACATAATATGGTTCTGGGGCTACGATATTAGTGTTCTTTACACTATCAAAATGACCTTTTTGCATCAAACTAAAAGTTCTTTTTTGTAAGGTAGGATGACTCCATAATAATGATTCCCAACCATGAATTAAAATTTTAAAATCATCATTGGGGTTTAATTTTTGATATTTTTCTAAAGCGGGTATGGCACAAATAATTCTTCCAGCTCCACCGCTCAGTAAAAAAGTTGTTGATTTCTTCATTGTGTTTTATTGTCTTATAAATTAAGTATATACGGTATCAAAATTAAAAATTTCGTCCGCATAATCATTATATCCTAAGTCTATAGTATCTTCTTTGGTATAGGTACCGTTGCTATAATCAGTATAAAAATCAAAATTATCTATGTCAATAAATCTCATTTGCTTATATTCCTGTTTTAATTGTTCAGTAAAACTTAATCCTTTTTCTGTAGATAAAAATTTGGTTTTCCTAATATCTTCGTCCCCCCAGCTGCAAGTGTGCATATGCTTAGTTCTAAACTCTTTGTCATACGCAAATTGAACATTGTTGTACCGCCAACCAGAAAGAGAGTCTACATAATTTTTGTCAAATTTTCTAAACACATTGGAGACTAAATTTGTTCCGGCAATATAAAATATTAAAAAAGATTTTGCACCAGCTAATTCACGAAAATTATTATGAATTTTAATCATATTCTCAAATAAATAGTGATTTCTTTTAGCATGATTAAATCGTTCCATACTAGTTTTCATACACTGCTGAAAAAATTTATTATTAGGTATCCCTGCCATTAAAGAGTTTTCTATAAATTCATCTTTAATTGATTGGACAACATATGCATTTTTTGTTAATTCATTGTAAAAATTAGTGTAACAAAACATGTCCATGTCAGCATAAATTCCTCCCATATGGTCTAATATGCAAAATCTAGAAAAATCTATTTTTAAAATATGTATTGGGAACGAACTGTATAATTCAAAATATTGAGGGTAATATTTTTCAATTAAACTGGATATGTCATCATCATTCCAAAGTATATATTCAAAATCATTATAATGATTTTTCCAAGAATCTTGACATTTAAACCATATTGGGTGCCAATCAATCTCGCTTTTAGGCGCAGTTTGATGAATTATTTTTGAAATCACTTATCGCCTGACGACTGACTAGTTTGCTGTTGAGAAGGATCACCTTGCATTTGCATTTTAGGCAGCATTAATAAATTAAATGATATAGAAATCCTAGAATCATCATGATCGTTTGGTAATGTTCTATGTGGTAGATAGGAAGGCCATAAAAATATCGAACCCTCTACCGGAGTGATTTGCAATCGCTCACTTGTAAATTTGTTTTTATTTTCTAACATGCTAAGGCCAATCCACATTTGATTTAACCCAGGGTTAGTAAATGCTAATTTTCCGCTATTTTCGGGGACTTTCAAATAAAATACCCCTGAAAAAATACTATTTTCACTATGAACATGGTCTAGTAACATTGATTTGGGTGAATCTTGAAAGTTTACCCAAGCTGATGTAACTACAGGATTAGATGGCATAAATTGTAAATCAAACGCCGCTTTCATGCCTAATTGACAAACATATTCAAATAGTGGTCCAAAAGCAGGATTCCTAGTTAATATAGGTAAAGATTGGTAGCTATTTTGAATGAAATTAGCTCTCGATCCCTCAGGAAATTCTTCTTTGAATAACTTTGCGGCTTCGATAAAATTATCTTTTTGATCTTGAAAGTTTGGTAAACTAGATTCCCAAATTGGGGTAGAAAATATTTGTAGTATATTCACGTTTTTTCCTTTTTGATAACATGATTATACTATTTAATCTACGTATGTGGCATCTTAAAATTTAATTTTTAAATTGCTACTCGTCTTACTGCCCTAGTCAACATACAGGAAATTATAGGCTGTTGAGTATACGGTGTACCAGTTGGCCAAACACCTGGTGCTGGATTTGTAACACCTGGGAAAGGTAACGTAAAATTAACTGATGAAGGATTAAAACATAGAAACCTATTAGTCTGACATGTAGCAATGTACCCAAGATAGATACATGTCGGTCCGACATTGTACATACCTTGTGGTTGGCCTCCTACCCCTGTTGTAGATTGTAACCAATCGGCTCTCACAGTGGCGCTTGAAACACCTCCTGGAATAAAAGCAGGAGGCACACACATGTATAAGCTATTATTGCATAGATTAGTTGGATTCCACCCGTTATTGCAATTAACCAACCCCTGAAGATATGCGCTACCTGGCGCCGGGATGCATGGCGTTGGACCGCCATATGTTACATAACCTAAATACGGCCAACAACCCGGAGAACCTATTACAGGAGCATTCCTGACACACATTAAAGTGGCTGTAAATTGGTTCCCCGTAGATTTCATATTAACGTCACCCGGAGCACCACATTTCCATGACCAATCGGTATTGCAATATAGTGTTTGAACTTCATTTATAGAAGGAAAATACCAATCACTAAATCCACCAAGCGTTAATGAATTAATTTGGTTATGCATCGGATATCCATAAGTGCAGCCCGCCGGCAGCGGCGCACATGGATTATAATTGGGACATGCTTGAATAAATTTAGTAATGCAATATCCATCAAATGATGCTACCGGATTACATCCAAGAGGGGACCCGGGAGTTAACGGAGCAAAGACTCTCAACTGCACACACATACATGGATTTGGAGCTGTTGGAACTGGCCCCCAACATCTAAGACAACCAGATACATAACCACCGGCTGACGGAGCTGCTATTAAATAATAATTTACTCCACATGCGATGGTACAACCCATATACCATCCGCCCGCTGTAGGCTGACATGTAGCCAGTGTAGTAAAAGATGCTGTTTTTCCGTAAAAATCTGACCAAGATAGTTGAGATGCTGGTGTAGGTAAACCAGCTAGAGTTCTAAAACGTGCATCGTTTATAGGTGCCGGTGCAGTACCGCTTAATCCTAATTCAACATTAATTTGGTTTACACTAATAGAAGTTGGTGCTAAAGGTAAAGTCATCTTATAATTTATAGTTTAAAATTTTAAATTGCCACTCGTCTTACTGCCCTAGTCAGACCGCAACTAAATGTAGCCAGTACATTAAACGTTGTACCAGTTGGAAAAACACCTGGTGCTGGATTTGGAACACCAGAGAAAGGCATTGCACAATTGGCACATAAAAACCGATTGCTAAAATTAACATACAGGAACGCAGTATAGATGCATGAAGGGACGTTATACATACCTTGTGGTTGGCCTCCTGCCATTGTTGCAGATTGTAACCAATCAGATCTCACACAGGAGCTTGAAACACCTCCTGGAATAAAAGCAGAAGGTACACACATTGCTAAGCTATTAAGGCATGTACTAGTTGGATTCCACCCGTTATTGCAATTACTCAACCCATTAAGGTAGTAGGCCCCTGGCGCCGGGATGCATGCCGTTGGACCGCCCCATGTTGCATAACCTAAATACGGCCAACAACCCGGCGAACCTACAGTAGGAGGAGAAAAGGCAAGAGGTATACCAGCTGTAAATTGGTTCCCCGTAGATTTCATATTACATAGAGTTGGGCCTGGGATACCGCATTTCCATGACCAATCGGTGTTGCAATATAGTGTTTGAACTTCAGTTATAGCAGGAAAATACCAATCACTAAATCCACCGAGTGTTAACCCATTAATTTCGTTATGCATCGGATATGCATAAGTACATCCGGCAGGGAGGGGTGCACATGGATTATAATTGGGACATGTTTGAATAAATTTAGTAGTGCAATATCCATCAGATGATGCTACCGGATTACACCCAAGAGGGGATCCTAGAGGAGTAAACGGAGCAAAAACTCTTAACTGAACATTCACACATGGATTTGTAGGAGTTGGAACTGGACCCCAACATCTAAAACAACCAGATACATAACCACCGGCTGCCGGAGCTGCTATTAAATAATAATTTACCCCACATGCGGTGGTACAACCCATATACCATCCACCACACATACATGTACCTAAAGTCACCGTTGGAGTAGTTTTACCATAAAAATTACTTAATGAAATTGTAGAGTTTGGTGTAGGCAGGCAAGCTAGGCATCTCCCAAATGAGTCATTTAAATTAAAAGGTTGAACGGTACACCATAGTTCTAAACTAATGTCGTTAAATGATATTGCACTTGGTGCTGATGGAAGAGTCATACTTTACCTTTAATTTATAATTTTAAATTGCTACTCGTCTTACCGCCCTAGTCAGAGCGCAGCTAACTACGTTTGTTTGCCCAAATAAAGTACCAGTTGGAAAAACACCTGGTGCTGGATTTGCAACACCTGGGTAAGGCATTGCACAATTGGCACATAAAAACCTAGTGTCAAACTTAATATTGATAAGTCCAAGATAGATGCATCCCGAGGTGTTATACATACCTTGTGGTTGACCTCCTGCCCCTGTTGTAGACAATAATCGGGGACCATCAACAGTGGCTGATGGAACACCACCGGGAATAAGGGATGGGGGCACACACATAGATGGCACATTATTGCATATATTAGTTGGATTCCACCCGTTATTACAATTACTAATACCATTAAGATTATTGGATACGGGGCAAGAAGGACCGAACGTTGATGAAGTATATCCTAAATATGGCCAACAACCCGGTGCTCCCGTACTAGGGGCAACTTGAGTTTGAGGTATACCAGCTGTAAATTGGTTCCCCGTAGATTTCATATTACATAAAGTTGGGCCTGGGATACCACATTTCCATGACCAATCGGTATTGCAATATAGTGTTTGAACTTCAGTTATAGAAGGAAAATACCAATCACTAAATCCACCAAGTGTTAATCCATTAATTTGATTATGCATGGGATATCCATAAGTACATCCGGTCGGCAGCGGCGCACATGGATTATAATTGGGACATGTCTGAATAAATTTAGTCATGCAATATCCATCAAATGATGCTACCGGATTACATCCAAGAGGGGACCCGGGAGTTGTTAACGGAGCAAAAACTCGCAACTGAATACACTGGCATGGATTTGAAGGACCGGGAACTGGACCCCAACATCTAAAACAACCGGATACATAACCACCGGCAGCCGGAGCTGCTATTAAATAATAATTTACTCCACATGCGGTGGTACAGCCCATATACCACCCACCGCACATACATGTACCTAAAGTTACAGCCGGAGTAGTTTTACCATAAAAATTACTTAATGAAATTGTAGAGTTTGGTGTAGGTAAACAAGCCAAACATCTCCCAAATGAGTCATTTAAATTAAAAGGTTGAACGGTGCACCATAGTTCTAAACTAATGTCGTTAAATGATATTGCGCTTGGTGCTGATGGAAGAGTCATACTTTGTCTTCCTCTTTAATTTATTGGTTCGGCGCCATTGGTAACGGTATGGGACTATTGGAATTTATCCAGTCAACTACTTCAATATTTAAAGATTCATACATATTTATTACTTCAGATAGACTAGAAATCTGTTCAAGTAACGTAGTTTTTTCTTTTTCCCAAGTTGCTAAAAAGCTGGTCCTATCATTTAATGCCGTTAAAATAGCTGCTAGATCGGCTTTAGTTGCTGTAAACCATTTTCCATCGCTGGACTTCCAATCGCATGTGCTTGTATCATCCATATGATTGCATTTAACACTTAATTCTAATTTATCTAACACTTGATTATTGAATACCATATCTTGACCATTTATAGTCATTGGAATAGGAACATCTTTCATAGTATAATTTACCCAATTATTAATCATACCTTTTACAAAATCTTTTCCATGGTAAAATGGTTTTTCTATTGATTGATAAGTGCCAACTGCTATATCGTTTGAAAAGTCCCATACAATATGCCCATTATCGTAAAAAGGATTATGAGGAGGTTGCTCATTTACTATTTGCGCTTTATAAATTCTAAGAGTACTACTAACTATTAATGGTTCGTCATATGGAACAATACCCTTTCTAAATGCTAAAATATCTTCTGGCATTGAACGAGGATGACCGCACATTTCTAATGAAGCATTCATACCATCTGAATGCCAATGTACTGGACCGTATACAGCTTCGTCATTATAAACCATGACGAATAAATCTTCTCTGGGGTTATATCTATCTTCTAAAATCCAAGGGAATTTATTTTCTACAATATCGGGATTTTTCGATTTTTCTAATTTTAATTGCAATTCTGCTTGTAATGCAGGTATATCTTCAATACTTTGTACCCAACCTAAAATCGTTTCTTCTGATAAATCAGAATATGCAATATAAGTATTAGAATCAGTTGGATCTGGTAAATACGTGTCTTGGTATATCTCACCGTAGTTACCGCCATCAGTAATTTGATATCTCCAAGTTACTCTTCTCACCACATCGGTCAATCCATCTAATGATGGTTTAGTATATAAAGATAAAACTTCCCACTTATAAGTAATCATTTAAAAATTCCTTCAATAAAGTTTACCGGTTTTAGAATCATACCTTTTTGATGGATCAAAATATTTAAATTTATCCCATCCTGGTTCATTTTCTAAAACTCTTGTTCCTTGTGACCATACACCAATATGCTCCACTATTTGTGTCCCATCATGATTTTTTAAGATAGCCATTTTCATATTGTATTTATCTCTAAAGTATTTCATTACGGGATATTCGCCTAAATTACAGCCTAAATATTCTTTTACTGGTTCTTTTGTTAACCAATGTGGATATAATGAGGCTAAAGTCCAAAAGTGTTCGTCTTTAAGATTATATCTAAACTTATCATTTAATATTATATCATCATCTTCAATTAAAGGCCGATTTAATTCAAAATCATACCATGGGTTTCTTTGTAAACATATTTGACATGCTTTTGGGTTATTTTGCAAAAAGTCAATTAGTAACTGTATATCTATTGGTTGAGTAAAAACTACATCATCTTCATGATGCCAAATATAATCAAAATCTTGAGTACTTAAGTAATTCCATAACTCTGACCAAGTTAAGGTTATGCCCTTGTTATTAGGATGTAATACTACTTCATTAAATCCATATTTTTTAGCAGTATCTATGATAGCATTATCATATCTTCTAACAGGATAATCATCTATAAAAATACTATAAACTTCATGATCTCCAAAATTAATAAATTCTTCGTGGGATTGTAATGTTGGAATTAAAAATTCAAAACGATTAGCGGAAAAGATAACTCTACAGATTTTCATTTTAGTACTCGGTGTTTAAAAAAAATAATTGAAACAATCTACCATCTTGTAAATTTTTTCCAAAATAGTCTAATGAAGTGTGATATATGTCACTTCTGTACAATACTAATCTATTGTATCTATTAGCAATTCTATCTACTAGATCCCATTTGGTCATATCTTGTGTATCAGAAGAATAGTCAGTACCGTCTTCATACATGCTTCCTGTTTTTTTGTACATGAATAATCCAGTACCACCTGATAAAGGAGCATCTGGAGTAAGGTAGCAAACTCCTGCCCATGTGTTATATTCATCGGTATGAACCCAACTTCTGTTACTAGCTGTTGCCATTTCAAAACAACCGGTTAAGCCGTCTCTATCATTCCATTGAGTAACATTACCGCTAATAGGTCTCAGAATATTTTGAATAATTTCTTTTATACTATCGTTTAAAAAACTTTTTGTTCGTAGTCCAGGATAATTTCCTCTTTGGCTAAAATCTTGAGATAAAGCAAAGTTTCTTAATTCATCAACATTAAGGTAAAAATCTTCGGTTATAATTACATTAGTTCTCATATTATCTCCATTTAGGACCATCAAACCAAGCGGCTATACTATACCTAACACCTGAAGTCACTGGTTTAGCTCTATGCATAAAAAATGATGGAAAGAATATAATAGTTCCCTGTTGTTTAATATCATTTTGAGAGGGTTTTGTGTCAGTGTCAATGAGTTCAAACTCACCACCTTCGTAATCATTTGGATCTGATAGCTGAATAATACATGAAAGTTTTCTATGATAATTGGGATCACCATTCATCCAAAAAACATCATGATGATCTTTATATTCACCTTTATAACTAGAATGATATTCTGCTAGTTGAATATAATTTAACTTAGAAATATGAAAGTTAAAAAAATCATTGTTAGCTTGTCTCGCAGTTTTCCATAATATGTCGAATAAAAATTCATGACTGTAATGATACTGTTCAATGAACTTTATCTTACTTCTTCTAGTATCACTAAGTCTAGAAGAATCATTTACCCCCACCTTGGCATCTTGTTCAGGGATATCTTTTGCTAGTTCAATAATTTCTTTACACTTTTCTTTACCTAAATACGATTTAAAAAAACACCATTCACCGTTCACGTTTTACCTTTATAATTTAGATTTAATATATTCAAGTTGTTCTGTTTGTTCTTTCAAAGCTTGAATTAATAGTGGGATTATTTTTTCATACCTTACAGTTAAATATCTATCACCTGATTTACTATGACCATGCAAATTAGCATCAAACGGCGCAATCGCTATAGCCTCAGGTACTACTTCTTCAACTTCTTGTGCTATCAATCCTACTTGTCTTTTTTTATTTATATACCCAAATGATTCGGCTAATTTATTTGAATGGTAATAAACTCCGTTTAATCTGTTAAGTTTTTCTAATGAATTTTTAATGGTTACTACATTTTCTTTTAGTCTTTGGTCTGAATAATAAGCTGTAATGTCGCCCGTAGCTCTAATTTCACCAGTAGTTCCACTAGCCGGCGTTCCGACACCTAAGCTTAATAATTGAGTAGTAGTTACCCCTTGTGGTCCTTCGGGTCCTTGTGGTCCTTGCGGCCCTCTTGGACCAGTGGTACCAGCAGTACTTCCTTGGGGTCCTCGAGGACCACTTGGGCCCTGCGGACCTTGCGGTCCTCTTGGACCACTGGGCCCGAGAGCTCCTTGCGGCCCGGTAGGACCAGCAGCTCCGTCAGGACCGGGCCCTCCGGTTGGTTGTATACCTTGTGGTCCCCTAGGTCCTTGTGGGCCTATTGCTCCTTGAGGTCCTTCAGGCCCTTGTGGTCCTAAATTCCCTTGTGGTCCCCTAGGACCTAAATTCCCTTGCGGTCCTTCAGATCCTTGTGGCCCTTGAGGCCCTCGAGGTCCTGTTGGTCCTTGTGGTCCCCTAGGACCTAAATTCCCTTGCGGTCCTTCAGATCCTTGTGGCCCTTGAGGCCCTCGAGGTCCTGTTGGACCCTGAGGTCCAGTATTACCTTTTGATCCTCGGGGACCCTGAGGTCCTTCAGGGCCCTGCGGACCACTTACACCAATAACGCCTTGAGGACCTATATTACCTTGTGATCCCGATACACCTTGTGGCCCAGCATTGCCTTGAGGACCTTCATCACCCAGTGGACTAATGTTTCCTTGAGGACCAGTTGGACCAGTTGGACCAGTTGGACCTTGAGGTCCTTGTGGCCCGATGACGCCTTGTGGTCCTTGTGGCCCGGTTCGTCCTATCACACCCGATACGCCCTGTGGTCCTAATGGACCTGAATTCCCCTGTGGTCCTTGTGGACCACCTATACTAACACCTTGAGGACCGGCAGAACCAATAACTCCTTGTGGGCCCTGTGGGCCTATTAAAATAACTCCTTGAGGGCCGGTAGGTCCTACCGCTCCTGTGGACCCTTGTGGTCCAATTGCGCTAACTCCTTGTGGCCCTGCTACACCTCTTGGCCCTGCTACACCTCTTGGCCCTAACAAGTTTGTTGTAGGACCTATCCAAACCCCCGCTGAATTTATATCAGCAGTAGTTGCTACTGTTAGTCCGTTTTTTATAATAAAATTTTTATTTGAAGCCACTGTATTTATCCTATTTTGTGTAACAACTCTTTAATCTCTTTTTGCTGTTCTTTGATAGCCTCTACTAATAAAGGAATTAACTTATCATAGTTAATGGTAAGATAATTTTCACCGGACTTGCTGTTTCCATCCACATCTGCATCGAATGGGGCGATAGATATTGCTTCGGGTAAAACTGCACTTATCTGTTGTGCAATAAGTCCTATTTGTTTCTTGTAATCATTATACCCAAACTTTTCAGCTAGTTTATTTTGTGTGAAGTAAACACCGGTTATACTTTGTATTTTTTCTATACAGCGGTCAATATTATTAATATTTTCTTTTAGTCTGCGGTCAGAGTAATTTGATGTAATATTGTTTGTAGCCAATATATATCCATCTGGTCCTGCTGGAGTACCTACACCTAATGAAGGTACAGTTGAAGAAGAAAAAGCACCCGAAAGTCCTTGTGGACCTCTTGGACCAGTTGGACCTGGTAATCCTTGCGGTCCTAGTGGACCTGCCGCTCCCGTGGTCCCTATAACACCTTGCGCCCCGGTAGGACCAGCAACACCCTGCGGTCCTTGTGGCCCTTGGGGTCCTCTTGGACCAGTTGGACCAGTTGGACCTCGCGGACCTGCAACACTAGGTCCTGCAGGACCTTGTGGCCCTTGTGGTCCCTGAGGCCCTCGCGGCCCTTGTGGCCCCTGTGGTCCTGAAATCCCTTGTGGCCCTTGAGGCCCTTGAGGACCAGTTGGACCCTGAGGCCCATTAGACCCTTGTGGACCTGCTACTCCTGGAGCCGCCGGCAAACCTACAGCACCTGAAGGGCCTTGCGGCCCTTGTGGTCCTGTTGCTCCCTGTGGTCCTAAATTTCCTTGTGGTCCTGTTGCTCCCTGTGGTCCTAAATTTCCTTGTGGTCCTGTTGCTCCCTGTGGTCCTGTTTCTCCTTGTAGCCCCTGTGGTCCTTGGGGTCCGATTAAACCTAAATTCCCCTGTGGTCCATTAGATCCTGTAATTCCTGTAGGACCTTGTGGTCCGATGACTCCCTGAGGCCCATTAGACCCTTGTGGACCTGCTACTCCTGGAGCCGCCGGCGAACCTACGGCACCTAAAGGTCCTTGCAATCCCTGTGGTCCTGAATTTCCTTGTGGTCCACGTGGACCATTAGATCCTACGAGACCTTGAGGTCCATCGAAACCTTGTGGCCCTGTTGGCCCAGATGGCGATGGTGAACCTATAGGTCCGGTGGGCCCGTTATTACCTTGAGGCCCTTGCGGTCCTGTTGGTCCTTGTGGTCCTAAAATACCAACAACCCCAGTGGGCCCGGTAGGCCCTACTGGTCCTGGCCCTACAGCTCCTTGTGGTCCTCGAGGACCAGTTGGACCTGTGGGTCCTACAAAATTTGTAGGTGGACCAATCCATGTACCTGATGCATCAATAACTTGGATATTGCCTACAGTAAGGCCGCTTTTAATAGTAAATGGACTATTGGTGGTTGCCATTATTTTACCTGTCCTTTGATCATATTTATTTCACGTTGATGTAACTTGATTACTTCTACTATAACCGGTATCAATTTCAAATAGTTTACTGTTAAGTAATTTTCACCCGATCTACTGCCATTTGATGCAAAATCAAATGGAGCTATAGTAACTGCTTCAGGTACAACTTCCTGCACTTCTTGTGCTATGACGCCGATTTGTTTACTATGATCATGATATCCAAACTGTTCAGCGAATTCATTTTGGTTAAAATATACACCGCGTAATTTTTCTAAAATTTGTTTAGGTTCAATTATAATAGATATATTATCTTTTAATCTAACATCTGAATAAAAACCTGTTATATTATTAGTAGCTCTGATTTCGCCGGTAATTCCGCTAGCAGGAGTACCTACTCCTAAAGAAGTCACTGTTGATCCTAATGGTGCTGAAGGACCTTGTGGACCTGTTGAACCAGTGACACCAATAGGGCCTTGTGGCCCCTGTGGTCCTGAATTACCTTGTGGCCCCTGTGGACCTTGAGGTCCTGTTGCTCCTTGTGGTCCTGTGGCTCCCAAACCGATTGGTCCTTCAGGGCCTTGTGGTCCTCGGGGTCCTAATGTACCATTTGGTCCTTGGGGACCTTGGGGACCTCCGACCCCAATAGGGCCTTGCAGTCCTTGGGGTCCTGCAGCACCTACAGGGCCGGACCCTTGAGGACCAATATTACCTTGTGGCCCTTGTGGCCCTTGTGAACCTATCGCTCCTTGTGGCCCTGTTGGACTTAAAGTCCCTTGTAGGCCTTGAGGTCCCTGAAGTCCCTGAGGTCCTTGTGGTCCTCTAGGACCTAAATTCCCTTGAGGTCCCTGAGGTCCTTGTGGCCCTTGTGAACCTATCGCTCCTTGTGGTCCTAGAGGGCCTATCGCTCCTTGTGGTCCTTGCGGCCCCTGTGGTCCTTCTGGACCCTGAGGTCCTCTTGGACCTTGCGGTCCCTGAGGTCCTATCTCTCCTTGTGGTCCTTGTGGCCCTATTGCTCCTTGTGGTCCTGTTGCTCCCTGTGGTCCTGTTGGACTCACAGATCCTTGTGGCCCTTGTGGCCCTTGTAGACCCAAATCTCCTTGGGGTCCTTGCGGCCCCTGTGGTCCAGTAAGTCCTTGTGGCCCTTGTGGCCCTTGTGGTCCTGTTTCTCCTTGTGGTCCTGTCGGTCCTGGAGAACCTTGCGGTCCTCTTGGTCCCTGAGGCCCGATGACTCCTTGTGGTCCTTGTGGTCCTAAATTCCCTTGTGGTCCAGTAGGACCTTGTGGTCCAGTAGGACCTTGTGGGCCAACAGCTCCTGGTACTCCTTGTGGTCCTTGAGGGCCTTGAGGGCCTTGAGGGCCTTGAGGACCTATTAAGTTAGTACTAGGTCCAACCCAATTTCCTAAAAAGTCAATAAGTTCTATTACCCCCGGTGTAGGTGGTACTGTAGTCGTAGTTGTAGTAGGCCCCGATGTAGTCGTAGTAGTTGTTGGTATAACTGCACTGCCAAAACTAGCCGCTGCTAGTGCATATCTTGCAGTACCAACACCTGTAGTATCAGTAGCAACAACACCGGTATTAGATACTTTGTTAGTCATTGAAAGAGCAATGGTACCATTATATCCATATCCAAATATAGCTTTATCACTACCATAACCCGCTGCTGCTAGTTGAGATCTTGCAGTACCAACACCTGTAGTATCTGTAGCAACAACACCAAGATTAGATACTAGATTGGTAATTGAACTTTGGGAGACAATTTGCCCATATCCAAATATAGCTTTATCACCGCCATACCCTGCTGCTGCTAGATTCCCTCTTGCAAGACCAACACCGGTAGTATCTGTAGCAACAACACCAAGATTAGATACTAGATTGGTAATTGAAGTTTGGCCACTACCACTGACAATTCCAAATCCAAATATAGCTCGATCACTACCATATCCTGCTGCTGCTAAATCCAATCTTGGAGTACCAACACCTGTAGTATCAGTAGCAACAACGCCGATATTATTTACTTTATTGGTTATTGAAACATTAGTAGCACTACTAGTGATACCAAATCCAAATATAGCTTTATCACCACCATATCCAGCTGCTGCTAAATCATATCTTGCAGTACCAACACCAGTAGTATCAGTAGCAACAACACCAGTATTAGATACTAGATTAGTTGTAGATACGATGCTAAATCCAAATCCAAATCCAAATATAGCTTTATCACCACCATATCCAGCTGCTGCTAGTCCATATCTTGCAGTACCAACACCAGTAGTATTAGTAGCAACAACACCAGTAGTAGATACTTTATTGGTTATTGAAAGTTTAGCACCGCTGAAACCGGTCCAACCAAATCCAAATATAGCTCCTTGAGATGAAACTGGTGGTGGACTTGATGTTGTTGTAGTTGTTGGTCCTGATGTTGTAGTAGTTGTAGGTCCTGCTGTAGTCGTAGTAGTCGTAAGTGCCCCCGCCGGGAGTCTTATCGAAAGACCATTATTAATTGTAAAGGGTTTATTTATTGCCACGATTCATTATCCTCGTTAACTTATTAATCATTATACTGCCAAGTACGTAGCTATCCCACTAACTGCTGTTATACCGTTTACTGGAGTAAATGTAACTGTCACTACATTGGCTGCCAATGACGCATCAAAACTTGCTAACGGAATGTTTGAAGTAATATCGGAGAACTGTGAAATAAACACATTAGTATCATCTTGCAATAAACTTATTATTGTAGCTTCATAATCACCCAAGCTACTAATTTGTATCTGATATAAAACCGATCTATAATCATCTGAGGAGAAAGTATCTAATGTAGTAGGAGCTACCACTGTAGAATTTGCAGTAAAGTATCTTGTAATAGAACCGGGAGTTACTCCTGAATCGCTGAATGATAAATTACCTGCACCGTCTGTGGTAATAACTTGTCCTGCAGTACCACCTGTGATAATGACATTACTAATTGAGTTGAGATTACTTTCTCCGAGTACTTGAAGATTGTTCGCAGTTACGTTACCACTAAATGTAGCATTAGCTGCACTTACATTACCTACATTAGCATCACCTGTAAGAGTTATAGAATTACCAGTTGCATCACCTATATCTGGTGTAGTTAGCTGTGCATTTGGTATTACTACAATATTACCAGATATTATTCCTGTAGTTATACCATCTGTATTAGCTGAGAATGTTACCCCTGTTAAGTTAACACCTTGGTTTGCTTGGAATGATCCAGCTCCCGAAAACTGACTAAAGATGACATCACTTGTACCTACAACTACAGTATCAGTAGTTTGAACCCATGCGGTGTCTGCCAATGCAGAACCGGTAGTTATAAACAAGAAGGCACCACTTAGAACTTCTGCGTCAGTATCAAAATCAGTTGCTCTTGTAATTACGGTAGTATTATTATAAACATATACCCCGTTCCAAGCTTGATTTGCTTCGTTTTTAATAAGTAAACGCATGTTGGCAGTTAGTGAAACACCATCCATAGTAGTTAGGGTTCCACCACTAATCGTAATATTTGCACCTACCCCACTTGTACCATTATTATATGAAGCTGTCCCGCCGGTAATAACATCTAGATTTGAAGTAGTTCCTGCATTAGCAGATTGCTTTACTGTAAGACCTGAAGCAAATGTATCGACATAATATTTGGTAGCAGCATCACTTCCTACGTTAGGTTCGGCAAGATTAGTAATGTTAAATGCATTCATGCTAACATTACTACCGAATAGGGTATTACCTGCTACTGTTAAATTACTGGCTAGTACTACAGATTTACTAAAGTTTGCACTATTACCTGTGAAAGTAAAGACATTTGCATTACCTGCTACGCTTAGTGCTATATTAGAATTTAGTGCGATTCTGATATTTGAAGTACCATTAGAAATAGATGATATTCCAGTTAATTGAGAACCATTACCTAATATATAATTACCTTGAATATTACCATTAGCAGTGATTCCACCACCAACACCTAAATTCCCTCCAATATTACCATTTCCTAAAACATCTAGATCTCGGTCAATATTGGCTCCAGTGCTAGTAATAACTAATGCATTAGAATTAGTACCTGAACTTATTACAACATTACCATTTGCAACAGGGATGTTTATTCCACTAGTACCGTTACTAATAGAAGCGGTATTTACACTAGCCCAACTTAAATTACCTGCACCATCTGTCTTTAAATACTGTCCTGTAGTGCCACCAGTGATAATAACATTACCGACTGCATTTAAATTACTTTTACCTGTTACTGATAAATTACCAGCAACATTAGCTGTGCCAGTAATATTAGCACCAGTGCCAGTAATTACTACGATGTTAGAATTGCCATTTACAGTGAAATTAATATTACCATCTGCCGTTGGAATAGATCCAGTACTGGTGCCATTACTGAAACCAGATACTGAAGTAGTTACACTAGACCAACTTAAATTACCTGCACCATCTGTCTGCAAATACTGTCCTGTAGTACCGCCGGTTATAATAACATTACCAACCGCATTTAAATTGCTTGTACCTGTTACTGATAAATTACCGGCAATATTAGCTGTACCAGTGATATTAGCACCAGTACCAGTTACAACTAATATATTAGAATTGCCATTTACACTAAAATTGACATTACCGTTCGCTGTTGGAATAGAACCATTGCTAGTTCCATTACTGAAACCAGTTACAGAAGTAGACACAGTAGACCAACTTAAATTACCTGCACCATCTGTCTGTAAATACTGTCCTGTAGTACCGCCGGTAATAATAACATTACCAACTGCATTTAAATTACTCTCACCTGTTACTGATAAATTACCAGCAACATTAGCTGTGCCAGTAATATTGGCACCAGTACCAGTTACAACTAATATATTAGAATTGCCATTTACACTAAAATTGATATTGCCATTTGCTGCTGGAATAGAACCATTACTAGTGCCATTACTGAAACCTGATACAACTACTGTAGACCAACTTAAATTACCTGCACCATCTGTTTCTAAGTATTGTCCTGCGGTACCTCCGGTAATAGTAACATTACCTACTGAATTTAAGTTACTCTCACCTGTTACTGCTAATGTACCAGTAATATTGGCACCAGTATCAGTTATCACTACTATATTAGGAACACCGTCTACACTGAAATTAATATTGCCATTTGCTAATGGAATAGACCCGCTACTATAGCCATTACTGAAATCAGTTACAGAAACTGTTGACCAACTTAAATTACCTGCACCATCTGTCTCTAAGTATTGTCCTGCTGTACCCCCGGTAATAGTAACATTACCAACTTCATTTAAATTACTTTCACCTGTTACTGCTAATGTACCATCAATATTAGCACCAGTATCAGTTACAACCAATATATTAGCATTACCATTTACACTAAAGTTGATATTGCCATTTGCAGCCGGAATAGAACCATTGCTAGTGCCATTACTGAAACCATTCCCACTACCACCATATGGTGTTCCGTTTGGATAGTTTATTGAGCTATTACTAATTGGTAGTACTATATTTCCGTCAGTATTAAATGTCCATAGTCTGCCATTTGCACTAATTATTAAATTACCATTAGTGTCTTCTATGTTGGCATAACTAGTACCATTTTGAATTTTTGTAGCATTAAGAGAGGAAGACGCACTAATTGTTACAATACCGGTACCATCGCCGGGTGTTACTGATATATTGGTGCCGGGAATAATCTGTGTAACGCCAGTTAGATTAAAGCTTTGAACCGTTTGGTCGATAGCACTTACATATATATTATTAGCACCGCTATATATGGTTACAGTATCACCTGGCTCATTATTAGCACTCGTGAGTACTCCTACGGTAGTAGCGGTTGTTCGTACAGTACTGTTTGGCAATACTACTTTATTACCTTCAATCGTGGGACTTGCGTTTGCAATAAGACGTTGTGTGCTTAAAGTGCCTTGTACTGATCTTTCAACACTAGGATCATTAAGTCCAATTTTAGATGGTTTAGATTTAAATGCCATATTACTTCTCTCTTTATTTTGTATTTATCGAAATATTTAAATAAATATGTCCTTAGACACTAAAAGAACTCCCACATCCGCATGTAGTTTCAGCATTGGGATTTTTTATAGTAAAGCTAGAGCCATATAATTCGTCTTTATAATCTACGGTAGATCCTTCTAAATATTGATAACTCATATGATCTACTATGAGCGTGATAGAATCTTCTTTAAACTCTAAATCATCCTCATTAACTTCTTCTTCTAATAAGAAACCGTACTGAAAACCACTACATCCTCCGCCCTGAACATACAGACGTAATTTTAAGTTTGCGTTATTTTCTTCTTCTATAATATCTGATATCTTGGTAGTTGCTTCTTTTGTAATGGTAATCACAATGAATGCCCCCATCTAGTATTAATTACATTCCAATTAATAATTTTCCAAGTATTTTCTAAATATTTTTTCTTATCTGCACCGTAATCTAATATAAAGGCGTGTTCCCACCAATCTATTAGTAATAATATGTCATCTCTAACCTGATGATTTGGAATTATTTTTAGTTTACCATCATATGCCAAATAGATCCAACCTGAGCCTTGAATCGTCATTGCTTCGGTTTGTAATTCTTTTTGAAAAGCTTCGTAATTACCAAAGTGTTTTTTGATAAACCCTGCGATAGGGCCGTTAGGCTCGTTATTATTTCTTACTTCCCGAAATTGTGGAAAGTATGTATTATGTAGGAAAGCTCCTGCATAATTGAATTCAGGATCCCCTTCACCTTTATTATAACGCTCGGCATAACCGTGGGCAAGCTTACCAAAGTGTAAATCAATGGTTTCTTTGCTCATAACGGGTGCAACCTCACTGGGAGTGAAGTTGAGGGGAATTATTCCTATGTCTTGAGGTTTATCTTTTGCCTCAAGTAAATTTAAAATGTCACGCATTAAGTATTTATTCTTAATGCGTGAACTGTAAGTTTCTACTTACGTCTTGTTATACGACCTTTAGTCAGATCGTAGAGTGAAAGTTCTACTTCTACCTCATCACCCAATAAAATACGAATTTCATTTTGTCGCATTCGACCTGAAATATATCCAAGTATTTTATTGCCGGTAGACAGTTGTACCCTAAACATTGCGTTTGGAAGTACATCTACCACTTCACCTTCTACTTTAATTGTATCGTCTTTTGCCATATTATCTACGCATTTTACTAATATCTTGTGCTTGTTCACCTGAAAAGATAGGCACAGCATTAGATTTATGCATTGTTCCAATTCCTAAAATTTTATCACCTGTATATTTTTGACTTTGTTTTATTGTAACTGGCCCGGTAACACCTGTATCCAAGCTTGGTATATGATTATTTGAAGTACGATTTGTCGGAATAGTAGGAGATAATTGAGTAGCCTTAAAAACTACTTTTTTAGATATAGGCTTAGACATTGAAGCCCATTTTTGTTGGTTAGCTTCCCATTCAGACTGTAATGACAATTGCTTTTGTTTAGCCTCTGCGCTAGCAAATTTTTGTTTGCCCTTGCGTTTACCGTTGAGGGTAAGAGAGGGATGATGTAGATGCATGGACATATTGATTAAATGCAAGTTACGATTGTATTAGTATAGCATACTGACCAATATTTATCAACCATTATCTTTTGAGAATGTCCCATGCTTTTTCTTTTTCTATAATTTCGGCTTCTAATTCCTTGTAGGCATTACGCAAGGCTCGTAAATTTTCCCATCTTTTTTCTAGCTCTTCATTTGGACGAAGAATAGCCAATCGTTCTTCAATCTTCTCAAACATATCAGATAGGTTCTTGCCCTTGACGGTAATCTCACCTTCAAATTCAGCATCACCTTTAACTGTTAACTGGTTATGATTATTAGTATTGTTTGGCTGAATAGTCCAAGTAGGATTACCTCCTGTAGTAGTTGAGGGGACTGTATAATACCCGTAATTTGGAACGGTATTTGGAGAGGTAATGGTGACAATATTTGGAATTGCAGTAGAGTTGTTAGTTACTATCATTTAAAAGATTTTTTAATGAAAACAGTACCATCATCATTGACACCAAACTCTACTTCATCACCTTCTTTCCAACCTAAAGAATCTAGTACTGGTTGTGGAATAGGTAGTATTACGTCCCCAGTTTCAGGATCTTCTTGGGTGATGACTTCGTACCTAGTTATAATGTCGGATGGTAATCTATTTTTCATATGCTATTTTACTACTCTATGAGTAATATGTCAATATTTATTGAGAACTAAAATGCCCAAAATAATTAATTTATTCACTCATTGGTTCTTTGATACTCACTAGCCTTGCCATCTAAACTTACATTCCAAGCATAAAACTTAGTATCAGGATATTCTTTTTTAAGGGTAACAAAACTGTCTAAATTTGGAATGGCATCATCATACATGATAGCTTTATTATAATTTCCTTGATCTAATAATTTTCTAATAATAATTTTTTTCTTTTCTTCAGTCTGAATTTTGCCAGTCATATTCCCTGCACGGTAAACATGAACTTTATTCATGTCTATTCCATATTTTCTAAATGTATCTAAGAACAACTCTTTATCATCAAAGTCTGATCTAGCAGTTACCATCACAACTTTGTTTCCAGTTGCGATATCTCGTTTAAGTTGATCCATCATGGGAATAATTGGCTTAGCATTGTCAAAGAATTCTTTGGCATTAGTGAAATCACCAAAGTCAAAATGTTCGCTCGGTTTTAACTTATAGTGTGTAAAGTCATGGCTATTTAAACTACGAACTACCTTGCCATCCTTGATGACATGGACTTTAGTTTGAGTATGAACAAGAGTGTCATCAATATCAAAAATAACTAGTTTTGATATATCATCTCGGTATTCTTTTAAGATTTCAGCGATTTTCATGTTGTTTAACTATGTCTTTATTATTTAGTTCTTTTCATAAATATTAATATTAGGAGATCAATCTCATGGATATAGACTTTTTACAACTAGTATCAGAGGTTGGATTTCCGATTTCCGCAGCTTTATCTGCTGGGTATTTTGTTTTCCTTGCTGTAAAATTTCTTCTATCTGGAGTTACATCCTCTATAAAATCTATGGAGAATATTATTAAAAGTTTGGATAAACGTATTGATATAATGAATAATGAAGTCGAAAGGATTGATATAAAAATATCTCATGCTTTGGGATTACAACCAAATTTTAGTAGAATTTCTAGAGCAACTGCAAATGATGTTAGAAAAGATTAACGGGTAACCCAATGTACTTAGTAGAAATAATCAATAAATATGGTTTCCCCATCATTGCCGCATTTGGCTTGGCTTACTTTGTTCATTATACGTGGACATGGGTTACCAAAGAAGTTAAACCTGTTTTGTCAGAGGCCAATCAAACTCTGATTAATTTGATTGATAGAATTAGAATATTAGATAATGATTTAATCAGGTTAAATGAAAAAATAGATACAGTATTACAATTGCGTGGTAAAACATTAGAAATAGAAAGAATTGAGGCAGAGAATAAAATAAATAATACTACCTCTTCAATATAATTCTACAAATTTTTTAGCGTACTTGTTATAATACTCAGTATTAATTTTATCTCCATTGTTTTTAAACCAGTCATAGTATTTTTTGTATACCTCATCTAATTGATCTTTTGTTAGTTTTTCAAGAGGTCTTTTAGCATAATCTCTGCTAGCTTCTTTGTGCTCTTCAAAGTTATTTGGATGACCTATTTTACCACTTTGTTTATGACCTGCAATCTCAGCAGGATCACTCCAATTAAAACAATAGGATGGTACATAATTTGTATTATGTTCGTTTAAGTGGCCTTCATCACGTAACTTAGTATACCAACTTAAACCTTCATAACCGGTAATATCAACTCTAAAACCTATTTCTCTAATCCTAGGCATTTTAACTATTACACTAGCTTCTAGTGTATTCATACACAGTTCTACACGATCAGGCATGGAAAAAAAGCTTTGTTCAGGTTTCCAAGCATCCTTACCATTTTCAATTATACCCTCATAGGCTTGTTGCATATGCCATGGAAGATATATATCATCGTCATCGGCTAACATAAAATAGTCGCCGGTGGTATGGGTGACTGCATCCCGACAAATTTGTCCTCTGTTTTCATAAGGAGTATTTGTTTGATAGTCTATTCCATTATTAATAATATGAATAGAAGGATCTTCAAATCCTAGTGAATATGGATGTTCTTCATCTGTGTTAAAGATTATTAATTCTTTATTTTCATGTGTTTGAGCGTGGTATTGCGCTACTATTCTTTCTACACAAGTAAATCTTCTATAGCTAGTGCATACAAAACTGATTTTATTCATAATCGCCTGTTTTAAATTTATTTTCCATAATGTGTCATCAATATACTAATGTATGATGTCTTTTACCGTATGATTTTAGGTATTATTTTATTTTGATTAATTGGGTTCCCCTGAATGTAGGAATATATAAGGCCCATTCGATTATATTTACATTGTCTTTCATCCATTGATTGACACTAGTTCTAACAGCCGAATGATAGTCATAATCATCTACTATAATATATCTGCAATTTCTAGCAGTCATGTTTAAATCATGAATTTTACAATCATAATCATGGCATCCGTCAATTGTTACTAAATCAAAGAATTGTGGTAAATCAGTTTGTTTTTGGCTGTCAACGTGTAGAATTTCCCATTTGCAATTACCTTTGTAGTATTCACTAATATTAGTTCTAGCAATTTCATTATCGCCATATGTTTCTAAGTCCCAGCCAAGTGCATATTCTACAGTGCCGGCTGCCTCTAGCACTGGTAAAAAGCTAAATCCATACCGTACTCCTATTTCCATAAAGGTTTTTGGTTTGATAGTTTTTGCTATTGCCCAAGACCATTCATAATAATTACCACACCATACATAATCATAAGAATCATATTTTGTAAAAAAGGTACTTGGTATTACGTCATGAATAGAATTAGGTTTGTTTTTAAATAGTTCGTCAATCATTTTTATTTCCTATAATATTATTTTGGCAATGCTACATAATCTACTAAATGGGCAGCATCCTGAGTTTTTTGATAGGTATACCCCAAATCATCTAATCTAGAGAAAATGTCTGCTTCTTTCCAACCATATATCTCTAACTGTGCAGCCTCAACCTCAATAAAAATTACAGGTCGGTTTCTTAATATTGTTTGTTTAGCGCCTTCTAATACTTTGGGTTCATATCCTTGAACATCAATCTTTAGTGCGGCAACATTGTCATAGTTAAAACTGTCAAGGGTAACTACATCAATCATATTATAACCATTATCAGTATATGCACCTAAATGAGCATTTCCAATATTAATAGTTTCTTCTGAAAAATATTGAAGATTTTCCATTTTCATTTTTGAAGGCTCGTTGCTTAATGCATAATTATGTGCTCTAATATTTGAATATCCGTTCAACATAATATTACCGCACAGTTGATAATAGATATACAATTGTGGTTCAAATGCATGAACCAATCCTGTTTCACCAACTAAATCAGCAAATTCTAATGCATGAAATCCAAAATTAGCTCCCACATCAATTATAGTTTTACCAACCACATCTAATTTATCTCTGATATAATCAAAAATGTAATACTCATATACTCCTCCCCTGCGAGTCATATCTGTAACTCCACAGTCATTTTTAAAAAGCATATATTTTTTTCTTGTATCTACATATTCAATGGGAAATTTTTTCATGATAATTTCAAGTATGTGGTATTTAATCGCAATGCCATTCATTTGAAAATATTATAATAAATATTGATATAGGAGCTCAAAACAATGTTCAAATATCAAAGCCTACACCTATTACGTGACAAATATGATGCGAGAGATCATATCTATACCCCTCCCTCAAAACTAACTAGTATATCATCACTAGTTGATTTACGTAAATGGGCTAGTTCTGTTGAAGATCAGGGTAGTTTGGGATCGTGTACTGGTCAAGCTATAGTAGGTGCTATAGAATTAATTAATCGTAAAAATTCTAAGAATCTTGAGATAAGCAGATTGTTTGTATATTACCAAGAACGATTATTAATGGGTACGGTTAATTATGACTCGGGTGCTTATATACGTGATGGCATAAAAGTAACTTATACACATGGGGCCCCACTTGAAAGGTTTTGGCCATATGATATTAATAGATTTAAAATTAAACCAACTGCTACTGCTTACATAGATGCTTTAAAACGTAAAGTAACTGGATATCAAAGATGTTTAGACTTTATGACAGTAAAAAATGCTGTTGCAGCAGGTAATCCTGTCGTATTTGGATTCAACGTATATAGTAGTTTTTATAATATAAATCGTACAGGAATAATGACTTACCCCAACAAAGCAAGGGAAAGATTCTTGGGTGGACATGCGGTATGTATTGTGGGATATCGTGATATAGATTCTAGGTTTATAGTTAGAAATTCATGGGGCCCAGGTTGGGGCGACTATGGATATTTCTATATGCCTTACCAAGTAGTACAAGATAACACAATGTCATTTGACTTTTGGGTTATCAATTCTGTTTTAAACCCTTAAAGGAGTAATTATGGTTGAAGTTAAAAAAGAATCACGTTCTGAACGTGAAGCACATATTAAAGATAAAGCAGGGTGGGTCATTACCGTATTAGCTGCACTACTTGCAATAAACACTTATATTGCAGGTAATAATTCTAGTAGAGTTCTAAACAATACCATTAAAGCCAATGACACTTGGGCTTTTTATCAAGCAAAAAGCATTAAACAGACACTTGCTGAAATGGCAAGGGATGATGCCGAATATAGAAAAGAACCTGAAAAGGCTGCAAAATTACAAGCCAAAATAGACCGTTATGAAAGTGATCCTGAAAAGAATGAGGGTAAAAAGGAATTGATGGCTAAGGCTCGTGCATTAGAAGCCGAGCGTGATGAAATACGCAAAAGAAGTCCATGGTTAACTTTTGCTGGTTCTGCATTTCAAATAGCAATCGTGTTATTAACCGCTAGTATACTTGCAGTTAATATGATATTGTTTTGGGCTAGTATTGGTGTAGGGACGATTGCAGGCTTACTAATGACTCAGGGTATTTGGATGTGGCTACCTTTTGGAATATAGTCTACATTCTCAACAGGTGAATAATCAAATTCGAACGGGTTAGTGATTTCATCACCGTATTTAATTACAAGGTACCCCAATGTTTTTTGGGGTACATCCTCTCTAAATCCTAACGTAATATGTTGATACCATGACAATTGTGTATCAATTTCTTTTTTGATTGATACATCACTTAACATATCGGTAAAGTCATTTGACTCACGTTTAAAGGTATAATAAATCATTTCTGCCACAGAATAAAGTTTATTTGGTCAGTTTCATTTACAAAATGAAACTTGTATAATCCGGGTTTTTCACCAGACGGTGATATAATATGCCATCCCCACTCATCTTTGCAATTCTTTTTGCACCATTCTAGGATCGCATTTAACGAACCATATGGGACACTAATATCAGTTTGAAATGAATATTGTATTAAAACAGGTTGATCCATTTTGGTAGTTCATTTAATATATCCTAACATTTCAATATGGTATTTGGCTGTATCGTCACTTAAATTTTTTAAGAAGGTATCATTAAACTTAAACTTTTTACAAAAGGATTCTGCGAATCCAATACCTTTAAGCTTTTCAAAAACAAATTCTTTACAAAAAAGTTCATATTGTTTTTTACTTATCTGCTTATTCTTATTGCTAGTTAATTGTTCTAATCTTGGTAGTGCAGTATTAAAATACATTTTAGTCCCACAGTGCAAGATAATATGTGCCAAATAATGTTAGTCCTTCTTGAAGACGTTCTTCATATAATGGGCGAGCATCTGATTTAATATTGACCCCATTTTCATAATCAACTGTTAATTGTTGAAAAGACCAAATCATTTTATCCATTATTTCATTCCATATCTTCGTATTTTTTTCATACTGCATACTTTCTAGGTCATCACCAAAGTCAAAAGATTCTTGATTTGGATCAACGTCACCTTCTTTGATAACAGGCATGCCTTGTTGTGTATTCTTTAATTGAATTAAACAAGGTAAGATTATAAGTGCTAGTGTATGGTCTAAACTAATCGTATCATATCGGTCAATATTAACTTTAATTTTTCTACGATTACCATTTGGATTATATGGACCTAGATTAACTTTCATAGTACACTTTCCCGTTATCTATTAGAAGAATATGGTTAAGATATTCTACTCTTGCTTTGGGAATTTTTTTAAATTGAACCAAGGAATTAGCGATATCATCTATACTTGTGCCTTGACATACAAAAATTTTACTTTTTTTGTCGTATAGATAGAGAACACCTTCTTGGATATCTACAGTTAATGTAGGGACGATAGATGATTTACCATTTACTTCTTCAATTTTAATACCATTATCTTTTGCATACTCTTTTAGGTCTTTTTCTAACCTATACATATAGAACTTTACCCCAACGGTCCAGCCCAATAAAAAAATCAATATGTAATCCCAAATATTATCCATAGTATTATTTATTAATTGTAATGTTAGACCAAGTCTTTAGCTTTTCAAATTTAGCTAGTTTAGCTTTTTCTATATTATGTTGACTAATGACACCGTGAATTTCTAATAGAGTAATCATTGCTACTAAATCTCCTAACTCTTCTTCTAGGTGTTCTTTATTAGTTTTCGGCTTACCTGGTTTATGATTATCTAGTCCAAATCTAAAACACTTGCTGATAGCCTGTGTTACCTCAGCACATTCTTCTTGCATAATTAAAAGAATTTCTTTAACATTTTCATCCATTTTACACCTTAGAACGTAAGGAAAGGTAAAGGATTTTTATTCCCTTTACCTTTCTGTTTAATTTTCTAGAAAATTAAGAAACGAAACCGGCTGCAATAGCACGATAACCTGCGGCAACTACTGCACGACTGGGGCGCCCCAAACGGTATTTGGTAACAGTTTTACCATTAGCATCGGTCCGCTTGTTAGAGTAGATAGCAAAACCATCATTTAAACGAAGATTGCTTACAGTGGCAGTTGGATTAGCAATACCGAAACGCTCAGTAATTTGCTTTGAGGTAAGTTGCTCACCGGCTTGAAATGCTTCAAGCAAAAGTTCTTGTTTAGTTACATTCATTTTAAAGTTCCTTTAGTAAATAGTTGTTTTCACAACATGAAAATATTATACACGCCTTGTGTATAATAGACAATACGATTTGGTCAAATATCCAAATCATATAATTGAAAATCATATGCGCCACTTTCATATCCAACATAGCCACGTGGATTGCAAACCACTCTAGTAGAGCCAATACGGTATTCAAAAAAGTCATGGACATGACCATGGCACCAAACCTTAATCTGTGGGTGATTTAGTATGAATTCACTTAAGTCACTTGCATACCCGCCACTCATGTGATGATCATGTCGAAATCTTTCATGGATACTTTGATATGATGGGGCATGATGAGTAATAACCACTACTTCACTATCCTGATATTGTGACAAACTAGTTTTAAAATATTCTAAAGTATTTTTATGTAACTTATAGGTATGGTCAGGTGTTAGTCTATAGTATAGATCTCTGTCTTCGTAATAGTTTTCTATTGCTCGGTAATCATTCATTGCACCTTTAAGCGTCATTTCAGTAATAGGATCATTCTGATTAAGGTCTGTCCATAGAGTAGCGCCCATAAATACTACATCATTATATTCAACAGTTTCATTTTCTAACAGTATAACATTATCGGGCAATATTGCTTTAAAGTCTTGATGAGTTTTATCTAATCTATGATGGTAAGATTCATGATTTCCACTAACCATAAACACACGGTCATATTTAGCGCACTGAGTTTCAAAAAAGTTTGTAGTATTTGGGTTTCTTTTTTTAAATGTACGGTATTCGCAAATATCACCGGCAAGGATCAATACATCACCACCAGGTAATTCTAATGGCCCAAATTCTAAATGTAGGTCACTTGCTAGTTCTATTTTCATTACTATCTTTATAAAAATCTGCTTCTAATTGCATAGCCGTACCACGACCTGTTATTTTTGTATTTGCAATATTAATACATTCTGCTATAATTTGTTCACCAAACTTTTCAAGTTCTAGTTTACTAATCCTACATGAATCGGCATCATCCCAATTAATATTTACTTTTTTGGCTAATTCTAAAAATTTACTATTCATTTACTTAATTCTGATACATGTTTGCATTGCTTTCTAAATTGAAAGCCGGGGCAAGTACATGTCCATCCTTTCTTATTACTGGTTACAATGTATTTGCTCCCCTTGCTACCTGAGATTTCATATACTTTTGTATCAGTATTTACTTCTTTAAATGAACCTGACAATAATTCAATGTTTTCAATATAATCCATATTGAGTACACGAATAGGCCAATCTTTATTACCAGACAAACAAAATTCTCTATCTGTTAACCAAGAATATGAGGGTAAAATTTTACCCTCATACGTCAGTGATGTAGGTTGCGGAGGAATCATTGCAGATCCTTGTTCATTACGAACTTGGATTTTAACAACACTACCAATCACTGGAACTTTCATTTTAATTACCGTTGAAGAAACATGAAAACCATTTTAGAATCTTTAGGTACCCAGCGTTTAGCATCAGGCCCACATTCATTTCCAACTCTCATTACGGCGCATGATTCATAGTATCCCTTAGAAGAGTTACCTGTAACCCTATCGGGTTTTGGTGCATGCCAAGATTCTTCAATGGTACATTTAAAGGCGTAACCTGATTGAAATAAACGATCCAATAGGTTAGCCTTAGAATGTTTACAGTCTTTGCACAGAACTTCAGTCATTTTTGTACCCTAGAGTCTGACTTAAAGAACTATTATAGCACAGGTTCAAATACTTGTCAACTGTTGCGTTTATGCAACACCTTGTCGGCTAGACCATATTCCACAGCTTCCTCAGCAGACATGAACCGATCACGTTCCATATCTTTGGTCAACTCCTCAAAAGTCTTACCTTTTGAATTATGTTTAACATAGATATTGGTAAGGTTACGTTTCATTTCAAGAATTTCCTTGACTTGAATTTCCATGTCAGTAGCTTGACCACGGGCACCGCCACTTGGTTGATGAATCATATGGCGACCATTTGGAAGAATGAATCGCTTTTCAGGTGAACCTGCCTGTGCCAACAAGCTACCCATACTACATGCCTGCCCCATGACAATGGTAACAATATCAGGTGTTACGAACTGAAGAGTATCATAGATCGCCATACCAGCAGTAACCGATCCACCTGGTGAGTTAATGTAAACACTGATATCCTTGTCACTTTCGCTTTCAAGATACAGCAATTGGGCAACGATTAGATTAGCCATTTGGTCGTGTACTTCTCCTTCTAATAGGATTACACGATCCCTAAGTAATCGGCTGTAAATGTCGTAACTACGTTCACCTTTGGAGGTCTGCTCCAAAACCATTGGTACAAGAGTCATAAATTTCCTTTAATAAAAACAGATACAATTATAAAACAATAATTGTATAAAGTCAACTATTAATGGATATTATGATTTGCGCTTTTGGCGACCAACATCACCTACTGGTCTAGGTTTTTCTTCTGGTTCTTTTCTTGTCGGATTGACAATGTTTATTGATGAAGTAGCTAAATCGGACACTGGAGCTACAACGTCAACACTGTTGCTCCCTGAATCTTCTGTATCGCCTAGACCCGCATCAACACCGTTGTATGCAAAATTCATTCTTCCACCTGCCATTGTAGAAGAATAATTCTTACTGGCATCTAATCTAACAGTTCCTTTGAAATTGGGAGGATATTTACTTATAAATCCAGTTACCGCTACATCACCATCTTTCTGTTTAGCAGCACTCATGTGTAATTGAATCACAGGAGAACTATTTAAGAATTTCAAACATGCTTCACCAAATATAGGATCACTATTAATATCACGGGCAACAGCTTCCGCTAAAGAGGCTAGTGCATGATATCCTACATTGTAGTTGGGTAATTGTGTTTTTGCACCTTTGGCTTCAATGAGACCACGTAACTCATCTAGTACATCTTCATTAAGCTGTAGGCCAGTAATTGATTTGGCACCTGTTTTAATCAACTGTGGTATTATATCTGCTGTTTGCTGGCTGAGCATACCATGTGCTACTCCATACTTTAGTGGAAATCCTATAGTAGAACCTGTGGAGATGTCATCTAAAGTTTTAATTTGTGCAGCATATTTCTTTAATAATTTTTTCTGCTCATCAGTGCCCTTATTTTTGATAAAGTCAACACCGTCACCTATGTTCTTCACGCTAGCAGTAGCACCTTTTTCGCCCTTACTACTGATACCTACTTCTACTCCATTAGTAGTTACAATATAGCTATCAACAAGTCCATTGGTCTTTCCTGAGGGAAATGAAACGCTGCTGCCACTCCAATCACCGCCGTCTAATAAATCACGTTTAGCTGCTTCGGCACCAGTACCCATGTTCATACCTTGTATTAGTGCTACAGGTCCTATGATTTCACCTAGATCATCACGTATAGCTGTATAATATTCCGTAGAACCTTCAAATATAGGCAATTTGGGAGGCTTTAGATATAACATCTCAAAGCCGGGAACGAATGGCTGTGCAGCCTCGCTCTGTTTAAAGGCTGCTAATAATGCATTAATGTTATTAAAACGTGCAGGTTCAGGAAAAATATCACTAGGTTTTAATCCATAACTAGCTTTTAAACTAGTTTCTTTCTCTAGTTGAAAACCACCGGGAATTTCGCTATTTTTCCAAGTTCCAGCCATATCAGGTTTTATTTGACTGAAGAATCTAGAAAAGTATACAGGTTTTTTTGTTTTCTCATCAATCAATGTTATTACAACAAATGCTTTGCTAGCTCTAGTGGGATTATTAACCTCTACCACGTTATATCGGTTCGCTGACATTTCATCATATGCTTCTATCATATCTTCATATGACTCATATGCACCGGGTTGACCAGGAAAATATTCTACTTTGTCAAAAAGTAGGGCTTGTTCAGGATTATCCCGTTTTCCTTTAAAAAAACGATCTCCCTTGGCTCTATATAATAGTCCCCTACTCTTTTCAGTGAGTACGGATAAGGATTCAATTAGGTTTAGTAAATCACGCATAGTTTATTATTTATTCTTTTTAGTTAAATAAAAATAGATTTGGCACATGTTATATTAAATACTTATTTAGGAATCATCAAAATGGAAATTTTTATTTTAATCGGCGTTGTATTAGTTGTCTTAGTAGTATTACTATGGTTTAGAACTAAAAAAACTACTGTAGTAAAAGCTGAAGAACCTATAATAGCACAGGCCGAAGTTGCTTCTGTTGTGGTAACAACTGAACCTGTAGTACAGGAAAAAGTGGAACAGGTTGAACCAGTAACTGTTGTTGAAGTTGTGCCTGAAGTGGTAAAACCGATAGCTGTTGTTGATGAAGTTGTGCCTGAAGTGGTAAAACCGATAGCTGTTGTTGATGAAGTTGTGCCTGAAGTAGTAAAACCGATAGCTGTTGTTGATGAAGTTGTGCCTGAAGTGGTAAAACCAGTTAAAAAACCAAAAGCTAAAAAACCAAAAGCAGCACAACCAGCTGCACCTAAACCAAAAAGAACTAGAAAACCCAAAGCATAATGAAGATAGGGTTTGATATTATAAGTGATTTGTGTCTGTCACCCGAAGATTCATTTAATTGGGAAAATAAAGCAACTAGCTTATATTGTGTCATTGCAGGAAATATCAGTTCTGATATACGAACAATAGTACAAACTTTAGCGCATTTATCTAGGTTTTATCAAGGCATCTTTTATATTCCCGGATGCCTTGAATACGAGGACACTTTAGATGTTCAAGCCAAGACTAGCGAAATAGTTAAAATATGCAATAAAATAAAAAATGTAGCAGTCTTACAAAACCGAATCGTTATAATTGATGGGGTAGCCATATTAGGATGCAATGGCTGGTATGGTAATGCTACTTCTGAAGATCCTGATTTTGAAAATGATTTAATCACTGAAAAATATAACGATCTAATGTATCTTAAAAATGGTATAGAAAAGTTACAAAAGCATTTAGATGTGAAAAAAATCATGATAGTAACTAATTCTGTACCAAGTAAAAAGTTTTATTTCGGTGAGGAACCTGAATCAGCCGTAGATGAAATATCACCTAATATGGTTTTAGCAGTTGATGTTGAGTCTAAAATAACTCATTGGGCATTTGGAACATACAAAAAAGTAGTTGATACTACTATCGACAGTATCAACTACGTTAATAACCCATATTTAAAATTAAATCCTTATTGGGCTAAAAGGATTGACATAGAAGTTTAATTCTTGTCAGCCTCTACTTTAACTTGTAAAGGATAGCCTTGCGCTCTAGCATCTAGTGTAACTTCGATACCTTTTTGTTCAGCAATCTCATATGGAAGAACAGCTACAGTGGCACTACCTGATTCATGAATATCTAGGGTAATGGTGTGTGCAGTTTCAGTAGTATAATCAAAGTAATCTATCAATGATGTCACTACGAATTCCATAGAGGTTACATTATCATTAATATAGATAATTTTGAACAAAGGAGGCTCAGCCAATGCTAGATTGGGTTTAATTTTAACTTTGGTATCGATTTTTGACATAATAAATTTTTTAAAAAGTTTTATAAAATGTGCGGTACACATGTACCGCACAACAATGCTATATTATATTATTTAGTATATGTAATAGCAATTTTCTTGGGCTTTTCTTCTTCAGGAACTTTACGTTCCAAATCGATTGTTAGAATACCGTCAGCAACAGTTGCCCCGGTAATTTCTACATAATCAGCTAAAGTCCAATTACGAACAAAGTTCCTAGCACTGATTCCACGGTGTAGATATTCAGTATTTGGTTTATCAATAGAAATTGATTTAGAACCTTGTACGGTTAGTTGATTTTTTTCAACTTGAACATCAATATCGCCTTCTTGAAACCCAGCTACAGCTAATTCAATACTGAAATGATCCTCACTATGTTTTATGATATTGTAAGGAGGATAATTATTACTAGATTGTTGAGCTGTAGCTCGCATAAGTTCATCAAACATCGTATCGAAACCGATACCAAACTTATGAATTGAAGGGATGTCGAGGGAACGAAGAGTAAGGTTTGTCATTTGTTTTCTCCTTTAATAAGCAAGATGACTGGGTGAGCCCGACTATCGGCACTCACTAATATTTAGTATACAGTAATTTCGCAAAAAAATATACTATTTAGGGTTAATAATATTGTTTGGGAAGTTCTTGGTTAGCCAAAAATCTTTTCCATCTTTTAACGGCTTGTTTTTTGGCTAGCTTTCTTTTGCTAGTAGGTTTAACAAAAAATTGTTTATTTTGTAGGTCTAATAATAAATTGTCATCACTAACTTTCTTCTTCAATTTACGTAATGCTTTTTCTACATTGCCATCTTGAACAAGAACTTTATTACCTTTTTGACTCATATAATAGATTTGGGATGAACAATTAACTCCTGATTAATATTTATCTTATTGATGCCTTTTTTCTTATAGTTACTAATTTGAAACATATGCGGAATCAATGCTTTTTCAATCTCGGTATGCAACCCACGAGCACCTGTCTTTAGTTTTAAGCAGTTATCAACAATTTTTTCTAATGCTAAACTATCAAAGCTCAATTCAACCTCATCAATTGAGAAAAGGTACTTGTATTGTTCAATATAATTATTCTTTACATCAGTAAGAACATGGAGAAGTTGCTCTTTGTTCAAATCAGTTAAACTTACTGATGTAGTAAATCGACCAATAAATTCAGGAATCATTCCAAACTTGGTAAGATCATCTGGCGTTACTAAGTTCAAATCCGCGGTACATTCATTATTAACAATCTCTGCGCCAAACCCAATAGTAGTACCTTTTAATCTAGATTTGATAATATCAGTTAATCCAACATAGGCTCCGCCGGCAATGAATAGAATATTTTTAGTGTTAACTTCTATCATATCACCGCCCGGATGTTTTCTACCACCTCCTGCAGGGATACGACATACGGTTCCTTCTACTAATTTAAGTAATGCTTGTTGTACACCTTCACCTGATACATCTCTAGTAATACTAGTACTTTCGCTTTTCCTAGCAATTTTATCAATTTCATCGATAAAGATGATACCGCGTTCTGCTAGTTTTACATCACCACCGGCAGCACTTAACAACATAGTAATCATACTTTCTACGTCATCACCTACATAGCCAGCTTCGGTCAAACTAGTAGCATCAGCAACTATGAAAGGTACATTTAAGTATTTTGCAACTGTTTTTGCCAGTAGAGTTTTTCCTGAACCAGTTGGACCTATAAGGAGGATATTACCTTTTTGGATTTCTAAGTTCTTGGGTGGATATGTAATTCGTTTAAAGTGATTAGCAATTGCGACACTTAATACCATTTTAGCATTATCTTGACCAATCACATATTGATCAACATAATCTTTAATAGATAGAGCATCGTATCTAGAAGGATCGGCTTCTATCGCTGATTCTTCGTTATCACCAATAATTAATTCATTACATAGTTCAATGCATTCACTGCATATTGCAGAAGAATCCCCAACAATTAATTTTTTAACAACATCTTTGTGATTACCACAAAATGAGCAATGGTTTAGTTTATTTTCTGTTGACATATTTTTACTTATCTATTTACCGCCAATAGTTCATTTTTACATTCCCCCCTAGGTACTACTAATACTTCAATATTTTTTATTAGGTCTACTGCCCTCGCCCCCGTTTGCGAGTTTAGTTGAATAACAGCACTGCCAGTTTCAGTGACATTGCCATTAATTTGTATATTATTTGTAGCAGCTTTGTAACTATAATTGTTGGATTCATAAAAATGAGTATTTGGCAGAAATCCAGCGTCATACCATCCAGGAATATAGCAGTTTTCTATTTCTACACCACCCTGCAAATTATAAATCTTCAACTTTACTGCAAGGCTTCTTTGATGGTTCATTGTATCTGAAATTTTATCCATCTTTACCATATCATTAAACTTATGGTGAGTCGTTTTGCCTAAAAGTAAATCTTTGGGGTCCTTTGCCATGATCCAAATGTTTCCTGGAGCTTTCCCAAGAAAACCTTGATCACCATCTTGTAATAAATCGAATGCGGCCCTTAAAGATTCTAAGTAATTGAAATTCCATCTGACTGTAAAGGGAATGTACAAGTATGCATTTCTATTCCCATCAATCTTAATTTTGTAAGGGTGTTGCGTAATATTATATGCCCGTTGCGGGTAGTCATTAAGGACCGCTTGTAGTATTTTGTCACCATTTTGTCTATTTTGTAGATAGGTTTGGTGCTGAGTAATATGTTGCCGATTTTCAAATACCCCGGCACTTTTTCCTTGTGAAAGGATACGGTTAGACAATTTACTTGATGCGACTAGGACATCCACTGTCACAACAATTTTGTTACCTAATGTGTTTTGAGAGACAACTTTATAGTCATCAACATAGCCTGCACTATATACTAAAATATCATCACGGACTAGTTTTTGATTAAAGGTCTGTCTCTCACTGTCAATAAAAGATCCTACTTTAATTTCAATTGCTTGTTGAAAAGCCTTTTGTTTTGCTTCGTCAAAAGAATTACCTGTACCAGTTGCCCTAATGTACTTATCGCTACCATTTGGTACACTGGCACAAGCATTTAGCATTAAACATGCCACTACTACAAGAAGCCTAATCATGATTAATTAGTAGAAAAGCGTTTTTGAAAAAATTTAGATGCTCGGTCTGAATCAGTATCCCAACGAATTACAACCGCTACCGTTTGACGGTCAACGATACGCTCATCAATAGCCTTTGCACCGCGCACGATACCTTGTGCATTTGTACGCACCGTGTCAACAACTGTGCGTACCGTTTCGTTGGTATTTGACCTAGAAGCAAGATTTGAATCTTTGAATTCATCATCACTGGCTGTGACCTCTTCATCGGAACGAATCTTAGCCTTACGCTGGTCAATAGCTTTTTCAACATTCCTAGACATGGTCTCGGTAACCCGATTGGATGTAATGTCTTGTTTTACGAAACGAATCAACTTGTCCAAAGCCGCATCATGCGCTACTTTGAAGGCTTGTTCACGCATCACTTCGGTGTTACCAAACGATGGTGCATAACCAGTTACCTCAATTGCCTTAACATCAGTTTTGATGCAAGTAAATTGAGTAATTCCAGTACCCCACATACAACCCCATTCGATTTTAATCCCTTGGCGTTTGAAGCTAGAGGACAGTTTTTGGGAAGAAATCGCTTGAATTGGTTCGGCATCAATGCCTGGACCTAACGAAGAACATCCTGACAAAACCACTGCGATTGCAACTGCGATAAATTTTCGATTCATGAAAGTTCCTAAGTAATTCAGACTATGTGTATATAATAACATAGTGCCAAATATTTGTCAACCTTGTTGGTTTTTTAGGTAAATTTCTATCTGATTTTTCTCGTTTTCGGACAGCAGTTCTATATCGTACTCACCCGAATCTACTTTAGAGATGATATATTGGATATATTGTTCATCATATAAGTATGTATTGGATTGGGTTTTGCTGATTTCAATCCATCTTGATCCGTCAAATTTGTACACTCGGTTAGGTAATACATCTACTCGTACAAAGACTTCTCCTTTCTTAGCTATCTTAGGAAATTCTGTACCAAATCCTTTTTTATCCGATACTTGACCATCTGCCCCAATCATGAAAAGTTTTGGATTCATTTGTTTAAGTGCATCTATCTGTACAGATTTACCTTCATAAGAAACGTATCCGCCACCAATATCGGTATACGGGGGAGGTGAAGTCACGTTATCTGTAATGATTTCATATGGTGAATTAGTAGATTTTTCAATTTCTTTTGGGTTTTCTATTACAAGTTCAACTGATTCTTCCTCTTCTTCAAAAGGACCATCTCTAACATCACATTTTAAATTTGGACAGAATAATCCAATACCTGACGCATTCATTAAAGTTGTGCCACATTTGAAACAAGGAATTTCTTCAAGTTGTTTTTCAATCTTTTCTTCAGGTTTAGAAACCAATCCTACTTTAGAATTGGATGTGAACCATACCCAAGGTTTTTTCAAATAGGCATACTCATCTATTACAGGTTTTTCTACTGTTTCTTCTATTTGTTCTAATTGCTCTTCTGTTAATGGTCCATCATCTGATTCATATTCAGGTTCTTCTTCTGGTTTTTCTTCAGGTTCTTCTTCTGGTTTTTCTTCAGGTTCTTCTTCTGGTTTTTCTTCAGGTTCTTCTCTATCCCATGCTCTACTACCATTTGCCGCTAGTACCAGTGTTAACGCTAATGGATCAAACACACTTACAATAAGAATAATTACCCATCGTACTGCTCTTTCAAGTAGGTTAGCATCAGGGTTATCACCGTAGATAAGAGCGGCTATATATTTGATTGGGCCAACTTCCGCTTCTACTTTGCGAACTTCGGCAGCAATGGGTGCCCTCTCTTCATTAAGACTACTAATCTTTTTCTGTTCGGCTTCGATTTCAGCAAGGAGACGCCCACGCTCTTTTTGTTGATTCCTACGTAAAGCCACGGCTTTATCGGCACCCTTCTCATCCGTACTTCGACCCATAACTTGGTCCACTGATTCATCAAGTTGTTTAAGCGCCTTACGGTTAACATCTATATTTTCCCTTGCTGTTTTAATTTTCTCATCATAAATTGCTATCTTAGCACCCACATCACCAGAAACTAAACTTTGGTCACTATGTGCTTTACTTAAGAATCCAAAGATTCCCATACTTGTTAAGAAAGCAAGTGCTATAACCGCAGCTACAAGATAGACACGCATGGTCCATTTTACTTTAGACCAGTACTTAT
>Ga0164295_10000319_pt1 | contig 40606 bp, 38 predicted proteins | sample GEODES006metaG_FD_111798 | JGI IMG/M metagenome (GOLD analysis project Ga0164295, IMG submission 111798) | Oligotrophic lake water microbial communities from Sparkling Lake, Wisconsin, USA - GEODES006 metaG | ecosystem: Environmental > Aquatic > Freshwater > Lake | place: USA: Sparkling Lake...
AGTTCATCGGCGGGAAGGTAGACGCGGTTGCGGTCGAGATCCTCGTTGATGTCCCGGAGGAAGTTCGTCAACTGGAAAGCCTGCCCCAGGGCCTCCGCAAAGGGCTCGGCATCGCACAGCGGTCCGACGGTGCCGAGGATGGGCAGCATCTGCAGTCCGATCACTTCTGCTGAACCACGCATATAACGGTCGATCGCCGCGCGGTCGGCATAATCGGTCACCGTCAGATCCATCCGCATCGACGTCAAGAAGTCGTCGAACAGATTCAGCGGGATCCGGTAGGTGCGTGCGGTGTGCAGCACGGCGGGAAGCACCGGCTCACTGGCGTCATCGTTGCCGTCGAAAAACTTCGATGCCAGCTGTTCCAGACGCGCCTCCCGCTCAGCGAGTGTCGCATCGGAGGTCAGGTCATCGAGAATGTCATCGGCATAGCGGGCGAAGCCATACAGCGCGTGTACGGCAGGACGCTGTGACGGTGCGAGCAGCCGGGTCGCGAGAAAGTAGGTGCGGCCGTGTTGGGCGTTGAGCGTGCGGCAGTAGCGATAGGAATCGCGCAACCGCTCGTCGGTGATCCCGGCGGCGTGCAGCTCGGTGTTGATCATGCCCCTACCTGTTTCGGCGAACTGATAACCGTTCTGGATGAATGATTCCTCATGGCCCCGGTGATCCGCTCGGCAGCCAACTGACCGGACAGCAGCGCTGTCGGTACGCCGACGCCCGGAACCGTCGACGACCCGGCCAGTACGACATTGTCGACACCACGCACCAGATTGGCCGGCCGGAATGGCCCGGTCTGGGCGAAGGTATGCGCCAGCGCGAATGGCGAGCCTGCCAACATGCCCTGGCGTGCCCAGTCGGCCGGTGTCACGACGTCGAGCACGTCGGCGTCCTGATCCAAGCCCGGTAGCAGACGCTCGGCTGCGGTCGCCAGCATCTGCCGGGCGTAGGTGTCGCCCTCGACGGCCCAATTCACCTTGCCCACCTCAAGATTGGGGCACGGCGCCAGCACGAAGAGCAGGTCGCGCCCGGGAGGTGCGAGTGTCGGATCGCCCGCGGTCGGCATGGTGACCAAGAGCGAAGGATCGCTCATCAGCACCCCCTCGTCGATAATCTCGTCGAAGGTCTTCGACCAGTTGGCACCGAAGCTGATGTTGTGGTGCTGCAGCGCACCCCCGACAGACGGCACCCCGACGTGCATGACGACGCAGGACGGGGACGGCCGGAACTTGATCGGCCGGCGGGGCGTGCGATCAAGTAACTGGTAGGTCAGAGGCAGTTCGGTGGTGAGAACCACCGCGTCGCAGGCGATCCGGTCACCGGAGTCTGTGCACACCGCGGTCACCCGCGAACCGGAGCGCTCCAGACGTGTCACGGTGGACCCGTAGCGGAACACCACGCCAGCGTCGACGGCCGCGGCGGCCAGCCCCTCGGGCACGGCCCGCATGCCGCCGCGCGGGAAATACACCCCGGCGATGGTGTCCATGTAGGCGATCACGGCGTAGGCGGCCAGCGCCTGCTGCGGTGGCACACCGGCATAGAGGGCCTGGAAGGTGAAGATCCGCTGTAACCGCTCGTCGGTGATGAAGCGGCTCACCATCTTCTCCCACCCGCGGAATCCGCCGATGGCGGCGAGCCGGGCCAACTGCGGGGTCAGCAGCGACAGCGGTGAGGAGAAATTGGACCCGATGAAACCGTCAATCTCCAACTTGTAGAGCTCGGTCAGCCAATCCCGCAGCCGCAGGTATCCGGCGGCCTGTTCCGGGCCGGCGAATTCCTCGATAGCCGCCGTCATGGCTGCGATGTCGGAGTGCACGTCGAGGGTGCTGCCGTCGGCGAATGAGGCACGGTACGCGGGATCGGACGGCATGAGTTCGACGTAGTCACTCATCGACGCCCCGACGGCGTTGAACGCATTTTCAATGATGTCGGGCATAGTCAGAACGGTTGCGCCGGTGTCGATCTTGTAGCCGCGGATATCGGCCTGGCCCATCCGCCCGCCCGGGTATCCGTAGCGCTCCACAACGGTCACCGAACGTCCCTGTCCGGCCAGTTGTAAGGCGGCTGACAGACCGGACAGGCCGGCACCCACCACGACTACGTGGTCGGTCGATCCGGGAACAGTGCGCATCATCGTCTCCTCATGTTCAGGTCACTCGAAGGGTGCATACCGATGCCATATCAGCAAGAGCTGATTGCACCCACAGGTCGATTCGTTTATCGCAGATGTGTTCGGTAGCCACTGCTACGCGCTCGGTGATCAGTTCCTCGATCCAGTCCGCAGCGCCGGTGGCCACGATCATGGTGCGCCAGTGCGCGATATCGGACTCGGTGAGTTCCTCGGCGTTCATCAACTCGGTGAACTGACGACGGATCGTGGTGTCTGCCATCCGTTGGGCCGCGACGACAACACTGGTGGCCTTGCGTTCGGCGAGGTCACCTCCGGCGGGCTTACCGGTCAACTCAGGCGAGCCGAAGACACCGAGAATATCGTCGCGCAACTGGAATGCCTCGCCGATCGCGTTCCCATACCCGCCCAACGCGTCGAACAGATCATCGCGGCCGCCCATGGCTGCCCCGATCTCCAGCGGGCGCCGCACCGTGTAGTTACCGGACTTCCGGCGCGCGATGTCGAGCACGACATCCAGGTCCGGCAGGGCTCCCGCATCGTTGGCGACGTCGGCGATCTGACCAATGGCCAGCTCGACGCGCATAGCGTCGTAATGCGGCCACGCCCGCGAGAGTGCCTCCTGCGGCACACCGCTGTCGCGCATCATCTGCTCGGCCCACACCAGGCAGAGGTCGGAGAGCAGGGTGGCTAGTGATGCGCCGAAACGGGCCTGCGATCCGGACAACCCGTGATCTCGATGCCACTGCGCGAATTGCAGATGCGCCGCCGGACGACCGCGTCGCAATGGCGAGTCGTCCATGACGTCGTCCTGCAGCAGCGCAAAGGCCTGCAGCAGCTCCAGTCCGGCGCAAGCCCGTAGGGCCGCTCCATCAGGTTCGGCTCCGCACAGCCACCCCAGGTACATGAATGTCGAGCGAAGGCATTTACCGCCGTCAACGAACTGCATCAGGATGTCGGAGGCGATATCGATTCCGGTGCGATCCAGTTGCGGCAGGCACTGGGTGTCGACGAAATGAGCCACATTGGCGAGCGCCGTCTGACGCACTCCGTTACGCCAGATCTCGAACTCGGCGCCCAGCGATGTACCCCCTGCGCCAGCCGGCGCGGGGGTAATGGCGACCCTCGGTGACGAGGCGTCGTTCCCGCGCAATTGCCGCTCCTACTCTGTCCGATCCAGGGCAGCCTCGCCCTCTGAAACCCCTCGTCAACGGGGGCCTGTCACCAATTCAAGTCGAAACCGGCCTGCAGCGCCCGTCCGGACCCACATGGTCATGCTCGCGTAAGGTTTGTTTCCCCGTGTTCTGATACTAGCCTCACCCCCTCCCAGCTGGTGTTTCGCGGCTTTCGTTGGGAAGACGCTGCGGCCGGGGCATCGGTGGGTTGGGATGGTCGTATGGCTAGGAAAAACTCTGTCGGCGTGATCAGCTCCCGGTCGACGGCTGGCAGCGCCGCGGTCGCCGGGTCGCGAAAGACCGCCGGCAGCGCCGCGGTCGCCGGGTCGATCGCGACGGCGGGCAGTTCGGCGATCGCCGGATCCATCGCAACCGCCGGCAGCACCCTCATTGCCGGGTCCCTGGCCACCGCCGGCAGCGCCGTGGTCGCCGGCAGTGCACTGACGGTGGTGTCGGTTCTGATGCGCGAATGCCTGGGGTGTCTCGGTTGTTTCGCCTGTCGGCGTTGTGCGGGTTGCCTGGCTTGTGGCCGGTGCCGCGACTGCGTCGGATGCCTCGGGTGCTACAACTGCTCGGGACTCCGCAACGCGGTGGGACTGCGAAATGTGCACGTGTAGCCGGCTTGAATCTCCGGCAGGAAGGGTCCGGTATGACTCAGCTGAGCGGGAAAGTCGCCTTGGTGACCGGAGCATCGTCAGGCCTCGGCGCGGCGGTGGCTCAATTGTTCGCCGAGCGCGGGGCGACGGTATTCGGAATCGCCCGTGATACCGCCCGGATGGCAACGGTTTTCGAGTCGGTGCCCGGTGGTGCCTACGCCGCCGTTGACATCACCGATCCGCAGGCGTGCCGCGATGCCGTCGAACAGTGCGTAAATCAGTTCGGCAGGCTCGACGTTCTGGTCAACGCCGCCGGGTTTCACAAGATGCGACACACCTCGGAGGTCACCGACGAGGACTGGGCCTATGACCTCGCTGCCAATCTCAATGGACCGTTCTATCTGTGCCGGGCCGCATTGCCGCACCTGCTGGGAGTTGGCGGCAACATCGTCAATGTCGCCTCTGTGGCCGGTGTGGAGGGCGAGGTTTACTCGGCCGGATATTGCGCAGCCAAGCATGGACTGGTCGGTCTCACCCGCGCGCTAGCCGTGGAATTCACCAAGGAACGACTGCGCGTCAATGTGGTGTGCCCCGGCGGGATGCTCACCCCCCAGGTCACCGATTTCGCGGCACCGGATAACGCCGACTACAAACTGATCATGCGGATCGCCGCGCCCCGCGGGCTGATGGAACCGCTCGACGTCGCCACCGTCATCGCATTTTTGGCCAGCGACGATGCCGCCGCGGTGCATGGAGCCGTGTATCCGATCGACAACGGCAAGCTGGCTGGCTGAGCTAACCGCTTCCGGTGCCGCGCCCGAATTCCGCGAAGTGGCGCCGCATGCCGGCCAGTGTCGCGATATGTGCCGCCACCGCTTGGCGGACCGTCATCGCAACCAGCGGCCGCGGGGCGCTGATCCGGATGCGTTCGGTCAATCGGGTGCCCACGGGATCAACATCGAACGACACCACTGAGTCAAGCCGCACACGGGGGAACTGCCGCGCGTGTGCGGTGATCGGCCCGGAGACCGGCACTCGCAGCACCGCGGTGTAGGTGATGGGCAGCGTCAGGACCCCTAATGGAACCCGGTCTTTGACCCGATAGGTCTGCTCGTAGCCGTCCTCGGTGACCCGGTGGGACACCGTCTGGACCGAGACCACCAGTGGATGCACCTCGGCGATCCGGTCGAGATCGACATAGTGATTCCGAACTGTCTCCGGCGGCGCCGGGATGTACTCGACGATCGTGCGTTCGACGGCATCCTGCCCACACCGACCGCTCACCAGTGGCGGCGGGGGCTATTGCGCGGCGGCCTGCAACACACCGACCTGATCCGGACAGTAGGTTGATATTGCCGCGCCGAGGAACTGGAATGCCTGGCCCTGGGTTGTACCGCGGTCCAGATTGAGCGTGATGAAATCCGCCGAGGCATAGGCATCGCCGTCGACGCCCTTGAAGAGACGCTTGCAGGTGATCTTGCCCAGCCAGGCGTTGTAGTCGCGTTGGCCGTAGATGCCGAATTCGTTCAACTGGTTGGCGAAGTCGATATCGGGGTCGGCATGGGCCGGTGTGGCCAGAGCCAACGCCGTTGATGCCACCAGTGCGGCGACCAGAACACGCTTCGCGGAACCCATGGGCACGATTGTAGGCCGAACAGTTACATGGGCTAATCTCATGGTCAGTGTTCAGTCCACAATCGCAGGGAATCCAATGGTCAAGCTGGTGAGAGGCAAAAAACCCTCGCCCGCGTTGACTGAGAACGAACGTGGCATCCGCGCGTATCCCTGACAGAAACCCCGCCGGGAGCCCAGATCAGCTGACACTGAGCGCACGCTCGCAAGGAGAGTCATGATGAGAGATATGAACACACACCGGCTGAGCCGATGGGCGGGCCTTGCGATGGTGATCGCCGCATCAGCGGCAGTGCTGTCGCCGGTGACCGCCTCGGCTGATGCCACCGACGATTACCCCATCCCGAACCGGATGATCAAAACCAGCTGTACCGCCGAGCAGATCATGGCTGCCGCCCGTGATGTGGAGCCGGTCTACTACGAGCGCTACATGATCGACTACAACAACAAGTCGCCGGAGATCCAGCAGGCGGCCCAGGATTACATCCACGACTTCTTCGCCAAGTCGCCCGCCGAGCGGCGGGCCTGGTCGGAGGAATTAGCCACCAACGCCTTCTCCGATCCGTTGGCGTTCCAGTGGCCCAACCACTCCAAGCTGTTCTTCAACAACAAGGGCGTGGCAGCCAACACCACTGATATCTGCCAGCAGTACCCGGCGGGTGACATGTCGCTCTGGGTGTGGTGAGCCCATGAGCCCCTCAGTGATAGACCAGTGGCTGCGCGTCATCGAGCACGGCCAGACCGACGAACTCGATGACATGCTCGCCGAGGATGCGGTGTTCTACTCCCCCGCGGTTTTCACACCCCAGCATGGGCGGGCCAAAGCGGCGGCGTACCTGCGGGCCGCAGAGCACATGTTCGCCGGCACGAATTTCCACTATGTCAACACCTGGATCGACACCCACTCGGCCGTGCTGGAATTCGCCGCCGAGGTCGACGGCCTGGCCGTCGAAGGTGTCGACATCCTGCACTGGAACGACGAGGGCAAGTTGACCTCGGTCAAGGTGATGGTCCGGCCGTTCAGGGCGCTGCAGGCCGTCATCGCAAAAATGGCGGAGTTGCTCGCGGCTCAGTGAGCCCGAGCGCACCCTGCACCGCCCGATGGTTGACAGCCTCGACGTCACCACTGCCCTGCTGCTGATCGCAGCCGGGCTTGTTGCCGGCTTCCTCAATACGGTGGCTTCCAGTGGCACCGCGGTGACTCTCCCGGTGATGATCGGTCTCGGTCTGCACCCCATGATCGCCAACGCCACCAACCGGGTGCCCGTTCTGCTGGGTTGCGCGGTGGCGGTGTGGAAATTCCATCAGGCCGGCCAGATGCCGTGGAAGCCTGCACTGAAGCTCTCGGTTCCGCTGCTGTTGGGAGCAGTTGTCGGCCTGATCGCGGCGGAGAACCTCAGCGATATGCGGACCATCAGGGTGACGGTCTTCGCATTGGGAATAGCAGCGTTGCTGGTGGTGCTCAACCCCTCGAAGTGGTTGTCAGCCGATATCGCCGAACCAGATCGGGCCCCGGGTCCACTGATCACGGTCGCCGTGTTCGCGGTCGGAGCCTGGGCGGGGTTGATCGTTCTGGATTCAGCGACCTACATGCTGGCCGTTCTCGTTCTGATGGCTCACTTCCCACTCCGGGAGGCCAATGCCATCAAGGTCTTCGCTCTGGGCCAGGTCGCACTGCTCGGCGTCATCGTGTTCACCGTGAAGGGGCAGATCGATTGGCTCTGGGCTATACCACTCTCGGTGGGATCGATCGTCGGGTCGCGGGTGGGTGCCATGGTGTCTCTGGGGCCCAATGCCAGCAGGTGGGTGTACTCGATGCTGCTTGTTGTCCTGGCCGGAGAGGCCATTCGGCTGGGATTCCTCATTCTGTGATCAGAAAGTTGCCAGAGTGCAACCTAATGCCGTTGACATGTTTTGCTGAATCAGCCCGACTCGACCCCTGCTGATCACCCCGTTGACGGACCCCCGGCACTGCGAGGTCGCAGGCACTGGCTTTCGTTGCGCCCCTGGAAATCATGGTGCCTGTGTGAGTAGAGTTCGGTATGCCCGTTGCTGGGCCGCAAGTGTTCCGAGTTTGCCAGGCTCGGCGATCTGTAGTTAGCCACAGGCAGGAGAAGATTCTCGTGAGTTGCCCGAAAAGTGCCGCCGCGCACATCGGCCGGGTCGGGATGCTGGCCATCACCCTCGGGGTCGGCGCCGCCGTCATCACCGGCACCGGAGTCGCGAGAGCAGATGCCACGGGCGCCGGCTCGGCGGATTCGGCAGCTGCCGGCCCACAGTCATCGACCACATCGGCCAGTGCCTCTCAACCAGCGCGGCGTGCCGCCCGAAGCGCAGCAATCACCCGCAAGCCCGCATCACGACAACCTGCCGCGCAGGGTTCGGTTTCCGCCGCACCCGTCACGCCCATCGCATCTGCCCTCCGCGCTGCAACCGCACTGCCCGAGGTCAGCACACCCTCGGCGGTCACCGCCACGGCGGAGACGAATTCGCCTGCACTACAACCGGTATCGCTTGCGGCCGCCGCGGCTCCCACCCCCACGCCAGCAATCGAATCCGCGCCGAGTGTGACGACTCCGGCACACCGAGTGACCTCTGAGCTGCTGGCCGCTAAGACCACGTCCGGCGCACCACTGGAGTCGGCGGCACTCTGGGCCTTGCTGGCCTGGACCCGCCGGGACTTCGCAGTCGGCCCACGGTCGGCTGCAGCGCGGGTGATGGCAGCATCGGCTCAGCCGAGTGCCGGTGTCTCCACAGCGGCAGTGGTGGCCACCCCGCCCAGCACCTTGACATCGGCCCCCACCGGCTGGGTGACCGGGCAGCGCAACACCGCCTATCCCGGTCTCACCTGGGCTCAGATCAACAACACGGCGTGGGCGAACATCTACGGAACCGATGTCGGTGTCATGTGGCTCAACGGGGACAACGGACTGACCCAGCTCGCCTTCGGTGACACCTTCAGCGGCCCCAACATGAGCGGCAACTGGCGTTCCAATGTGCTGCTGCTCAGCAGCGACACCGAGTTGTACGACGGACTAACCCTGATCAACACCGGCCCCGCCTTCCAGTTCATCCCAGCGGCCCGCAATCAGGTGTTCTTCATTGGTTCAGAGGTCACCAATATTCCGTCGGCCGCCGTGTACGCCAACGGCCAGAACTACGTCAACTACTTCTCGGTGAAGTCCTGGGACGCACCCGGCTACTGGACAACCAATTATTCGGCCATCTCGATGTACAACCCGACTACCGATAAGTGGGAGTTGCAGCCCTCGAGCGTGCGTTCAGCGGGGTGGTTCCGCTCCTCCACGCCGTATGTGGCCGGCAGCCAGAATTTCCAACAGGCCGCCTACGTCCTGCAGCCGGAAAGCAAGGTCGCCCCCGGCGGCACCCGGTACGTCTATGCGTTCGGCACCCCATCCGGGCGGGCCGGATCGGCATTCCTGTCCCGGGTTCCCGAGGGAGAAATCACCGACCTGGCCCAGTACGAGTACTGGGACGGCAGCGCCTGGGTACCCGACAAACCGGCGGTGGCCGCACCGATTATCGGCGACTCGCCCAATTCGGCGGGACTCTTCGGGTTTGTTCGCGACATCGCCAACAACCCGAACTTCTTCGGCGGCTGGTTCGCCGGCCTGGTCGGCGCCAAGACCGGCGGCAATGTCAGCGAGTTGTCGGTGCAGTACAACGATTATCTCGACAAGTACGTCGTGCTGTACGGCAACGGCGCCAACAACGTGATCCTGCGCACCGCCGACACCCCGGAGGGTGTGTGGTCGGATCCGGTCACCATCGCCACGTCCTTCCAGTATCCGGGCCTGTACGCACCGATGGTTCACCCGCTGTCCGGCACCGGCGAGTTGACCGACGCAGCGGGCGATCCTGACATCAGCACCCTGTACTGGAATATGTCGCTGTGGGGCAACTACAACGTCGTGCTGATGAAAACCGATCTGACACCGCTGCAGACCACGCTGGTCTAGCCGTGGGTTTTCCGGCGCGGCGCCGTTTCGGTGTTCTCGCAGCGCTGGCGGTAGCCCTCGGCGTCGGGGCGGCACTGGCGACCGAGGCGCCGGTGGCATCAGCCGACGCAACGCCCACTAACGCCCCGGCCCGAGGTCAGTCCGCGGCGTCTGTGAACCCCACCGCGGGGAAGGTCCGGGCGGCCGTCGGCACCGCCAGAGCGCAGGACCGAACGCGCAGACAATCCGGCGCACGCGCGCCGCGCGCACTGATTCAACCGGTCCCGACAGCCCAGCCCGGGTTGACCATCACCCGCTCCGGTCAGAGCCCGCTGCTGCTGCCGAGCGGATCCACCGGTGCGGCTGAACTCAGCGGTCTCACCTTCGCCGGTGGCACCAGCTACTTCGCGGTGGGTGACAACGGCGCGAAGAAGATCTGGCAGCTCTACACCTCACTGGATTCCGGAACCGGCCGTATCAGATCCACTCTTGTCACAGCGGGCATCAGCGCTCCCGGCCTGGGCACCGACTCGGAGGGCATCGCCGGAAGGCCCGGCGGGAACACGGTGTGGATCGCCGATGAAGTCACCTCGAGTATCAACGAATTCAGCCTTGCCACCGGACTGACCGTGGGCTCGGTTCCGGTGCCCGATATCTACCGGCCGGCCAACGTTCAGAACAATATGGGGCTGGAATCGCTCACCTTCGGCCGTGGCACGCTCTGGACCGCCAACGAGGAAGCGCTGCGACCCGACGGGGCACTGTCCACAACGTCCGCTGGTAGCTGGGTGCGGATTCAGCAGTTCGCTGGACCAGAGCTGACCGCCGGGACTCAGTACGCCTATCGCACCGATCCGATATCGCGGCTGTCACCGTTTATCAACGTCGAACGCAGCGGTTTGGTTGACCTGCTGGCACTGCCCAGCGGGGACGTTCTGGCATTGGAGCGAGAACTCGGCGGATATCTGCCGCATTACCGCACCCGGATCTACCTACTCGATTTCATCGGTGCATCCGATGTCGCGAGTGTGTCCAGCCTGAGCGACGGCGGCTTCACCTCGGTCGGCAAAATGCTTCTCTGGCAGGCCAATACCGGCTTCAGCAACTTTGAGGGCATGACCCTCGGCCCCGAACTCAGTGACGGTTCCTACGCCCTGATTCTGGTCTCGGACAATGGCAGCGGTGCGATGGCTCAGCGCCAGGACAGTTTCAGCCTTACCCTGCGCGGAATCGGGAACCTGACGCCCACTGCTTCTCCGATCGAGGTGTAGCTGGCGGTCTATTGCGGTTGCGCGGCGCCACAATCGCCGAGCACCCACGCGATCGCGTCATGTTCGGCTTGCGTCACCCACAATCCGTAGGCTGATTTGATATCGACGATCCGGGTGACGAACGGACAGCGATAGGACTTGTTGGGCGGCAACCATGTCGCCGCGTCGCCATCACTCTTCTGCTGATTCACCCAACCGATCGTGGTCTGCAGATTCAGTGGATCATTGGCGAAGTCGGCGCGGGTGAACGGATCCCACTGCTGCGCGCCGGTCTGCCAGGCCTCCGACAGGGCGACAATGTGGTCGATCTGAACGTCGTCAGAGGTGACCGGTCCGCGCTCGAACTCCACGGTGAGTCCGGTGTAGGGGTCGTTGAGGATTCCACTGAGAACCGCGCATCCATTCGAACCTGGCTTGATGACCACATCGACGAGGTCGCGGCGCAGGATGTCATTTCGGGTATCGCATCCGTTGCGTCCGCCTGGTACCGCGACATCGTCGGTCCACCGGTCTCCGAACTGGCTGCGTTCGTATCCGGTCTTCGGTGCACGTCCCTTGATCGGCAGGGTCTCGAGCCTGGCGAGGGTATCAGCGGCCGACGGCACCGGGTCGGCAACTACCGGCGGTGCCACGATGACGGCGCCGACGGTGAAAAACACGACGACGATCAGCCGAATCAGCACGGGCACACCCACTATCCCCACCAGAAGGAGGTGGTGGTCGTCACGTTGCCCCCTCAGTGTCCGGTCGGCCCGAGTGTGCCGGAACCGTCGATGACCGCGCCGAAAAACCTGCCGCTACTCCGCCGGCGGCGCGAATGTGATGACTTCGCCGCGATTGATCGACACCCAGTCCCGAGCCTGAAGATAGGGCCGGAAGGTCTCGGAGATCAACTCCGCATCGGCGGCAGTTTTGGGCCGTTGAAGCTCATAGAGGTGTGGAAATTCCGTCCACGCCACCACGGCATCCCAGAGTCGTTCAGCCGCATCCCCGGTAGGCGGATCGACCAACACCGGCCCGAACAGGCACTGGCCGTCGGGGAAGAACAACGTCGGAACGCCGTAGCCGGCGGCACCGACGACCCGCTGATGGTCGGCCAGGACTTCGTCGCCGGTTGTCGGATCAGCGATGGCCTCGTCGACGAGTCCGGGGTCGAAGCCGAGCTCTTCGAGTAGGTGCCGCGCAACGGCCCGCTCATGCGGTTTGTGGCCTTCCACATGCAGGGCCCGCGCGGCCCGCTCGTACCAGGCGTCGACATCGGCCATCGATCGGCGGCGCAGCAACGCGCCGATCCGCATCATCGACCAGCCGTAGGACCATTCCCGCTCCCACGGATGTTTCTTACCCTCTTGGCGGTTGATCTCCTCAAGGCTGAAGAACCGCCAATTCACCTGCAACCCGGTGCGATCCGCGACCTCACGGATCCATCGGGACGTCTGGTAGGCGTACGGGCACATGATGTCGAAGTGGAAGTCGACGGATTCGGGCCGAGTGCTCACGCTATGAACACTAGGCGGCGCTGGACAACAGTGGTGGGTAGACCCCCTGCAGGTACCTGGGCCTCGATCTGGGCCACCCCGGAGGCCCAACTGAAGTTCCCCAAGGCCGACGCCGAGATGACGGCGGACCTGACTGCGGCCGCCACCGGTTACGAGTGGGGCATCAACGGGCCCTATCCGAACAACAAACCCTTCACCATCAAGCAGGGTCAGCAGGCCACGATGACATTCACCAATAGCAGCAGGATGTGGCATCCGATGCCCCTGCACTGCCACAACACCTATCACGCCGAAGCCGGCATGGCGACGACGGTCGACTCGGCTGCGCCGGCCGACTCGGTGTTCGCGCGAGAAGGCGATTTCAAGATCGTCGGTGCCTACTACGACATCAGGGCCGCAACAGTGCGCTTCCTGTAAAGACGCTCACGACTTTCCGGGTCGGTGGGTGCGCTCGCGCGCGAGTGTCTCGCCTCGGAAGAAGGCCGGAGACTTCAGGTTCCAGACAATCATCAGCAGGACGCCGAACACCAGGCTGAGCACGCCGATGACGAACACCATGCCGATACCGGCCAACGAACCGCTCGATCCGAAGTCAGGGTTGGCCATCTGGTAGGCCTGGAACACACCGACCGGGATGAGCACCAGTGCGCCGATCGCCGGCAGGATCACCTGTTCCAGGGCGGTACGCCAGTGCTCGAAGGCGGTGTCCCAGAAATACAGAACCGACGAAACAGCGACCACGGAGTAGTAGGTCATGATGGCGATACCGACGCTGTAAACGCAGTCCTCCACAATGCTGTCGCTCACCAGGACCAGACCGCCGTAGATGGCCAGGGTCGTCAGACCGATGAACCAGGTCGCGAAGGTCGGAGTCTGCCGGACGTCATCGACGGACGCGAAGCGACTGGGCAGCGCCTTGTAGGTGGCCATGGACAGCACCCCGCGCACCGTTGACATCACGGTCGACAAAGTGGCTGAGAAAGCGGACAAGCCCACGATCACCGCGGCGACCAGGGCTCCGCCCGAGCCGACCGAATCGCGTGCCAGGCCGGAGAAGATGTCATCGATATTGGCCTTGTTCGTCAGGCTTCCCGCACTGTTGTCATCGATACCGGCAAAAGCCAGAGCGGCCACACTGAATACCACGTAGGTGATCACGGTGATGAGGATCGCCGTCACACCACTTCGGCCCGACTGCGCGGCCGTACCCTCGACCTCCTCCGACATCGACAGCGAGGCGTCGAAGCCCCAGAAGATAAAGACGGCGACCAGGAATCCACCGAGCAGTGCGCTAAACGATGTGATGGCGAACGGGTTGAACCACTCCCACGAGAACGACTCGGCTGTCGGGTTGCGATCTTGACGAACGATGCTCAGGACAAGGATCAAGGCGAACACCAGTAACCCGCCGTACTGGATGACGGTCAGGATGATGGTGGTGCGGGAAGACTCCTCCGCGCCTCGTGCCACCAGCCAGGTGGTGACGAAGATGAAACCCGCCGCGATCATCAGCTTCAGCCATCCCGGCGGATCGTCGATACCGAACGCCACCGTCGCCGCGCTCACCGTTATCCCGGCGGCGCCGACCCCGGCGAGAATGCTGGACAGCATCAGCGCGAACCCGCCGATCCAGCCGATGTGCGGGAGGATCGCCTTCGATCCCCAGGTGAACACCGTCCCCGCGTCCGGGGCGGCATCGGTGAGGTGCTTATAGGCCAGGGCGATGAAGTACATCGGAATCACCGCGAGGATGAAGACCACCGGCATCTGATAACCGGCTTCGTCAGCCCCGTGGCCCAGTGCGCCGGTCAGCGAGTAGGCCGGAGCCGTGGCCGCAAGGCCGATCGCCACCGCCCCGATCAACGAGACCGACCCCTTCTTCAAGCCCTTCGACCGCAGCCCCTCCATCGGAGGGTCAATGACGTCCCCGTCCTCGCTCATGCCCGGATTGTTGCACCGCGCGGTGGTTTCATTGGGCGAAAATGGCCGTCCGACGCCCGCGATGCCCGGGGCGGATCCACGTTCACGAGGTCGCTGGTCGACAATCAAGCCAACGCCGTTACCGGACGACCGATCAAGGGGTGAGCGCACTGCGGGCCTGGATCGTCTGGTCGGCCGGACTACTGGCCTATACCGTGGCCGTTCTGAATCGCACCACCTTCGGGGTGGCCGGACTGGAGGCGGCTCAGCGTTTTGCCGCCAGTCCGGCGGTGCTGTCGACGTTCGTGGTGCTTCAGCTCACGGTGTACGCCGCCGCGCAGATCCCTGCCGGGGCACTACTGGATCGTTTCGGATCCCGGGCCATGATCCTGACCGGCGGGTGCCTGATGATCGTCGGCCAGTTGACGCTGGCGCTCACCGAGTCACTTCCGGTGGCGATCACCGCGCGTGCCGTGGTCGGCCTCGGCGACGCGTTCACCTTCATCTCGGTGCTGCGCCTCGTTCCGCACTGGTTCCCGCCGCGTCAGATACCACTGGTCAGTCAGCTGACCGGACTGTCCGGGCAGTTCGGTCAGGTCCTCACGGCGGTGCCATTCCTGGGTCTGCTGGCCGGTCCCGGATGGACAGTCGCCTTCACGGCGGCCGCCGGGCTGGGTGCGCTGTCGCTGATGCTCACCGTGCTGCTGGTCCGGAATGCCCCGCACGGAGCGGTCATTGAAGATCCGGTGACCGATCTGCGTGCGACGCTGAAGAGCATCAAGACGGTGTGGATGCGCCCCGGCACCCGGTTGGGTTTCTTCAGCCATATGGGAACGCCCTTTTCCATCACGGTGTTCGCACTCATGTGGGGAGTCCCGTATCTCACGGTGGCGCAGAATGTCTCGCGCGCCGGTGCCGGCACGCTGCTGACCATCTCGGTAGTCGCCGCAATCGTGTCCGGGGTACTCATCGGCATCATCACCGGCCGCCATCCACACCGGCGATCATGGGTGGTGCTCGGCATCATCGCCGGCAATGCATTGGCCTGGACAGCGGTACTTGCCCTGCCCACTCCTGCTCCCTACTGGTTGCTGGTGGTGCTCGTCACGGTGATCTCATCGGGCGGGCCAGGGTCGGTGGTGGGTTTCGATATCGCTCGCACGTTCAACCCGGGCGCCACCCTCGGCACCGCACAAGGTGCGGTCAACGTCGGAGGCTTCCTGGCCGCACTGGTGGTGATGCAGACGATGGGCCTCATCATCGAAGCCGCCGGCGGCTACTCCTTCGAATCCTTCAGGCTGGCCTGGTGCGTGCAATACCTGGTCTGGGCGGTCGCCGTGGTGGGAATCCTCATCACTCGACGCAAGGCCCGTCGGACGATCGGCGATATCGCGGAGAGCAGGTATCTGCTGGAGTACTTCACCGATCCGCCGACGAACCGGACCGACGATGCCCGAGGCTAGAATGAGTCTCATGAGCGCAACACTTTGCACCAATCCGAAATGCACGTGCGATCCCTGTACCTGCGGTCCCGACTGCAGTTGCGGCCAGACCGCGGGGTGTGAGAATCCGAATTGCACGTGCGAATCCTGCACCTGCGGACCGGACTGCAACTGCGGACAGCCGGCTACCTAGGCAATACGGTTACCGCCGCGCCATCAGCCAGGCGATCCCGTCACTCTCACCCTCGTCGATGAGATCGAGGCCGGCGAAGGCAGCGATCAGTTCACCGGGTGGCGCCCGGTAGGTGCCGGGGCCTGCCCCCACTTCACTGAGCACCGAGATCGCCAGTAGTCCGCCGGGTGCCAGCCGTTCGACCATCGCCGGATACAGGTGCGGGGCCCGGAACCGGTGGCACACGATGACGTTCATCGGTTCTCCGGGCGGCAAACCGTCATCCAGGTCGATGACGCTGAACCGGCAGAAATCCTGTACCTGATCGCGCTCGGCAAGGTTGCGGGCCTGACCGATCGCGACCGATGAGATGTCAGTACCCCACACCCGCAGCCCACGGCGGGCGAGCCAGACCGAGGTGCCGCCCTGACCGCAGGCAACCTCGAGCGCGCGCCCGGCCGTCGGGAATTCATCGGCCTGGTCGGCGAACACCGTGGGAACAGCCACCGCCTCGGCCGGGGTCAACTCTCGACGTGCATAGCTACTGTCCCAACGCAACCGGTCCGACTCACTCACAGCGAATCGGCCCTGCCATTGGTGTACGCAAACCCGCGGCGGTCCTCTTCCAGCGAGAAGTTGTCACCCGACGACGTCCTGGCACCCGACTTCGGTCAGTGGACCGGGTTTAAGACCCGATCGGTACCAGCGACGGGCTTCCGACGCCGACAGTGATCCGCGGCGCTGCCGCCGGGTCGAGCCACGTCAGAATTGAGCGCATCTCGTCGCGGCCGATGGCTACACATCCCCAGGTGGGGCTGCCATTGGTGACATGGAGAAAAATTCCGGACACCTTGCCGGGAATCCGTTGCGGGTTGACCACCATGTTGACCGCATAGTCGTAGACAGGGCCGGAATCGTAAAGGTTCTCGGTGATCGCCGAGGGACTGGTCGCCGAGCGGACGTGGGTGTTGTAGGTGGGCGAAGAGGCGTCCTCGTCCCACCAATCCTGTTTGGTCGCCTGGAAATACGGCATCTTGGTACCGGGGTTGGGCTCACGGCCGAATGCCTGATCGAATCCGAATGTCCCCTCGGGCGTGCGATAGACACCGTCGGCGGGAGCGCCGATTCCGAGTTCACCCACCATCGCCTTGGTCGGCCCCAGGACGACCGTCCACTGCTGACCGACTCGTTGGAATGCCGTGAGGGTGCCGGTGGTCGAGTTGGCGGCGGGAACGCCGACGACGATCCACTGCGAGGTCTGCGCGGAACTCGGGGGTTCCGCCGCCACCGGTGCGGCAAACGGCAGCATCAGGATCGCCCATCCCAGCACGATCCTGGCGAAAGTCTTTGTCGCCGAGGTCTTTGTCGCGAATGTCGTTGTTGCAAATGTTTTGGACGCGAATTTCTCAAGCACAGGCACAGCGGTGATGGTAACCGGCTCGGATCGCAGAACCGGGGAAGCGCAGCCGGAGTTGAGCAAACTGTGACCGGAATTCCACCACTGGAATACTGATCGCCACCATGGGTGACGACGAGCGGCTGAGCGGACCCGACGGCCTGCCGGCGGGTAGGGCCGTGGCACTTGATGATCGGGTGTGGGTCTGGCGCGATGCCTCAGCCGTCCTGGGCGGTGCGCCGCGGGGGATGGTCCGGATCGCCGCGGCTGCTCGACCGTTCATCGTTCGCCTCAAGCATGCCGGATCAGCCGGGCTGGTGCCCTCCCCCGGTGTCGAACGTGACGTAGTCGACATGCTGCTGCCCCGCGGGATCGTTCATCCACTGCCGGACCACCATCACCATCCGCTCTGCGGGGTGGATGTCGTCATCCCCGCCTACGAGCGACCACATCTGCTCGACGCATGCCTGACCGCACTCCGGGCAGTCTCTCCGGACGTACGCGTCATCGTGGTGGATGACGCCTCATCCTCTGCCGACGTCGGTGCGGTGGCGCGTGCGCACGGCGCAACCCTGATCCGGCATTCGGTGAACCGCGGCCCCGCTGCTGCACGCAATACCGGGCTCGCAGCCGCGGGCGCTCCGATCGTGGCGTTCGTCGATGCCGATTGCGCGGTAACACCGGGTTGGCTCGATCCACTCGTCTCGCACTTCGACGATCCGCGGGTCGCCGCCGTCGCACCACGGATCAGGCCGAATTCGAACTCGGACGGACTGATCGCCAGCTACGAACTCAGCCGGTCGGCACTTGATATGGGTGCCCGACCGGAACTGGTGGCCCATGGCGCGGCGCTGGGATACCTACCGTCGGCGACACTCCTGGTGCGACGAATAGCTTTGGAGCACGCGGGATTCGATGAGGAACTCCGACTCGGCGAGGATGTCGATCTCGTCTGGAGGCTGATCGATGAGGGCTGGATGGTGCGCTATGAGCCAGCCTCGGTGGTGACTCACCAGACACGCCCGCAGTTCTCCGAGTGGGCCGGTCGGCACCTCGACTACGGCACTTCCGCGGCGGACTTGGATCGCCGACACCCGCGGCGCCTTACACCGGCGCGAGTGTCGGCCTGGAACCTGGCGGTCGGGTGGCTGATCCTGGCGCGACGGCCATCGTCGGCGTCGACGAACCTCGCCGGGTTATCCATCGCCGGTCTCCAGACCGCACTGCTGGCCCGCAGACTGCGCCAGTCATCGGTAGACCCGGCACTGGCTCCTATTGTTGTCGGCAAGAATATGGTGGCAGAAGGCCGTGCGGTCGGACATCTGCTGCGCCGGGAATGGTGGCCGCTGGGATGGCTCGCTTTGGCATCGACACCGCGGTCTCGGCTCGGCAGATTCGCCGCGGCAGCCATGCTGATTCCGATCGCCGGGGAGTGGTTCACCCGCCGCACCGCGATGGACCTGCCGCGCTACGTCGCCCTACGACTGCTCGAGGATGCGGCATACGGAAGCGGGGTGATCATCGGCGCCCTGCGGCGAGGGCGCCCCGGGGTGCTCCTACCTCTGGTTCGGCTGCCCGGCAGGGGGCGTACGGGCAGTTCCAATCGGCCGATGGACTAAGCCATACTGGGTTATCGTGACCGCACGCGCGCAACGCGCGGGGGGCGTGCGCCGTGCCGACTCCGGCGTAGCGCGCCTGCTGTGAGTGCCGCACCACAACAGTTTCGTCGTCGATCAGGCAGGAGTCTTCCATGACTGTGTATTCGCCCCCGGGGTCCTCGGGTTCGCTGATGTCCTTTCAGAGCCGCTATGACAATTTCATCGGTGGGCGGTGGGTACCGCCGGTCGAGGGTCAGTATTTCGAGGTTCCCTCGCCGGTGACGGGTCAGACGTACTGCGAGGTGGCCCGCTCGACGGCGGCCGATATCGAGCTGGCACTGGATGCCGCGCATGCCGCGGCACCGGGGTGGGGTAAGACCTCGGTGGGCGAGCGATCGGTGATCCTGAACAAGATCGCCGACCGTATCGAGGAGAACCTGGAGAAGATCGCACTCGCCGAGGCGTGGGACAACGGCAAGCCGATCCGCGAGACGCTCAACGCCGATATCCCCCTGGCGGTGGATCATTTCCGCTATTTCGCCGGGGCGATCCGCGCCCAGGAGGGCTCGTTGAGTGAGATCGACGACGACACTGTGGCATATCACTTCCATGAGCCGTTGGGGGTGGTGGGCCAGATCATTCCGTGGAACTTCCCGATCCTGATGGCGGTGTGGAAGTTGGCGCCGGCGCTGGCCGCGGGTAACGCGGTGGTGCTCAAGCCGGCCGAGCAGACCCCGGCCTCGATCATGTATCTGATCTCGCTGATCGGTGATCTGCTTCCCGATGGTGTGGTCAACGTGGTCAACGGTTTTGGGGTCGAGGCGGGCAAGCCGTTGGCGTCGAGCAATCGCATCGCCAAGATCGCGTTCACCGGGGAGACCACGACCGGTCGGCTGATCATGCAGTACGCCAGCCAGAACCTGATTCCGGTCACCCTGGAGTTGGGCGGCAAGAGCCCCAACATCTTCTTCTCGGATGTGTTGGCCGCCAATGATGATTTCCAGGACAAGGCCCTGGAGGGCTTCACCATGTTCGCCCTCAACCAGGGCGAGGTATGCACCTGTCCGTCGCGCTCGCTGATCCAGTCCGATATCTACGACGAATTCCTGGCGATGGCCGCGATCCGCACCAAGGCCGTCCGCCAGGGCGACCCGTTGGATACCGAGACCATGATTGGCGCGCAGGCCTCCAACGACCAGTTGGAGAAGGTCCTGTCCTATATCGAGATCGGCAAGAGCGAAGGCGCCAGGGTGGTCACAGGCGGCGAAAGAGTCGATCTGGGTGGCAATCTTTCCGGTGGCTATTACGTCCAACCCACCATCTTCGCCGGCGATAACTCGATGCGGATCTTCCAGGAGGAGATCTTCGGTCCGGTGGTCTCGGTGACGTCGTTCACCGACTATGACGACGCCATCAGCATCGCCAACGACACCCTCTACGGCCTCGGCGCCGGAGTGTGGAGCCGCAACGGCAACGTCGCCTACCGCGCCGGACGCGATATCAAAGCCGGCCGGGTGTGGACCAACTGCTATCACATGTACCCCGCCCACGCCGCCTTCGGCGGTTACAAGCAGTCCGGTATCGGCCGGGAGAACCACAAGATGATGCTCGATCACTACCAGCAGACCAAGAACCTGCTCGTCTCCTACAACAACAAAGCCCAGGGATTCTTCTGACGGAGGGTGCACCACCCGAGTTGATGGTCTAGCGGCGCAACGGCGCGGCGGCCTTGTACTGCGCGGGTTTTCGTTGCGAAGACCAGTGCAGCCAGCGTTCCCACGCATGCACCGAGGCGCGCTGCCACGCTTTGTCGACCGCCGGACTGATGCGACGTGCGACCTCCAGTGCCCAGATCAGCGGAACGCGCGTCAGCAGTAGAACCATGCCGAGCCACGGCGAAGGAAGCCGGTAGCGCCTGCGGTTGGCGGGCAGCATGAACAATCGGGCATACGCGGCCTGGATGTGTAAGTGCATCTGAGCCCGCAGTCGCTCCACGCCGCGATAGTGCGGCAGCGGCGCGAAGGCGGGGACGAAGGACTCGACCAATTCGGCGCCGACGGCACCGGAGTCGTAGGAGCGGGTGGCGTCAAACAGATAGAGCATCCGGATACCGTCGGCGATAGTCTCCGGGAAGATGTCAGATCGCATGCCGACCAGGTGGCCGAGGTAGCGGTTGAAGTGCAGGGCCGCCCTGATCTCGGCCGGGGACGTCAAATAGCCGAGGGCATACAGGCCGATGCCGGGTCCCACACTTCCCCCGAGCAACGTGAGCATCATCTCGGCCTGGCTGATGGGAAGCCCCCAGCGCTGCGAGTCCCACTCCGGGTGATCGGCCACCCGACGCCGCACACTGACGTGCATGACCCGAACCTGCATCGAGATTCTTCGTCCGAGTGAGCCCGGCGTCAGCGCGGCACCGGGCCGGCAGACCTCGATCCACCACCGGCTGGTCTCCAGATAGCGGTTGAGCGCCGAATCCCCGGCGTACCCGCCCGATAATGACAGCGGCACCGCCAACGAGGCCTCGGTGTAGGCGTCCAGGGTGCCTGCGTTGCCGATCGAACCCAGGGTGTAACCCCACCGTCGCCATACCGCCGCACCCTGCTCGACCAGTTGCGGATCCACCCAGTCCGGAATGTGTTCGAACTCCGCGAACAGCGCCTTCATCGACTCCGGGGCATCCGGCACGTCGTCAACGGATCCCGCCAGCGCACGGTTGAGCAGCTCCCTGGACCGTTCTGGGCCCAGCGGCCCCAGGAACGTCTCATCGACAAACCTCTCGGCCACCGGATCGCCGGTGTTCAACAGCCGGGCATACTCGACTGCCACGCGGTCGTCGGGCAGAAGGTCGAAGCCGGTGAACCGTTTGATGCGGGATCGGATTCGGGCCGGCCGTCCAGTGCCATAGGCCTCAGGCCAACGAAACGCACTGGGAACGGACACGATTGGCTCCTTGGCTCATCGGCTCCTCGGTACCGACCCGATGATTCGCATACGCAGCCTAACCTGAATCGGGCAGCCCACACCGTCCCTGCGGTGGGCGCTCACGCGGCTGATAGCGCCCTGATCTCCGGTTTTGCAAATTCTGCGGACCGCCCGGATCTACCCTCAATCGGGGTTCTTCACACTGCCTGACCGGATCATCGACGAGGAGTTCCAGGGAATCTAACGATGTTCTGGCAAAACTTCTTAGCGACGCTTTAGCCCCAGAGGCCCGCAACCTTAATTTCCGTCCATACCGTTGGCCTCATGTTGCTCGACATCCGATGGCTGCAGTACCTGCTGAAGCGGACTGCCCGCTAGTCCTTGCGACTCGGGTTCCCCGCATCGAAAGCGGTCGCAAGCCCGAGATCATTCAGCAGCGCTTGAGCCGCCCGACGGCCGCTCACCAAAGCACCTTGGATAGATGACGTATCGCGGTGGTCACCGGCGACGTAAAGACCATTCGCCGCACGCACCGGCCGCTGCAGTTCGAAGGGCACCGGCATGGCCGGTAGCGCATAGGGAATCGGATAACTCGCGAGGAGTTCCCAGTCGCGTGTGGGTACGTCGTACAACCACCCAAGATGCTCGCGCACGGCCTGCTCATGCTCAGGCGTATCCCACACGCCAAGCGCCGACGCCGAAATCAGCGCGCTCCCATTCGGCGCGTAATCGGGTGCGGCATGGGTGAGTACCACGGTGTTGACGAGTGGTCCGCGGCGATCGCCATCGAGGATGAGCACCGCCTGACCGTCGGCGAGATCCTCGGGTGCGCAGGTGGGCCGGTAGTACCAGGTTGTGACCGAACGCGCCTCGGGCGCGGAGATATCCGCGATGAGGCCGGCGGCGCTCGCCGGATCGGTTGCGACAATCACGGCGTCGGCGGGGTGGGTATCGCCGTCGGCGACATCGACAGCCTGAGCCGAGGCCGACGCAACCCGGTGACCTAGTCGGATGTCGAGACCGGCCGCAAGCTGTTCGGGGATGCGCGTCATTCCCAAAGCCGGCACGCCCGGAGTGCCCTGGATGAACGATTTCAGCACGACGTCAAGGAAGCGCCTCGATGTGGTGAGCTCAGACTCCAGGAAGACCCCGGACAAAAATGGGCGCAGCACCCTCTCCATCAGGGAGCGATCCGCACCGGCCCGGCGCAGCGCCTCCTCGGTCGTGACGTCGGGATCGCGGAGCAATGATTCAACTGACCTCACGGCGCGGGAGACCGCATAGGCACCGAAACGCGCCGTCGATACCGGTGAGCCGATATGCGCCATGAGCGACGGCACGGCCCACGACGGTTGGCGGCGTGGATCGGCGACGCGCTCCACCCGACGGTGCCCGTTCCGACTGACCACGACGCGGGCGCCTGCGATGAAGGGTCTCAGATCGAGAGCCGCGTGATCGAGGACGCGAGCACCTTCGGGGTAAGCGGGGTTGTACAGCTGAAAACCGCGATCGAAGCGGAAACCGTCGACGACATCCGTGCGCACGCGCCCGCCAACGCCATCGGAGGCTTCGAGCACCGTGACCTCGACACCGTGGGCGGTGAGATGTCGAGCGGCAGCGAGTCCACTCAGCCCTGCTCCTACGACAACGACGGCCACGGCGCTCACATTAGTCACCTTCGGCGACATCAGCGCCCCGGCGAGCATCAGCCGAAGTGCTGCGCACTGGATCCTGTAGGGCGGCCGGGGCTCGAACCCGCGACCAACGGATTGACGAGAGAGGGGTCCTGTTGTATCGCGTTGATTCCTGTAATCTTTACTACTGCAATGCTCTTCGATGGGAACGCTGCCTAACAAACCTCGCTGATTCCGGTCGTTTCTCGGTCATATTCGATGAGTAAACGATGACCGGCCCACTTCACCGTTCCCGCGTTTGCTGGACCGGGAATACGGCCGGTAGCACCGCGGCCCCGGCCGGCCGCACAGCGATTCAGTGCCAACTCAGTTCGAGAGCACAGGGTAGACGACGGTCCCTGTGTCGACATCCTTGATCAGCGCCGGCCAATCGCGGTAATCCAGCGTGAATCCGTCTTGGTAGCCACGGACTCCGGTTCGAACAGTCTCGACGACGTTCATCGCGACTTGATAGAACTCGTCATAACGCGGGTCGTCCATCTCGATGTCTAGTTCACCGCTGTTCTCGCTTTCATAGGACGCGAAGTAGCGGCAGACGTAACTCTCGCCGTCGGGGAACTCGACAAGATAGCGGGCGCCAGCGTGGTTGTCGTTGTATTCTTCGAGGATTCCGAACTGGAATTCCTCCTCAGGATGGAAGTAAGTCATCGCGACTTCTCCTTATCGGGTGTGGTGGGAACGACGTGAGCACCGTTCTTCGAGTAGTGAATAGTGCCGCGAGTGGTGGGCCTCGCATGACCAGTCTTCGAGTTCCTGTGCATACCGATGACAACTCCGAAGTCGACGACCTCCCGGTTTGGGGGGTACCACGTTCCTGTGCCGGCATTCAGCTCGACAATGTGCTGCAACTCCGTGATGGACACGGTGATCGTGGACTTCGACGCATCGTGATTAGGCTGACCGGGCATGTGTTTGGCTTGTTTCCCGAAGTGCAGGACCGTGGTGAATCCCCTGACAGTGCGGAATTCGTGATCAGCCCTGGCGATCAGGCGGCTTCGTGGCTTGCTCATGCCGCCTTCCTAAACGAAGACCGGAGGAAGCTGTCGGGTGCGTAGACATGAACTGGAATGCCCCGCGCTAGAGGGTATTTGAGCACACCGTATGCATCGCTCCCGTACACCACCAGGCTGGTCGGCATACATGTGTCGCAAATGAACCGGATCTCTTCAATCACGCGCGGCCGGTTCTCCCGCGACTTTGTGCAGCCGTATAGCCCGATGGCGAGTGTTGAGCGTAAGGGCACTCCTGCGAGGGCATACGGAACCGAGTTGCGACCGCTGAGCCGGACATTGGGAATCACATTGTGACCGTCGGCCTGCATGCGAGCGCCCAGCAACTGGTTACGGAAGATGTTGTGAATCTGTTGAGCCTTGGGCAGGTTCCGGTAGGTCGAGTAGTCAGGGCTGATGACTCCGGCGAATCCGCGGAATTTCTTGAAATATTGCTCGGGCGAGGCCCAGAGGCGCTCCGTCTTGTAGTCGTCTTCATAGCCGTGGACCCATGCTTCCGGATCTGGCTTGCCCATCCTGGAAGCCTCGGTGAAGGCGATCAGGCGTTCAGGCACCAGTGAGCAGGCGTCGATCTTCGGAATGTCATGCGGACCAACCAAAGTCAGTCCATCAAGTAGCCGTCCGTTGAATACGTCCCGGCGGTCACGCGCCTTCTTCGTAGGGCGATCGGCTACCCGGGTAGGCAGTGCGACCCTCGCAAGATTACTTTCAACGCCTATCTCGAAGAGCACTGATTGTTCGAGGGGTCGCAGGGTCCTCTTGAAACTTGTCATGAGGAGCACCCCGGAAGGAAATCGACCACGGCGGAAACGACTGGGCTGATCAGTCGTTCTTCAGATGCCGCATTAGCCCGGAGGGATAACATCAAGCCGTCCCTTCCGTGCTTTGCCGCGCAGATCGGACTCCGTCGACGGTTGCAGCCGTCGAGATTGGCTGGGTGGGCGCTTGCAGGCGCCCACCCAGCGCTCATTTGTTGCCTGATTGATCACCGGATGCCTTTCGCTTTAAGCCGTTTCTACCGGGGCTAGCGTGAGTGGCCACTGGAAGTCCACTGCCGACCCCAGTATGAAGCCTGGGTCGACAAGACTTGGGTCGACACGCCGGAATAAACACAACATATAGTGGTGCTAAGCGAGATCCGGCACACTATCTAGTGTAAATTGAGCGCGCGGAAACTCGACAAGCCCACTCCGCCTTCAATCGCCGCGAGGGGGCTTCAGCGGCCATCCGTGTAAAGCATGCACTAGAGCACCGACACTTCGATCGGACCGTTATCGGGCCCGTATTCCGGGCAGATCGCTCTTCTTCCGGCGATCGCCGGTCGAGACCGAGTGCATCGGCCCTACAAGAGCCTTCCGTGGACATAAACGATGAATAAACGATGACCCAGGGGCGCCAAGAGGCGTCCCACCCGGAAGAAACCGGATATACCAGCAACTAGTAGGGCGGGTCGGACTTGAACCGACGACCAACGGATTATGAGTCCGCGGCTCTAACCAACTGAGCTACCGCCCCGTGCACCACCGGCGCGCTACGAGCCTAGCGTCCGACTCTCGCGGGAGCCGGGACCTCAGTTCGTGACGACGCAGAACTCGTTTCCCTCGGGGTCGCGCAGGACGATGAAATCCCCGATGGGGTCGGCCTGGCGATCAGTCATCTGCGTCGCCCCGAGTTCGACGCACTGCGCAGCACCGTGCTCGAGATCGGTGACCAACACGTCGAGATGCACCCGGTTCTTGCCCACCTTCACTTCGGGCACCTGCTGAAAGGACACCGTCGTGGAGCCATCGGCCATCTTCACTGCCACCCATTCGGCTGATTCCCGCACCGGTGTTCCACCCAGCACCGCGGCCCAGAACTTGGCCAGTGAGTCGCAGTCGTGACAGTCGATCACCACTTCGGAGAGCTTGCCGATCGCCATCAGGAGTAGACCGGCTGCCCATCGGCGTCGATGTAGTACAGCGCTGTGCCCTGCTCGACGCGGGGCGCGTCGGCCCGCAGTGCCACGGCGATCTTGTTGCTGGCATTGCGCATCACATCCAGTGTCAGCTCGCGGGCCTGGTCTGCGGTGAAATACTTCCGCACCCCTCCGGCGATCTCGGAAGTGATGTGGGCCGGTGACCAGACCAGGGAATCCACATAACGCAGCGCGGCCTTGTGGCCGTCGGTGAGTAACCCGGAGTCCTCGTAACTCTCGATATCGTCGTAGAGACTCTCCGAGCCGCCGGCACCCAGTGCGGTGCTGTCGCGCAGTGACTTACACAGCCGACAGTTGTGCGCGACCGCCCCGCGGAGCCGCACCACCTCGGTGGTCACCGGATCGAGCGTTCGCAGGCGCGCGATACCAGGCAGCAGATGGTTGAACACTACGTCCGAGGCGTCGGTATCAGAATCCCACCTCGGCTCGGAAGAGATCTGCTCCACCGGGAGGCCCAGCGCGGTCAACCCGGCCCGCACCCGGGGCAGGAAATCGGCGACGTACATCTGCAGAACGGCGCCAAAAGCCTCCCGGCCGAGCGCGCCGGTCAGCGCCGTGCGTTGGGCGTCGCTGACCATCGACACGTCGATGCTGAACTGCTCAGCGAATTCGGCCACCACCGATTCGGTATCCGACTCAGGTTGAGCCGCAGGACGTTCAGACGGCAACGCGGGCAACGCCAGGGCAGCCGAGGACGTCGCGCGGACCAGTCCGACCAGCCGTTGTTGCCCTGCCGGGGACTGCCACGTCAGTCGGCTGAGCCAGTTATCGATCTCGTCTTCGGGCACAGTCGATTATTGCGCCTGGCTGACCGAGGACATGTGGAAGTCGGGAATCCGCAGTGTCGGCATCACCGCACGGGTCGCCCAGTCGCTCCACTCCCGCGGCAGCGTGACCTCGGCGGCACTGGCTTCGGTGGCGCGCCGCAGTAAATCCAGCGGACTCTCGTTGAACCGGAAGTTATTGACCGCCGCAGTGACCTCACCGTCCTCAATCAGATAGACCCCGTCGCGGGTCAGTCCTGTCAACAACAGCGTGGTGGGGTCGACGGTGCGGACATACCACAGGGTGGTCAGCAGCAGACCGCGCTCAGTGCCGGCGACCATGTCGGCCAGGGACGCGGTGCCCCCACTCATGAGCAGGTTGTCCGCCGGAGCCGCAGGTGCGACGCCGAACTCGGCGGCCGCGGCCCGCGGGTAAACCAGTGAGGAGATGGTGCCATCGCGGATCCAGTCCACCCGGCCGATGTCCATCCCGTTGTCGAAAACCGAGAGCCGCTCGGAACCGGCCGCGGTGTGAACGAATGGCGCGCACTCCAATCCGGGTGCGATCGGATCGGAGTACATCGTCAACGGCAGATCGGTGAGCTTCTCCCCCACTCTCGTCCCTCCGCCGGGTGCCGACAGGGCGGTACGGCCCTCTTGGGCGCCGCGGCCGTCCATCGACCAGCCCAGGTAGATCATCATGTCGGCCACCGTCGAGGGCGGCATCAGCGTTTCGTAACGCCCGGCCGGCAACTCGACGGTGCGTTCGGCCCACCCCAGCCGGATCGCCAGGTCGTGGAGCATCCCGTCGATGGGCACGTCGATGAACCACGGGGTACTGACTCCCGCCCATGCGCTGGCGGTGCCGCGTTTGGCGTTGATCTCCACCGATCCGGTCGGCTGGGTGAATCGGCGGCGCACCCCGGTCGAGGTAGCCACCAGCGTCGTCTCCACCACGTGGTGGGCGTAACCGTAAAGCCGGTCGGTGCCACCGAACCCTTCCGATAGGGCCCGCGCCACCTCGGCGAACGCCCCCGCGCCGGTGCCCGGTATCGGGTCACCCCAGTCAGCCGGCTCGCCGGGCCCGGTAAGCAGCGGTGCATGGTCTCGGGCCTGCGGTGCGGCGTGGGCGGCTTCTTCCGCGGCGGCAACCAGAGCCGCGACTGCATCGGGGTCGACGACACTGGAACGTCGCGCGCCCAGATGGGCGGCGTCACCGCGTCGCACGATTGAGATGACCGTTGTCGTGCGACCGGTGGAGACACCGTTGGTGGTCATTGAATTGCCGGCCCAACGCAGCGAGGCCTCCGCACGATCGGAGACGATCACGATGGTCTCGTCGCAGCGCGCCGAAGTCGCGGCGGCGTGCAGTGCGAGTTCGACGACCTGCTGTGCCGGGATCACGCGCGGCCCGACTCTTCGCGAGTATTGAGCACGTTCACGCCACGGAACAGTGCCGAGGGACATCCGTGGCTGACCGCGGCAATCTGACCGGGTTGGGCCTTACCGCAGTTGAACGCCCCTCCCAGCCGCCACGTCGAGGGTCCACCCACGGCTTCCATGGAGTTCCAGAAATTGGTCGTGGTCGCCTGGTAGGCGACATCCCGCAACTGGCCGTCGAGCCGTCCGTCGCGGATGCGGAAGAACCGCTGCCCGGTGAATTGAAAGTTGTAGCGCTGCATGTCGATCGACCAACTCTTGTCGCCGACGATGTAGATGCCGTTGTCCACCCGGCTGATCAGATCGTCGGTGCTCAGGTCTTCGGTACCGGGCTGCAGTGAGACATTAGGCATCCGCTGGATCGGGACGTGGTGAGCCGAATCGGCGTAGGAACAGCCGTTGGACCGATTCTTGCCGAGCCGCTTGGCGAAGACCCGATCCAGTTGATAGCCGACGAAGATCCCGTCGCGCACCAGGTCCCAACTCTGGGCCGCCACACCCTCGGCGTCGTAACCGATTGTGGCCAAGCCATAGTCGACGGTGCGATCGGCGGTGACGTTCATCACCGGCGATCCGTATCGCATGGTGTTGAGCTTGTCCGGGGTGGCAAATGAGGTGCCGGCGTAGGCGGCCTCATACCCGATCGCGCGGTCGTACTCGGTGGCGTGGCCGATGGACTCATGGATGGTCAGCCACAGGTTGGTGGGGTCGATCACCAGATCGATCGGACCCGCGCTGACACCGGGCGACTTTGTTTTCTCGGACAGCAGGGCAGGAAGCTCCGCCAATTCGCCCGACCAGTCCCATACCTGATCATCGCTCAGTGCCTCCCAGCCACGGGCGGTCGGTGGCGCGCACGTCCGCATCGACTCGAAGCTGCCCGCCGCAGCATCCACCGCCACCGCCTCCAGGACCGGCATCGTGCGGACTCGCTGCTGGGTGACCGACGAGCCGAAGGTGTCTGCGTAGAAGGTCTGTTCCTTGACTGACGTCACCATCGCCGACACATGGTCCACTCCATCGGATGCCAGCAGGCGGCCGGAGTATTCCCCCAGCAGAGCGACCTTCTCGTCGGTGGGTATCGCGAACGGATCGATGCGGTAATCCGACACCCAGGTCGCACCGGTGTAGACCGGTTCGTCAGCCAATTCGATGCGCTCAGCGTTGAGCGCCGCCAGGGTCACCGCGACACCCACCGCGTGACGCGCGGACTCAGCGGCGATATCCGGGCGCAGGCCGGCATGGGAGGCGAAGCCCCAGGTGCCGTCGACGATCACCCGCACCGCCAAACCCACTTCCCGGTCCAGCACGGCCGACTCCAACTCGCCGTCGCGCAGTGCAACGATCTCGGTGGTGATGGCGTGGACCCGCAGGTCGGCATAACTCGCACCGCCCGCGATTGCCGCCGACAGTGCGGCATCGGCCAGTCGGTTGAGCGGCAGGGCCAGGAAGTCGGCGTCAACACCCCGGCCACCACCCGTTCGGTGGGAACTCACCGGTTCACCGTAGCCGGGGGGCTTTAATTGGTTCCCGTGAGCACTCCGCGTGTTCGCTCGGCCCTGCTCGGGTACGGGCTCCTGGCACCAAGCCTGTTCGGGGTGGTGTGCTTCCTGCTGCTGCCGATGCTCGTGGTGGTCTGGCTGAGCATGTACCGCTGGGATCTACTGGGCCCGATCCGCTATGTGGGGCTGGATAATTGGCGTTCGGTGCTGACCGATCCCAGTTTTGGAAATTCGCTGCTGGTAACGCTGCTCTTCATCGCGATCGTGGTTCCCGCTCAGATTCTGCTGGGACTGGCCGCGGCGGCGATGCTGGCCCGGGAACTTCCCGGCACCGGTGTCTTCCGTGCCCTGTATGTGATCCCGTGGATCTGCTCACCCCTGGCGGTGGCGGTGCTATGGCGCTGGATCCTGGCACCCACCGATGGCGCGATCAGCACCCTGGCGGGGCAGCGGATCGAGTGGCTCACCGACCCGACACTGGCGCTTCCGGTGGTGTCGGCCGTGACGGTGTGGACCAATGTCGGCTACGTGGCGCTGTTCTTCCTGGCCGGAATCCTGGCCATCCCCCCGCAGATCCACGCCGCCGCCCGCATCGACGGGGCCAACTCCTGGCAGCGGTTCTGGCGGATCACCCTGCCCATGCTGCGGCCGACCTTCTTCTTCGTCTCGGTCACCGGAGTAGTCAGCGCCGCGCAAGTGTTCGACACCGTGTACGCACTCACCGGCGGTGGACCGGCCGGGCGTACCGACCTGGTCGCCCACAGCATCTACGCCGAGGCCTTCGGCGCCGCCGCGATCGGACGCGCGGCGGTCATGGCCCTGGTCTTATTCGTCATCCTGGTCGGTGTCACGATCGTCCAACATCTCTATTTCCGCCGCAGGATCAGCTATGACCTCACCTAGGCGCAGCAACGCGCTGATCTACGCCGGACTGATGGTCGCAGCGGTCCTGACGGTGGCGCCGTTCGCACTGAGTCTGCTGACATCGGTGACCTCCGCCCAGCAGTTCGCCACCGGCACCCCGCTATCACTGCCCAGTCCGCCGACGCTGTCCAACTACACCGCGCTGGGCGACGCCGGGTTCGGCCGCGCGCTGATGGTCACCGCACTGATGACGGCGATCATCACCCTCGGTCAGTTGACCTTCTCGGTACTGGCCGCCTATGCATTCGCCCGACTGGAGTTCCGCGGACGCGATGGATTGTTCTGGCTCTATGTCGCAACGCTGATGGTGCCCGGAACGGTGACGGTGGTACCGCTGTACCTGATGATGGCCGAGATGGGGCTGCGCAACACATTCTGGGCACTGGTGCTGCCGTTCCTGTTCGGCTCGCCGTACGCGATCTTCCTGTTGCGCGAGTACTTCAGGTCAATTCCGGACGATCTGCTCAATGCCGCGAAACTCGACGGTGCCAACACCCTGGACGTCATCGTTCATGTGGTGCTTCCGGCCAGCAAGCCGATCCTGGCCACCCTCACGCTCATCACCGTTGTCTCACAATGGAACAGCTTCATGTGGCCGCTGGTCATCACCAGTGGCGAGCGGTGGCGTGTCCTGACCGTCGCCACCGCAGGACTGCAGTCGCAGTACAACGCGCAGTGGACATTGGTCATGGCGGCGACGACGGTGGCGATCGTGCCGTTGGTGTTGCTGTTCGCGATATTTCAGCGTCATATTGTGCGCTCGATCGTCGTCACGGGACTCAAATGATCACCCGGCCCCGGTCATCAACGCTGGTGCTGATGGCACTACTCACCGTCAGTGCGATGCTCGCCGGTGTTGCGATACTGCTTGGCCGCTCCGCCGACCCTGCCGGTAAAACCATCGTCACCGTGCGCCTGTGGGACGAGCAGGTGGCTGCCGCCTATCGCGAGTCGTTTATCGAGTTCAGCCGTGAACACCCCGGGATCGAGGTCCGCACCACCCTGGTCTCCTACGCCACCTACTTCGACACCCTGCGCACCGACGTCGCCGGCGGCGGTGCCGACGATATCTTCTGGATCAACAACTCCCACTTCGCCGAATACGCCGACAACGGACGGCTGATGCCCATCGCAGCCGCGCCGGACTGGGATCCGGCAGTCATCGGGCAGTTCACCCGGGGCGGGGTGCTGTGGGGTGTGCCGCAATTGACCGACGCCGGGATCGCGCTGTACTACAACAACGATCTACTCGCCGCCGCTGGCGTGGACTCCGCCGCACTCGGCGAGGCGCGCTGGGACCCCGACCCCAGCGTTGACACCCTGCGTCCACTGCTGGCCAGGCTCACCGTGGATGTCAACGGTAAGACAGCCGCGGAGAACGGATTCGATGCCCGCCGCATCCGGCAGTGGGGCTACAACGCCGCCAATGATCTGCAGGGCATCAATCTCAACTTCATCGGATCGGCGGGCGGGGTCTTCGCCGACGGCGACCGGTTCGCCTTCGACAATCCGCAGACCGTCACCGCATTTCAGTACGTGGTGGACCTGATCAACTCCGACAATGTCTCCCCACCGGCGTCGGACACCAACGACAACGGCGACTTCTCCCGTAACCAGTTTCTCTCCGGACGGATGGCGGTTTTTCAGTCCGGCACCTACAACCTCGCCCAGATCGCCGGGCAAGCGCGCTTTGGATGGGGAGTGGCGATGCTGCCCACCGGTCCGGCCGGGCGGGTCAGCGTCACCAACGGCATTGTGGCAGCAGGCAATCCGAACACGAATCACCCCGACGCCGTCCGCACCGTCCTGGACTGGCTGGGCAGCACGGCAGGCAACGAATTTCTCGGCCGGCGCGGCGCGGCAATCCCGGCCGTCCGGCCCGCACAGCGCAGCTACTTCGACTACTGGTCGGCGCGGAATGTCGACGTGACACCGTTTTTCGCGGTGCTCAACGGGCCGCGCATCGACGCACCCGGGGGTGCCGGATTCGCAGCCGGTTACCAGGCGATCAAACCATTCTTCGACGAGATGTTCCTGGGCCGACGGGAGGTCGCACCCACACTGGTCGCCGCGCAGCAGGCCGCCAATACTGCGGCACAACGCTGATTTCGCCAACCCTGAGTCCGCTTAGCCGAGTCCACCTAGCCGAGAACTCCGACCTCCAGCACGATGGCCAGCGCGCACACTGCGGCGCAGATCGACAGGGCCACCCAGTCGGCCCGCCGCGGCCGTGACGGCGCAGCCGCGATCTGTCCGGTGCCGCCTCGGGCAGTGATGGCATCCCCCATCTCATCGGCACGCCGGAGTGCGACGGTGATGCCGGCGGCCAGCAGGTCGACCATCTCGGTCAACCACCGCCGGCGTTTGGCACGGCCATCGGCCTCTACCGGCCGCGGCCGCAATCGACGCGCAGCGTAGAGCAATCTGAACTCATCGATCAGCATCGGGAATGCGCGCAAGGCCAGGGCCAGTACCACCGCCCAATCATCGACCGGGATTCGCAACAGCCGCAACGGCCGGCCCAAAGTGGCGATCGCAGGTGCCACATCGGCGACGTTCGTCGTCCACGACACCATCGCCCCTACCGCCAGCAAAACGATCGCCAATGCGGTGAACCGAAGAAACTTCAGCAGCCCGCCGGCCTCGAAATCCCACGACCACAGGTGCAGAACCGGTTGACCACCGCCCAGGGCGGCCGTGACGGCCCCGAAGAGCAGCAGCATCCAGATCCACCAGGGAATCGACGGCAGCGCGCCGCGCGGGATGTGCGCCAGCCACGCAGCCGCACCCACCAGCGCAGCCATCAGCCCGATCATCATCCAGCCCGGGTAGAACACCAGTAGCACCGAGATCGCCAACACCACGATGAGTTTGGTACCGGCCCACAACTCATGGATGACTGACGTGCCGGGAATCGGGCGCAGCAGCACCACCGGCCGACGCTGACGCGATGCGCTCACGACGGTCCCCCAGCCGCGCCGGTTGCCCGAAACGCCGACGCGACCATCCCGTTTTCCAGATGCAGAATGCGCGGGCACAGTTCTTCCATTCCGGCGAAGTCGTGGGAGATCACCACCACGGTCAGTCCGGTATCTCGTCGCAGATCAATCAGCAGCCGCAGGAGGCCGCGCTGACTCTCGGCGTCCATGCCCGCCAATGGTTCATCCAGGATCAGCGCCTGCGGCCGTCGCGCAAGCAAACCTGCGATCACCACACGGCGCATCTGGCCACCGCTGAGTTGGTCGACGCGGCGGCGGGCCAATGATCCGTCCAGCCCGACGGTCGCCAGAGCCGACACCACACGACCGGTATCCCAGGGCGAAAATCCAGCGGCAGAGGCAACTTCGAGGTCGACAGTGCTGCGCAGCAACTGAAGACGTGCCGCCTGGAATGCGATCGCGACGTCGCCGACATTCTCATCGGCCGGACGGCCCCGGACCAGGCACGATCCAGTCGTCGGTGTCGTCAGCCCGGCCATGATCCACGCCAGCGTCGACTTCCCTGAACCATTGCCGCCGTGGATCAGCACACCGTCACCCTCGTTGACGGTGAAGCTGACATCTCGCAGCGCGCTTTTCGCCCAGGGCGTGCCGCTTCCGTACACGTGGCCGACACCATCCAACTGCAGCACTGGCGCACCGCTATCCGGCGCGGTGTGGGGCATCGGAACGGCCGTCGGGGCGGGCGGCGCGGCGCTTCCGACCATCACCATGTTGTCTACCGAGTCGCTGAGATTCACGACGCGGTCGGCAATCTCGGCCTCGTTGTTGTAGTGCGTGATGTGCACCAGTGCCATCTCGTGCCGATCGGATAGGCCCGACAGCACGCCCAGCAGTGACTCCCTGCCTTGTTGATCGACCATGCTGGTGATCTCATCGGCAATCAGTACCGACGGTTGACGGGCCAGGGCGGCGGCTACGGCCAGGCGCTGGAGTTCACCGCCGGAGAGCCCGCCGGTATCGCGTTCCTCCATACCGGACAGCCCCACTTCGCCGAGCAACCCGGGGACGTCGGTGTGGGTTCCGGGTGGGAGCCCCCACACGACGTCATCAGCGACTCTGGTGCCCAGCACCTGACTCTCAGGATGTTGCATGACGACTGCGGTTCCGCCCAACTGTCCCAGTCCGATCGCGCCGGGACGTTCGATACGCCCTGACGTCGGCGGCCGCCCGCACAGCAGCAGCATCAATGTGGTTTTACCCGACCCGTTGGCTCCGGTGACCGCCACGTGTTCGCCGGACTCGATGGTCAGGCTCAGTGGCAGCAATGCATCGTGGTCAGCGCCGGGATACCGGAATCGCGCCTGGCTCAGCCGAACTGGAAGTGGTGCCACCGGTTCCGACTCCGTGACGGCCTCGAGCTTGTGTACATCGGGGATTCCGCGCAGCCGCTCCAATACCCGCGACAGCGCCCACCAGCCCACAAGGGACACCAGCATGATCGAGAAGATCGAGTTGACCATGATCAGCACCGGCCAGTTCCGCAGAATGGTCCCGGTGATGACGCGGGTCTGTTCGGCCGACTCACGAAACATTGGCATCGCGGAGATCGCATTCAACATGCCGTCGATGTTGGCGGTGATCGCGTCGAGGGTCAGCGTACGAAGTCGGACCAGCACCGTGAGGGCGGCGATGATCAACAATCCGTTGAGAACACCTGCGACGGCTGACACTGCAATGACCAACGGGGTGCCGCCACCTCGGCGCTTGATGATGCCCGTCATTCCCCCGACGTAGGCGCAGTTGAGTACGACCATGAACCCGCTGATGCCGGTGATCACAAACCCGATGGCGCTGGCCGCAAATGTGGCCGCCAGCAGAACCCGGAGTCGATAGCGGTACCCAAGCAGACCCATCGGGACGGTAACCAGCAGCGAAAGGCCGCCGGCGAAGGGGACGACCACCGACACGATGGCCAGGGCGGCGCTGAGTGCACCCATCACTGATGCCTGCGCCGTCTCGACGGGGGTCAGGAAAGGCGCACGCCGTTCACCCGTCGAGGTCATTTCCCGATTCTGCCAGTCTGCGCATCCGGAACCGGCAGTGCGCCCATCGCGCACACCGCATAGACGATCTATGTAAAATGCGATTCATGACCGCCAGGAGGGCCGAACCGCACGGCACCGGCCTCGGATCTGAGTTGCTCACCGTGGTTGCCAGGCTGAACCGACTGGCGACCCAACGCATCCGGCTGCCGCTGCCCTGGGCACAGGCCCGACTGCTCGGCACGATTGAAGACCGTAGTGAAGCGAGGATCTCCGACCTCGCCGAGCTCGATCACTGCTCCCAACCGACGATGACCACCCAGGTACGCCGTCTCGAGGATGCCGACCTGGTGGCCCGCACGCCGGACCCTGACGATGCCCGCGCGGTGCGAATCCGAATCACCGGGAAGGGCTCCGACGTGCTGTCCCATGTTCGCACCGATCGCGCGGCGGTGATCGATCCCTATATCCAGCGACTCACGCAGAAGGACCGCGACGCCTTGTCCGCGGCCATGGATGTCCTGCACCGGCTCATTGACGATATCTCACAGGGCACCCCGTAGACATCGGCTACATCCAGACTGTGGCCTTGTCGTTCTCTCGCGGTTGTGCCAGCGGGTGTCCGCGACCAAGCAGGTTTCCGGTGATCACGGTGCAGATCCGGTACATCGGGATATCGAACACCCGATTACTCATCGGCTCCTCGATGAAACGTCCGAGGCGTTCGGCGATAACGAATACCGCCATCAGCAGCAAGCCCACCAACATGCTCATGACGTTGTGATCAGTGGAATCAAGCCGATTGAACGCCATGATTCCGAAGAACCAGGCCAGCATGCGGATGAAGAAGTCGTAGTGAATCGGGAAGGGCTCGTTGCGAATTCGCTCCAGTCCACTCTGCGCAGTCGCTGAACCGGTGTTCGCCGCCATCAGCATCACGCGCGCCTGCTGGTCGATGAAATGCTGGGCGGCCAGTGCCTGCACATCGGCCGCTTGGCGATTGAGTAAGTCTGTGGCATCACTACCGGGCGGATCTTCCGGCGTCAGGTCAGTCACGCCGGGAACCGGCGCTACAGCACGCATCTCGGCGGCCAACTGCCAGCAGTAGCGAACCTGTCGGCGCCGCATTCGGTCCAGGATCAGCGCCATGGCGGCCGAACCGGTATCGACAGCCGTGAGGCCGTTGTGCAGAACACGGGAATAAATGATCTGACCACCCCACAGGGTGCGGGCCTCCCACCAACGGTTATAGGCGGTGGTGTTGCGGAAACCGATGAACACCGACGCGCCGATACCCAGAACCGACAACACTGCGGTGGCGTACTGAACCTGACTCGCGTCGGGCACCGGTATCAGCAGCCCCGCCACGACGAGCATCCCCACCAGGTCATACCGGAGTTGCCACAGGACCAGACCGGTGACCTTCACCGCACCGAGGCGGCCGACGGGCCTGATCATGCGTGGGGATCGTTGAGCGTTTCCACCGCGTCAATGGCGGTCGACGTCACCAGTTGTTGTTGCTCGGAAGTAACTGGCCGGGAGTGAACGGATTGTTCTGCAGGTAACCCAGGCAGAGGCCCACTCGGCCAGGCATACATGGACCGCCGCCCACGGTCGGCGCGCCGCCGCCGATCATCTGCCAGCAGTTACCCGAATTCGGATCGGCCATAAAACCGGCCGCGCAGTTCTGACCTGGGGATGCCGGGGCGGGAGGCAGTGCAATCGACGGCACCGAAGCGAGCAACGCAGCGGCGGCGACACTCAGGAGCACTGCGGACGCTCTCAACTGGAGGGTCATCTCGATGCATCTTTCGTCAGTAGCAGCCGATCTGGCCAGAGCGTACCCCGGTGTTGCTCCCCCGGATGGACTCGAACCATCATTTCGAGCGCTACGGGAACAGCTGAATGCATCCCTAGCTGGGAAACCAACTCACCGAAGGCAAAGGGAGATATCTGCGACTCTGGGCAATTTGCGGGCACGAGGTGGGCAGACCCTCAGCTCGTAGGCACTGGGCGCTGCCGGGAATCGAACCCGCGCCGAAAAACATCCCGGACTCAGAAAAGTGAAATCCGACGGTGCGAAAGCACGTCAGGTGGCTCGACAACGCCTACGAGGGCCGCAACCGTAGTTGACGTAACCGTAGTTGACGGTGTCAATGCACGACACCGGCAGTCGACCCACCCCACGGGGGGCTGCCGCACCGCCGACCCAAATTGGATGCACACATGAGTCGTTGCGCCCCTGTCCTATGCTCATTACGTGATCGATGACCGCGACCGGGATTTGGGCACTGTGCTGTCCTACCTCGTCGGGCGTCCGGTACGCACCGTCGAGCTGGCCAAAGCACTCGGCGTCGCCCGGTCGAGCTTCTATGTTGCCCGCGACGAGGGGCGGCTGATCAGCGCCGACAATCTGCTGCGACTGGCCGACGTTTTCGGACTCAATCCGGTGGATCTGCTGGTCCGGTACGGACTTGTGAGCCACGACGCGGCGATGGAGTATGCCCGGGACGCCGGTCCTGACGCGACGGGGCTTCGCCCGCGAATGGATCTGCCTCCGCTGTAATCGCTCACTGACGGGGCAGCAGGGTCCGTATCCTGCGCCGCCACTGCATCACGAACGACAGCGTGGTTCCGAAGAAGGCCGCATAGTTGATCAGCCACGCCGCGATCCACACATTCACGTCACCTTTGCTCACCAATGCGTATCCGATCAACAGCGCGGACAGCGACGCGGGCACCAGTGACAGCAATAGGAAACGGTGCATCACTGAGCGTGGATCCCTGCGCAACTTGGCGACCCCGTAACTGAGGATGAGTCCGAGCAACGCCAGGATCCCGAAGTACACGAGCCAGGACACCGCCAGCCAGCCGTCCAGCGAGCCGAACGTCTCGTGATCGCCCGGCCCGGTCACGGTCAACGGCCAACTCCCAACGAAGCAAATCACCAGAGCCACACTGCCAACGGCGACCAACGGGGCGATCCGTCCTCTGATGAACGGACGCATTGCCTCATCAGGCAGCAGTCGCATGTACACCGCTTTGATACCGAAGCTAATGGCCGCCAGGAAACAGAACTGACCGATCACGATCAGTGCGAGGTACTTGCCGGTGAAGGGGAATTGGACGCCGGCGACCACCGGCCACGGCGTCGTCAGCCCCACGCCCACACCGAACAGGACGGCCCCAATGGTGATCGGCGAATCGAAGCGGGACCCGAAGGTGAGACGGCGTTCCCAAATCACCCACACCACATACGCGAGTAGAAAGACATTGGCGATGCCAACAGCGGTCATCGCACTACCGGGGAATCGAAAAGCTTCACCTGTAATACACCGGACCCCTACAAGCCCGTCGACACATCTGATGTCGACTCTGTGCCGCTATCACGGTCATGATAATGATGCTGGCCTGGATCACACACGCCCCGGCGTCACGACACCGTTTTACCGGCCCTGAAACCCTTGGCGCCGGGTGCCGAGGCGGTGAAGCCGATGGATCCAAGGCCTCTGCTGCTGATCCGGCGACTCGGCGGCCACGTGCGGCGTGCTCATAGACCGGCAGAGTTCCGCCCCGTTTTGGCGACAGATCATGTTAAATTACGTTCACTATGTCCGGATATAAGGTCATTCTGTACTTGGAAGTCAAATCCGCTCCTTGGCGATCGATTCCGGACGGTGCAGAGCAAAGCCTGAAGGCCTCTGCGTGGAATGAGAGGTGTGCCTAATGAGCCGATCGACATACCGTAGTGGCGCGACGAAGACCTCGACGAAGACTCGCGGTGCCCGCGGATCGGGGCCCGCCCGGCGCCCATACGCCTGGTTGGGTGCGGGCGCTGTGGGTGTGGGTGTGGGTGTGTGGGCGGCGTTGGCGGGTGGTGCGGGCGTGGCTCATGCTGAGGGGCCTGCGGCGGATTCGTCGGGTTCTGGGTCGACGGTTCGCGGTGTCTCAGCGACCGCTGATAGTGGTGTAGCGCGGCGGTCTTCGCGTGCGGCGGCCAGCCGGGTGGCCGGTAAGGCTCCGGTGCCGTCGGTGGGGGTGTCGGGTTCCCGCCCGGCGGCGGGGTTCCCGCGGGTCGGCGCGTTAGCGGTCAATCCTTTTGCCGGCGTGACGCGCGGCCTGGTTGGTGATGGCACAGCGGAGAACCCGAACGCGGGCATCCTGGCGGGTAATGGCTACACCTATACCTCGTATGAAGGTGCATGCCTGTCTGGTGCCTGCAATGGCGGCAACGCCGGCCTGCTCGGTAATGGTGGTGGCGGATTCGCCGGCGGCAACGGTGGCAACGCGGTCTGGTTCGGCAACGGCGGGAACGGCGGGGCCGCCACGGTGGCCGGCGGGGCCGGTGGCCGCGGCGGCGCCGGTGGATTGTTCACCGGCAACGGCGGTTCAGGTGGCGCGGGTGGAGCGGCGACGGCCGGTGTAGCCGCGGGTCGTGGTGGTGACGGTGGCAGCGTCGGCCGGTTATCGACGTTAGGTAATGGTGGCAATGGCGGTGTCGGCGGTCGGGGCATTGTTGGTGGCCCCGGTGCTGACGTGGTCGACTCTGGTGACGCCGGCGTTGACGGTGGCGCTGGGGGTGACGGTGGTGAGCGCGGGG
>Ga0164295_10000321_pt1 | contig 40579 bp, 38 predicted proteins | sample GEODES006metaG_FD_111798 | JGI IMG/M metagenome (GOLD analysis project Ga0164295, IMG submission 111798) | Oligotrophic lake water microbial communities from Sparkling Lake, Wisconsin, USA - GEODES006 metaG | ecosystem: Environmental > Aquatic > Freshwater > Lake | place: USA: Sparkling Lake...
GTATTGGCAAATTTCTCCAGTTCAAAAATTTCCATCAACTCTGCAACCCGATGTTGACGGTCCTGGTCCGACAGGCCATACAAGCGGGCAAAAAAGTGCAGGTTCTCGGCAGGCAGCAAATCGGGGTAGAGGGCTGCGTCCTGGGAGCACAGGCCCACCAGTCCGCGTGCGCGGTAACTGAGTTCGCTCAATGGTTTACCCATCAGTAGCACCTCTCCTGCATCCAAGGACAGTAGCTTGCACACGATCTTCAGCACCGTGGACTTGCCGCAACCATTGGGGCCCAACAGACCCACAATTTCTCCTTGCTCCACCCGCAGGCTAATGCCGTCCAGGACATGGTGGCTACCAAACCACTTGTGAATATCTTGGATTTCTAAGACTGTTGTCATTGGGATTTGTTCCCGTCCAGCAGATGCCGATAAGACTGGATGCCTAGTGCCAGCGACAGGCCGCAAAAAGCCACCAGAAAAGCCAACTCGAACCGGAGTTCATGCAAACCCATGCCGTAAGCGGCTACGCCTTTGAAGGCCTGGTTCATGTGCAGCATGGGGTTGATTTGGGCCAAGGTTTGCATGCCTTGGGGCATGATTTCAAGCGGAAAAAAAGTGCCGCCTAACACCAACAAGGGCACACCGATGGCCGATAAGGCAACCACCACCTCTTCGCTGCGCCGCGCAAACCGTGCGCCCAGAAAAAATCCCATGCCCACGTAGGAAAACACGGAGAGCAGCAAAATCAAGCCGCCCAAGAAAATGCTGCCATGGTATTGGGCGCCAATGAGCAGCGCGATGCTGTAGAGCATGACCACTTGCATCACGGCCAACAACAACTGTGCAATGACAACACCTAAAAAGTAGGCTGCGGGGTGCAGCGGTGTGGTGAGCAGACGGGGCAGGGTGCCTCGTTCGCGTTCGGCAGCAATCACCGCGACAGTGCCCCCCAGGCAGCTGAAAAAAAGTGCGGCACCAACCAAAATGCCGGCTGCGGCTGCATCCAGTCCGGCGCGCATGCTGGCGTTGTGCGCATAGACCAAGCCGAACAGCAGCATCATTGTTGATGGAAACACGGCCCAAAAAATCAGCCCCCGTTTCTGCCGCCATTGCTCAAGCAACAGCCTTTGCGCCACCGCACTTGTTTGCAACAAGAAAAGCTGGCTGCTCTGCATCACGTGGATCGCTGAAAGCTGGCCGCATCCGGAAGCACGGTATCCAAAGCTTTTGCAGACATCAGCACGCCGGGTATGCCAGCGCCTGGGTGGGTGCTGGCACCCACCATGAACAGGTTTTGAATGTCTTCGCTGAGGTTATGCGGCCGGAACCAGGCGCTTTGCAACAAAATCGGTTCCAGCCCAAAGGCAGCGCCTTGGTACGACAGCAGGTTGTCGTGAAAGTCTTGCGGTGTAGTCATCAAGGACACCGTCAGATGCTCGCTTAAATGGGGCAGTACAGTCTCTTCCAGCGCCTTAGCAATGGCGGCGCGGTACGGCTCCGCATGGGCCGCCCAGTCAGTACCGCTTTGCAGGTTGGGTACCGGTGCTAAAACATAAAACGTGTCACAACCCGCTGGCGCCATGGCCGGGTCGGTGGCCGTCGGGCGATGCAAGTAAAGACTGAAATCCTCAGCCAGATGGTAGTTTTTGAATATGTCAGTCAACAGCTCTTCATAGCGCGGGCCCAGCAGCATCATGTGATGCGGCACGTCGTCAAAACGTTTGTTGGTGCCAAAGTACCAAACAAAAAGGCTCATGGAATACTTACCCTTCTCGACCTTGGCGTTGGTCCACACCTTTCGGTGTTTTGGGTCGATCAGGTTTTTGTAGGTCCAAGCCGTGTCGGCGTTGCAAACAACGATATCGGCCTGGATTGTCTCGCCGCTGGCCAGCGTTACGCCAGTAGCGCGTCCTTGGTTGACATCAATGCGGCTAACTTCAGCGCCCGTGCGCAGACTACCGCCCATGTCTTCGATCAAATCCACCAGTCCGTTGACCAAAGCTCCCGTACCGCCCATGGCCCAGTGCACACCAAATCGTCTCTCAAGCGCATTGATGAGCGAGAACACGCAGGTCACAGAAAAGGGATTGCCGCCAATCAACAGCGCCTGCAAGCTCAAGGCTTGGCGCAATTTGGGGTGTTTGATGTGTGTGGCGACCATCGCGTGCAGGCTTCGCCACCCTTTCATGCGCACCATAGAGGGCAGAGCCTGAAACAGATCGCCGATGTGGACAAATGGTTTGCAGCCTAAATCCTCAAACCCCAACTCATAGCAAAGGTCTGCTTCAGCCATGAAAGCGGTGTACCCGGGCAAGGCAGTGGGATCTATGCGCAGCACTTCATCGCGCATACGCTCGGGGTCTGCGCTGTAGTCGAAGTGATCACCATCGTCGAACCGGATCCGGTAAAAAGGATCGAGCAAGCGAAGCTCTATGTCGTCGGCTAATTTTCGCCCAGCTAATTTCCAGAGATCCTCAAGTAAAAATGGCACGGTGACGATCGTCGGGCCAGCGTCAAAGGTGTAACCGTCGACGCGAATCACGCGGGCCCTGCCGCCTGGCTCATTTAATTTCTCAAGCACTTGTACACGCCAGCCTTTGGCGCACATGCGAACCGCTGCTGCCAGCCCCCCAAAACCGCTGCCAATCACCAAAGCTACAGGAGCTTCGGGATTTTTCGTTCGAATTTTCTGCTCAGTTGCGCTAGCGTTCATCGGGATCAACCTTTTTTTGCCATTACTTTTTGTTGCTGGCCTTGATGGCCGGTCACGCAAAGACCGTTCAGTCTGCATGGAGACTAATTAGTAACTCACAATAGGATGCCACATTTTTGGCGCTTCAGGTAATCCTGATTTGTAAGGACCTTCACATGAAAAAGACATTGATCGCTGCAGTTTTAGCCCTTGGCGCAGCATTTAGCGTACAAGCCAAAGATATCGTTGAGACGGCCGTAGCTGCCGGCAATTTCAAAACCCTGGCAACGGCACTCACCGCTGCTGGCTTGGTTGATACCCTCAAAGGTAAAGGACCATTCACGGTTTTTGCACCTACAGACGCCGCTTTTGCAAAGATTCCTAAAGCCGACTTGGATGCCTTGCTCAAAGACAAGGCCAAGCTCACAGCCGTGCTCACTTACCACGTGGTCGCCGGCAAAGTGATGGCGGCAGACGTGAAAGCCGGTAAAGTTAAAACCGTGCAAGGCTCTGAACTCACCGTCTCCACCACTGGCGGCGTCATGGTCGACAAAGCAAAAGTCACCACCACAGACATCGTGGCCAACAACGGCGTCATCCATGTCATTGACAGCGTGATCATGCCCAAGTAATTGGACTGACAATGCGTTTGCTGTTTTGTTTTTTGGGGGGCTTGATGGCCATGAATGCAGCTTTAGCCATCGAGGAGCCTAAATACAAAGTTCTAAATCAGGACGCCGGGTTTGAATTGCGCCAGTACGCTCCGCTCATCGTTGCAGAAACTTGGGTGGATGGCGACATGGATGCCGCATCAAACAAGGGTTTCCGTGTCATTGCGGACTATATATTTGGCAACAACAAAGCCCCCCAAAGCACGCAAAGCAGCAAGATCGCAATGACAGCCCCTGTGACTCTGGCGCCTGATGCTCAGCCTCTCAAGCTGGACATGACGGCGCCAGTCTCGCTACAAGCTGCCGTTGAGGCTTCAACTTGGGTGCAGACCCAACGCTGGCGCGTGCAGTTTGTGATGCCTGACAAGTACACATTGGAATCCCTGCCGATTCCGAACAACGGCGCAGTAAAACTGCGCGAGGTGTCCGCTAAAACCGTGGCTGTTGCGAAGTATTCAGGGCTCAACACAGACAGCCGCATTCGAAAAGAAACCCAGGCACTGACCGACTGGGTGCAAGCACGCAAGCTGGTGCCTTCTGGCCCCCCGCAACTGGCGCGCTACGACCCACCTTGGGTCTTGCCCATGTTGAGACGCAATGAGATCCAGCTTGAAATCAAAGAGTGAGCCTGTGTAGGCTTGACGATTTAGAAGTTACAGCAAAAAATCAACACTGTCCGTCTTCAAATGGTTTGAGAAATGTCGTCCTCATTTACCGATTCAATACAAGCTCTTGATCAACAACTCATTCAATTGGTGTACCGAAGCCGTTCACTGATTGAGGGTGCTGAATACGACAAGCTAATGGCCACATGTCTGCGAAACAATCCTACCCGCGGAATCACGGGAGTTCTGATCTCACACTCAGGCTGGTTTCTCCAGGTACTTGAAGGCTCTGCAGTCAATGTGAACTCACTCTTCAAAGTCATTGAAAATGACTCCCGACATGCGGATTTCCTTCTTTTAAGATTTAATGCCGTTGAAGCCCGGGACTTCAGCGACTGGTCTATGGCATCAATAGAAGTTGATGAGCAAAGGTTTATCAACATAGCAAATCAAGCTTTGCAAGCTGAAGACGTAGCAATGTCCGCAGTCAGGGATTTCCTCTGCTATGGTAAGTGGATGGATTGATTTGCTCTGGACATAAATTGACTGTTGATGGCAACAGCGTCAAAAATCAAAAGCAAAATTGTTTTAAAAATAGTAGTTCGACTTTAACTACTTTTAAAATTTTCGGACTCTATCGTTATTTTTTCTATCAGGCACTCTTATCAAATGCAAAATGACGAAGACCAGTCCTCCCAATCCATTCACAATGTCGTGTACTGCAGCCGAGCAGTACATGACATGGATAAAGAAGCGCTGGAAAAAATAATTTCCACCGCCAGGCACCATAACCCCAGATTTGGCATCACTGGTTTATTGGTTTTTGGCAGCGGCATCTTCTTTCAATGGTTGGAAGGTCCCAGAGACAATGTGACCAGTTTGTTTAAGATTATTTCTGCAGATCCTCGCCACTCTCATGTGGTATTGCTGACAAAAGAAGATGAGTTTCGTGAAAGGCTGTTTCCTAATTGGGATATGGAGCTGGTGGAAGCTGAAGATATCAGCGCCGTTTTGGAAGATGCTATGCATGAGGCCACGGATCCAAAGCAAAAAAATACTTTGTCCAATATGCTGCAGGAACTCAACAAGAGCGCACTAGGCAAACATGCCAACTGATTCTGCAGTGTCATGCCACGGGGCATGGGTTATAGTCAAATAAAGGGCTTTAACTGAGTGGCAGTGCCTGTTTCATTACTTCCAGATACCAGAGTGAGGCTGCGGATGACAAAAGGCCAAGACCTCAGACCCAGCACAATATTGCCATGAGCCCTACAGCGCACAGGCCTCAAACCTTGCTTGACAAGGTCTGGGGGCGCCACCAAATCACTGAAGTTGTGGGCGAGCATCTGCTTTACAGCGATTACCTGTTGCTCCATGAAGGTGCTCGTCATGCGTTCGATGCCATGTCTGCAACCGGTCGCACCGTGCACAGACCTCATCAGGTGCTGGCCTGTGCCGATCATTACGTGCAGACCCACCACCGCAGCTCGGGCGTACAGGCCATCGCTGACCTGTCTATCCGCGGAATGCTTGAGCGTTTTGAACGCAACGCCAAGGCGCATGGCTTGCCTTACTTTGGCTCTTCGCATCCGCAGCAAGGCATCATGCACGTGGTTGCACCAGAGCTTGGCCTGACGCAACCCGGGTTGTTGATTGTGGGTGCGGACTCGCACACCACCACCCACGGGGCTTTTGGCTGCTTGGCATTCGGCGTGGGCGCATCCGATGCGCTGCATGTGCTGGCGACCCAGTCTTTGTGGATGCGCAAACCGAAGATCATGCGCATTTCTGTTGAGGGCGCACTGTCCCGGCACGTCACTGCCAAGGATTTGGTTCTCACTTTGATCACGCACATCGGTGCAGAGGCTGGTATCGGCCACATCATCGAGTTCGCCGGATCAGCTGTTCGCGCCATGTCGATGGAAGGGCGAATGACCTTGTGCAATATGGCGGTGGAGGCCGGCGCATTGAGCGGCCTAGTGTCGCCCGACCAAATCACCTTTGACTACTTGCATGGCTGCCAATACGCGCCCAAAGACGCTGATTGGGACCAGGCAGTGGCGTATTGGAAAGATCTGGTCAGCGATGTAGAGGCGCACTATGACCACGAAGTCACCATCGATGCTGCATCCATAGCGCCCAGCGTGACCTGGGGCACCCATCTCCACCAAACTGCTGTGATTGATGCAGTGGTGCCTGATCCGCAAAATTTTGCGGTAGGCGAGGCTCGTGATGACGTGGAGTCTGCATTGCAGTACATGGGGCTCAAGCCCGGAACACCCCTGACATCGATTGCCATTGACCGGGTGTTCATTGGGTCTTGCACCAATTCGCGTATTGAGGATTTGCGTGCGGCGGCAGCTATTGCGCGCCAGGGCAAAGCTGTGGTGCCGGCCTGGGTGGTGCCCGGCTCCATGACGGTCAAACGGCAGGCTGAGGCCGAGGGCCTGGATCGACTTTTTATAGAGGCCGGCTTTGAGTGGCATGACGCCGGTTGCTCGATGTGTACCGCCATCAACGGCGATCACCTGGCGGAGTGGGAGCGCTGCGCGTCCACCAGCAACCGTAACTTTGTGGGGCGGCAGGGCCGCAATGGCCGTACCCATATTTTGAGCCCCGCCATGGCGGCGGCTGCCGCTCTGACCGGTCGTTTGACCGACATCCGATCGTTTGGCTGAACGACCTATCCACATCCCACAAAAAATGGACCCATTTATCAGCTGGACGGCCATAGCGGCACCCTTAGATATCCCTAGCATCGACACCAACCAAATCTGTCCAACCCGCTTCAATAAAAGAGCCAAGGGCGCGGCGTTTGACACCGTCTTGTTTCACGACCTCCGCTTCACGCCGCAGGGTGCTGAGCAGCCGAACTTCATCCTGAACAGAGATCCCTACCGGCACGCTGGAATTTTTGTGACGGAGCGTAACTTCGGTTGCGGCTCGTCACGCGAAAGCGCGGTCTATGCGCTACTGGCATTTGGCATTCGGGCGCTGGTGGCCCCCAGTTTTGGCGAGATTTTTTACACAAACTGCCTCAAAAACAGCGTGTTACCTGTGGTGCTTGACGAAGCGATCTGTGCGCGAATCCGCAAACAATTGCACGACAGCGCAGGCGCCCAAATTACCGTCGACCTTCAGCGGCAGGTGGTGCGTGATGCAACTGGCGCAGACCACCCATTTGATATTCACCCTTTGCGCCGGCAATGCCTGCTGGACGGGCTTGACGATGTGTCGCTGACCGAACGCTACGCGGATGCCAGCGCGGCCTTTGAGCGCCAGTACCGCCAGCAGTTTCCATGGCTGACAAAGCCGGGTAACTACCCGCCGGGTTCAAGTTGATGATGTTGCCCGCCTTTTTGGGCCCGTTTTCTGGGGCATACTAATTCCTACAGTACTGAGTTTCATATCCTTTTAAGCTTGATCGAGGGGAGTTTTTTTGTTTATCGATCGCATCATCGTGGTCTGCACTGTCGTGCTGGCACTGCTTTATTTTTACGGCGCATCTTTGATTCCCTCGCTTCAGATTGGCGACCCTCTAGGACCGAAGGCCTTTCCTTACCTGATCGGCATCGGTCTGCTGATTTCAGCGGCTTGGCTACTGCTGGAGACACTGCAGGCTGGCAAGGCTGACGCGGCCGACCCGCAAGAGCTGGCCGACCACGCCGACATGGGTCCTGAAGACAATCGCCATTTACTGGTGATCGCCGGCGTGGTCGCATGGATTGCCTTTTATTTCGCCCTGTTTGAACCCGTTGGTTTTTTGCTCGCAACGCCCGTTTCCCTGTTGGGCCTGATGGTTTACTTCAATCGCAACAAATGGGTGGCGAATGTATTGACGTCGGTGCTTTTTCCCGTGGGGATCTACTTTTTATTCAGCAAAGTGCTTGGCGTTAATCTCGCCAAGGGCCTGCTTCCTTTTTAGGCGGGCACGAAACCCATGGACTCGTTTATCCACATCATGAACGGCTTCAGTGTGAGCCTGACGCCCATCAACCTCTGGTACACCTTTTTAGGCGTGTTCATGGGTACTGTAATTGGTGTGCTGCCCGGCATTGGCCCCGCGGCTGGAATCGCTTTGCTGATTCCCGTGTCTTATGGCCTGAACCCTACTTCTGCGCTGATCATGATGGCCGGTGTTTACTATGGCGCACAGTACGGTGGCTCTGTGACCTCCATTTTGATCAACACGCCGGGTGAGTCCTCGTCGGTGATGACCGCCATAGACGGCCACCAGATGGCCAGAAAGGGGAGGGCCGGAGCGGCCCTGGCCATATCTGCCTGGGGCTCTTTCATAGGGGGCACCATTGGCGTGATTGCGCTGACGCTGCTAGCGGTTCCGCTGACCAAGATTGCGCTGGGTTTTGGTCCGCCGGAGTATTTCATGCTGATGCTCGTTGCGCTGACAGCTGTGTCGGCACTGACAGGCAAGTCTCCCGCGAAAGGCATGCTGGCCATGATGCTAGGCCTGGCCATCGCCACTATCGGCACCGATCTTCAAAGCGGCCAGACCCGCTTTGCGATGGGTGTGACCGAGCTCCAGGACGGGGTGGGCTTTGTGATCGTGGTAGTAGGACTCTTTGCCTTGGGGGAAGTCTTCAGTGCCATGGAAGAGCACTTTCACAAGCGCAGCGAAATCTTGCGCTTGAAAGGCAAGCTGTCGCTGACGAAAGAAGAGTGGCGCCGCTCGATCAAACCAATTGCACGGGGCGGCACTATTGGCTTTTTAATCGGCCTGCTCCCAGGCGCTGGGGCGACGATTGCCACCATCATGTCCTATTCGGTCGAAAAGAACATGTCCAAGCATCCACAAGAGTTTGGCAAGGGTGCCATTGAGGGTGTGGCCGGCCCCGAGACGGCCAATAACTCGGCGACCGCCGGGGCCATGGTGCCGCTTTTGACGCTGGGTGTGCCGGGTTCGGGCTCTACAGCCGTGTTGCTGGGAGCCTTCGTCATGTACGGCATTCAACCTGGTCCGCTGCTGTTTCAAAGCCGGCCTGACCTGGTATGGGGCCTGGTCAACAGCATGTATGTGGGCAACGTCATGTTGCTTTTGCTCAACCTGCCGCTGATTGGCCTGTTTGTCCGCCTGCTTTACATACCGACAGGCATTTTGCTTCCGCTGGTGATCGTGCTGTCGACCGTCGGCATCTTCTCGGTCAACGGTAATACGCTGGAGCTGTATTTGTGCCTGATGTTTGGCGTGCTCGGCTACGTGTTTCGAAAAATCGACATTCCGCTGGCGCCGCTGGTGCTGGCGCTGGTGCTGGGCGGAATGATGGAGCAGTCCTTTCGGCAGGCTATGACACTGTCGGGCGGTAACCCAAAGATTTTTGTGGGTAGCGTGTTGACCATTTCGCTGGCTGCCTTGTCGGTTTTCATCATCGGACACACCGTGTACAAAGCCCTGTCGCGAAAAAGCCGCCTGCGCAGCTCTGCGCAAACCTCTCCAACATGACAGAGCCCGGTGCGCTTTTATATATTTTTTGATTTTTTGCCTTGTCTGCTTGTGTTAGATTTTTAAAAGTTTTTCCAGTTTTTTTCTCTCACTACTTTTCAGGAGTCCGTCATGTCCAGAATCCGTCCCTTCAAAATACTTTGCACTGTTGGCGCCTTGTCGCTGGGAATGGCTGCAGCCTATGCGCAGGCCTGGAAGCCTGAAAAGCCGGTTGAGATCGTCGTCGGCTCGGCCGCCGGTGGTGGTAACGACAAGAGCGCACGGGTTATTCAGAAAGTGTGGACCGACACCAAAGTGGTTGAAAGCGTAGTGAGCAACAAGGTAGGCGGGGGCGGCACCATTGCATATTCCTACGTGAGCCTGAAGAACGACGCGCATTTTATTGCTGTGGCTCAAGCCGGCCTGATCACCAACCACATCACCGGGCGAAGCACGCTGTCGCTGGATGACGTGACGCCCTTGTCTTATGTGGGTGCCGAGCCGGTTGCGCTGACAGTACGCGCCGACTCGCCCTATAAAAATGTCAAGCAGTTTCTGGAGCAGCTCAAGAAGGATCCCCAGTCCCTGAGCGTGTCCGTCGGCAGCACCCTGGGTGGCACTAATCACTTTGCCATTGCGTTACTGGCCAAGTCGGTCGGCATCGACCCCAAAAAACTCAAACTACTGGTGTTTGGTGGCGGTGCAGAGTCCGTGACCAACCTGCTGGGTGGCCATATCAGCGCGATGTCGCAATTGGTAAACAACTCCATCCCTCACCACAAGGCTGGCACCATGCGTATCCTATGCATCACCACGGCCAAACGATCGGCGCAAATTCCAGATGTGCCGACTTGCAGCGAGGCTGCCCCCAATGTGGTCCTGGAGGGCTGGACCGTGCTGGTTGGCCCCAAAAAGATGACACCGGCACAAGTGGCAGGGTGGGAACAGATCATCCAGAAAACCACCCAGAGCGAAGACTGGAAGAAATACCTGACAGCGAACTCATGGGACAACGACTACATGAACGCTAAAGAAACTGCCGCTTACCTCAAGAAGGACTACGAACAAAGTAAGGCGCTGCTGATCGAGCTGGGCATGGCGAAATAAGCATGGCTGTCAACGACTTCATTTACATGACGGGTTCCGAGCAGGCTCGCCTGCTCAAATCCGGTGCGTTATCGCCAGTGGACTTAATGCGCGCCAGCCTTGAACGCATCGACCACTACGACCCAAAGCTCAGGGCTTGGATTACCGTCAACGCTGACCAGGCTATGGCAAAAGCGCGAGTAGCGGAGCAGGAAATCTCTGCCGGCAAATACCGTGGTCCGCTGCACGGCCTGCCATTCGGCGTAAAAGACCAGATGCATGCGCTGGGATTTCCGACGACGCTGGGCACCCGGGTGCTTGACCCTCATGAAACTGTAGCGCCATATGATGCTACGGTTATCAGCAAACTTGCTGATGCAGGCGCGATTTTGATTGGCAAGCAAAATCAGCACGAGTGGGGAAAGGGCGGCACGATAGATTTTCCTTTTGGGCAGCCGCGCAATCCGTGGCATCCGGATTACGACGCATCGAGCTCATCAACCGGCTCTGGCATCGCTCCGGCTGCAGGCTTGTGCAGCTTTGCCATTGGCGAGGATACCGGCGGCTCGGTACGCGGCCCGGCGTCGTGCAACGGTATCGTCGGCCTGCGCCCTACCTTTGGTCGCGTCAGCCGGCATGGCGGCGTGATGTCGGGCTACAGCAGCGACACCTTCGGACCGCTTGCGCGCTCGGTTGAGGATATCGCTGCCATCATGGAAGCCATCAGTGGCCATGACCCGAAGGACGTGCTTTGTAGTCCGCGTGCAGTACCCAAATTCACATCTGAACTGAGCGGTGACCTGCGCGGCATCAAGCTGGCCGTTGTGCGCGAAATTGCCTACAGCGACGGGGTGGAGTCTGAGGTCGCCGCAGCATTTTCCGCTTCACTGGATGTGCTTCGCGCGTTGGGCGCCACGGTTGAAGAAGTGTCACTGCCCTATGCAAAATGGGCCGTGCCGCTGCAGATGTTGACCACCGACGCGGATGTAGCGTCTTGGTTTCTGGCCAACTTTCTACGTGACCGCTACATGCGCTTTGACACGGGTACCCGAACGCGTCTGGCAGCGTCGGCACTCATACCGGCATCGGTTTACCACCGTGCCATGCGTGCGCGCACTGTGGTGCGGGCGCAGGTACTGGATGCCATGCGCAAGTACGACGCGTTGCTGACACCAACCAATGTCACACCACCGCGCCTGATATCTCACGCCGCTGAAGTTCTTGGCAGCAGTGATGACGTCATTCCAAAACTAATTCGCCGCCGCATTGCACACTATCCCTTCAGTTTGTCGAACGTGCCCGCCATGTCGGTACCCAATGGTTTTTCAAAAGACGGCCTGCCCTTAGCACTGCAAATTGCCAGCCGGCCTTTTGGTGAGAGCACGGTTTTCAGAGTTGGACACGCCTATGAGCAGGCTACGCCGTGGCATACACGTCACCCTGATCTAGACAAGACTTTGGCGGTGACTGAATGACCGCACACCAAACCTTAAAAATGAGGAGACCGGTATGGATGTGAGTATCGAACAACTCAAAGTGTTGCTTGAGCTGCAGGGCATGAAGCAGGTGCCGGCAGAGGATATGGAAAACATTGCACTGCGTCTGACAACCTGGCTGACCGCGATGGAGAAAATCGAGGCCGAAATGAGCGCTGAAATCAATGCCTCTGAGCCCATCCCGCCGGTGTTTCCTCGCGAGGAGTTTTGATAGCGCTGTTTTCTAACTCATCGGCGCTCTTGCCCTGATTGAAACGCTTTTACCAAGCTTGGAATGTACATTTTGGAAAAGCAGATGGCGGTGTCGGCCCAAGTGTCAAATCTTGAAGCTCGATCGCTCTTGCTGGTCTAGTTGAGAGACGAGGTTTTGCTCCCATTGCAGGTACTGTGTCGCAGCGAGTTTGTTCCCGTTATGCCGGTCGTGCACGAAAAACAGGTAGTCCAGGCAGTCGGCATTGGCCGGATGGTCGGGTGTTGCGTCAATATTCTGTCCGTAGCGTCCCAACGTAGCTGAATCGGCGATGATGCATCGGCTGCGCTGCAGCTGCGCGGCGCTCAATTCACTGGCTGCAAGTGAAGCAATACCTGGGTTACTGGCCACCAGAACAATGGGCGCTGACGCCTGACCCAGCAGGGCGCTTTGCGCATCGACACAAGCGCGAAGACGGCTACGGGTCGACCAGACCGAGCCCCGGATATGCCCGGCGCGATACGCCATGCTCGGGCGCAGGTCTATCGTGATGACGGCGCCGTCCAAGGCACAGAATTCGTCGGGCATGAGCTCGGGCAATAGCCTTGTCTCAAGCTTGTCATCGTGCAAGGGCTGGATCTCGTGCGCGCTCAATGCCTCTTCGCTTGCGAGTAAGCAAGTCTCGTAGCCCATTTGAGCCAGCCAGCTGCCGATCAAAGGCGCACGAATTCCGTCTGTATCGAAGAGAACGATGCGAGCATGGAGGACACCGACGTAAAGATCGGTAGCCTGCACCAGTTGGCCCCCTTCGGCATGGAGTGCCCCAGAGGTTGGATTTTTCGCAAATTCTTCCGGTGTTCGAATATCAAAAAAATACGTGCTTCGGTTGGGGTCCACGCGCCAAAGCCTGAACTGATCGGCCGTGATGCGCTTAACCCCCCACGCCTTGGCCAAGTCAGCCGCTTTTTGCCTGACCTTGGCCAAAGGGGCGTCGGCCGCAGAGACTTCCGGATAGAGGCGGTCGCTGTTCAGCTCCAGCGGGAAGTCGTTTAAAAACCAACCTTGGGTACCGTTTTCAAGCGCGAAGACGCGTGGGTGAATCGTCAAATTGATCAGGGACTGAGCGCCGATGATGCTGCGGGTGCGGCCCGCGCAGTTCACGACAACGGTCGTGCTCGTTTCAGGGGCAAGACGGTGTAGCCGGTAGGCGAGTTCGGCATTGGGGCAGCACACCGCGCCGGGAATTGTCATCTTGGCGTACTCGCTGCGCGGGCGACCGTCCAGCACGATGATGTCATCGCCACGCTCCATCATGGCGTTCAGATCCTTGGCGCTGATCCTGGGCGTGTGGCATTGGATCTCGACCAGCTCCCCAAAGGTTTTTGATGGAACGTACACACCCTTGAAAAGGGTGTAGCCTGCGGCACGCCAGCCTTGTGTCCCGTCTTTGAGCACGCGGACGTTGACGTAGCCCATCGCCTGCAAACGGCTGACGGCGCGCAGGGCCAGCGTGTCGCCGCTGCCGTCGTCCAGGAGCACGATCTGAACAGCCGGATTGGGGAGCAGCCGACGGGCTTCAAACTCGAGCCGGCTATAGGCCAAGTTCACCGCATGAAAAGGATGCCCTTCGCCATACTGTCCTTGCTCGCGCACATCCAGCAAGGCCAGTTCCCCCGCGTTGGCGAGCTCCTCTTTCAGGGTACTCGCCTCGATGTAGTCGACTGCACGGTTTGGCTGCCACAGGCTCATGCCTTTATTCCCACCAGGATCAGGATCAGGACCAACGCCGCCATCCATACGGTCTCGGACAGCAGCATCACTAAAGGGCGCCAGCCAAAAGACTGGAGTTCTTTAACGGAAGTTTTCATGCCCAGAGCCACGATGGCCACGACCAGGCAGGCCCGTGAAATCCAGTTCAAGCCATCTTGCACGGGCGCCGACACGCCACCTGCAGAATTAAGAACGACCAGGGCAATGAAAAGCCATAAAAACCAGGGCACGAGATTTTCTGGCGAAACCGCATCTTTTTTTTCGCTGATCTCCCGCTGTCTGCGGAACATGGCCGACACCACCAACACGACCACCGCAAGCATCGACACGCGAAACAGCTTGATGGTCACAGCGTAGTCGCCTGTTTCGTCATTCAACATGTAACCGGCGCCAGCAACCTGTGCCACGTCGTGGATGGTGCCGCCCAAAAAGAGGCCGGCGAGTTCGGGCGGCAGGTTCAAAAGCCGGGTGATCAGGGGGTAGAGCACCATGGCGATGGTGGATAAAACGGTGACTGTCACCACCACCATCAGCGTGAAGCGCTCGCTTTCTTTGTCGCGAGGCAGCACGGCTGAAATAGCAAGTGCGGCAGATGCGCCGCAGATGGCCACCGCACCACCCGACAGCACCCCTTGTGATTGCGTCATGCCCAGTCGTCGGGCTAGTGCATAGCCGAACAGCAAGGTCGATACCACCGCCAACACCACGATGGCGGCGGTGGTCCATCCGAGGTCGGCAATCTGACTTGCCGTGATGCGAGCGCCTAGCAACCCGACCCCCAGCCGCAACAGGCTGCGGCTGCAGAACTCGATGCCCGGAAGCACCCGGGCGTTCTTACTAAGGTAATGAAAGGCCACGCCGAGCAGCAAGGCGTAGAGCATTTGCGGCCCGTTGTGCGTGCTCGATACAAATGTTGCAGCCAGGGCCAGCACGCAGGCCAACCCTAAGCCGGGCAGGCGCAGCCACGCGGCTGACCTCATGCCGGGGGGAAGCTTATCGGACCGTCTTGACGCCGGCTTGTTGGTACTGATTTCTTAGATCATTTTCAATGGCGGTAATGGTTTTGCCCAACCCTGCACCGTTCATGTAGCTGTCTTCCAATTGGTAGTCATCAACGTATTTTTTCCATGAAGCCGTCTTGCTCAACTTTAAGAACAGGTCTTCGTAATAGGCCAGCGCATCTTTCGGGAAATCCGGTGGGGCCATCAAGCCGCGGATTTGTGGCGAAGATCCGACGTCGAATCCAGACTGTTTCAAATTCGGCACGTTAGGAAAACCTGAGAGCGGCTTGTCAGAGATTTGAGTCAATACGCGGAGTTTTCCGGCACGAATCTGCTCACCGGCTTCTTGAGGCTCAATCACCATCATGTCGACGTGACCGCCAAGCAAGGCTGCCAGGCGCTCACCGCCGCCGGGAAACGAAACGAATGCCCACCTAGCCCCAGTGCTTTGTTGCAGTGTCTGGCGAATGATGTTGTCGCGCGATGTGACTGAACCACCAGACTGTTTGAGTGTCCCGGGTTTGGCCTTGGCGGCGTCAACAAACTCTTTGAGTGTTTTGAACGGGGAGTCAGTACGCACGGCAATCAGTGCGGGCTCTTGCAACAGACCTGCGACCGGGGTGAGGTCGTGCAAGGTCACCTTGGCCTCACGGGTGACGAGAGCATTGGCGATCCAGGCGCTCGAGACCACGCCCAGTGTGTGCGGGTCGCCTTTTTTTTCTGCGATGGCAGCAGCTGCCACTGCGCCATTGCCGCCAGGCCGGTTGAGAACCTGCATGCGAACGGGCAACAAGTTTTCTTTTTCCAGCATTTGGACCATGGCGCGTGCGAGCACGTCATTGCCGCCGCCGGGCGCCGTGTGCACGATCACCTCGATCGGCTTGCTTGGTTTCCACTGGGCATGTGCAAGCCCGGCAAAGCCTGCCATGGCGGCAATGGCCAGCGAACAAATTGTCTTGGATAGTTTCATGGTTGTCTCCGGTTGAGTTGATGAGGTGGGTTCAGGCTTCTTTGTCAATGACCTGAGCTCGTACTGAATTAAATTTTTTGATAAGTGGCACGATAAGCAGAAAGGCTGCGATGCTCAGCAGCACCGCAGGAATTGGACGAAACAAAATGGACAAGTCACCTTGGGACATCATCAATGATTGGCGCAATGCTTTTTCCATTGAATCGCCCAACACCAAGCCAAGCACCAATGGGGCCGTCGGAAAGTCAAGCTTACGCATGGCGTAACCAACCAAACCGAAGACCGCCAGCAGGCAGAGCTGAAAAACACTTGAATTGATCGTATAGATGCCCACCATGGACACGCCCAGGATCAAGGGATACATGACATACCCAGGCATCCTTAACAATTGCGCGAACACGGTAACCAAGGGCAGGTTCAGTATGAGCAACACGACATTGCCGATGTACATGCTGGCCACCAGGCCCCAGAACATCGCGGGACTGTCTTCAATGAACATAGGACCCGGCTTGAATCCCCAAAGTACCAGCGCGGCCAACAAAATGGCGGTCGTGCCGCTGCCAGGAATGCCCAGCGTCAAGAGCGGGACCAAGGCACCTGCCGTATCAGCATTGTTAGCACCTTCGGGCGCAGCGACACCTTCGATGACACCGGTGCCAAATTTTTCTGGATGCTTGGACACCGCTTTTTCAAGGCCGTAGCTAAGAAAGGAGGAAATCGTCGCTCCGGCACCGGGAAGAACTCCAATGAAAAACCCAATGATCGAGCCGTTCATAAAAGCAAAACGGCAATCTTTCAAGTCCTGCAGGGTCGGAAATAAATTCTTCAGGCCTTTGGGTACGGGCAACATGTCGAGCGGTTTTTCAGGCTCCATATTGGCCATCACTTCACCCACGGCAAAAATACCGATCGCCACGATCACGAAGTCAATGCCCCCCAGCAACTCAGTCTGGCCAAAGGTAAAGCGCGAGGTGGCCGTAAACAAGTCCGTACCCATTCCGGCGATCCACAGGCCAAACGTCATTGCCAGCAAAGCCTTGGTCAAGGAATCGCCGGCCAACAGGACCACCATTGCCAGGCCAAGCACCATCAAGGCAAAATACTCAGGTGAGCTAAAAGCAAGGCTCAGCTTTGCCAGTGGCGGTGCCACCAGCATCAGCAAAACAGTGCCTATGGTTCCCGCCACAAAAGAAGCGATGGCACTGATGCCCAGTGCCGCGCCCGCACGACCTTGGCGTGCCATCTGGTAGCCGTCCAGACAAGTCACAACTGAAGAGGATTCGCCCGGCACGTTCAGCAGGATGGAGGTTGTAGAGCCACCATATTTGGCGCCGTAGTAAATGCCGGCCAGCATGATCATGGCGCCGGTCGGGTCCATCTTAAAGGTCAGGGGCAATAGCATCGCGATCGTGGCAGGCGGGCCCAGACCCGGCAACACGCCCACGATGGTTCCTAACAAGCAACCTAGAAAACACATGGCCAAGTTCATCGGCGTCAAAGCGACCGAAAAACCTTGCATCAATCCGTTCAGAATATCCATTGTGTGTGCGTTCTAATTTTTAAAATAATGTTCCAACGGGCAGTTGCAGTTCAAGCGCCAAAGTAAAAAGCGCGTAAAACCCGACCGCACCACCAATGGCATAAGGCAAAGCAATCCGTTGAGGACGGCCAAACATGATGGCAATGATGAACCAGATGAGCAAGCCGAAGGCAAGCATGAAACCCACAAACTTGATGATGCCGACACACACAGAAAATGCAATCCAGCAGGTCATGGCTCGCCGCATATCGTCCCAGCGCACTGTTTTGGCTTTGGCGCCCTCTTTGAGCACGGCCCCGGCCACTAGCAAAAGGGATAAAACCACCATCACGATGCCATACCAGAGCGGAAAAAATCCAGCGCCAGGTCCATCTTCGGTCATGTAATCCCAGCCATAGGCCTGCGTGACGACGAACACACCCAGCGCGGCCATCACCAAGCCAGCCCAGAAGTCACCCTTTCTGGTGAATGAACTCATTATTTATCTCCGGAATTTTTCAAAATGCACGACCTCGGTATCTTAAGGGTCGTGAACACAATCTTAATGATGCACCTGACCTAGTTGAGCATAGCGGCCAATCTCCACCAACTCCGCAATGGTACCTCCTGGATCGCGGAACTTGATCGGAATAACGCCTGGGTCGCTGATGACACTGCACCCGAAAGACAACAAGTCTTGAGCAGACTTTTCAAGGTCATCAACTTCCACCGCAAAGTGGTGGATGCAAGGACCATCGCCAGATGCTTTGGACTCCGCCGAAGTGGTGCCTGCGTCGTACTTGATCAAAGTGAAATCGATCTCGCCGTCTGTCATGTGCCGGGACGTATGGTCACGCGTTTTTTTGGTCTCGGTGTCACGAAATCCAAAAAGCTTGATATAAAAATCACCCACTGATTGGATGTCTTCCACCTTCAGGGAAATGTGCGTGATCCGGTTGATTTTGTGGCCGCCGCTATCGAGCTGGTACCTGCCAATTTCGACCAGTTCGGCGATAGTGCCTCCAGGCGCGCGGAATTTGACGGGGATAACTCCGGGATCGCTCACAACCACGCATCCATTGGCTTTGATCTCGGCAGTTGCCTTTTCAAGGTCTTCCACTTCGATGGCGAAATGATGGATACACGGACCTTCACCGGCCGCCTTGGACTCTGCCGAGGTGGTGCCGGCGTCGTACTGGATCAAAGTAAAGTCAATCTCGCCGTCTGTCATGTGCCGCGACGTGTGGTCACGCGTTTTCTTGGTGGTGGTGTCCTGAAAATTGAACATCTTTTGGTAAAAGTCACCTGATTTTTGAATGTCGTCAACTTTAAGGGAAAGGTGAACAATGCGGCTCAATTCGAACTCCTTGGAAATTTTGCTGATTCAAATGCAAAGTGCAATTGCAGCAGGTCTCATATAGTGACTGAAGCTCATCGCTGTGTAAAATGCAACGTATCTTATGATTAATGCGTTTAGCACATGAATTTTGACTTGCCGGATTTGCGTGCTTTTGTATCTGTAGCGAAGCTTGGGAGTTTCAGCGCGGCTGCTGAAGAACTGCATTTATCGCAGCCTGCGCTTTCCAGGCGCATAGAAAAGCTCGAATCCGCATTGGGCGTACGACTTTTTCACCGTACAACCCGTAAGGTGGACATGACGACGGTGGGCCGTGAATTTTCTCACCGTGCTGGCGACTTACTCAACAGTCTTGAGCAGTCCTTGATGGGCATACGAGACGTTGCTACGCACGTGAGTGGCGAGGTCACCCTGGCATGTATTCCTTCAGCGATCCGTTATTTTTTGCCGACCATTCTCAGTGCTTTCCACGCCCGGTACCCACGAATACTTTTGAGAATCATCGACCAGGGCGCCAACGAAGTTTTAACGACGATCTTGCGCAACGAAGCCGATTTTGGCCTCAACTACATCGGCGCCCAAGAGCCAGACTTGGTGTTTGAACCGATTTTGAAGGAGCCCTTTGTCGTGGCATGCAGGACTGAGCACCCGCTTGCACGCATGAAGAAAGTGACATGGTCTGAATTGTCTGCTTATGATTACATGTCAGTGACGAAAGACAGTGGAAATCGATTTTTACTTGATCTGGCGCTCACCGAACATCCGACACGCCCCAGGTGGTATTGCGAGGCTCAGCATGTATCCACCTTGGTCAGTTTGGTGGAGGCCGGGATGGGGGTTGCAGCAGTACCCAGGTTAGCCATGCCGCCTGATGGACATCCCACCCTTGTCAGCGTACCGCTGGTGAATCCCGCGGTTAGCCGCACTGTGGGCTTGATCCACCGCAGGGGGCGATCCCTGTCGCCAGCTGCACAAGAACTCTATGATCAGCTTTTGGCCTCCAAGCACATTTTGGGCGCCAAGACCAAAGGCATGAAAGCAAATCGCCAAGGAACAGTTCGGGTCAAACCAATGCCTTTATCGCAATCACTCCCAAAGAGCGCCAAGCAATGACTCAGCGCTCAGTCGTCGACCTTGCTGTGGATATTCAGTCCAACAATTTATCCCGGCAAGAGGCCATACAAAGCTTGACGGCGCGAGCAAACGCCGTTTCGATTGCAGGCGAAGACATTCCGACGCCTTGCATTTCTGTTTGCCGCGTCAATGCAGACAACGGCTTGTGTGAGGGGTGTTTTCGCACATTGGGTGAGATATCGGCCTGGGGCCGGTCCACAGCCGCTAACAAGCGCGAGCTGTGGAAAACCATCATGCATCGCGTCAAGTTATTGGCAGATTAAGGTAGTCGACTCTACAAGCTGATTTTCTTAAGCTTGACTCCACCGCTTGTTGTCATAGCAGGCTAGCGAGCCGTAGCTTGTTGATCGTTTTGAGAAAACTTGAATGATCAGTCCGCCAGAACGATGCCGGTTTTGGTTATGACGTCGCCTAAGCGCTTGCGGTCAGCAGCGATGGCTGCTGCGAACTCCCCGGGTGTCTCTGTAAAGGGTACAGCGCCTAATTTTGAGATTCGGTCGCGCGTATCTGGCTGGCTTATCGCCTTGATAATTTCAGCATGGAGTCGATTGACGATGGCAGCAGGCGTTCCGTTGGGAACGGTGATACCCCAAGCTTGAGAAATTTCATATCCTTTGACAGACTCAGCAATTGTGGGCAGGTCTGGTAATGCGGGGTTACGCTGCGCGCCCGTTGTTGCAAGCGCGCGCACCTTTCCACTGCTGATATGAGCCCCAGCTGCGATCGGCGAGGTGATGATTAGCTGCACCTGACCTCCGATCACGTCAAGAAGAGCAGGGCCTGCACCTTTGTACGGTACGTGCGTTAACTTCACATCAGCAAGCAAATTGAACATCTCGCCAGCCAAGTGGGCTGGCGATGCAATACCCGCAGACGCATAATTGATCGATCCGGGATTCGCCTTTGCCAATTTGACTAACTCTGGGACAGTTTTGGCTGAAATTGACGGGTTGATGACCATGACATTTGATGTGATGGCGATGCGGGTGATGGGCATGAAGCTGTTGACGGGGTCATAAGGCAAGTTTTTCTTGACGCTCGGCAAGATTCCCCAAACTGCCGTCTGATTCATGAAAAGGTTGTAGCCGTCTGCAGGAGCTCGAGCGGCCTGTTCTGCACCAAGCATGCCGGCTGCCCCGGGCTTGTTATCAACAACAACGGGTTGGCCCATGCTGTCCGACATTTTCTGGGCCAGCATCCTCGCCAAAATATCAGGTGCTCCGCCGGGTGCGTCTGCAACGATCAGCCGAATGGGTTTGTCGGGATAAGACTGAGCCATGGCCTGAGTTGACATTGCAGTTATTCCAAATGCCAATGCGCCTACAAGGCTGATGTGTTTCAAGGTCTTCATCGTCGTCTCCTATCGTTAGTGGTCAAGTTCTGCAGATCGGCTTGTCTCTAAATGAAAATCTTAGGCCTCAAGACTGGTCGCAAAAACTGGTTTTTGACCGGGCGCAGGTGAATAGCCAAAATCACCGCGTTTGAGCAACACTTCGACGCCCCCTTGTGCCTTTATCTTGCTGGCTTGGTCTGCAAAAGCATTGGCGTTGACTGCCTCTGGATCTATCATGCTGCGAAGTTGCCCTTCCATTCGGACTAGGGTTTCCTGATGCTCAGGATTACCCGAAAGATCTTTTATTTCACCTGGGTCATTGACCAGGTCAAAAAGTTCGGGTTTATAGCCGACATGGTGTATGTATTTCCATCGTCCCATTCGCACCATATACATGGCAGTGATGGAGCCCGCAGCATGGTATTCACTTAGAACAGCACGCTCTTGGGTAGGAAGCGCGGCTAAATCTATCAGCGAGCGGCCGGGCATCTTCTGCTCAATTGAATCGGGCTCAAGGCCTACGCTTTGCAGGATGGTGGGGTAGATGTCGACCAAGCTGACCGGCGTGTCACAGACCTGACCCGCCCCAATGCCAGGCCCGGCAATGATCATGGGTATGGCACAAGCCTCTTCGTAATGAACAGACTTGCCCCACATGTGTCGGTTACCCAAGTTGTCGCCATGATCAGTTGAGTAGATCACGCGGGTTGAATCGGCTAATCCGGACTCCTGCAAAGCCAATAGAACTTTCCCGATGTTGTCATCCAGAAAACTCACCATGCCATAGTAGGCCGCATGTGCGATACGTACCTTTTCGGGAGTGAAGTAATCGTCGTAATTCATGCATTGGCGTAGCGCTGCAACCACCGGATGGGTGGGCTCATGCACGTCTTCATATAAACGCGGCATGGGCAAGCTTTCCGGAGGATATTTTTTGTAAAACTCTGGCGGTGCGACCAACGGAAAATGGGGTTTGACGAAAGAAACAAACAAACACCAGGGTTTGGTTTGTTTTTGCGCATGGTCCTTAAGCCATTCAATAGTCCCATCCCGAATACTGCGGTCGTAGGCTGCATAGGTTGACTCGCCCGGACCTGCGCCGTTAGCCAAATCAGATGTGCCACCGCGTGCGGCCGGTAGTGGCGAGCGAACCAAGCCCAGCAAATCCCCTTGCCCGTCGACTACATGCAGAGGAATAATTTCTTCAACAAAACCGTTGTCGTCATCTTGGCTTCTGAAGTGAAGCTTGCCAATCGACATTGTGTGGTGGCCCGCGGCGCGCAGGCGGTGCGCCCAACTGCGCATGCTGCCATCGTAGGGGTGAGCATTGTCCCAGCAATGATTTTCAGCAACGTGGGTGCCAGTGTGCAGACTAGCTCGAGCCGGCACACAGATCGGGCAATTTGTATAAGCTGCATCAAACCGCGTTCCGCGCGCCGCAAGTGCATCAAGGTTAGGAGTTTGAATGAATGGGTGGCCGTAACAGCCGGTCACATCACGCGTGTGTTCGTCTGACAATATAAACAAAACGTTGCTGGGGGTTTGAGGCATGAAATTTTTCAGTCAGAAATATGAAAAAAAGAAAGTTGGGCTGGTTCCCAAAGCAAGTTAATTACCAGATGGCATTACGGAATTACAAGGTAATTATTTACGTCCCTGCAGCAATTGAGAATAGGGAATCCCCTTAATATCCGTTGATCTCAACCATATGAAGTTGCTGATGATGGATGATGATTGTTTGAAAGTGTAAAAAAGCTCTACGCAACTGATCAAGAATGAAGTTAGCAGCTCAAAGCGGCTTAAAAGATTACAGCTCCATGGAGCTAATTGGACTGCTTGTTTTGACCAGTGCATCTAGGAGCGCCGTTGCATCCTTTGCTGTGGCTGAGTAGGGATCAAATTCAGGATGCGCCATCTGGACCATAGGATCATCTTTGGACAAATGAACAAGCGCCATAGACCATTTGCCGAATTGTCTTTGCGTAATTTCTTCCATCGACAACAACTCAACATTGTTGTGGTGTCGACTGGCTATGATCCGCGCGTAAAGAACGTTGACTTGATGTCTTTCACCTTCCAGCACTTGCATCCAGAGGCCTGAGCCCTGACATAAAACACCGGTGATATTTTCTTTTTTGTTGTAGATATTGGATTGCTCCAAAATCAATGTGGTGACGGTTGTCGTTATCGGACCAACAGGCTGGCTGACATACAAAAGGCGTACGAGCATATTTTTCCTTTTAGAAATTTACAAAGCAAAACAGAAATTGCTTTACTGATCATGCCTATCGGGCTAAAAGGCGTACTTTCGCAAGCCGCCATCGACCGGTATGACCGCACCCGTGATGTAAGAGGCCACAGGCGAAGCCAAAAACACCGCCAGCGCTGCTAACTCCTCCGGCTCACCATAGCGCCCCACGGGAATCTGCGTACGCGACTGCTCGGCCCGAAACTCCGGTGAATATTTGCGCAGGATTTGCTCGCTCATGATGCGGCCTGGCTGTATGCAATTGACGTTGACGCCGTGAGGGCCGATTTCGCGTGACAGGCCTTTTGACCAGGCATGTATCGCAGCCTTGGTCGGCGTGGCGGCGATCATGTGTTCAGGTTCTGATTTGCCGCTGATGTTGATGATGCGCCCCCATTTTCGTTGCATCATGCCGGGCAGGGCTAAGTGAGTCAGCTGGCGCACGCGCACGAAGTTGAGCGTCATCGACTCGTCCCATGCGCTATCGGGCGTATCGACGTGGATGTGTCCTTTGCTGCCGCCCGCGCTGTTGATGAGAATATCGATTTTTCCCATGGCTTTTTCAGCGGCTTGAGCCAGGATGGTAGGCGCGTCAGGCTCAGTGATGTCGATCACGATGATGTGCGGAGTTTTGCCGCCTTCGGCAGTGATTTCTGCGGCGAGTTCGTCTAGCAAGTTTTTGCGGCGGGCTGCAACGCAGGTTTGCACGCCTTCAGCGGCGAGCGCTTTCGCGATGGCGCGACCTATACCCTGGCTGGCGCCGGTAACCAAGGCGGTTTTGTCGCTGAGCTGTAAGTCCATGATGTTTTTTTATGATTAAAAGTGTCAATTGTTTAGGATTTAAGCCACGGGTTCTTTTTTATTGGGCCACCCAGCCGCCATCCATGTTCCAGGCTACGCCGCGCACGTTGTTGCCGGCGGCAGAGCAGAAAAACACTGCCAACTCGCCCAGCTCCTCGGGGGTGGTGAATTGCATAGAAGGCTCTTTTTCGCCCAGCAGCTGGCGCTTGGCGTCTTCATTAGAGATGTTCTGCGCGGCTGCTTTTGCATCGACCTGCTTTTGAACCAGCGGCGTCAGCACCCAGCCGGGGCAAATCGCGTTGCAGGTCACGCCCGTGGTGGCTGTTTCCAGGGCGCAGACTTTGGTCAGGCCGACCAGTCCGTGTTTGGCGGCCACATAGGCCGATTTTTCTGCTGAACTCACCAGGCCATGGGCAGATGCCACGTTGATAATGCGGCCCCAGTTGGCAGCCTTCATGGCGGGCAGGGCCAGGCGTGTGGCGTGGAAAGCGCTGCTCAGGTTGATGGCCAGCACGGCGTCCCATTTATCGACGGGGAAGTCTTCTATTTTTGCAACGTGTTGAATGCCGGCGTTGTTCACAAGAATGTCGACGCGGCCAAACTTATCGGCTGCAAACTTCATCATGGCTTCGATCTCAGCGGGCTTGCTCATGTCGGCGCCGTGGTAAGCCACTTGCATACCCAGGGCGCTGATCGCAGCTGTGGGGCCTTCGATGTCGCCAAAGCCGTTGAGCACGATATTGGCACCGCGTGCGGCCAGTGACTTGGCAATGCCCAGACCAATACCGCTGGTCGAGCCGGTGACGAGTGCAGTTTTACCTTGGAGCATGTGCTTTCCTCTGAATCAATTAGGATCAAGTGATTGCTATTTGTGTAGCTTCTTGTGCATTATCCCGCCTGCCTGTACCGATTTCCCCATGAACGAACCTAGACTGAACTTCGTGAGCTGTCCGGATGCTCCGGGCGGTGCCGCATCGACCCACCAAATGGCGTATTGGCAGTGGGGTGACGCTGCCGGCGGGCATGTGGTGCTGTGTGTGCATGGTTTGTCGCGGCAGGGGCGGGATTTCGACACTCTGGCGCGCACCCTGTGCGATCGGTCTCAGGCGGCTGGCTTGCCGCTTCGCGTGGTCTGCCCCGATGTGGTGGGCCGCGGCCAAAGCGACTGGCTCAAAGACCCGGCCGGCTATCAAATTTCTTTTTACGCGGCCGACATGCTTTGCCTGCTGGCGCAGTTGCATGCGCAGGCGCCTGTACGCACGCTGGACTGGGTGGGCACCAGCATGGGCGGGCTGATTGGCATGGCTCTTTGTGGCCATGCTCAAGCGCCGTTGCCGCAGCCGGTGCGCAAGCTGGTGCTCAACGATGTGGGGCCCACGCTGGAATGGTCGGCCTTGCAGCGCATTGGGGCTTACCTGGGCAAAAGCGGCGTGTTTGACAACTTGCAGCAAGCCGCGGACGCTATGTGGGCGATTTCTTCAAGTTTCGGTCCGCACACCCCAGAGCAGTGGCTGGCGCTGTGCAGCCACATGGTCAAACCGGTTGATGCATTGGCTGCTGCATACGGCAAACTCCGCTTGCATTACGACCCGGCCATTGCCCATGCCTTTGGCCTTGCCAACGAAGCGTCCACGCTGGAGAGTCAAGCTATTTTGTGGCAGCTGTATGAGCAGATCAAGGCCGACACCCTGTTGCTCAGGGGCGCGCAATCAGATTTGCTCAGCAGCCGGACAGCGCAAGACATGCAGCAACGCGGCCCGCACGCCAGGCTGGTCGAGTTTGCAGGGGTGGGGCATGCGCCCACGCTGATTGCCAGCGACCAATTGGCTGTGGTGATTGACTTTTTGCTCAGCTGATACGCATGAAATTGAACCCCGAAACCGCTGTCAAGCTACCAGTTTCTTTGGCAGCAGATACGGCATCCATTTTTGCCGCTACGGCCGACAGCTTGCCCGACCCAGAACAGGCGCTGCTGCGTGCGCGAGCCTTTGCCGAGCCCCTGATCGGCAGCGAGATGCTGGACACCGGTGAAAACACCCTGGCGCATGCCGATGCCGTGGTCGCCATCTTGAGGTCCATGGGCGGCAGCCAGGCCATGCAGGCTGCTATTTACCTGGTCCATGCCAGCCAGCATTTGAACAAGCCGCTGGAGGTCATCAGCAAAGCCTTCGGCAACAACTTTGCCACCCTGGCCTTAGAGACTAATAAGTTGGTTGATGTGCAGCGCCAGGCGCGCACTGCCAGCGCCAAGTCGCAGCCGACTGACAACCCGGCCGAGCAATCTGAGAATGTGCGCAAGATGCTGCTGGCTTTCTCACGCGACTTGCGCGTGGTGATGCTCAGACTGGCCTCGCGTTTGCAGACGCTCAGGCATTACGCTGCCAGCAAGCAGAGGCCGCCGATCTCGCTGGCGCACGAGTCCTTGCATGTCTTTGCACCGCTGGCCAACCGATTGGGTATCTGGCAGCTCAAGTGGGAAATGGAAGACCTGGCTTTTCGTTTTTTGGAGCCCGATGTCTACAAGCAGGTGGCGCGCCAGCTTGACGAAAAACGGACGCTTCGCGAAGGTTTCATGGAGTCGCTCAGGTCGCAGCTCGAGCGTGATCTGAACCAGCAGGGCATTGCGGCTTTGGTGCAGGGCCGACCCAAGCACATCTACAGCATTGTCAAAAAGATGCGCGGCAAGTCACTGGGTTTCGAGCAGGTGTTTGACATCCGCGCTATGCGTGTCATTGCCTCGGACCTCAAGGCCTGCTATGCCGCTCTTGGCTTTGTGCACGCTAATTTCACACCCGTTCAAGGCGAGTTTGACGACTACATCGCCAAGCCCAAGGCCAACGGCTACCAGTCGCTGCACACTGTGGTTCGTGATGCCGGGGGCCGGGCGATTGAAATTCAAATCCGCACGCAAGCCATGCATGAACACGCAGAGCACGGCGTTGCCGCCCATTGGGCTTACAAGGAGGCCGGCACCAAGGGTTACGCCGGCGTATCGGCCAGCGGCGAGTACGACGCCAAAATCGCGGTCCTGCGCCAACTACTGGCCTGGCAAAGTGATCTGGCCGGACCGATTGCCGCCAAAGCCCTGGGCACAGAGCAGGGCTTGTTTGAAGACCGTATCTACGTGCTCACTCCCGAAGCTGCTGTGCTTGACTTGCCCCGTGGCGCTACAGCTGTAGATTTTGCGTACAGCCTGCACACCAACCTGGGTCACCGTTGCCGCGGCGCGCGCCTGGATGGCGTCATGGTGCCGCTGAACACGCCGCTGCGAAACGGCCAGACCGTCGAAGTCATCACCGTCAAAGAAGGCGGGCCCTCGCGCGATTGGCTCAACCCCGAGCTGGGTTTTCTGGCCAGCGCCAGAGCCAAGGCCAAAGTGCGCGCCTGGTTCAACGCCCTGGCCATGCAGCAGACAGTTAGCAGGGGCCGTGAGGCGGTTGAGAAGCTGCTGCAACGCGAAGGCAAAACAGCCATCAAACTTGACGATTTGGCGGCTCTGCTAGGGTTTAAAAACGCCGAGGACCTGTTTGAAGTGGTGGGCAAGGACGAGCTGTCCCTGCGCACCATAGAAAACATGCTCAATCCGCCTGAGCCAGCACTCTCGCAAGACGACTATGTGCTGGCCAAAAAACCGCGGCCTGACAAGTCCGGCAAGAGCGGCAAGGCCGGTGTGTTGGTGGTGGGCGTAGAGTCCTTGCTGACGCAGCTGGCCAAGTGCTGCAAACCGGCGCCGCCTGACGCCATCAAGGGTTTTGTCACCAAAGGCAAGGGCGTGAGTATTCACCGTGCCGATTGCAGCAATTTCCGTAACATGGCCCAAGGCAGCCCCGACCGCGTGATTGATGTCGCTTGGGGCGGTCAGCACTCTCCCGGCTCAGCGATGTACCCGGTGGATGTGTCTATAGAAGCCACCGACCGGCAAGGTCTGTTGCGCGATATTTCAGAGGTTTTTGCCAAAGAAAAAATGAACGTCATTGGCGTTCAGACACAGTCCGTCAAAGACAACCGGGGTGGTACTGCTTGGATGACGTTTACCGTCGAAGTCGGTGACGCGGGTCGACTCCATCACGTGCTTGGTGTGGTGGCCGAGGTGCCCGGTGTGCGCAGCGCCCGCCGGCGATGAAGCTCTTGAGAGCCTGCTGCGCTAGGGCTAAAGCCTTTTCCGGCACGCGCCAGTCGCCTCCTGAGCCCTGCTACAATCTCGGCTTCGAACAGTATTTAGGCGCGTAGCTCAGCTGGTTAGAGCACCACCTTGACATGGTGGGGGTCGTTGGTTCGAGTCCAATCGCGCCTACCAAAATAGCAAGTCCCGTAAGTTGTTGATGTTCAACACCTTACGGGACTTTTTTTTACCCTTTGCATAGCTTTATGGCTGGCTGACAGTCTTTTTTCGCAAGGGTAAACCTTGGGATGAAGGTCCTGACAAGTTTTTTAGAATGTTTCAACAGTGTGCTGCAATCCGTCGTTGCCGGCCTCTCATTTTGTTATTGAAGGAACCAACACTGTGTCCAGAACCAAAGCCAGCGCTTCCGCATCCAAGGCCGAATCCGTGGCCGGTCAACCGGATGCTGAAAAGCCGGACTCCGCGTCCAATGCCGGCCCGGTGCGAGTAATTAAAAAATACCCCAACAGGCGGCTTTACGACACCGATACCTCCACCTACATCACCCTTAGCGATGTGCGTGAGTTGGTCATGGCCTGTGCATTGTTTGTCGTGCGCGATGCCAAGACCGGTGAAGACCTGACGCGCAGCATTTTGTTGCAAATAATTTTGGAAGAAGAAAGCGGTGGCGTGCCCATGTTCACCGAGGCGGTGCTGGCCAATATCATCCGCTTTTACGGCAACGCATTGCAGGGCTTTATGGGCGCTTACCTGGAAAAAAATGTCCAGTCCTTCATGGACCTGCAAACCAAAATGAGCGAACAATCCAAAGGCCTGTCGCCCGAGATGTGGGCCCAGTTCATGAACGCTCAGTCCCCCATGATGCAGGGCATGATGGGGACTTACGTTGAGCAGTCCAAAACGGTGTTCACGCAAATGCAAGAGCAAATGCAAAAGCAAAGCGAGCAGATGCTCTCTGCACTAGGGCTCAAACGTTGAGCCTGCCTTTCACAGCACTTCACTGGCGAAGTCGGCCAAACGGGAACGCTCGCCGCGGGCCAGTGTGATGTGACCACCATGCGGCCAGCCTTTGAACCGGTCTACCGCGAAGGTCAATCCGGATGATCCTTCCGTCAGGTACGGGGTGTCAATCTGCGCCAGGTTACCCATGCAGACAATCTTGGTGCCCGGTCCGGCGCGCGTGATCAGCGTTTTCATTTGCTTTGGCGTCAGGTTTTGCGCTTCGTCAATGATCACGTACTTGTTGAGAAAAGTGCGGCCACGCATGAAGTTCATGCTTTTGACTTTGATGCGGGAGCGGATCAACTCGTTGGTGGCCGCGCGTCCCCATTCACCCGAGCCGCTGTCATTTTTGCCCAGCACTTCGAGGTTGTCGTCCAAAGCGCCCATCCAGGGGCCCATCTTTTCTTCTTCGGTGCCGGGCAAGAAGCCGATGTCTTCTCCCACTGAGACCGTGGCCCGGGTCATGATGATCTCTGTGTAGCGTCTGTCATCGAGCACCTGGGTCAGGCCGCTGGCCAAAGCCATCAAGGTCTTGCCGGTGCCGGCGTTACCGGCCAAAGTGACAAAGTCCACTTCCGGATCCATCAGCAGGTTCATCGCAAAATTTTGTTCGCGGTTGCGCGTGGTCACACCCCAGACCGCATTCTTCAGGTGGGTGTAATCCTTCAGGGTTTTAAGCACTGCCGTCTTAGCGCGTATCTCTGTGACGCGGGCGTACAAAGGCGGTTCACCGGGCGCCTCAAAAAAGACGAATTGGTTGATCATCAGGCTGGGCACAATCGGGCCCGTGATGCGGTAAAAAGTGTGGCTGCCTTGTTGCCAGCTTTCAAGGGTTTTGCTCTGGCGTGTCCAGAAATCCGTAGGTAGGGCCAATGAACCGGCGTAGAGCAAATCGCCGTCTTCCAGCGTCTTGTCGTTTTGGTAGTCATCGGTCAAGAGACCCAGAGCGCGCGCTTTAACGCGCATGTTGATGTCCTTGGACACCAGCACCACCTCACGCGGCATGTGTTCTTTGCGCAAAGCCGCCACAACACCCAGAATCTGATTGTCTGCCTTGCCCTGCGGCAGGCTCAGGGGCAAGTCGTAGTCAAGTGGCTTGGTCTGGAAAAGCAGGTGGCCATGCGCCTCTGAATAGCCTGTGGTGCTCAGAGCCAGGCCCTGGGCAATGTCAGCGCCTTGCGCGCCGGCCAGTGCATCCAGGGTGCGGCTGGTCTGACGTGCATTGCGAGCCACCTCTGTCATGCCTTTTTTATGGCCGTCAAGCTCTTCGAGCACGATCATGGGCAAGAAGATGTCATGTTCTTCAAATCTGAAAAGGCACATCGGGTCATGCATCAACACGTTGGTGTCGAGCACAAACAGTTTTTTAGGCCCGCTTGATTTGGGCTTGCGGGATTTTCCAGCCAGAGCTTTCACAGGGCTAGGGCGCCGCATTTCTGCTGTGGGCGGTACCCGCTCCAGCTCTATCTCTGGCCTCGAACTTTCTGTGGCAACGGATTTTTTGGCTGGTCTGGCCACCGGTTCCAGTTTGCCGGCTGGTTTTGCCAAAGGGCGTACCGGCGTGTCCAGGGCGTCTTTAGATAGCAAAGCTGCTCGTTTGGTCGGGGCAGGAGGCAAGGGCATGGATTGAATGCTCAAAAAGTAAGAGAAGGGATTCCAGAAACCAAAAAAGCCGCCCGGGTGCCAGGGCGGCTTTTGAAGGGGAACAGGGGACAGGTCAACACCATGAAATCATTATGCACGAGCACCATGTCGTTGAAGTGACGCTTTGATCTGCCCAGTTCATGTCCCGCCAAAACACGGTGCGTTTTAAGCCGATTTTTTAAGAGCCTTGACCGCTTTGAGAACGTCATCGACATGACCGGGCACTTTCAGGCCACGCCATTCTTCTTTGAGGGTACCGTCAGCGCCGATTAAAAAGGTGCTGCGCTCGATACCTTTGACTTTTTTGCCGTACATGATCTTGTTTTTGACCACGCCGAACATGTGGCACATTTTTTCTTCGGTATCAGCGATCAGCTCGAAGGGCAGCTCGAGCTTGGACTTGAACTCGTCATGAGACTTCATGTTGTCGCGTGAAACACCGAACACGGTGGCTCCGGCTTTGACAAAATCTTTGTATTTGTCGCGGAACTGCATGGCTTCTGTGGTGCAGCCGGGGGTGTTGTCTTTGGGGTAAAAATACAGAATGACGACTTTGCCCAGATGTGTCTGATTGGAGACTTTGAGCCCGCCTGTGGCAACTGCTTCAAATTCGGGGAGAGGTTTGTTAACGACGACTGCCATACTGCTAAAACCCTGACAAAAGTTGTATTTGGCCCATGGCCATGAGCGGCAAAAAAGCCCGTAAGCTTTGAGGGCGCCTTGTGCAACCAGACATTTTACTCTGAATGTGGTTTTGATCCTCTTGGGCTCAGGCGGCAGGCTCAATTAACAGAGCTGCAATCACATGCCTGCCTTCCCCGGCAAGAATGTTGTAAGTGCGGCAAGCAGCCAGGGTGTCCATGGTTTCCAGGCCGATGCGCAAGCTCATCAAGCGGCTCAAAAAAGCCGGCGGCACAAAGCGCAGAAGCGTGCCGCTGCCAAAGATCACGAGTTCCGGGCGAAGGCTGGCAATTTCTTCAAAATGACCGGCTGTCAATTCTTCAAAGCGCCCGCATGGCCAGACTTGTCGTTCACCGCGCGAGCCGATGAGCACGCTGCTGTGAATCTTTTCTGCCACCCCTGAGCTGGCCAGCCCAACCCAGCCCGGGCCATAGCCAAGAATGGATTGGACTTCAAGACGATCTGGTTGGAGTTTCATGCTGTGTTGAGTTGGGCTGCTTGGCCCATCGGGAAAGGGCGCTCAAAAGGGGGCTGAAATGGGTTTTCTCTGGCCTAAGGCCGGTTGGTGTTCGCCCAAGAAAGTCCATTTTATGTGGTCAAATTAAGGATTGCCTCTGAGTTTTCCCCCTGTTGCTGCACCGCACGCGGCCAGATTGACTCAGTTCACCCGTGGAGTGAAGGATTTAAACATGCCAATAACACCCAAACCCATCACCAAATCTGCCAAGCTCGCCAATGTTTGCTATGACATTCGGGGTCCTGTCATGGAAGCTGCACGGCAGATGGAAGAAGACGGCCACAAGATCATCAAACTCAATATCGGCAATCTGGCGGTGTTCGGTTTTGATGCGCCTGAGGAAATTCAGCAGGACATGATCAGAAACCTGCCCAACTCCGCGGCTTACTCAGACTCCAAAGGCATTTTCGCCGCCCGCAAAGCGGTGATGCATGAGACGCAGAAGCAGGGCGTTAAAGGCGTCACGCTGGAGGACATTTATCTAGGCAATGGTGCCAGTGAATTGATCGTGATGGCCACCAATGCCTTGCTCAATGATGGCGATGAGTTGCTGCTGCCGGCCCCAGACTATCCGCTGTGGACTGCGGCGGTCAGTCTTTCAGGCGGTACCCCGGTGCATTATTTATGCGACGAGGCCAATGGCTGGATGCCGGATCTGGCCGACATCAAACGCAAGATCACAGCCAATACCAAAGGCATTGTGGTGATCAACCCCAACAATCCTACCGGTGCGCTTTACTCGGACGCCTTGCTGGGCGAGATCATCAAGCTGGCACGCCAGCACAACCTGGTAATTTTTGCTGATGAAGTCTATGACAAGGTCTTGTACGACGGTGCCAAACACACTGCGCTTGCCAGCTTGTCTGAAGATATATTGACTTTGACCTTTAACTCCTTGTCTAAGAGTTACCGCTCCTGCGGCTACCGGGCTGGCTGGATGGCGGTCTCGGGTGACAAAAAGCGGGCCCGTGATTACATCGAAGGTCTGAACATGCTCTCTAGCATGCGTTTGTGTGCCAACGTTCCCGGCCAGTGGGCGATTCAGACCGCGCTGGGCGGCTACCAGAGCATCAACGACCTGGTGGGCCCGGGCGGACGCTTGCGTCGTCAGCGCGATCTGGCGCATGAACTGATCACCGCCATTCCTGGCGTGACTTGCGTCAAGCCGAGCGCTGCCTTGTACATGTTCCCCAAGCTTGACCCGAAGATGTACCCGATCGCCAATGACCAGCAATTCATCCAGGAAATGTTGCAAGAAACCAAGGTTTTGCTGGTGCAGGGCACGGGTTTTAACTGGCCGACCACGGACCACTTCCGGATTGTTTTCCTGCCGCATGAAGACGACCTGCGTGAGGCTATCCACCGAGTCGCCAAGTTTCTGGAGAGCTACCGCAAGCGCAACGCCCTAACGCCAAGTTTGACGGCGGTCAAGGCGGCTGCCTGAGCGTTCCGGTTTCGGCTGCTGCTGAAAAAGTTTATGCCTCGCGCATGACTTTTGTGGGCCGGACTTTTTGAATTTTCTCTGACTGAATCGCATCATGAAATTGAGTAATTTGCCACCTCTTCAAGTGGGCCTGTTGGGCATCGGCGTTGTCGGCAGCGGTGTGTTCAACGTGCTGACCCGCAATCAGCAAGAAATCCTGCGGCGTGCCGGCCGCGGCATTGAAATCACCATGGTGGCCGACCTGGACACGGCTCGCGCACATGCGGCTGTGGGGCCCTCCGTCAAAGTTGTTAACGATGCTCGCGCCATCATTGCCAACCCCGATATTGATATCGTCATCGAATTGATTGGCGGCTACGGCATTGCGCGCCAATTGGTGATGGAGGCCATTGAGGCTGGCAAGCATGTGGTCACCGCCAACAAGGCGCTGCTCGCTGTGCATGGCACTGAGATTTTTGCGGCCGCACACCGCAAAGGCGTGATGGTGGCTTTTGAAGCTGCAGTGGCCGGTGGCATTCCTATCATCAAGGCCCTGCGTGAAGGCCTGACCGCCAACCGTATTGAGTGGATCGCCGGCATCATCAACGGCACCACCAATTTCATTCTGAGCGAAATGCGCGACAAAGGCCTGGGCTTTGACGTGGTGCTCAAGGAAGCGCAACGCCTCGGTTACGCTGAAGCAGACCCGACTTTTGACATTGAAGGCGTGGATGCTGCGCACAAAGCCACCATCATGTCGGCCATTGCCTTTGGCATTCCGGTGCAGTTTGACAAGGCTCACGTGGAAGGCATCACCAAGCTCGATGCCCTTGACATCAAATACGCTGAACAACTGGGCTACCGCATCAAGCTGCTGGGCATCACCAAACGCGTGGCCAGTGGTGTTGAGTTGCGGGTGCATCCCAGCTTGATTCCATCCAAGCGCCTGATTGCCAATGTCGAAGGCGCCATGAATGCGGTGATGGTGCAAGGCGATGCTGTCGGCACCACGCTTTATTACGGTAAAGGTGCTGGCAGCGAGCCAACGGCCAGCGCGGTGATTGCCGACCTGGTGGACATCACGCGCTTGCATACCGCCGATGCGGCCCAACGCGTGCCGTATTTGGCTTTTCAGCCCGACGCCATGAGCGATGCCCGCGTGTTGCCCATGAGCGAGGTGGTCACCAGTTATTACCTGCGTTTGAAAGTAGCTGACGAAGCCGGCGTGCTGGCCCGTGTCACGGGCCTTCTGGCCGATGCCGGTATCAGCATTGACGCAGTGCTGCAGCGCGAAGCCGATGAAGTGGGTGGTGAAGGCTCGACCCAGACCGACTTGATCATCCTGACACACAACTGCGTTGAAGACTGCATGAACCAGGCGATGGCCAAAATGCAAGCACTGCCCAGCGTGCTGGCGCCCATTACACGCATACGCAAAGAGGAACTGGCCTGATGCGCTATGTGTCGACACGCGGCGACAAGAGCCCGCAGCAGTTTTGCGATATTTTGCTAGAAGGCCTGGCCCCCGATGGCGGCCTCTACCTGCCACAGCACTATCCGGTGCTTGATGTCAAAACGCTGAAGGCCTGGCGCAAGATTTACCTGGAGCAGGGCTACGCAGACCTGGCTTTTGAAATCTTGTCGCTTTACATCGACGATATTCCGGCGACAGATCTGCGGGCTTTGTGTCGTAAGACCTACACAGCCGCAGTTTTCAACTCGCCAGAGATCGTGCCCTTGAAAAAACTCGAGGAGGGCTTTTACCTCGAGGCGCTCTCCAACGGCCCGACACTGGCTTTCAAAGACATGGCGATGCAGTTGCTGGGCAACCTGTTCGAGTACCAACTGGCTCGCCGAAACGAAGTGCTCAACATACTGGGCGCCACCAGCGGCGACACCGGTAGTGCGGCCGAGTACGCCATGCGTGGCAAAAAAGGCGTGCGTGTTTTCATGACGTCGCCGAACGGCCGCATGAGCCCTTTTCAACAGGCGCAGATGTTCAGCCTGATGGACGAAAACATTCACAACATCGCCGTTGAGGGCGTTTTTGACGATTGCCAGGACATCGTTAAAGCGGTTTCTAACGACCTTGAGTTCAAGCGGCGCTACAAGATCGGCACTGTCAACTCCATCAATTGGGCTCGTTTGCTGGCCCAGGTGGTTTACTACTTTGCCGGTTACTTTCAAACCCCGGCATCCGCCCACGGCGGCCAGGTCAGCTTCACTGTGCCCTCGGGTAATTTCGGTAATGTTTGCGCCGGACATGTGGCGCGCATGATGGGCCTGCCGATCGCTCAGTTGGTGGTGGCCACCAATGAAAACGATGTGCTGGATGAATTTTTTCGAACCGGTGTTTACCGTGTGCGCAAGTCGCATGACACCCTCGAAACCTCCAGTCCATCAATGGATATCTCCAAGGCCTCTAACTTCGAGCGTTTTGTGTTTGACCTCGTTGGACGCGACGCGGTGCTGACCTCAGATCTGTTCGGGCGGCAACTCAGCACGCAGGGCTTTTTTGACTTGAGCGCGCATCCCGCTTTTGCACAAGCGGCCACCCGCTATGGTTTTGCCAGTGGCAAAAGCACGCACGCCAATCGCCTGCAAACCATCCGTGAGACTTTTGACCGTTTTGACATGGTGATTGACACGCACACAGCCGACGGCGTCAAAGTGGCCCGTGAGCACCTGCTTGCGGGGGTTCCTATGCTGGTGCTTGAAACAGCTTTGCCGATTAAATTTGCTGCAACCATTGAGCAGGCGCTGGGTCACCCGCCCGAAAGACCGCCCGGCTTTGAAGGCATTGAGGACTTGCCCAAGCGCGTCAAGCTGATGCCTGCCGATGTGGACCAGATCAAAGCTTATGTGGTGGCCCATGCCGGTTGAACGCATTGGCCTTGCCGGCTTCATGAAAGATTGCAAATGAACGTTGTTGGCTTTGCCGGCTACTCAGGCTCGGGCAAGACCACGCTGGTCGAGCAAGTCATCATGGCGCTCAAACAGCAGGGCCTGCGCGTGTCTGTGGTTAAGCACGCGCACCATAACTTTGACATCGACCAGCCCGGCAAGGACACTTTCCGCCACCGCAGTGCCGGCGCTTTTGAGGTGGTCGTCGCCTCTAAGCAGCGCCTGGCCCTGATGCGCGAGTTCGAGCAGCCGGCTCAGCTCAATGTGCATCATCTGATCGCTGAGCTTTACACCGGTGTTGACTGGGTGCTGGTGGAGGGCTTCAAAAGCAGTGACCTGCTCAAAATAGAGGTTTGGCGTGCTCCGACCGATGCTTATGCCGGCATGCCGGCGCTGTACCCGAACGATGATTTTGTGGTGGCTATTGCCACCGACGCACCTCAAAATTTGCCACAAGCAACCATGCTTGCTGTGCTTGATCTGAACGATGCCCCTTCGGTGGCCCGTTACCTGATTGAAAATGCGCAGCGCTTTGACTACAACCCTGACAACTTCGCCTTGTGACTGATTCCACCTTGCCTGCTGCACATGTCCGGGCGCCTTTGCGGGCGCTGGACGAAGCCCTGGCCGAATTGCTTGAGCAGGCTATCCCCTTGGCCGGCAGCCAGAGCGTGGCGACTTTTGATGCAGACGGCCGTGTGCTTGCGCAGGATTTGATCGCCAGCCTGGACGTCCCCGGGCATGACAACAGCTCAATGGATGGTTATGCCGTTCGCAGCAGCGATCTAAGCGCTACATCCGTGCTGAAGGTGACGCAGCGCATTGCGGCGGGTAGCTCGGGCCACTTGCTCGAGGCCATGGCTGCCGCCCGTATTTTCACGGGTGCACCGGTACCGCCGGGCGCGGATGCGGTGGTCATGCAGGAAGACGTCGAAACGCTGGACGCAGATCAGGTGCGCGTGTCCGTGGTACCGCCTGCCGGGCAATGGATACGCCGGCGCGGCGAAGACGTGGCCAGCGGTACTGTGGTGCTGGCGCGCGGCGAGCGGCTGGGGCCAGCCGCCTTGGGCCTGGCCGCCAGCATTGGTTTTGACCGCCTGCAAGTTAGCCGGCCTGTGCGGGTGGCGCTTTTTTCTACCGGTGACGAACTGGTGATGCCGGGGACAGTGGTGCCCGCCGACATGCCGCCTGGCGCTATTTACAACTCCAACCGCTTCTTTTTGCGCTCCTTGCTCAAAAGGCTGGGCTGTGAAGTCACAGACCTGGGCATCGTGCCCGACAAACTTGACGCCACCGTAGCCGCTTTGGCTGCAGCATCGCAAACGCATGACCTCATCCTCACCAGTGGCGGCGTCTCGGTGGGTGAAGAAGACCATATCAAACCGGCCGTGCAAACGCTGGGCGAGTTGAAACTCTGGCAGATGGCCATCAAGCCCGGCAAACCTTTTGCCTATGGGCGTGTTCAAGCCAGCGCTTTGGCGCCGCAAGCGCATTTCATTGGCCTGCCGGGCAATCCGGTGTCCAGTTTCGTGACTTTTTTACTGCTGGTGCGACCCTTTGTGTTGAAGCTGCAAGGCGCCACAGCGCTGGCCCCGGCTGCCATGCCGGCAGTGGCTCGTTTCAGCTGGCCGAAAGCGGACAAAAGGCGAGAGTTTCTGCGCGTAAAGCTGCTGCCCAGTGGCGGTTTGGATTTGTTTGCTAACCAAAGTTCAGGTGTTTTAACCTCGGTCGTTTGGGGTGACGGCTTGGTCGACAACCCGCCTGGCCAGGTCATAGTGCCGGGTGATATTGTCCGGTTTTTGCCGTTTTCATCCCTGCTGTCATGATGCAAAACTTGAACCCATCTCAGGCTGTGCCATGAAAGTGAACATCAAATATTTCGCCTCAATTCGTGAAGCTTTGGGCCAAAGCAGCGAAACGCGCGCCACACAAGCAAAAACGGTCGCTGCGCTGCGCGACGAGTTGCTGGCCCAGAGTCCTGCCCATGCCCAGGCACTGTCGCGGGATAAACCAGTACGAATGGCGCTGGACCAGACCCTGTGCGATGAATCGTCCCAATTGCAAGAGGGCTGTGAACTGGCCTTTTTCCCACCGGTGACCGGAGGCTGACATGCCAGCGCGTGTGGCGATTCAGCACCAGGACTTTGACCTTAGCGCCGAAGTTGCCGCCCTGCGACAGGGCGACATGCAAGTCGGTGCGGTATGCAGTTTTGTTGGCACAGTGCGCGACCGCAATGAAGGCGATCAGGTCGCCAGCCTGGAGTTGGAGCATTACCCCGGTATGACTGAAAAGGCCATTGAGGCCATGATCGATGCTGCGATGAACCGTTTTGACATCCGCTCGGCGCGGGTCATTCACCGTATCGGCTTGTTGCAGCCTTTGGATCAGATCGTGCTCGTGGCAGTCACATCGGCTCACAGGGGAGAGAGTTTTCAGGCCTGCGAGTTTCTGATGGATTACCTTAAGACCCAGGCCCCATTCTGGAAAAAAGAAGTCACCCCCGCCGGTGCGCGCTGGGTGGATGCCAGGGTCAGCGACGATATCGCCATGGCCCGTTGGGGCCTGCCCCCCGTCAAGGGCTGACTTAAGCCTCTTACAGGTCTCAATTCACATAGCGTGGTTTGTCAGCTTCCAGCGCAGTGAAAGCAGCGTCAATCTCAGGCGTTAGCGCAAAGGCAGGCCTCGTAACAGCGCCCGGGATGAAAACCCGAAACCTCTTTTGCTCATTGATGTCAGTGACTCAGACCGGAGCATGATCTAGGTCAAACTCTGTGCTTTGGTGCCCTATTGAAATATGGCGAATGCCCCTGCATTTGCAACTAATTATTTTTCCGGAGTTTCCATGCGCCAAGACAAATTAACGACCAAGTTCCAGGAAGCCTTGAGTGATGCCCAGTCGCTGGCTTTGGGGCGTGACCACGGCTACATTGAGCCTTTGCACTTGCTCGCAGCGATGCTGCACCAGGATGACGGCCCCGGTGCCTTGCTTCAGCGCAGCGGTGTGAACCTAGCAGGTCTGCAGGCAGCCACTGAGGCGGCCATTAAAAAATTACCGCAAGTTCAGGGTCAAGACCAGATTCAGATCAGCACCGATCTGGCCAAGTTGCTTCAGGCCACCGAGAAAGAAGCGCTCAAACGCGCTGACCAGTTCATAGCGGGTGAGCTTTTTTTGCTGGCTTTATGCGACAGCAAGACAGAGGCGGGCAGGGTGGCGGTGGCCAGCGGCATGTCCCGAAAATCTTTGGAAGCGGCGATTGATGCTGTGCGTGGTGGCCAAGGCGTCAACAATCCCGAGGCCGAAGGTCAACGTGAGGCGCTGAAAAAATACACCATGGACCTGACCGAGCGCGCCCGCATGGGCAAGCTGGACCCGGTGATAGGCCGTGACGATGAGATCCGCCGTGCCATCCAGGTGCTGCAGCGTCGCACCAAGAACAACCCGGTGCTGATCGGCGAGCCGGGTGTAGGCAAAACCGCGATTGTCGAAGGCCTGGCCCAGCGCATTGTGGCGGGCGAGGTGCCTGACTCGCTCAAGGGCAAGCGCGTGCTGTCGCTGGACATGGCGGCCCTGCTGGCCGGTGCCAAATTCCGCGGTGAGTTTGAAGAGCGTCTGAAAACCGTGCTCAAGGAATTGGCCAAGGACGAGGGCCAGACCATTGTCTTTATTGACGAGTTGCACACCATGGTGGGTGCGGGCAAGGCTGAAGGCGCGATGGACGCCGGCAACATGCTCAAGCCGGCACTGGCGCGCGGCGAGTTGCATTGCGTGGGTGCAACAACGCTCGACGAGTACCGCAAGTACATTGAAAAAGACGCCGCGCTGGAGCGGCGCTTTCAAAAAATTCTGGTCGGTGAGCCGACGGTCGAGGCCACTATCGCTATATTGCGCGGCCTGCAGGAAAAATACGAAGTTCACCACGGTGTGCAGATCACCGACCCGGCCATCGTCGCCGCAGCTGAACTTAGTCACCGTTACATCAC